>Ga0097691_1000918_pt1 | contig 23333 bp, 25 predicted proteins | sample NGESurdeep072012_8_FD_72858 | JGI IMG/M metagenome (GOLD analysis project Ga0097691, IMG submission 72858) | Arctic peat soil microbial communities from Barrow, Alaska - NGEE Surface sample 210-1 deep-072012 | ecosystem: Environmental > Terrestrial > Soil > Wetlands > Peat ... | reverse complement strand
CGGCAGATGCCAGGGATTGAAGGTCTCGATCCCCTGCGGCGGCCATACGCCGTGGGTGAAAGCCAGCCGGCCGACCTCATGCGCCTCGCCGGGAAACAGCGCGGTGTTGAAATAGGCCCAGAACCAGGCGACGAAGAACATCACCTCGGAGGCGATGAACAGGATCATGCCGTAGCGGTGCGAAATCTGCACCACACGGGTATGGAAGCCCTCATACTGGGCTTCGCGCACCACGTCGCGCCACCAGCCGATGAAGGTGTAGATCGTGCCGAGTACGCCGAGCCCGAACACCAGCGGCGCGGCCGTGTACATATGATGCATCCAGCTGATGCCGCCGAACGCCATCAGAAAGGCGGAGGTGGCGCCGACCGCCGGCCAGGGGCTCGGATTCACCAGGTGGTAGTCGTGATGATTGGTGTGACCCTGGGCCATCGTCGTCTCCGTTCAAATCTCGTTTGAGCGGGCGCCGCGGGCGCCCCCCTTATCCCCGGTTAGAGTCTATTCGATTTCGTGTTCGGTGCCTCGGCCACCGGTGGTTCCGGTTCGGGCAGCCGATAGAACGTATAGGACAGCGTGATCGTGTTGAGCGCGTCCTGGTCGTGGTCCTTGGCGATCGCCGGATCGACGTAGAACACGACCGTCATCTCGCGCGTCTCGCCCGGCTTCAGGCGCTGCTCGGTGAAGCAGAAGCAATTGATCTTGTCGAAATAGGCGCCGACCTGCGGCGGCGTGACGTTGTAGGACGCCTGCGCGGAGATGGTGCGCGCGGTCTCGTTGACGACCTTGTAATGGACGGTCGCCACCTCGCCGATGCGCAACTTGATCTCGTTCTGCTCCGGCTCGAATTTCCACGGCAGCCCGGGCGCGACGTTGGAATCGAAGCGAATGGCAATCGTGCGGCCGAGCCCATGCTCGGGCGCTTGTTGCGAAACCTGGGTGGTGCCGGCAAAGCCGGTGGTGCGGCAGAACCAGTTGTACAGCGGCACCGCCGCATAGGCCGCGCCCACCATAGACGCCGCGAAGACGCCGCAGCAGGCGGCGATCACCATGTCGCGCCGGAGCTTCTTGCCGTTGCGGGGCATCGGTTCGTTCGTCATAGCGGGCGGACCAGTACGATCGGGCCCTTCGCCAGGGTCACCAGGTAAAACAGGATCACCAGCGCGGCCAGCGACAACGCGATGGCGATCGAGCGCGAACGCCGGGCGCGTTTCTGCGCCTCGGTGAGCACGATGCCTTCGTCCTTCGGTTGCTCGTTCATCGCGACCCCGACAATCACACCGCCAAGCGGGCGATCAGCCCACCCCATCCCCGCTCGATCAGCAGCACGGCAAACAACAGGAACAGATACAGGATCGAGAAGGCAAAAAGCTGCCGGCTGGCGCGCTCGGCCGGACGGCGTTCGCCCAACACTTGCAAGGCCAGCGCCAGCATGATCGCGCCGGTCACGATCGCGGTCAGCCCATAGAGCGCGCCGGCATAGCCGAGCGCCCAGGGCGCGATGCCGAGCGGCACCAGAATGAGTGTATGGAGCAGGATGTGGCGCCGCGTTGAGGCGTCGCCGGCAACCACCGGCAGCATCGGAATGCCGGCGCGGGCGTAATCCTCGGTGCGGGTGAGCGCCAGCGCCCAGAAATGCGGCGGCGTCCAGAAGAAGATGATCATGAACAGCAGTACCGGCTCGAATGACAGCGAGCCGGTCGCCGCCGCCCAGCCGATCATCGGCGGAAAGGCGCCGGCGGCGCCGCCGATCACGATGTTCTGCGGCGTCGAGCGTTTGAGCCAGACCGTATAGATCACCACGTAGAAGAAGATGGTGAAGGCGAGCAGCGCGGAGGCGAGCACGTTCACCAGCAGGCCGAGCACCACCACCGCGAAGCTTGCGAGGGTCAGCCCGAAAGCCAGCGCCTCGCCCGGCTGCACGCGGCCCATCGGCACCGGACGGCGCTGCGTGCGCGTCATGATCGCGTCGATGTCGGCGTCGTACCACATGTTGAGCGCGCCGGCGGCGCCCGCGCCGACCGCGATGCAGAGCAGCGCCGTGAACCCGATCATCGGATGCAACGAGCCGGGCGCGACCGCCAGGCCCACCAGCGCGGTGAACACCACCAGCGACATCACCCGCGGCTTCATCAGCGCGACATAGTCGCCGACGCTCGCCAGGCTCGGCTCAGCAAGAGCGAGTCCTGCCCCGGCCGCCAAGGTCCTGCGGAAGTCTGCGCCTTCGCTGACAAGCGTCATGGGTTAGAAGGGCCTTTTTGTTTTGCGCGTGATCTTATCCGAAAACCGGTTCCCACTTTTCGGGATCACGCGCGTATTTCTATTTAATCCGCGGCAGCGTCTCGAACTGATGGAACGGCGGTGGCGAGGACAGCGTCCATTCCAGCGTCGTGGCCCCGACGCCCCACGGATTGTTGCCGGCAGGACGCTTCTTCATGAAGGCTTCCGCCATGCCGAAGAAGAACACCAGAGCGCCAAATCCCGCGATATAGGAACCGTACGACGAGACTTCGTTCCAGCCGTGGAAGGCGTCCGGATAATCGATGGTGCGGCGTGGCATCCCGGCCAGCCCAAGGAAGTGCTGCGGGAAGAAAATGATATTGACGCCGATGAAGGTGATCCAGAAGTGCAGCTTGCCGATGGTCTCGTTGTACATGTAGCCGGTCATTTTCGGGAACCAGTAGTACCAAGCCGCGAAAATCCCGAACACGGCGCCGAGCGACATGGTGTAGTGAAAGTGCGCAATGACGTAATAGGTGTCGTGCAGCACGCGATCGACGCCGGCATTGGCCAGCACCACGCCGGTCACGCCGCCGATCGTGAACAGGCAGATGAAGCCGAGCGCCCACAGCATCGGAGTGCGGAACTCGATCGAGCCGCCCCACATGGTGGCGATCCAGGAGAAGATCTTCACGCCGGTCGGCACCGCGATCACCATGGTGGCCGCGATGAAATAGGCCTGCGCGCCGGTCGAAAGGCCGACCGTGTACATGTGATGCGCCCACACCACGAAGCCGATGGCGCCGATCGAGACCATCGCATAGGCCATGCCGAGATAGCCGAACACCGGCTTCTTCGAGAACGTCGCGACGATCTGGCTAATGACCCCGAAGCCCGGCAGGATCAGGATGTAGACTTCCGGGTGGCCGAAGAACCAGAACAGATGCTGGAACAGAATGGGGTCGCCGCCGCCTTCCGGCGAGAAGAACGTGGTGCCGAAATTGCGGTCGGTCAGCAACATGGTGATGGCGCCGGCCAGGACCGGCAGCGCCAGCAGCAGCAGGAACACGGTCACCAATTGCGACCACACGAACAGCGGCATCTTGTGCATCGTCATGCCGGGCGCGCGCATGTTGAAGATGGTGGTGATGAAATTGATGGCGCCCAGGATCGACGAAGCGCCCGCAAGATGGATCGACAGGATGACGAAGTCCATCGCCGGGCCGGGATGACCGCTGGTCGACAGCGGCGCGTAGATCGTCCAGCCGGTTCCGGCACCGAGCGCGCCGGGTTCGCCTTCGACGAACATCGAGGTGAGCAGCAGCGCGAACGAGGCCGGCAGCAGCCAGAACGAAATGTTGTTCATGCGCGGGAACGCCATGTCGGGCGCCCCGATCATGATCGGTACGAACCAGTTGCCGAAGCCGCCGATCATCGCCGGCATCACCATGAAGAAAATCATGATCAGGCCGTGCGCGGTGGCGAACACGTTATATTCATGCGGGGTTGGGAAAAACTGAATTCCAGGATTCTGCAGCTCGATCCGCATGGCGATCGACAACAGGCCGCCGATAATGCCGGCGACCAGCGCGAAGGTCAGGTACATGGTGCCGATGTCTTTGTGGTTCGTCGAATAGACGAACCGGCGCCATCCGGTGGGATGGTGATCGTGGGCATCATGGGCGTCGTGCGCGCCGTGAGCAGCCGCATTGCTAGCCATCGTTATTGTCCTTCGATCTTTGTCCCTATCGCCCGCGTTAGTTGCCGCCGGCCGCGGCAATCGCATTTGGTGGAGCGGCATTGTCGGTGGCGTATTTCTTCTTCGCCTGCTCGAGCCAGGCGGTGTATTCCTGCTGGCTCACGACGTGGACGGCGATCGGCATGAACGCGTGATCGCGTCCGCAAAGCTGCGAGCACTGTCCGTAGTACATGCCTTCGCGTTCCGCCTTGAACCAGGTCTCGTTGAGGCGGCCGGGAATAGCGTCGATCTTGATGCCGAATGACGGCACCGAGAACGAGTGAATGACGTCGGCGCCGATGACCTGCACGCGCACCACCTTGTTGACCGGCACCACCATTTCGTTGTCGACCGCCAGCAGACGCGGCTGCTCGGGCTTACGGTCCTTGTCCTGCAGCATCAGCGAGTCAAATTCGAACTTCGAATCCGGATAGCTGTAGCTCCAGAACCACTGCTTGCCGGTGACCTTCACCGTCACTTCGGCCGGCGGGACCTTCAATTGATAGAACAGCAGGCGGAACGACGGCACCGCGACCGCCACCAGGATCAGCACCGGCACCACGGTCCAGATCATCTCTATGGCGGTGTTGTGCGTGGTGCGCGACGGCACCGGGTTGGCGCGCGCGTTGAATTTCACGACCACGATCGCCAGCAAGGCAAGCACGAGCAGGACAATCGCGGCGGTCAGCCAGAGCAGGAAGTCATGGAACCAGACGATGTCGTCCATGACCGGCGACGCCGACGTTTGCAGCCCGAGTTCCCATGGGGTGGGTTGGCCGAGGCCGGCCAGCGCGACACCGCCGCTGGCGATAACGGTCACGCCCGTGACCACGAAAGCGATCAACCGCTTGAGCACCAGCATTGTTCTATGCGCTCCCTCGACGAGAAATTCGGCCTAGACTAGGCCCCTTTTTTGCCGCCCACCGCAGGCATGATGTCGGCTCGGCCCCGCTGAGCACAGCGTTTTGCCACGGGCGTGGCAGCTCTTGCGGTGCGGCGGGACGGGGGGAAATCCCGGCCTCTCAAACCACAATTCCGGCCTTGCCGCAATGCGCCTTATCGCTTGGTTCCATGCGACAAACGGCTTGCCCCCAGGTGAGTTGGGACGCCGCATTTACGCCACGACCAAGCGGCTTGGATGAAGGCGCCTCAGATGTTGTCGGCCTGCGGTCCCTTGCTTGACAGGACCGGACGGGCATGAGTCAACGGGAACGAATAAAATGCTGGCGGGGCAGCGATTCGCCCGCACTCAAGCGGGCGGGGCGGCGTGCCAAGGGATTGAACGATGGGCATTTTCGGGCATGACAGGCACGCGCTTCGAGGCCGGGCAAGGCTGCAGGCTTGGCTCGCGCCGCTGGCGCTGGTCGTGGCGCTGGCGAGCGTCCCTACGGAGCGGGCCGCCGCCCAGGGCGCGGTCAAGTCAGTGCACAAGGACTGGCAGATTCGCTGCGATACGCCGCCCGGCGCAAAGAGCGAACAATGCGCCCTGATCCAGAGCGTCACCGCGGAAGACCGCGCCAATGTCGGTCTCACGGTGATCGTGCTCAAGACCGCCGACCTGAAGAGCCGGCTGATGCGGGTGGTGGCGCCGCTCGGCGTGCTGCTGCCGTCCGGCCTGGGGCTCAAGATCGACCAGGCCGACGTCGGACGCGCCGGCTTCGTGCGCTGCCTGCCCAATGGCTGCATCGCCGAGGTGGTCATGGACGACGCGCTGATCGCCAAGCTGCGCACCGGCAAGACCGCGACCTTCATCATCTTCCAGACGCCGGAGGAAGGCATCGGCTTTCCGATGAGCCTCGCCGGCTTCGGCGAGGGCTACGACAAGCTGCCGTAAGCCCAGCCGCCCTCGCCTCGTCCATCATGCTCCTGGTCAAAACCTATCTCGATAAAAGCCCGATCCACGGAATCGGAGTCTTTGCCGGCGAATTGATCCGCAAGGACACCAAGATTTGGCGCTTCGTCATCGGCTTTGACCGCTATTATTCGCGCAAGCAATTCGCCAAGTTGCCAAAGCCCGCCAGGGAATACATCAAACTGCACGGCTATCAGTGGGGTCGCGAAATCCTTTTGTCCATGGATCATGATTCCTTCATGAACCATTCGGAAAACCCGAACACCTATTTCCATAACGGCTACGTCATTGCCCGCCGCAATATCCGCAAAGGCGTGGAGATCACGAACGACTACCGGGCCTTCGAAGCGGCGTTTTGTGCCGCGTTTTTGAAGAAGAAATAACCCGCTCGGCAGGGACGCGCTCCCACGCCGACGATTGCCCACGCCGTTGGGCGATGCATTACGCATTGTCGCCTTGCTTCCGTCATGGCTCTTCTGTCATGGCCGGCCTTGTGCCGGCCATCCATGTCTTTACTGTTGCGCAAGCTAGGCGGGTGATGACGCCGGGAGAGTCAACGTGAATATCGGTTTCGTCGGTCTTGGAGCGATGGGACAATTGATTGTCCCACGCTTGATGAATGCCGGGCATCGAGTGACCGGCTGGAATCGATCGCGCGACAAGGCTGAGCCGCTCATCAAAGCTGGAATGGCCTGGGCCGATACGCCATGCGCGGTTGCGAAAAAATCCGAAATCGTCTTCTCCATCGTCACCGACGCCAAGGCGGTGAAGGCGGTCGCGCTGGATAAAGACGGCATCATCGCCGGCCTCGCCAAAGGCGGCATCTATATCGACATGAGCACGATCGAGCCGGATGAAAGCCGCAGCGTGGCGGCCGAATTCGCCAAGGCCGGATCGATCATGCTGGACGGCCCGCTCTCGGGTAGCCCGGTCACCGTCGTGCAAGGCAATGCCTCGGTCATGATCGGCGGGGATGAGGCGGCCTTCGAGCGCGTGAAACCAATTTTGCTGGCGATCGGGCCGAAAGTGACGCGCATCGGCGGCAACGGGCTGGCCTGCCAGATGAAGATCGCAGTCAATCTGCTGCTGATGGTCGAGGTGATCGCTTTCGGCGAAGCCGTCGCGCTGGCCGAGAAAGGCGGCGTCGACCGCGCCGTGGCGCTCGATGCCGTGCTCAAGAGCGTCGCCGCCTCGCCAGTGCTCGGTTATCGCGGACCGTTCATCCTCGACGGCAAAATGCCGGAGGTGCCGCTCGCCGACGTCACCTTGCAGCAGAAGGACATGCTGCTGGCGCTCAATCTCGGCCGCACGCTCGGCAGTCCGGTGCCGCTCGCCGCCGCCGCCAATGAAATGATGAATGCCTGCCGCGGACTTGGGCTAGACGGCAACGATTTCGTGGTCGCCCACCAAGTCTATCGCCGACTTGGCGGACAAGAATGAGTTTTGGAGGACAACCATGACGTCATCCGCTGAGAAATTCGGACGCGCTCTGGGAAAAGCCGTGAAGGGCGCGGCCGCCGTCATGAATGAAGGCAAGCCAGCGCCGGTCATGTATCGCACAAACTTACGCGACGTGCCGAAGGTCGAGGGCCTCAAGCGCGACGACGGCTGGGTCGACATGCAGGTGCAATTCCTGATCGACAAGAAATCCGCAGGCGCCGACCATGTCGTCGGCTGGACCGTGCTCAAGCCGGGCGCGCGTCACGAAAACCATCGCCATCACAATTGCGACGAGTTCTTCATCGTGCTCAAGGGCCACGGCATGATCTACACCGACACCGGCGACAAGCCATCGAGCGAAGGCGACGTGGTTTATTCGCCGCGCGGCTGCTGGCATGGCTTCAACAACACCTCGGATGAAGACGTGGTGCTGGTGTGGGGCTGGATGGGCGCCGGCTCGATCGAGGACTCCGGCTACGAAGTGCATCCCGAGAGCCACAAATGATTGGCTTGGCCAATCCGCTCATCGCGAAGGGCATGACCGCGCAGCTTGCGAACCGGCGTGCACGCATCGCAGCGGGCGAGAAGCCGCTGGGCTGGAAAGTCGGTATGGGGGCGCCCGCCAGCATGCAGAAGCTTGGGCTGCAAGCGCCGCTGGTCGGCTTCCTGATGCAGCGCGCTTTGCTCGCATCCGGCAGTACGCTGTCTCTTGCAGGCTATATCAAGCCGGTCGCAGAGCCGGAAATCTGCGTGCGCATGGGCAGTGGCCTTGGCCCTGACGCGTCTTCGGACGCCGTGATGGCGACGATCAAGGAAATATCGCCGGCCATCGAAATCGCCGATCTCGATCTGGCGCCGGAACCGAATAATCTCGACCAAGTGCTCGCCGGCGACATTTACCAGCGTCACGTCATACTGGGTGGGAATACGCGGCCGGGTGGCAGCGTTGCCGGGCTTACTTCGCGTCTGATCCGGCGCGGAGCCGAGGCGGCACGCACCACGGACCCGGAAGCACTCACCGGCAAGCTGATCGATATCGTCGCGACCGTTGCGAACACTCTCGCAACCTTTGGCGAAAGGCTTTCGGACGGAGACGTCATCATTACCGGATCGATCACCCCTCCGCTCATGATTGAACGCGACGAAAACGCCATTACCCACGCGCTCGATCCGATCGGCGAGGTATCGGTGCGTTTTTCGTGGGCGTGAGCGGCGCGGCGTAGCGGATCAGCGAACTTCAAACACCAGCTTGCCCTGGAGATGGCGCGCCTCGCTGACGCGATGCGCATCGGCCGCGTCGGCGAGCTTGTAGCGGTGAATCGTGGGCGGCCGCACCGCGCCTGCATCAAGCAGCGCCAGCATCCGTTCGAGATGCGCGCGGTCGCGTTTGACGTCGGGACGCAAGGTCTGGACATCGTCGCGCGGCGGCTTGAAGCCGTCCGGCGCCGGCGCGATCCACACCAGTTTCCCGCCGGGCTTAAGCACCGCGTAGCAGCCGGCGCGGACATTACCGCCGACGGTGTCGAACACCACGTCGCAGATCGGACCGATGGTGGTGAAATCTTGGCGGTTGTAGTCGATCACACGGTCGGCACCGAGGCTGCGGACATAGGCGTGATTACCGGCGCTGGCGGTCGTGATCACGGTGGCGCCGAGATGCTTGGCAAGTTGCACGGCAAATCCGGCGACGCCGCCGGCGCCACCCTGGATCAGAATGGTCTGACCCGTTTTGAGCTGCGCGGTATCTTCAATGGCCGTGAGCGCGGTGAGGCTGACGAGCCCGAGCGCCGCCGCCTCGGCATGGTTGAGCGAAGCGGGCTTCTTGGCGACGAGCGCGGCCTTGATGGCGATTTTTTCCGCGTAGGCGCCTTCGATGCCCTGGTCGGTCACGCCGAACACGGCGTCGCCGACTTTGAAGTCAGTGACGCCCGCGCCGACCTGGCTGACGAGGCCGGAAAAGTCGCGGCCGAGAATGTGCGGAAAGTGATTCAGTTTATAGCGGCCATGTCCGACGCGCACCTTGTAATCGGCGCCATTGACGCTGGCCGCGTGAATATCGACTACCGCCTCGCCGGGGCCGGCCACCGGATCCGGGGCATCGCCATAGTGCAGCATCTCCGGCCCGCCGTGGTTCATCAGTAGCACCGCCTTCATGACCATCCTCCCATCGGAACCGCTAATACTACGCTCACAGCATCTATAGGCACACCGTTGATACCGGCTTTCGTCGTACGCGCAACCGCTTGCGGTTCCCGTTCGCTTCCCCATCTCAGCTAGGCCAATCCAACCGAATTGGCGACGCTATTCAATTGTTCCGGAGAAATTTCATGTCGCTGCTGTTGTCGAAGACCACGCTGGGACCGCTTTCGCTGCAAAATCGCCTGGTCATGTGCCCGCTGACGCGCAGTCGCGCGACCGGCAACGTGCCCAACGATCTGATGGTGCAGTATTATGCGCAGCGCGCGTCCGCCGGACTGATCATCAGCGAAGGCACGGCACCGTCGCCCAGTGCCCTGGGCTACCCGCGCATCCCCGGCATTTTTTCCGCCGAGCAGGTCGCCGGCTGGAAGAAAATCACTGACGCGGTGCATGCTGGCGGCGCCAAGATGTTCATCCAGTTCATGCACACTGGGCGCATTGGGCATCCCTTGAACCTGCCGGCCGGCGCAAAGGTGGTGGCACCATCGGCGGTGGCGGCCAAGGGCGAGATGTTCACCGATGCCGAGGGCCTGAAGCCGCACCCGATTCCCCACGCGATGACCGCGGCCGACATCAAGTCGACGATCGCCGAGTTTGTGCAGGCGGCGAAGAACGCCATGGCGGCCGGATTTGACGGCGTCGAGCTGCACGGCGCGAACGGCTATCTGCTCGAGCAGTTCATCCGCCCGAATTCGAATACGCGCACCGACAATTACGGCGGCTCAATCGAGAACCGCGCGCGCTTTGCGCTGGAGGTCGTTGCCGCAACGATCGCCGCCATCGGCAAGGACAAGGTCGGCATCCGGCTGTCGCCGTTCGGCGTATTCAACGACATGCCGCTCTATCCGGAGATGGAAGCGGACTACACTTATCTGGCGCAAAAGCTCAACGCGGCCGGCCTGCTCTACATCCATCTGGTCGACCACTCGTCGATGGGGGCGCCCAAGGTGCCCGACTCGATGAAGGCCACGTTCCGCAGCGTGTTCAAAGGCGCGCTCATTCTGTCCGGCGGCTACGACGCCGCCCGCGCCGAAAGCGATCTGGCTGCCGGAAAATGTGATCTGGTCGCTGTGGGCAAGCCGTTCCTGGCCAACCCGGACCTAGTCGCGCGCTGGAAAACGCATGCCGCGGTGAATGCACCCGACATGGCCACGTTCTATACGCCGGGGCCAAAGGGCTATACCGATTACCCGGCGCTTGCCGGATAATCCGCCTCCGGCGCCAACCGCCGGAACAATAGCCCGTGATCCCCTGGTCCCTGCTCGATACGGCTCAAATACCTGGCGGCGGTGACGAACTGCGCCTGCTGCGGCGCGGCGCCGAGTTCTCGATCAAGCTCGGCAACAACGAACTGATGAACAGCCGCCTCAGCGCAACCGAGCAGGCGCTCGCCACCATAGCTTGCGAAAAAATTCGGGCCCGCGCGCGGCCGCGTATCCTGATCGGCGGCTTGGGCATGGGCTTCACGTTGCGGGCAGCCCTCGTCGTACTCGGAATGCAGGCCCAAATCATTGTCGCCGAGCTGGTGCCGGCGGTGGTGGCCTGGGCGCGCGGTCCGATGGCGGAACTGTTCGGCAACAGCCTGGCCGATCCGCGCGTGCGCATCAAAGAAACCGATGTCGGCGATCTGATCAGGTCCGGCCGATCGGCTTACGACGCGATCCTGCTCGACGTCGATAATGGACCCGAAGGCATGACCCGCGAAGCCAATGATCGGCTGTATGATCTCGATGGACTAGCCGCCGCTTACATGGCGCTGCGCCCTGGCGGTGTGCTGGCGATATGGTCGTCGCGACCCGATCCGAAATTCACCCAGCGGCTGCGCAAGACCGGTTTTGCCGTGGTCGAGAATCCCGTGCGCGCCAAGGGCCCGCAAGGCGGCGCGCAGCATTTCATCTGGACCGCGATGCGCGGCGGTTAAGGGCGCATCCACCCTCGCCAAATCACCCCGGACGCCTTATCTGATGGCGTGAGGGCGCCACCGGAGAACGACTTATGGACCCAGCCATTTCATCGCTGATCGACCGCGCCGGGCTCGACCGCGACAAGGTCCGCCAATTGATCGGGCGCGGCCTGGAAGGCGCCGACGACGGCGAATTGTTTCTGGAATACAAGCAGGCCGAGGCGCTGACCTTCGACAGCGGCCGCCTCAAGCAGGCGAGCTATGACACCTCGCAGGGTTTCGGCCTGCGCGCGGTGAAGGACGAGGCGGTCGGCTATGCGCATGCCTCCGACGTGTCGGAAGCCGCGCTCGCCCGCGCCGCCGAGGCGGTGCGCGCGGTGAAAGGCGGCCACAGCGGCAACTATGCCGAGCCGCCCGGCCGCACCAACCGCAAGCTTTATGGCGACGAGAACCCGCTGGGCGCGCCGGCCTTCGACGCCAAGGTGAAACTGCTGGAGTCGATCGACGCCTATGCCCGCGCCAAGGACCCGCGCGTGCGCCAGGTGACCGCCAGCGTCGCCGCCACCTGGCAGGTGGTGGAAATCCTGCGCGCCGACGGCGAGACCTATCGCGACATCCGTCCGCTGGTGCGGCTGAACGTTTCCGCAGTCGTTGGCGACGGTGACCGGCAGGAGTCCGGCAGCTACGGGGTCGGCGGGCGCGAGGGCTATCAGCGCTTCATCGAGACCCATGCCTGGCAGAGCGCGGTCGACGAAGCCGTGCGCCAAGCGCTGGTCAATCTCGACGCGGTGGCGGCGCCGGCGGGCGAGATGGATGTCGTGCTCGGCTCCGGCTGGCCGGGCGTGATGCTGCACGAGGCGGTCGGCCACGGCCTGGAAGGCGATTTCAATCGCAAGAAGACTTCTGCGTTTGCCGGACTGATGGGCCAGCGGGTCGCAGCCTCGGGCGTCACCGTGATCGACGACGGCACGCTGGCCGCGCGGCGCGGCTCGTTGTCGATCGACGACGAAGGCACGCCGACCAACCGCACCGTACTGATCGAGGACGGCATCCTGGTCGGCTATATGCAGGACCGGCAGAACGCGCGGCTGATGGCTATGAAGCCGACCGGTAACGGGCGACGCGAAAGCCACGCCCATATGCCGATGCCGCGCATGACCAACACCGCCATGCTGGCCGGCCAGCACGATCGACAAGAAATCATCGCCTCGGTGAAGAACGGCCTCTACGCAGTCAGCTTCGGCGGCGGCCAGGTCGACATCACCTCGGGCAAATACGTGTTCCAATGCACCGAGGCCTACAAGATCGAGAACGGCAAGGTCACCGCGCCGGTGAAAGGCGCCATGCTGATCGGCAACGGCCCGACCGACCTGCATCGCATCAGCATGATCGGCAATGACTTCGCGCTCGATCCCGGCATCGGCACCTGCGGCAAGAACGGCCAGGGCGTGCCGGTCGGCGTCGGCCAGCCAACGCTGCGCATGGATCGCATTACGGTGGGCGGCACGGGGTGAGTTTCATCCGCTCGTCCCCACGGGCCGACATCGGGTTTACCCGATGTCGGCAGCTAAAAAGTGCGCAAGTCGGCTAAAGCCGACATGCGATGGGGACCCAGGGCCAAGCAGACTGGATTCCCGCTTTCGCGGGAATGAGCGGAGAAATTATCTCACCACACCGGAAATGCAGCACGGCTTGTGCCGCGGCCGCGTGATCTTGTCCTTCAGATAGCAGCGCGCGGACGGCCCGATATAGCCGGGCCGCACATAGGTCCAGGCGCGACATTTGTTCTCGGCGTCGCAGGCCGCCTTGCAGGGAGCGCCTGCGGCGTCGGGCGCGGTCTCTAAATTGCGATAGTCGCCGCCGAAGCGGTCGATGGAAAATTCCGTCGGGCCCTTGCGCGGCTCGATCACGCCGGCCCCGCGCACCCCCGACACGCAGCACTTGTCCTCGACCCGCGGCGGCACCTTGCTCTTCAGCCAGCAAATGGCGAGCGCATTTTCCGTGCGCGGATAGGAGAAGCTCCAGGCCCGGCAGCGCGCCTCGCGCTCGCAGCGCCCGGCGCAGACGGCCGGGTCGCCGTTGCGGATCTGGAAGTTCAGGTAGTCGCCGCCGCGGCGGTCGTAGCCGGTCTGCGCCTGCGCCGGGCCGGCCGCCAGGACGATCAGCGCAAGCACGCCCCATAGACTGACCGGATACCGCATGCGCGACCGCTTGGCTCTAGGATTGCCGTGAAGTCTAGTCCCGGCCGCATGCTAGCGCACCTGCCGGCGTCTTCGCGCAGAAATTCTCCCTAAAAAGAATGCGCCCGCCGGAGGGGCCGGCGGGCGCTGAGATCCGGCCGCGAGAGGGGATGATCGCGGGTCCCGGATCGAGCGGCCGACGAGAGGGCTCGGCCGTTTGGCTAGCGCATGATCCCGAAAAGTGGGAACCGGTTTTCGGACAAGATCATGCGCCTCGTAAGAAGGCTTCAGATCGCCTGGCGCGCCGGGCGATCGGTCGGCGGTCGACGGAAACCGTTCTCCACCGCGACGGGGCGCGTCGCGCGCGGGAAACCTAAGCGCCGCTCGATGGCGCGTTCGCGCAGTAGCGCGGTCGGGTCGTCCCAGAACGGCTCGGAAAACGCGTCGCGCAGATCGGCGCGCGTGATGCCGATATCGGCCAGCATGTGGCGGTCGAGGCCGGCAAGCACGGTGGCCTGGCGCCGGTTCTGGCGGGCGCGCGAGAAACGTTTCAGCCAGGACGCCACCAGCGCCACAAGCGCGAGCAAAGCGCGCACCAAAGTGCCGCCGGCAATCGGCAAAACGGGGATATTTGCGTTCATCGTCAGTCTCCATTCAGTCCGCGGTTTGAGCGGCCAAATTCGGCCTATGCCCGCACCGGAACCACCCGAAACCCCCACCCGATTTCTCTGGTTACCGTGGGATATTGCACCGCAGGGATTGATTAGTGAAACGAATGTTTTTAATCTGATCGATCAGGATTGGTGATATAGCTAAATGTCATTCCGGGGCGTCCGCCGAAGCCCGCAGGGCGAAGGCGGACGAACCCGGAATCCAGAGCCGCAACCGAAACCTTGCCGTGTTTCTCTGGATTCCGGGCCCCGCGCTTTGCGCGGTCCCGGAATGACGAAAGAGGAAGGACCGCCATGACCGCGCTGATCGACGTCGACCAATTGCGCACCTTCATCGCCATCGCCGAGACCGGCAGTTTCACCAAGGCGGCCGAGGTGGTGCACAAGACCCAGTCTGCCGTGTCGATGCAGATGAAGCGGCTGGAGGAGCGCCTGGAGCGGCCGATCTTCGCGCGCGACGGCCGCGCCTCGAAACTCACCGAGGATGGCCAGCGCCTGCTCGATTACGCGCGCCGCATCGTCAAGCTCAACGTCGAGACGCTGGCGGCCTTCTCCGACGCCGAATTGTCCGGCCGCGTGCGGCTGGGCGTGCCCGACGATTATGCCGACCGCTATCTGCCCGAGATCATGGCGCGCTTCTCGCGCGTCTATCCCGGCGTCGAACTCACCGTGATCTGCGAGCCGACCGTGGACCTGCTCGAGCGCATCGACGGCAACGAGATCGATCTCGCCATCGTCACCAATTGTGAATCCAAGAGGGCCTCGGAAACCTTCCGGCGCGAGCGGCTGCTGTGGGTGACCTCGAACCGGCATCCGACCCATCTCGAGGAGCGTCTGCCGCTGGCGCTGGGCCGGCCGACCTGCTCATGGCGGCGCGTCGCCATCGAACGGATGGAAAAAGTCGGCCGCCCCTATCGCATACTCTATTCGAGCTCGAACGCCGGCGCGGTGGCCGCCGCCGTGCTCGCCGGTCTCGCGGTGTCGGTGTTGCCGGAGTCCGGACTACGTCCCGGCATGCGCGTGCTCACCGCCGCGGAAGGTTTCCCGGAATTGCCGAGCTGCCGCATCGGACTGGTGCGCAACGCACATGAAAGTTCGACGCTGGCCGGCGCACTGGCCGAGCACATCATTTCGTCGCTCGATAACTTGTCGGAAGCGCAGGCGGCGGAGTGACACTTGTCATGGCCGGGCTTGACCCGGCCATCTCGCTTAGGGACGCATTGCCCTCCTAAGCGGGATCACCGGGACAAGCCCGGTGATGACAAATGGAAAGACGAACGCCGCTACGAAAATACTCAGTAGGCATACTCATCAAAAATCGGCTCGACCGAGCCGTTCCAGTCGTCGTGGAATTTCTCGAGCAATTCCTCCGCCGGCGTGATGCCGCGCGCGATCGATTCCTCGAGCGGACGCAAATAGCGCGTCTCGTCGCGGCCGTTGCGGTCGAGATATTTGCGGCGCGCCAGCCCGCGCGTGGCAAAGCGCAGCGTCTCCTGCGCCAGCGTGAGCACATTGCGGCCGCGGATCTCGGCGGCAAAGCCGAGCCGGGGCACGTCGTCGCGCAGCTTCTGCCGTTCCTCGGAGCTCCAGCTTTTGACCATGTCCCAGCAGGCATCGAGCGCGTCGTCATCGTACAGAAGCCCGACCCAATAGGCGGTGAGCGACGGCAGCCGCCGCCACGGCCCGCCGTCGGCGCCGCGCATTTCCAGATAGCGCTTGAGCCGCACCTCGGGAAAGATCGTGCTCAGGTGGTTGGCCCAATCGGAAATGGTCGGCCGCTCGCCCGGCAGTTCGGCCAGCTTGCCGGCGAAGAAATCGCGGAACGACTTGCCGGCGACATCGATATAGCTGTCGCCGCGCTTGATAAAATACATCGGCACGTCGAGCGCATAGTCGACCCAACGCTCGAAGCCCATGCCGTCGTCGAACGCCCAGGGCAGCATGCCGGAACGGTTGTTGTCGGTGTCGCGCCAGATTTCCGAGCGGAACGACAGCAAGCCGTTCGGCCGCCCTTCCGTGAACGGCGAATTGGCGAACAGCGCGGTCGCCACCGGCTGCAGCGCCAGCGCCACCCGCAGCTTTTTCACCATGTCGGCTTCGGAGGCGAAGTCGAGGTTCGCCTGCACGGTGCAGGTGCGGTACATCATGTCGAGGCCGTACTTGCCGACCTTCGGCATGTAGTTCGTCATGATGCGGTAGCGGCCTTTCGGCATCATCGGCATGTCGGCGCGGGTCCAATTCGGCGTCATGCCCATGCCGAGGAAACCGATGCCTAAGGGCTTGGCCACCTCGCGCACTTGCGCCAGATGCGCCATCAGCTCCGAGCAGGTCTGGTGCACGGTTGTGACCGGCGCGCCGGAGAGCTCGAACTGACCGCCCGGCTCCAGCGAGATAGCGCCACCGTGGGTAACGTCGAACAGGCCGATGATGTTCTCGCCCTCCATGATCGGCTCCCAGCCGAGCAGGTCGTGCATGCCTTCGAGCAGCGCGCGGATGCTGCACGGGCCGGCATAGGGCACCGGCCGGTGGCCCTGCACGGTGAAAGCAAATTTCTCGTGCTCGGTGCCGACGCGGAATTGCGCCTTCGGCTTGCAGCCCGCTTCGAGCCAGGCGACGAGTTCGTCGCGCGTCTCGATCGGGGTCATGTCGATCTGGTCACGAGCCATGCAAGCTTACATTTTGTTTGCGCATGATCTTGTCCGAAAACCGGTTCCCACTTTTCGGGATCATGCGCGAAAAAGGCCGCGACCTTAAACATGGGAAGCGCGAAAGGGCAATGCGAGAGGGAGCTTTAATGCGGCGCCGACGCGGTGGGGCCCGATTTGGCGCCACGCTCGTACCAATCGCGGCTGCGGTTGACGATCGCGACCACGGACAGCATGACCGGGACCTCGATCAAAACCCCGACCACGGTTGCCAGGGCGGCACCCGAATTGAAGCCGAAAAGGCTGATAGCCGCGGCAACGGCCAGCTCGAAGAAGTTGCTGGCGCCGATCAAGGCGGAAGGTCCGGCGACACAATGCTGCTCACCCGCCATCCGGTTGAGCACATAAGCGAGGCCGGCGTTGAAATAGACCTGAATCAGGATTGGCACCGCAAGCAGAACGATCACCAGCGGCTGTGCCAGAATCTGGTCGCCCTGGAAGCCGAACAGCAGAACGAGCGTCGCCAGCAGTGCGACCAGCGACAGCGGTTGCAACTTACTCAGCAAGCTCGCAAGCGCGGCCGGCCCGCCGCTTGCCAGCGTCGTTCGACGCACGACCTGCGCTACCAGCACCGGCACCACGATATACAGTACGACCGAGAGCATGAGCGTTGCCCACGGCACCGTGATCGCCGACAGCCCGAGCAAAAGCCCGACGATCGGCGCAAAGGCGAACACCATGATGCTGTCGTTGAGCGCCACTTGCGACAACGTGAAGTGCGGCTCGCCCTTGGTCAGATTGCTCCACACGAACACCATGGCGGTGCACGGCGCCGCCGCCAGAATGATCAGGCCGGCGATGTAGGAGTTGATCTGCTCGGGCGGCAAATACGGCCGGAACAGAGTGCCGATGAACAGCCAGCCGAGCGCGGCCATCGAAAATGGCTTCACCGCCCAGTTGATGAACAGCGTGACGCCGATGCCGCGCCAGTGCTCGCGCACCCTGGCAAGCGCGGCAAAATCGATCTTGACCAGCATCGGGACGATCATCAGCCAGATCAGCGCCGCCACCGGCAAGTTGACCTTGGCAAACTCGGCGCTGCCGATCGCTTGGAAGACGCCCGGCATGACGTGGCCGAGCGCGATGCCGGCGACGATGCAGAGTGCGACCCACAAGGTCAGATAGCGTTCAAACGTCGACATGCTGGGCCTTTTCCGTCGCGCCTTCGCTGCGGCCGATTTCCCTCAGCCGCGTGGTCAGCACCAGCCGGTCGAGTTTCTCGATCGGCAGCGCCAGGAACAGATCGATGCGCCGGTTGAGCATGCGATAGGCGTCCTTGAACGCCAGCGCGATCTCGGCCTCCGTGCCGCTGGCCGCGACCGGATCGGGAATGCCCCAATGCGCGGTGATCGGCTGGCCCGGCCACAGCGGGCAGGATTCGCCGGCGGCGTTGTCGCAGACGGTGAACACGAAATCGAGGTCGGGCGCGCCCGGCTTGGCGAACTCCGTCCAGGATTTCGAGCGCAGCGTCGAGACGTCGTAATTGAATTTGCGCAGGAGATCGAGCGTGCGCGGATTGATCTTGCCTTTGGGCTGACTGCCGGCGCTAAAGGCCTTGAAACGGCCGCGGCCCGCGCGATTGAGGATCGCTTCGGCGATGATCGAGCGCGCCGAATTGCCGGTGCAGAGGAACAGCACGTTGTATTGTTCTTTCATCACGCAATCTCCTCGACCGTCCGAAACTCAAACCGCAGGCAAGGGCTGAAATCCGATGCGGTTCATCATCGATTCGAAGTAGTTCCGAACGCGCCGTGGGAACGGGAGCCCTTTGACGACCGCGACGGACCGCAGCAGCGGCAGCACGCGAATATCGTCCATCGACAGCGTGCCATTGACGGCCGGCGGGCTCTCAATCAATGCATCGAGTTCTTCGAGCTTGGGCATGAGTTCGTCGATTTGCTGCCGCGTATGGCTGCGCAATTCGGCGAAATCGCCGTAGGTTTTGCGCTTGCGCATAATGTAGTGATCGAGTGCGGCGGCGGTGGCGAATTCGGGCAGCCCGAGCAGCGGATAACGCGGCATCGTCAGCGGCGCGGATTTTGCGACGACATGGTCGGCCCATTGGGCGATTTCTGGACGTTCCGGGCCGACCAGAACCGGCGGCCCGAGGCCTTCGATGTATCTGACCATGTCCATGCTTTCGAGCATGGGCCGGCCGTCGTCCTTCAGCAGAATTGGAATCACGCGTTTGCCGACGAGGCCGACCATGGTGTCGCTGTCGTCGTCGAGCACGACCGTCTCCTGCAAATGCAGGCGCTTGAGCGCGGCGATCATCCGCACGCGGAAGCAGAGCGAGCAATGCTCGAACATGTAAAGCTTCATGACGCCGGCCTCATGACGCCACTTTGCGCGCCGGCGCGCAGCACGCGGCGTTGAATTCGTCGACCACCGGCGCGCAGATTTCCGGCCGGCCGTTGCAGCAGTCGCGCAGCATGAAATCGATCAAGCCGCGGAAGCCGTCGAGATTGGCGCGGTAGTTCATCGAGCGGCCCTGCCGCGCCACCGCGATCAGCCCGCCGCGCATGAGCGCCGCGAGATGCGTCGACATGGTGTTGTGCGGCACCTTGCAAAATTGCGCGATCTCACCCGCCGGAAGTCCATTTGGATGGGCGGCGACCAGTTTGCGAAAGGCCTTCAGCCGGGTCGGTTGCGCCAAAGCGGCGAAGGCTGCTTGCGATTTCTTAGCGTCCATATGTCGAGACATATAGACATGTTATGACAGGTGAATGTCGGGGACAACACCGGCTGCGCTGTTTCCCACAATTGACAACGTTCTATTTTCGTTCTCTATCTGCCCATCCCGCCGCTTGCAGAAACCCGCGTTATGCCGAGCTTTTCACCCCACCAGGACGCCGCGCTCAATGCGGTCGCCACCTGGCTGAAAGCCAAGCCGGGCGCCAACGGCACACCGCAGGTGTTTCGCCTGTTCGGCTATGCCGGCACCGGCAAGACCACGCTCGCCCGCCACCTGGCCGAGCACGCCGATGGCGAGGTGAAGTTCGCCGCCTTCACCGGCAAGGCGGCTTCCGTAATGCGCGGCAAAGGCTGCAAGGGCGCCTCCACCATCCACAGCCTGATCTACCGGGCGCGCGAGAGCGGCGAGGAAATCCCCAGCTTCGATCTGTGGGACGACGCGCCGGCCTCCAAGGCCGAGCTGATTATCATCGACGAATGCTCGATGGTGGATGCCGAGCTCGGCCGCGACCTGCTGTCGTTCGGCGTGCCGCTGCTGGTGCTGGGCGATCCGGCGCAATTGCCGCCGATCCAGGGCGGCGGATTTTTCACCGAGGCCGAGCCGGACGCGATGCTCACCGAGGTGCACCGGCAGGCCGCGGGCAATCCGATCATCCGGCTGTCGATGGACATTCGCGCCGGCGAATATCTCGAGCCCGGCCGCTACGGCGAGACCGAAGTGGTCGCTAAGGACGATCTCGATCCGCAGCGCGTGCTCGAGGCCGACCAGGTGCTGGTCGGGCGCAACGCGACGCGGCGCGCCTACAACATCAGAATGAGAGAACGCCGCGGCTTCGAGGACAAGCTGCCGTCGGCCGGCGACAAGCTGGTCTGCCTGCGCAACAACCGCAAGAAGGGCCTGTTCAATGGCTCGCTGTGGTCGGTGAAGGAGCGCGGCGCGCGGCGCACCGGGATCATGACCATGCGGCTGTTGCCGGACGACGACAGCGGCCTGCGCGGCGTCAAGGTATCGGTGCGGCCGGAATGTTTTTCCGGCGGCATCGAGCAGATCGATTGGGCGCGCCGCAAACCCTATGACGAGTTCGACTACGGCTACGTGCTCACCGTGCACAAGGCGCAAGGCTCGCAGTGGGACGACGTGGTGCTGTTCGACGAGAGCTTCGCGTTTCCCGACAGCCGCGAGCGCTGGCTCTACACCGGCGTCACCAGGGCGGCGAAGCGGCTCACCGTGGTGGTGTGATCGCTACGGCTTTCCGGCGCGCCAGCGGCAGCGCCGCGAGCGCAGTCGTTGCGAATATCGCGCCGGCGAAGAACGTGCCGCTCGGTCCAGCGATGTCCCACAATGCGCCGGCGACGATGCTGGCCGCCAGCGTGGCGACGCCGCTGACGAGATTGAACACGCCAAAGGCGGTGCCGCGTAGTTCCGCCGGCGCGGTATCGGCGACCAGCGCTGCGAGCAGCCCTTGCGTGAGGCCCATATGAAGGCCCCATAGCGCGACGCCGATCATCACCGCGATGACGCTGCCACCGAGCGCCAGCACCAGATCGGCCAGGATCAGCAGCGCGAAGCCGGCGGTCAGCAGGCCGTAGCGGCCAAGCCGATCGGACAGCGCGCCGGCCGGCCAGGCCGACAGTGTATAGACGATGTTCATCACGATCATCACCGACGGCACGATCGCGAGCGGCAAGCCGACCGATTGCGCGCGAAGCAGCAGGAAGGCTTCACTGAAGCGGGCGAGCGTAAAGATCGCCGCCACGCCCACGACCATCCAATACGTCGTATTCAATCGTGCGAGTTCGCTGCGTGAAAACGGTGCCCGCACCCTACGCAAGCCGGGCGGCCGTTCCGGCTCGTGCACGCCGAACACGATGATCGCTACCGAAACCAAGGCCGGGATCACCGCGATCCAGAACACGGCGGTGAAATTATTGGCGAAGGCCGCCATGAACACAATCGCCAGCAGCGGCCCGAGCACCGCGCCGATGGTGTCGAGCGATTGCCGCAGGCCGAAGGCAGTGCCGCGCAAATCGGCGGGCGTGAGGTCGGCGATGAGCGCGTCGCGCGGCGCTCCGCGGATGCCCTTGCCGACTCGATCGACGAAGCGCGCCGCCACCAGCCAGCCGATGCTTGTTGCCAGCGGGAATATCGGCTTGGTGAAAGCGGCCAGGCCATAGCCGAAGGCGGCCAGCCATTTGCGCTTGCCGAGATAATCGCTGAGCGCGCCGGAAAAGACCTTGGTGATCGAGGCGGTGGCTTCGGCGATGCCCTCGATGATGCCGACGGTCAGCGTCGAGGTGCCCAGCACGGTGACGAGATACAACGGCAGCAGCGCATGGATCATCTCGGAGGAGACATCCATGAACAGCGACACCAGCCCGAGCGCCCAAACGCTGACCGGAATCTCGCGCCAGCGCAGGATTGAGCGAGGAGCGTTCATCATCGATGACAGCTTACACCCCGATCATCCCATACGCAGCCAGCAGCCGAGCGCGCGACAGGCGATGATCGAGATCGCGATCCAGACGGCGCTACGCAACGCCAAGGCCGCTACGGTGCGCATTTCATAGGCGCCACCGCCCAGGATGTGCACCCCGAAAGCCGCTGCAACGAGAACCGTCGCCGTTGCGATCGCGAGTGCCAGCAACGCCGCCCACCGGCGCCAAAGCATGAGCCCGGCACCGGCGACGATATAGGCGAAGCCGGCGATGAAGTTGAACCACAGGACAAACGGCACATAGGCGCCGGCGGCTGCGCGCGCAGCATCGTTGCCGAACAGCACCTGCCCTCCCGACAGGATGGTCGCTACGCCAAACACGATCGCAATGCCACCGGCGAGCCATGCCCACCATGGCCGGCTGTCGTCCCGATAGGTGCCGCTCGCCATGATTGGTCACTCCGCGAAGCCGTCAGGGAAGCCGAACAGCATGCGCGCCCCCTTGATCGAGAGCATTTTGCGGCGAAATGGTAACGGGCGCGCCGTATAAAATTCTATCAAATCAAGGAGCTGGAGCGCGTCTCCGATTCAACCGAACCAAGACGCGCGGCAGCTCAGCAGCGTTGCGGCTCACGCCGCCTCTTTCTTCTTCTGCGGCGCGAAGCGGCCGTAGAAGCTCTCGCCCCTGTCCGCCATCTCGATGAGCAGCTTGCAGGGCGCAAAGCGCGCGCCGTATTTCGCCTCCAGCGCGCGGCAGAGCGCGACGAATTTCTTCGTGCCCATCATGTCGATATAGGACAGCGTGCCGCCGGAGAACGGCGCAAAGCCGAAGCCGAGGATGGAACCGACATCGGCCTCGCGCACGTCGGTGAGTACTTTCTCCTCGAAGCAGCGCGCGGTCTCCAGCGCCTGCATGCCGAGCAGGCGCAGCTTCAATTCCTCGACGTCGATCTTTTCCGGATCGAGTTTCTTCTTTTGCAACTCCGCCAGCCCCGGCCACAGCTTCTTCGGCGCGTTGGGCGGATAATCGTAGAAGCCCTTGCCGTTTTTGCGCCCGAAGCGGCCGCGCTTCTCGACCAGCTCTTCCAGCAGCGTCTTCTGGCGCGGATCGATGGCGGCGGCGCCGAGATCGGCTTCCGTCGCCTTCAAAATCTTCCAGGCCAGGTCGACCGCCACCTCGTCGTTGAGCGAGAGCGGCCCGACCGGCATGCCGGCCATGCGGCCGACATTCTCGATCATCGCCGCCGGCACGCCTTCCGCCAGCATCAGGTGGCCTTCGCGGATGTAAGTGCCGACCAC
>Ga0097691_1000917_pt1 | contig 23343 bp, 18 predicted proteins | sample NGESurdeep072012_8_FD_72858 | JGI IMG/M metagenome (GOLD analysis project Ga0097691, IMG submission 72858) | Arctic peat soil microbial communities from Barrow, Alaska - NGEE Surface sample 210-1 deep-072012 | ecosystem: Environmental > Terrestrial > Soil > Wetlands > Peat ... | reverse complement strand
GCGCCAAGCACCATGACGATGAGCACCGCGCTCACGAACGCGCCGGCGATCTCTCCCCACCATCCGCCCTCCCGACGCTTCGTAGAGGCTCGCGGCCCTTTCTCCTCGCTCCTCACTCCGGACTCCTCATTCATCGTCAGTATGCCTGGCCGATGGAGAAATGGAGCGTGAACCGGTCGAGCAGTGTCACGGCCGGCGAGTAGCTTCTCGTGTGGCTCAGCGGAACGATCTTTCGCTCGCCGTTCACCGTGGCTTCGGTGACGACCGGCAGCTGCTCCACGCGCGCGGGGGAGAATCCGATATCGACGCGAATGGGCCCGACCGGCGACTTGATGCGAACCCCCACGCCGACGGCACTTCTGAGCTCGGCGAGATCGATGTCGGTGGCGCGCGAGAAGACGTTGCCGGTGTCGACGAAGACCACTGCGCCAAGCGCGCTCCAGATCGGCACGCGCAGCTCGGCGTTGAAGATTACCAGGCCGTTACCGCCGTTCGGGAATCCGCCCACGATGGTGTCGGGGCGCCCGAGCGCGTCGAGCGCGAACCCGCGGACGGTCGTGTCGCCGCCGGCGAAGAACCGCTCGCTCACCGGCAGGTCCCGCACCTCGTCGATGACGATCTGTCCGTCGGCGCCGCTGGTGACCAGATCGCGCGGAAATCCGGTGGCCAGGCCGAGGCGCGCATCGCCCGCGAAGACGATTCGGTTCGTGTGCGGCAGCGTGCGGAACAGCTGTGCCGTGAAGAACGACTTCACGAACCCGACCTCGGAGCCGATCGCGCGCGCCGCCACCTGGCCGTTCGCGCTCAGATAGCCGCCCACGCTCGGCGCGATCGCGTCGTCGCGCGTGTCGCGGATGAGCGAGGTCGAAAACGACGACAGGCGCACCTGAGGAAACGTCCGATCGATCAGGAGCTGATCGGCGGTCGTGATGTTCTGATCGAACACTTTCGTGCGCTGGATCTGGTAGTTCACGGTCGCGCTGAGGTCGCGCGTCAGCCGGCGCGCGACCTGAACCCCGGCGGCGCGCCGCGCGAAGTTGAAGCTCGATCGAATCTGCTGTTCGAGCGTCCCGGTCAGCAGCAGGTCGGCCGATGTGTTCAGGACCCGCGGCTCGCGGTACGTCCCGAGCACGCGGTATTCGCTGAACCCGAAGCTGCTCCCCGAGGCCGGGGCCGCCTGGCCGAGGAACACCGGCGAGTCGCTCGGGTACAAGCTGAAGCTGGTAAAGAGATTCACCGACCGGTTTTTTCCGAACAGGTTGCGCCGGCCGATCTGAAACGACGCCCGCGGCGCGAACTCCAGCTTCTGGACCGCCCCGCCCTGTTGCGCGAGACGGAGACGCACCTCGCCGCCGCCGCCGTACCCGATCGTCGTCGCGGGCGCTTCTTCGACGGCGACCAGCACGTCGCGCGAGTTTTCGTCGCCGTGCCGGAACTCGGTGATCCGCGTGCTCCGAAACAACCCGAGCGACGCGAGCCGCCGCTGGCTCTCGTCCACCACGCCGACGCCGAGCGGATCGCCCGGCTTGAACTGCAGCTCGCGTTCGATCGTCCCGGTGCTCGTGCGCACGTTGCCGACGATGAGCACATGATCGACGAAGAGCCGCGGCCCCTCGTGCACGGTGAGCACCGGATCGGCGCGCGTGAAATCGGCGTTGAAGCCGGGACTCACGTCGACGGTCGCGTTCTGATAGCCGAGATTCGCGTACTGCTGTTGCAGCGCCTCGGAGGCGGAGGCCAGTTGCGCGTCGGTGTACGGCTGCCCCGTCTGCAGGCCGACCGCAGGCCGCAGCGTCGCCTCCGGGACCGATCGGTTGCCGCGCAGCTCGACCGTGCCGACGACCGTGCGCGCGCCCTCGCGAACGGCGATCTCCACGAGCACCGGCACCGCCGCCGACAGGTCGGCGCCCGCGGCCGGACGCGGCTGGATCGACGGCTGCGCCTTGGCGGTCGCGAACCCGCGCCGATGGTAGAGCGCCTCGATGACCGACAGATCCGTGTCCAGCCTGGCGTCGGAAAACGGCTGGCCGTCGCGCAACCGCAGGTTCGGTTCGAGCTCGGCGATCGGGATCGACGCGTTGCCCGACACCACGATGTGCTCGACGCGGTACTGGCGTCCCTTCTTCACCGTGAAGGTCACCAGCAGCTCGCCGTTCGATTCCACGCGCGCGTGCGGCGCGGCCGCGTCCCGATAGCCTTGGCCTCTGAGGTACTCCTCGATGCGGTTGCTCGAATCTTCGAGCAGATCCTCGTCGGCGGAACCCTCGCGCTCGATCGGCACGAGCTCGGTGCGCTGATCCGCTGGCAGCGGATCCCCGACGAACACCACGCGCATGTGGGGACCGCGCGCGACGTCCAACGTGAGGTTCGCGACGCGGTCGCCGGCGGCAAGGGTCGCGCTCGGCGTAATCTTCGCTTCGTAGTACCCGCGCTTGCGGAGCCGATCGATATAGCGGGCGATGAAGCCGGCGAGCGCGTCGCGCTCGTAAGCGTCGCGCGGCTGAAGATGCAGGTGCGACAGCAGCTCCGCGCGCGGGACGTCGGGCGTGCCGGTGATGTCGACGGTGCCGATGTGCGTGCGCGCACCCGGCTCGAGGGTCAGCACGAGCGTCGCGCGATCCGGCGCGTGCTGAAGCTCGGCGCGCGGCCTCACCGCCGCGTGCAGGTAACCGCGCTGCTGCAGCGCCTCGGCGACGAAGCGCGCGACGTCTTCGGCGCGGCCGACGGGCGGCGACACGCCGTAGCGATCCACCACCGCGCGGCGCAACGACCCCTGATCGACGCCGGGCGCTCTCACGTCGCCCGCGAACTCAATCTTGATGACCGGATGAATCGGGCTCAGATCGTAGCGCAGCGCAACCCGGCCGCCGTCGAGCGCCGCGTCGACGCGCACGTCTTCGAATCGGCCGAGGCTGAACAGATGCGCCACGCTCTCGCGCACCTGAGCCATCGACAGCGGCGTGCCCGCCCGGGTTTCCACCACCTGCAGGAGCGCGGGGTCGGTCGTGTCGCGCCCTTCGAGCACGAGGCGCACCGACGCGATCGGCTTGCCGACGTAATCGGCCACCTCGGCGTGCACCACGCCCGCGGCCAGCACGAGCACCATCGTCGCGATCATGCGGCGCGAGAGGCGCATCAGAATACGTGCCTCACGCGGAACTCCAGCGCGTAGCTGGAATCTTCATTGCGCGACAAGACCCACGACAGCCGATCGGTCGCGTCGTACTCGAGCAGGATGATCTGATCGAGCTGCGGCGAGTTGAGGCTGCGCGAGAACGTCAGATACGCGCGGTCCGAGATGCGCTTGCCGATCGTCAGGCGCGCCGACGGGTTCACCCGCGCCGTGTCGCTATATGGGTCGATGAAGGTCGGCGTGAGCTGGAACGTGTCGACGCCGAATGTCTGCTCGACCACTTTGCCGACGCCCTCGGAGAGCGGGCTCGCCAACGCGAGCGTCGCGCGCGTCGTCAGGATGTCGGTCTGCGCCTGGTTCGGGTTCTGGAGCGCCTGCACTTCCGCGTTCCGCTCGTTGCGGCGCGCGTCGCTGAAGAGCAGCGCCACGACGTCCGCGCTCGGCAGCGGCGGGTCGGACTCGAAGCTCGGCTGCTGCAGCCGGTCGAACGTGCCGGCCGCCCGGACGGTCACGCGATACGTCTGATACGGGACGCGGACGCTCGTCTCCGCTTCAACGTCGAAAAACGGATCGATGCGCGTCGGATTGGTGAAGTCGATCGTGCCGCGCGTGACCTTGTAGCGCCGTCCCTCGAACAGCAGCTCGCCGCGGTCGACTTCCGCGTGCCCGAACAGCATCGGCCGATCGTAGGAGCCGCGCAGGTCCAGGTCGGCGCTCGCCGTCATCTTGATCAGGTTGTTGTCGATGTGCAGCGTAGAGGGAATCAGAAGCTTCAGGTCGAATTTGACCGGCACGGCCGTCGCGACCGCTGCGCCGCCGGCGCCGCCGGCCGTCCCACCAGTGGACGACCGCCGCGTCAGGTCGAAGAGGCTGCCCGGCGTGTCGATCCGCCGCGTCCACTCGGCGTTCTTCACGGTGACCGTCCCGCCGAGCGTCGGCGACTTGAAGCTGCCGTGGATCGTGAGATCGGCGTCGACGATCGACCGCACGCCTTCCGGATACCGCAAGTGCATGCCTTCGCCGCGCGCGGTCACATTCAACACGCCCGGCAGGTACCCCTCGAGGCCGATGCGCCCGCCAAATTGCACGCGCCCCTCGCCCATCGTCGCCTTCACGTCGTCGAGGCGGATGCCGCGCTCGTCGAAGTAGATGGTACCGTTGATGGCGTCGAGCGAGTTCGGCAGCGAGAAGTGTCTGATGCGGCCGTCGGTGACCGTCGCGCTGCCCGAGAAGAGCGGATCGCGCAGCGGGCCGTTGACGGCCGCCGTGAGCTCCGCACGGCCCGATCCGCGCACGTCGCGGAAGAAGCCCTGCAGGATCCCCAGGTTGGCGTTGCCCGCCGCCTGCAGCGCGATCTGCTGATCGTGCAGCCCGACCGTCCCCGACACGCGCAGCTCGGTGCCATCGCCCACCAGCTGCAGCTCGTCCACTCTGACGACGCGCTGATCGAGCGCGAGGTGAATCGGCGTGGCGTTTTTCAGCGCGTAGTCGAACATCCGAATGTCGAGCGTGTCCACGGTGACGTCGACGAGCAGGTGATCGATGTCCGCGAGCTCGCCGACGACGCGGATCGTGCCGCTCGCGACGGCGGTGTTGAACGGCGACAGACGCGGCTCGTACAGGCGCACGTACGGATCGAGCGAGCTGTCGTGAAAGCGAAACGTCATCTCCGCGTCCGCCTGCGGCGTCAGCGCGATGCGCCCGGTGCCGGTCACCGCGAGGCGCGGCGACGCCGCGGCCACCTCGCCGCTCAGCTCCTTGCCGCGCAGCGCCAGCGTGCCGGTGACCTCGCCGATCCCCTCCTCGCCGATGAACAATCCGCTGGCGCGAAAACGGACGTCGTACCGCGGCTGATCGAAGGTGCCGCTGCCGCCCGCCGTGAACTCCACGATGCCGGAGAGCGGCGGCGCTTTCGGAAACGTGAACGCCGAGATGCGCTCGACCGGTATGCCGCGGCCGTCGGCGTTGAACGAATAGGTCGAGTCCCACCCGACATACGCCGCGCCGGTGACGGTGCCGCCGTTCTTCTCGATCTGCATCCCGTCGAGCCGTATGCCAGCGCCGTCGAACCGCAGCGACGCGGTCGCTTTCTGAAACGGCTCGCTGTAGGCCGTGCCGCCGTCGATCGTCATGCCCCCGAAGCCGATCGGCCGCTCGTACTGGCCGGTGAGGTGGAAGTCTCCCGACAAGAGGCCGGTGACCCGATAGTCGTCGAGCTGAAACGCGTGACGCAGGCTGTCGATGTCGCGCCGCACGACGCGGAAGCGCGCGTTGATCTCTTCCCCGCGATCGTCCCGAGGGTATCCGAGGGAGAAGAGACCGTCGGCATGAATCTCCGCCTCGCCGAGCCGCACCACGGCATCGGTCGCACGCACGTATCCGTTCTCGACGACGATGTGGCTGGTGCCGGAGCCCCAGAGCGTGTCCCACGCGCGCAGATCCTCGCCGCTGAACGCGCCTTCGACGCGCGGCCGCTTGAACGCCCCCGTCATGACGCCATCGAACTCGCCGCGGCCGCCGAACGCCACCGCGCCGGTCCGCGATCCGAAATCGGTGATGATGCCGGCGAGCAGCTGGTCGCTTTCCTGCCAGTCGCTGCTCGTCACGTGAAACGGAAACCGCGATCCTTCGCCCCACGCCGTGGAGCCCTGAAAGGCGACAAAGGTCCGCTCGGTCGCGAAGCGGCTGGGATCGACCTCGATGCGCGCCGGATCGAGCCGATACGTCAGCTCGCCGGCAATCGGCAGATGCACCGGCAGCGGAATCGGCGCGAAGGGTCCCCACTCGTGACGCGTGTGGTTGGCGTCGGCCGCGCGCGCGGCGGCCAGCGACGCCGTCATCGGCGACACGCCAGGCGGAGGCGCCACGACGACGTGTCCATTGCCGTGATGCTCGGCGAAATGACCGGCCGGCCATTCCAGGACGTTCGTGCCCGACGCCCGGCCGGCAAACCGCTGGCCGGGGAATTGCTCGAAGTCGGTGAAGGCACCGAGGTCGACGTCGGTGTAGGTCGCGTCGAAGCGATCGGTCGGCGTCACGGCGGAGCCGAGCGGTTTGATCGAATAGGTGAAGCGCGCGGCGCCCCCGTAGAACGACGATCCGGCGTCCCACACGTCGAACGCCGCGGGCGTCCACCGCAGCGAGCCGTACAGCGACGGGAATCGATAATCGTTGACACCCGCGAGATCGCTCTTGAACGCCCCGTGCAGATCGTGGCCGCCCTTGAACAAATGGAAGACGCCGGTGAAGTCGGCGTCGCCGTCGATGCGCCACGTCTCGTGCGCGAAGAAGATCTCGCGCATGCGCGGAAAGTGCACGCGCGAGTGGACCTGATACGTCTGCTCCGGCCAGTGCTTCATGTCGACCTCGCCGGAGGCGACCGTCGTGGCGCCGTCGGTCTCGAGGTCGATGCGCGGGATGTGGATCATGCCCTTGTCGATCGAGAAGCGCGCGCGCATGTTCGTCCACATCGGCACGAAATCCTGAATCGCGACCGTCCCGCCGGTGAACGTCGCCTCGCCGTGATACGGCGCGGGATAGCGGATCGTGATGTCGAGATTGCGCGCGATCGTGCTCCAGGGCTTCTCGTGATCGTCGAACGTGAACTGCCCGCGATAGGCGTGCAGCCATTTCAAAGTGACCGTCCAGTTGCTCTTCTTGCCGGTGTCGGGCTCGTCGCTCGTGAACTTGGGAAAGTTGTGAGCGTCCTCCCACTTCTCGACCAGCATCTGCCAGTCGGTCATCTCCACGCTCTCGATCGTGACCTCCCGGCGCAGGAGCGACGCCCAATCGAGCGCCACCGCCACATGCGTGGCCGTGAAGAAGGGACGATCCGACGGCTTGAGCCCCTCAATCACGACGTTGTCGACGAGCACGCGCCCGGTGAGGAGATGGATCGACAGCCGGCCGATGTGGATGGGGCGCTTGATCGCCGTGGAACCGCGCTCTTCCGCGATCTTGCGCGCGGCCGGCCCCAGATCGATCGTCACGAGGCTGACGAGCAGCACGGCGACGATCGCGGCGGCGATCATCAGGCCGCGGCGCGTCACGTGGATCGCGCGGTGTTCGAAGAGGCGGCGCAGCCGCGAATACAGCGTCACTGAATGACGACCAACAGGGCGCCGGCTTCGACCGACTGCCCCTCCTCCGCGTGAACCTCGGCGATCGTGCCGTCGCGCCTGGCACGCAGTTCGTTCTCCATCTTCATCGCCTCGACGACGACGAGCGGCTGGCGCGCGACGACGGCCTCTCCTGTCTTGACGAGCACGCGCACGATTTTGCCGGGCATCGGCGCCGCGATGCGCTGCGGGCCCGTGCTGGCATCCGCAGGGTCGCGACGTTGGCCGAAGCGCCGGCGTCCGTTCAGCCCCTGGAACTCAACGACCACCGGCGTCGTGCCGACGCGGACGATGAGCGGTGCGGGTGCGGCGTCGGGAGCGACGGTCACTTCGAAACTGGCGGCCCCGACGATCAGCGACAGGACCTGCGCATCGATGCGCACCGCGTTCACCTGAAACGGCCGCCCATCGATCGAGACGTCGAATCGGTCGCCCTCGCGGTGGACGACCACGTGGCGCCTGCGCCCGCCGACCTCAATCTCGTACTGCACCTAGCGCAACCCTTCGACGCGCGCCTGCGTCTTCCATGGACGCGCCGCCGGCGCGGTGGAACCGGCGGCGGCCGCCCGCGGCGACAGCGCGGCGTGCAGCGCCGCGGCGATCGCGGCGACGTCCTCGACGTCGGCGGAAGGCTCGACAAACGGCCGCCCGTTGCGCGCCTTCAGGACCTCGTCAAGGTACGCGGTGTGGAACCGCCCCTCGATGAACTCCGGCTGCGCGAAGAGCCACGTGAAAAACGGCACCGTCGTCTTGATGCCGGCCACGAGGTACTCGCCGAGCGCGCGCCGCATGCGCACGACGGCGCGAGGACGATCCTCGGCCCACGCGATGAGCTTCGAGATCATCGGGTCGTAGAAGATCGGCACGTCGAGCCCGGCGGTGGCGCCGCTGTCATCGCGGATGCCAGGGCCAGCCGGCGCGCGGAGCTGCAGGATGCGGCCCGGCGACGGCAGGAAGTTGTTGTCCGGATCCTCCGCGTAAATGCGGCATTCGATCGCATGGCCGGTGGGCGTCAGCGCCGAGGCGGGATCGACATCGAGGCGCTCGCCGCGCGCGATGGCGATCTGCCAGCGCACCAGATCGAGGCCGGTCACCATTTCCGTGACGGGATGCTCGACCTGCAGCCGCGTGTTCATCTCGAGGAAATAGAAGCGGCCGTCCTCGTCGAGCAGGAACTCGATGGTGCCGGCGCTGGTGTAGCCGACCGCGCGCGCGACGGCGGCCGCCGAGCTCGTCATCGCCGCGCGCAGCGCCGGCGACACGGCGAGCGACGGCGTTTCCTCGACGACTTTCTGGTGGCGGCGCTGAATCGAGCATTCGCGCTCGACAAAGGGAACGACCGTGCCGTGCTGGTCGCCGAGCAGCTGCACCTCGATGTGGCGCGGCCGCGTGAGCCGGCGCTCGAAATACACGGCCGCGTCGCCGAAGGCGCTGCCCGCTTCCGATCGCGCGGCGCGCACCGCGCCGGCAAGGTCCGCGGGAGCGGTCACCGTGCGCATGCCCTTGCCGCCGCCGCCAGCGACCGCTTTGACGAGTAGCGGATAGCCGATGCGCGCCGCGGCCCGCGCGATCTCATCGTCCGCCAGGTCGGCCGCCAGCGGATCCTCGGTGCCGGGCACGACCGGAACGCCGGCCTTTATCGCCGCCGCGCGCGCGGCGGTTTTGCTGCCCATCAGCGCGATCGCTTCGGGCGTCGGACCGATGAAGGTCAGGCCCGCATCGCGGCAGGCGGCCGCGAAATCGGCGTTCTCGGCGAGGAATCCGTATCCCGGATGCACGGCGTCGGCGCCGGCTGCGCGGGCGGCGTCGAGGAGGCGATCGATCCGCAGATAGCTATCGCGCGGCGCGCTCGGTCCGATCGCATACGCCTCGTCGGCATAGCGCACGTGCAAGGCCGCGCGATCGCATTCCGAGTACACGGCGACGGGAGAGATACCCATCTCCCGGCACGCACGGCTGATGCGCACCGCAATCTCGCCGCGGTTCGCGATGAGGATCTTTTTCACGATGAAGCTCGGCGCCACCGAGGCGGGGGCTTCTCTATTCTATCGTCTCTGTCGTCAGCGAAGAGGAGGGGTCGCGGCCGGCTGGTGGCGATGGTGAGTGGCCTGCTCGTACCCGTACGCGAGACGGATGAGCGTCGCTTCGCTCCACGCCCGGCCGAAGAACTGCAGGCCGGCGGGCAGCGTGCCGGCGCGCGTGTAGCCCATGGGCACGGTGATCGCCGGGAACCCGGTGCTCGGCGAGAACAGCTGGTTGTTGTCGCCGGCCGGCGTGTTGAGATCGCCGATCAGGCGCGGCGGATTGCTCCACGTCGGATACACCAGCGCATCCAGACGGTTGTCGTCCATCACCTTCAGCACCGCCTCGCGGAGACGGACGCGGAACTCGTCGCGGCTCTTGCAGCCCGGCGTCTCGCCGGGCACATCGTCTGATGCCTGCGCGCTTTCGAGCCGCGCCTGAATCGACGGATGGAAGCGGCGCGATTTGATGATCTCGTCGAGCGAGTGTCTCGGCGCCTTGTCGCCGAGACCGGCGAGGTACCGGTTCAGATCGTACTTGAACTGATTGCAGCCGCCGCCGCCGCGCCGCATCGCGTCGAGCCCGTCGACGGCGACCGGGTCGATCACCTCGGCGCCCGCGTGACGCAGTTCGTCGAGCGCGGACCGAAACACGCCGAGCACCTCGGCGTCGGTCGTCGGCGTGTCGTAGGCCTGACGCAGCACGCCGAGCCGCGCGCCGCGCAGGCCGCCGGCGTCGAGCGCCGCGGCATAGTCGGCGTCCACGTGGCCGCGACCGTCGGCCGTCGCGGGATCCGCGGGATCCTCTCCGGCGATCACTTGGAGCACGGCGGCCGTATCCGCGACCGTTCTCGTGAGCGCGCCGGTGATGTCCGCCGCGAGGCTCAGCGGCACGACGCCTCCGCGGCTGACCAGGCCCATCGTGGATCGCAGGCCGACGAGCGCCTGATGCGCCGCGGGGCCGCGAATCGAATCGCCGGTGTCGCTGGCCGTGGCGAACGCGCCGAAGTTCGCGGCCGTTCCCGCCGCCGACCCGCCGCTCGATCCGGCGGTGACGCGCGCGGTGTCATAGGGGTTGCGCGTGTAGCCGGGCAGAATCGAGTTGACCGTCTCGACCGGGCTGAACGCGAACTCCGCCATGTTCGTCTTCGCGATCACGACGGCGCCGGCCTCGCGCAGGCGCTTGACGACGAAGGCGTCCTTGCCCGTCATCATGTCCTTCAGCGCCAGCGACCCCGCCGTCGTCGGCATGTCGATCGTTTCGTAATTGTCTTTGACGAGAACCGGCACGCAGTGCAGGGGGCCGGCCGGCCCCGACTGCGCCAGCCGGCGATCGAGATCGTCGGCGGCCTTCAGCGCGTCGGGGTTGACGAGGACGATGGCGTTCAGCGCGGCGTGTTGCTTGTCATACGCGTCGATGCGCGCGAGGTACTGCGCAACGAGCGCGTGGCAGGTCAGCGTGCGCGCGCGCAGCGCCGTTTCAATTTGCGCGATGGTGGCTTCGTCGATCGCGAATGGCCTTGGGGTTTGGGTTTCAACAACAACCGCAGCTCCTGCAACAGCCAGCGCCGCACCAAGTCCAGCCAACCATCGCGTCAGCATTCGTTACTTTCTCGCGGGTGTCACAGCGGGATGTTTCCGTGCTTCTTCGGCGGATTCTTGTCCCGCTTGTTCTCGAGACTCCGCAGCGCCGTGATGAGCTTGCGCCGCGTCTCGCGCGGACGGATCACTTCGTCCACGAAGCCTCGGCCGGCGGCGATGTAGGGATTGGCGAATTTCTCGCGAAACTCCTCGATCTTCTCGGCGCGCGCGCGCACCGGATCGGCGGCGGCGTCGAGCTCGCGCTTGTACAGGATGTTGACGGCGCCTTCCGGGCCCATCACGGCGATCTCGGCCGTCGGCCACGCGAAGTTCAGGTCGGTGCGAATGTGTTTGCTCGCCATGACGCAATACGCGCCGCCGTACGCCTTGCGCGTGATCACGGTGACCTTCGGCACGGTCGCTTCGGCAAACGCGAACAGCAGCTTGGCGCCGTGCCGGATGATGCCGCCGTACTCCTGCACCGTGCCGGGCAGAAAGCCGGGCACGTCCTCGAACGTCACCAGCGGAATGTTGAACGCGTCGCAGAACCGGACAAAGCGCGCCGCCTTCACCGACGCGTCGATGTCGAGTGTGCCCGCCAGCACCGCCGGCTGATTCGCGACGACGCCGACCGGCCGCCCGTCGAGACGCGCGAAGCCGACGATGATGTTCTTCGCGTAGTGCTGATGCACTTCGAGGAAATAGCCCTCGTCGGCAATCGTGTGGATGAGATCCAGCATGTCGTACGGCTGGTTGGGCGACGCGGGCACGAGGCGGTCCAGCGATTCATCTTCGCGATCCGCCGAATCGGTCGTGGCCGATCGCGGCGCATCGTCCAGGTTGTTGCTCGGCATGAAGGACAGGAGATCGCGGATGAGCGCGAGGCACTCGCGATCGTCCTCGACGGCAAAGTGCGCGACGCCGCTCGTCGCGTTGTGGGTCATGGCACCACCGAGCTCTTCTTTGCTTACAGTCTCGTGCGTGACGGTCTTCAGCACGTCGGGACCGGTCAGGAACATGTAGCTCGTATCCTTGACCATGATCGTGAAATCGGTGATGGCCGGCGAATAGACCGCGCCGCCCGCGCACGGCCCCATGATCGCGGAAATCTGCGGCACGACGCCCGAGGCGAGCGTGTTGCGCAGGAAGATGTCGGCGTAGCCGCCGAGCGAGAGGACCCCTTCCTGAATCCGCGCGCCGCCCGAATCGTTCAGGCCGACGACCGGCGATCCGAGCTTCACGGCCAAATCCATGATCTTCACGATCTTGGCGGCGTTGGTCTCCGACAGCGATCCGCCGACGACCGTGAAGTCCTGCGCGAAGGCAAACACCTGACGGCCGTCGACGAGGCCGTGGCCGGCCACGACGCCGTCGCCGGGGACAATCTGATCGGCCATGCCGAAGTCGCGGCAGCGATGCGTGACGAGCTTGTCGACTTCTTCGAAGGTGCCGGTGTCGAACAGCAGTTCGATCCGCTCACGCGCGGTCAGTCTGCCGCCGGCGCGCTGTTTGTCGAGCCGCTCCTGGCCGCCGCCGAGCTCGGCGCGCCGCTCGAGGTCCGCGAGCATCTCGTCGGGCTTCAGGCTTTCACCGCCTGCATTTTTTCCCAGTCCTTCAGGAATTTCTCGAGGCCGTTCGTGGTGAGCGGATGGTTGTAGAGTGCGTCGATCACCGCCGGCGGGCACGTGGCGATGTCGGCGCCCAGCCGCGCGGCTTCGACGACGTGCATCGGACCGCGGCAGCTGGCCACCAGCACCTCGGTCTTGAAATCATAGTTGTCGTAGATGAGGACGATGTCGCGCACGAGCTCCATGCCGTTGGTCCCGATGTCGTCGAGGCGCCCGACGAACGGACTGATGTAGCTCGCGCCAGCCTTGGCCGCGAGCAACGCCTGCGCCGGCGAAAAACAGAGCGTCACGTTGACGGGGATGCCTTCGCCCGACAACGCCTTGCAGGCCTTGATGCCGTCGCGCGTCAGCGGCACTTTCACCACCATGTGCTGATCGATCTTGGCGATGTCGTGCCCTTCGCGCAGCATGCCGGCGAAATCGGTGGCGGTGACCTCGCCGCTCACCGGACCTTTGACGATGTCGCAGATCTTCTTGAGGTTCTGGCGGTAGTCGCCCGTCTCCTTGGCGAGGAGCGACGGATTGGTGGTGACCCCGTCGAGGATGCCGAGGTCCGCGATGGTCTGGATGTCCTTGATGCTGCCGGTATCGACGAAGATTTTCATGGTGTCATCTTTCTTCAGCGACCTTCCGTTCAATCGACGGTTCGGCCGCGGCCGCCGCGCTCTACTTCTCTTCCTGAACCGGGTTCGTGAGCTCCCCCACGCCTTCGACCTTGATCGTGACCGTGTCGCCAGCCACGATCGGGCCGATGCCTGCCGGCGTGCCGGTCGCGATGATGTCGCCCGGCTCGAGCGTCATGACGAAGGTCACGAATTCCACGAGCTGGTCGATCGGAAAGATGAGGTGCGCCGTCGTCGACGACTGACGCCGCTCGGCGTTGACCCACCCCTCGACGGCGCGCGGGTCGCCGGTCAGGCCGGTCGCGATGCACGGCCCGATCGGCGCGAAGGTGTCGAAGCCCTTGCACCGCGTGAATTGCGATTCCTTCTTCTGCAGATCGCGCGCCGTCACGTCGTTGACGCACGTCAGCCCCAGAATATAGTCCCACGCCTTCGCGCGCGGCACGCGGTGCGCGCGGCGCCCGATGACGACACCGACCTCCGCTTCATGATCGACGCGGCCCACGCCCGGCGGCAGCCGGATGGCGTCGCCCGGCCCGACGACCGCGGTCCGCGGCTTGATGAAGATGAGCGGCTCGGCCGGAAGCGCTTTGCCGGTTTCGAGCGCGTGCTCCCTGTAATTCGTTCCGACGCAGACGATCTTGGACGGCAACACCGGCGCCAGCACCTTGACCGCCTGCAAGCCGCCGGGAATGACGGCGCCTGGCGTATAGCCGGCAAAGATGTCGTCGCCCGTCAGCACGGCGCGCCGCAGCTCGCCGCCGCGCTCGATGGCGTAGAACGTCTCGTTTTGCGTGTTCACCCGATAGATGTGATCCATGACGGCGATTCTAAATCATTAACGTCATTACCGGGCCGTCGCTTCTTCCGTATTCGACGGTCCGCTCAGATTGCCGGCCTTGTCGACCGCCTTGACGGCATAGAAGAAGTGCGACCCCGACGCCACCTCGTCCTTGAACGCCGTTTCCTGGATAGGCGCGGGCGTGATGGGCGCGAGCGTGTCACGCGTCGTGCCGCGCAGCACGATGTAGCCGGCGAGATCCTTCTCGCCGTTGGCCTGCCAGATCAAGCTGACGGCGCCCGCGGTGGCGACCGACTGGAGACCCTTCGGCGCAGCCGGCGGAAAGGTGTCGACGAGCGTGGTGCACACCGACGGCGCTTCGGCGCTCTCGACCGACAGCTCGCCAATCCTCTCGACCGTCCGCACCGCGTAGCAGCGCGCGGTCCCCCAGGACATGCGCTTGTCGTCGTAGGTCGGCTCGGCGGTCGGCGACGAGGTCAAGCGCGTCTCGCCCGGCTTGGCGGGCGCCGTCGTCTTCGGGCTTTCGCTGGGCGCTGCCGCCGATGTCGCGGGCGGCACGTCGTAGACGTTGTATCCGATCGAGGGCTCGACGTACCCAACCAGTCTGGACGGAAGGATATCGCCGCTCGCCGGTTCCCGCATTCGCGCGATGCCGTTCGGCGCCTGCCACGTGACCGTGATGGTCGTCTCGTCGTACGTCACCGTCGGCGGCGCCGGCGGCGGCGGCGGCGCGGGAACGAGCGGGACGAGCTTGCGAGGCGTCATCGGTCCCCGCTGTCCATGCTTGTTGACGGAGACGGCAACGTAGGTGCGCACCGGGACTTGCAGTGGCGGGCCGATGAGCGGTCTGGGCACATCTTCGACCGAGGCCGGTTTTTTCCGGGTCTGTTTCTTGGTGACCTCGAGCGGCACGAGCGACGCCGCGGTCAGCGTCTCCTCGACCCGCGCCTTCGCGCCTTGCTCGAGCCCGGCACCCTCGGGCGGCTCCATGTCCGCGATCGGCTCGTCTTCCTCGACCACGATATTCGGATCCCTGGGCGCCTTGACGGTCACGCTCCCGACCCTCGGATCGCGCTTGAACACCTCTTCGTCCTTCACGTTGGGTCCGCTGAACCCGTAGACGTCGACGCGCACGACGTTGGCCGGCCGCGAGCCGTCGGTGTTGACGCTCGGGACGCTGAACTGCAGATCGACCGTCTCGCCGCGGCGCGTCGCCGTGAGCTCGGACGGCGGCTGGGGCAGCCTGACGAGGGGCGGCAGCGGCGGCCCTTTCTTCCCGCACGCCGTCATCGCGAGGACGATGAGAACAACGATCAACGCAGAACTCGCAGAACCCGCGGAGAAAGCGTCGCTCTGCGAGTTCTGCGTGTTCTGCGTGTTCTGCGTTGATCGTCGTGGTGGACGACGACGAATCACAGAATGTACCGCGACAGGTCTTCGTTCTTGACGATATCGGCCAGCATGCGCGAGACGTAGTCGCCGTCGATCGTGACGTGCTTGTCCACGAGATCGGGGCCTTCGAACGAGATCTCGTCGAGCAGCTTCTCCATCACGGTGTGCAGCCGCCGCGCCCCGATGTTCTCGGTCCGCTCGTTCACGATCGTCGCGAAATCGGCGATGCGATCGATCGCGTCGACGGTGAAGATGAGGTTGATGGCTTCGGTCTCCATCAGCGCGATGTACTGCTTGACGAGCGCGCTGCGCGGCTCGGTCAGGATGCGGACGAACTCGTCCTTGCCGAGCGCGTCGAGCTCGACGCGAATCGGAAAGCGCCCCTGCAGCTCGGGAATGAGGTCCGACGGCTTGGACACGTGAAACGCACCGGCGGCGATGAACAGGATGTGGTCGGTGCGCACCATCCCATACTTGGTGTTCACGGTCGTGCCTTCGATGATCGGCAGGATGTCGCGCTGCACGCCTTCGCGGCTCACGTCGGGCCCGTGGCCCCCTTCGCGTCCGGCGATCTTGTCGATCTCGTCGATGAAGATGATCCCCGCCTGCTCGACCCGCTCGACCGCCGTGCGCGCGACGCTGTCCATGTCGATGAGCTTCTGCTCTTCTTCCTGCGTCAGGTACTCGAGCGCCTCGGGCACCTTCACGCGCCGCTTCTTCGTCTTGCCCTGGAACAGACCCGGCAGCATGTCTCTCAGGTTGATGTCGACTTCCTCGACCGACGAGCCGCTGACAATCTCGAAGGACGGAAACGATTTCTCGCGCACGTCGATGTCGACCACGCGGTTGTCGAGACGGCCGGCGCGCAGCTGCTCGCGGAACCGCTCGCGCGTCTGCTGCTGCTGCTCGCGCGCGTCGCCCGCATCTTCGTCCGGCGCGATCGGCCGCGGCGGCGGCAACAGGATGTCGAGCAGCCGCTCCTCGGCGTTCTGCGCCGCCTTCACGCGCACTTCCTCGAGCCGCTCCTCGCGCACCATGTCGACGCCGAGCTCGGTGAGATCGCGCACCATCGACTCCACGTCGCGCCCGACGTAGCCGACCTCGGTGAACTTCGACGCCTCGACCTTCACGAACGGCGACTGCGCGAGGCGCGCGAGCCGGCGCGCGATCTCGGTCTTGCCGACGCCGGTCGGCCCGATCATCAGAATGTTCTTCGGCGCGATCTCCTCGGCCAGCTCCGGCGAGAGCTTCTGCCGGCGCGTGCGGTTTCTGAGCGCGATCGCGACCGCCCGCTTCGCCTTCGCCTGCCCGATCACGTATTTGTCGAGCTCGGCGACGATTTGGCGCGGCGTCAGCGCCTCGGTGGAGGTCTGCGTGGTTTCCGGCAGGTAGATGGCCACTTACAACTCTTCCACGACGATATTGGAGTTCGTATAGATGCAGATGCCCGCCGCAATGACCATCGCCCTTTCGGCGATGCCGCGCGCGTCGAGCTCCGTGTTGTTCACCAGCGCTCGCGCGGCAGCCAGCGCGAAGGGCCCCCCGGATCCAATCCCCACGATCCCATCGTCGGGCTCGATGAGATCGCCGGTGCCCGAGAGGAGGAACGTCGTGCTCTTGTCGAGGACGATGAGCATCGCTTCGAGACGGCGCAGGATGCGATCGCTGCGCCAGTCCTTCGCCAGCTCCACGGCGGAGCGCTCGAGATTGCCGCGATACTGTTCGAGCTTCGACTCGAACCTCGAGAAGAGCGCGAAGGAATCGGCCGCCGAGCCCGCAAAGCCGGCGAGGATGCGATCGTTGTAGAGGCGTCGAATCTTACGAGCGCCCTGTTTGACGATGGTCTGGCCGAAGGTGACCTGGCCGTCGCCGGCGAGCACGGCGCGATCACGGTGGCGGACGGCGAGAATCGTGGTGCTGTGAAACACGGTTTTCTGACTGTATCGGCGGCGGGATCAGGGTGTCAAGAAAACGGGACGTTTCCTGCACTCGTGCGGGGACACGCGCGCGCGAATTCTCGTGCGTTTCGGCCGAAGTCGGCCGATACTTAAGGAATCCTTATGAGGCCGTCTGGCAGGCGCGTTGCTATTACAGAACGCAGGAGTGGATAGGCCATGAAACGAATATTCCCCGCGTGGTCCGGTTTCGCAATGGCCGTGCTGGTGCCCGTCTTCCTGCTGAGCACCCCGGCGGCCTCATTCGCTCAACACACACAGGGTGGCAGTTCAGGCGGTTCGAGCGGCGGCTCGTCTGGCGGTTCGAGCGGCGGCTCGTCGGGCGGCTCCAGCGGCGGGTCGTCAGGCGGCGGATCCTCGAGCAGCGGATCATCCGGCGGCTCGTACGGCACCGCAGTGCCGCGCGGCAGCGGCGGATCCTCTGGCGGCGGCTCGCACGTGAGCAGCGGCGGAAGCTCTCGCGGCAGCGGCAGTACTGGCGCGACCAGCACGAGCGGCAGCAGTGCGGGCTCGACGAGCGCGGTGCCCACGTATTCGCGCCCGTCCAATGGCCGGCCGATCATCGGTCAGGCCGTTCCGCGCACCGGCCCCGCGCCCGTGCCCGGCGGAGGGACGGTGTTTGTGCCGACCGGCTACTTCCCGTTTGGCTTCGGCGGCTTCGGATACGGGTACGGCTATGGCTACGGGTACGGATACGACCCGTACGGCTATTACGGTGGATATTACGATCCGCTGATGGACCCGTACGGCTATGGCGGCATCGACCCGTACGGCGGCTCTTATGGGCAGGCCAGCAGCTCTTACCCGGACGAGCAGGCGTCGCTTCACCTGAAGATCAAGCCGCGAGACGCCTCGGTCTTCGTGGACGGCTATCTCGCCGGGATCGTTGACGACTTCGACGGCATCTTCCAGCGTCTCCACATCGAAGCGGGAGCGCATCACGTGGAAATTCGCGCGCCCGGCTACGAGACGCTGACCTTCGAAGTGCGGCTCGATCCGCATCACACGACGACCTACACGGGCGAGCTGAAGAAGATTCAGTGAGGCGCGGGACACCCTGGGTACACTGTCGCGCCTTCGCGTAATCGCGGCCGTCTCGGGCATCTACGATGCGACAATCGGCGTCGTGATGCTGGCGGGACGGCCGCTTCTCTCTCGCCTCTTCGCCGTCCCTCTTCCCCAACCTCCGATTCACGCGGATCTCAACGGCGTCTTCCTTCTCGCGGTGGCCGCGGGTTATCTCATCCCCTTTCGCGATCCCGATCGCGGACGCGGCTATTTATGGGTGATGGGGCCGCTGCTCAAGGGCGGAGGGGCGCTGGCGTTCATCCTCGACTACATCTTCAGGCAGTCGCCGCGGTCTTTTCTCATATTTGCGGCGAGCGACGGCGCGCTCGCGCTCATCACGCTGTACGTGCTGCTGACCGCGCCCGCCACCGCGTCCACGCGTACACCGGAATCCCGGCAGCCATAACCGCCAACCCGGCGAACGCCACACCGGGCGCCTCCGCGATGGTGTTGGCGACGATGGCGAAGCCGACCAGGCAGAAGAGCGCCGGCGCCCACGGATAACCCCACGCACGAAAGGTGCTCGGTTCCCCCTGCCGGCGGACGACGAACAGCGAGAGCACGGCGAGCGCCGAGAAGAGAATGACGGCGAATCCGGTGTAGGTCAGCAGCCCGTCGAACGTTCCCGACAACACGAGCAGACAGCTCCATCCCGCCTGCGCGAGAATGGCGACTGCCGGCGTGTGATACCGCGGATGCACGCGTGCGGCGGACCGGAAGAAGGCATCGTCTCGCGCCATCGCAAAGTACACGCGCGGCCCGGCCAGCGTCATCGCGCTCATGCTGCCCAGCACGACGACGATCGCCAGCGCCGCGAACACGCCGCCGGCCGCCGATCCAAAGAGCCGATCCGCCGCCAGCGCGCCGACGCTGATCGCGCCGACCAGAGCGCTGTGCGGCAGGACGCGCAAATAGAGCGCGTTGAGCGCGAGGTAGAGGACGGCGACGGTCGCCGTGCCGAGCGCGAGGGCGCGCGGCACGTTGCGCTCGGGCTCTCGGATCTCTTCCGCGACGTAGACCGCCGCGTTCCAGCCCGAATAGCTGAACATCACCGGAACGAGGGCGAGCAGCCACAGGTGCCACGCACCGGGTGGCGCCGGCGCCGCGGCCGGCTGCGGAGCGGCCGGCTGAGCGACGAGAAACCCGATGATCACGAACAGCGCCAGCGCGGCGACCTTGACGAGCGTCAGCGCGTTCTGCATCCAGCGGCCTGGGCCGAGGCCGCGCGCGTGAATCAGGGCGAGCGCGATGATGAGCGCCATCGCGACGAGCGACCGGCTGGAGATCGTCAGCGTCAGCGGACCGGCGTGGAAGGCGGCGATCGCGGCCGCGCGGCCGGCGCCCGGAATGAACCGGTCGAGATAGGCGGTGACGCCGACGGCGCCCGCGGCGATCGCACCGGCAAACCCGGCGACAAACGACGTCCAGCCGGTGAGAAACGCGGCGAGTCCGCCGAAGCTCTCGCGCAGGTACACGTACTCGCCGCCCGCCTGCGGACGCCGCGTGGCCAACTCCGAGTACGCGAGCGCGCCGGCAAACGCCAGCGCGCCGCCGGCCGCCCACACGCCGAGCATCGCCGCCGAATTGGGCAGCATGGCGGCCACCATGCCCGGTGTGGTGAAGATGCCGATGCCAATGACGTTGGAGACGACGATGACGGCGGCGTCGAGCGGGCCGAGCCGCCGCTCGAGACCGATCACTCGCGCGATGCCGCGGTTGTGGCGGCCAGGGCGGCCGGCAACATCAGCATGGTCAGGGCACCATGACCTGACGCGCGATCTGGTAGACGCCGATGCGCGTCCACGGCCCGGATCCGTACTTGGCGGACAGTTCCACCTTCGCGTCGACGAAATGGGAGTTGCGCAGCATGTCCTGACGCGGGTCCGTGGAGGTATACCCCTGCTGCGATCGGATCGTGAGCATCGGCGTCGTTGCGCCGGCCGCGAGGCCGCGCGAGCCGGCGGCCGTGAGGAATCCGCTGCCCCATTCGGCGGGATCGTTGACGAGACGGAAGAGCGCGTTCACCTGGAGCGACGACAGCGTCTGGGAGGACGCGTTCTTGAGCGTGAACGAGATGGAGGGTACGAGCTTGTTCTGGCCGTTGACGAGTCCGGCGTCGTACCAGCCGGTCGAGACGGTCAGCACCTGCAGACCCTTGGCGAGATCGACCTTGGGTCCGCAGCCGGCGAAGACGACGAGGCCGACGAGGCTGTTGAGGACGAAGACTCGGGCACGCGCGGAAGGCATGCGCGTATTCTAGAATATTCGCACGTCCATCCGCTTGAGGGCCTCGTCTTTGGTGATCTGCCGCGCCTGAAACGCCGCCAGGTCGCCGCCGCGAATCTTGATGATCACCGTCCGCGCGTCGCTGTCGGCCGGCGCGAGCAGCGGCCGTTCGTCGTGCCGGCGCGCGGCGACGGTCAACCATTCGTCGGGACCGAGCCCGAGCGGCACGCTGTAGAGGAGCATCGCCTCCATGATCTGCTGCTGGATCTCGGCACGATAGGCGCCGTCGGGATCGACCAGGATCGGATCGGGCGAGGCGGCATCATCGGCGGTGAGGGTGGCGGGGGTCCCGGTCTCCAGGCGCGCACCCCTGGCTGGCGCCGCGGCCGGGCTCTCGGTCGTGGAAGAGACGGCGATCGGCGCGACCTGCAATTCGACGCGCTTCAACGCCTGCTGCAGATTCGTGTCGCCGGCGGCGTCGATGTGCGCCTTGAGCGCCTTGAGCGCGCTTTGGAGCCCGAGATCGTTCTGGTCGAGGGCCCGGAGCGTCAAGAGGAACGTGCCCTGAAGCGGCGGCACCTCGATGTCGAAGAACACGCCGTAGCCGGTGAGCCGGAAGCCGCGCACGTGCGCGTTTTCCGGGTTCTCGGGCACAAACGACTGCGCCTGCACCGCCGCCTTGAAATGGTCGCGGACGAGCGTCGCGCCGTGCTCGACGGCGCCTTCGAGCATCCGCTCCATCTGCGTCACCTGATAGCGCGCCTGCTGCTGTTGGTCGGCCGCCGCCCGGGCGGACACCGAGCTCTGCGCCGCGGCCGGCGTGGCGCCGGCGGCGACGACCAGGCCGACGATCATTGATGCGATACCCCTCACGACATTCCCCCTACTTCTGCGAAGACACGCGCAAGACATAGTTGAGCATCTCGCGGTTTTTCGCCACTTCGATGCCCGTGTTGTTTTGAATGAGTCCGAGATTCTGGTCGATCCGCACGAGATCCGCGCGGCGCTGTGTGTTGACGTCGCGGAGCGCCGCGGCGAGCTGCAGAGAGAACTCGCGCTGCTGCTGCTTGGAGCCTTCTTCGAGCGCGTGGATGCGGCGGATGAGATCGGCAGGCGCCGGCGCGCTCGCCAGACTGGCGGCGCGGAATTCCGTGCGGAGCTGCTGCTCGAGCGCGGTCAGGTCGCCGCGCCACGGCGCGGGAGCGGACTTCGCGAGACTGACGTCCTGCGCCACGTGGCCCACAGGGCCCACAGGAGCCACCGGGGTCGGCTTCGACCAGCCCGTGCGAACCGTCAGCCCGTCGGCGTTGTAGCGGACGTCCAGATTCGCGAGGCCGGCCGACACGCCGAGGAAGAGCAGCGCGGCAGCGACCTGCGCCCACGCCGGAATGTCGCGCCACCAGGTCGCGGCTGGTGGCTGGTGGCTGGTGGCTGGACTGACGACTTGCGACATGCGACTTGCGACGACAAATGGCGCTTCCGGCGGCGCCCACTGGGCGAGCTCGGCGCGCACGCCGCGCAGGTCGGCGAGATCGGCGCGGCAACGTCCGCACGCTGCGAGATGCGCGTCGAAGGTCTCGCGCACGACGGGATCAATATCGTCGTAGAGGTACGCGATGAGCACGTCATCGCGATTGCCGGTGTATGCGCAGGATGTGTCTGTCATGGTGAATCCAACCTATGTCAGAGAAGCTCCCCGAGTGTGTGCCAGCTCGCGGCGGAGTACGGTGAGCCCCTGATAGAGCCGCGTCTTCACCGTGCTCAGCGGGCAGCCGACCAGATCCGCGATCTCCTGGAACGTGAGCCCGTGGTATTCCTTCAAAATGATCGCCGTCCGCTGCTCTTCGGGTAAGCGTTTCATCGCCTGCTCCACAATCCGCGTGAGATCTTTTCGGGCGACCAGATCTTCGATCGACTCGGACGGCTCGCGCGCGGCGGCCAGATCGAGCAGGTCGACGTCCTCGGGCGCCTGCACCGTCGGCGTGCGGCGCTCGCGCCGGACCCAGTCGCGGCACAAGTTGAGCGCGATGCGATAGAGCCAGGACGAGAACTTCGCCTGCCCGCGAAAGCCACCGAGCGCGCGGTAGGCCCGGAGAAACGTCTCCTGGCACACGTCGCGCGCATCCTCTTCGCGGCCGATTTGACGGTACGCGAGGGCATAGATGGGACGCTCCCATCGCAGGATCAGTTGATTGAAACTGTCAGCATCGCCGCCAATCGAGCGCGCGACGAGCTCTTCGTCCGTCCACGTCATGCGGAGCGCGGAGGGCCCTCTTTTCTCATTTATTAAGACGGCGAATGGCCTGGGAGAGTCGGGCCATCCTGGCGGCAAAGTCCATTATATCGTCGATAGACCTAACGTCTGCTTTATCTGATATTTACGGGTTTGGCTGCGCGGCGAACGCTGGAGCCGGCGGGATGGCGCGCTCGGTCGCAATGGCGTACAATCGGCGCCCACGAACCCCCCATGCCCCAAGACGCACCTACCCGGCGACCACGCCCGGCCGGCGGCGTGGCACCGGATAACCGGTCCACTCACGCCGAGACGCCTGCCCGGCCGCTCGTGTCGCTGCTCGCGCACGCCACCCGCGTGATCGACGTGCTGCCGCACCTCCATCAGCACGCGCTCGAGATGACCGGCGGCACCTGTTCGCTGCTCTTTGAGTACAACCCGCGCAACGGCGCCATGCAGGCCACGTCTGGCTTTGGACTGGACGCCTTGCCGACCGAGCCGCTCGCCACCGACCCGGACGAAACCGCGCTCGTCAACGAGGCGTTCGACCGCCCCCAGCCGAC
>Ga0097691_1000915_pt1 | contig 23357 bp, 28 predicted proteins | sample NGESurdeep072012_8_FD_72858 | JGI IMG/M metagenome (GOLD analysis project Ga0097691, IMG submission 72858) | Arctic peat soil microbial communities from Barrow, Alaska - NGEE Surface sample 210-1 deep-072012 | ecosystem: Environmental > Terrestrial > Soil > Wetlands > Peat ... | reverse complement strand
TGCGGTCGAAGGCGTCGGACAGCAGTTCGTCGGTTGTCATAGGTGTTCTCCCTTAGGCCCCAGAGTAGCGCCGCACCTCACCCTGTTCCAACGCGAGTTCCCCAGTACCTGCTGACGTAACCTCCTGATTGGTTTTAGAGTCTGGGCATGAAGACAGCTATGTCGCCTGCGGTGGCATTCGTGCCGCGTAGTGGCGAAACCTGGCGCGACCCATTCGGGATGTATGCCGCACTCAGGGATCACGACCCGGTCCACCACGTTGAGCACGGGGACTACTGGGTGCTATCGAGATTTGACCACGTCTTCGCGGCGGTCCGGGATACCGAGAGGTTCTCCTCGGAACAGGGGCTGACCCCTGGCTATGGAGACATGGAGCAGGCCGGGCTCGACGAGGTGCGGCCCATCGTGATGCTCGATCCCCCCGAGCACACCGCGTTTCGGCGGCTGGTAGGGCGGGGCTTCACACCCAGACAGGTCAGCGAAGTCGAGCCCGACGTGCGTGCGTTTGTCATCGAGCGGATCGAGCGGCTCCGGGAGCAAGGAGGTGGGGACGTTGTCGGAGAGCTGTTCAAGCCGCTGCCGAGCATGGTGGTGGCTCACTATCTCGGGGTCCCGAAGGCGGACCGGGCGCAATTCGACACGTGGTCCCAAGCCATCGTGGCCGCCAGCGCCCTTGGTGATCCCCTGGGCGCATCAAATGCAGTAGGCCAGCTGTTCGCGTATTTCTCCGACCTGATCGAAAAGCGTCGCTCCAACCCCGGCGAGGACACCATCTCGCAGATGGCCACAACCGGCGAGGAGACGGTGACCGTGCTGCAGGCGCTCGGGTTCGCCTTCACCATGGTGGTGGGCGGCAACGACACCACTACCGGACTGCTGGGTGGAGCCGCCGAACTGCTGACGGCGCGACCGGATCAGCGTGCCGTCCTCATCGCCGACCCCGGCGCTATTCCGGTCGCGGTCGAGGAACTGCTCCGGCTCACCTCACCCGTCCAGGGGCTGGCCCGCACCGTCATCGCCGATGTGGAAATCGAGGGGACCACCATTCCGGGCGGGCGAAAGGTGATGCTCATGTACGCCGCGGCCAACCGGGATCCCAGGCAATTCGGCGATGACGCCGGTGAGCTCGACGTGACCCGCGCCCCGCGCCCGATCCTGTCCTTTGGCTACGGGCCCCATCACTGCCTGGGCGCGGCGGCGGCGCGGCTTCAGGCCAAGGTGGCCTTGGAGGAACTGCTGGCTCGGTGTCCGGACTTCAGTGTGGATGCCGAACGGGGAACGTTTGCGCCGGGGAACTTCGTACGGCGTTACCTCAGCCTCCCTTTCGAAGCCGGGGGATTGGCCTGACCATGCCCGGGTGGTAGCGGGACAAGCGTGGAGATATGGCCAGCGGGGGAATCCTCGGCGAACCCGTCTTCGCCGGGCAACTCGGTAGCATCGAGTCCCATGGCGACTACCGACCGTACCTACGACATCGCTCTTTTGGGGGCCACCGGATTTACGGGGGGGCTGATTGCCCACTATCTCGACCAACACGCGCCGTCCACCACCCGCATCGTTCTGGCCGGTCGCAACCCGGCCAAGTTGGAGTCGGTGACCGGTGGACTGAGCCGAAGGATCGAAGTTGTCCGGGTTGACGTGACCGATCCGGTCAGCGTCCGGGAGCTGGCCGAATCAACCCGGGTGCTCATCACCACCGTGGGGCCGTACATCGAACACGGGGAGCCGGTGGTGGCCGCCTGTGCCGCGGCGGGAACCGACTATCTCGACCTCACCGGTGAGCCCGAGTTCCTCGACCAGATGTACCTGAAGTACCACGCCACCGCGGCCGGCACCGGCGCCCGGTTGATCCACGCCTGCGGCTTCGATTCCATGCCTCATGACCTCGGGGCCCAATTCACTGTTGAGCACCTGCCCGAGGACGTTCCTCTCACCGTCTCGGGGACGGTCCGGTTCAAGGGCACCTTCTCGGGGGGAAGCGTCGCCTCCGCGCTCATCACCATGTCCCGGTACCGATCGGGAAAGTCGGTGCACGCGCAGCGGGTGCGAACCGAGCCGGTGGCCGCCGGCCGCCGGGCCCGGACCATCACCGCACGATTCGGCAAAGACCCGGAAGGCAAGGGTTGGGTCCTCCCCATGCCCACCATCGATCCCCAGATCGTGGTGCAGTCCGCCCGTGGGCTCCCCCGCTACGGACCTGACTTCTCCTACTCTCACCGGATGGCCGTCCCCAACCCGGTGGTGGGGGTCGGTATGGCCCTCGGGGCCGGGGCCCTGTTCGGGGTCTCGCATATCCGGGTGGCCCGCGAAGCCCTGCTCCGGAGGCGACCATCCGGTTCGGGACCCACCGAGGCCCAACGGGCCGCCGCCTGGTTCACCGTCCGGTTCGTGGGCGAAGGCGGAGGAAAGAAAGTCATCACCGAGGTAGCCGGCGGCGACCCTGGCTATACCGAGACCTCCAAGATGATCAGCGAAGCGGCGCTCTGCCTGGCCCACGACGACCTACCCCCCACGAGCGGCCAGGTCACCACGGCCATGGCCATGGGCGGGGTGTTGCGGAGACGGCTCGAAGAGGCCGGCATGACCTTTCGGATTCTCTGATCTGCCGGGACAATGAGCGACTACAAGATACTGGTACCTCCGCCCAAACGACACGGTCCCGCCTGGATCGCCGGCGCCATCGTGATCGTGGCCCTCATCGTGGCCGGCGTGGTGGTGATCACCCACCACAGCCAAGGCTCCGGCCACCGCGCCACTCCACCTTCGGGCCACTCCACCACCATCGCCGCCCCACCCCTGAGCGTCGTCTCCACCACGCCGGCAACGGGAGCCACCAACGTGGCCTCCGATGCCACCATCACCGTCCAGCTCTCGGCGCCCATCACCACCGTCGCCGACCTCCCACCATTGAATCCACCCGTACCCGGCGCCTGGAAAAAGACAAGTGCCACCGTCGTCACCTTCGCTGCCACCGCCGCCTTCACACCCACCTCCACCGAGTCACTCACTATCCCGGCCGGACCGACCGGGTTACGGGGTACCGCGGGAGGGACACTCGCCGCCCCCGTCACCGTCAGCTTCACCGTGGCGCAGGCCAGTACCGAGCGGTTGCAGCAACTTCTCGCCCAGGGCAACTATCTGCCCCTCTCATTCACACCCACCGCTCCGTTGAGCTCCCCCGTGGAAGCCTTCACCTCGCAGCCGGGCACCTTTGCCTGGAAGTGGCCCGGCACTCCTCCGTCGCTCACCTCCCTGTGGAGCGAAGGAACGGAGAACGTCATTACCAAAGGTGCGGTGATGAACTTCGAAAACCAACACAAGCTGACGGTGGACGGAGTGGCCGGTAAGCAGGTATGGACAGCGCTGTTCGCCGACATCACCGCGGGCAAGGCCAACGCTGATCCCTACACCTACGTCTCGGTCTCCAAGACACTGCCGGAGAACCTGACCCTCTACAACAACGGCGCTGTGCAGTTCGCCGGCATTGCCGTCAACACCGGGGTACCCGGTGCCGATACCGCCGATGGCACGTATCCGGTGTTCGAACACATCACCTCGTCGCGGATGAAGGGCACCAATCCCGACGGCTCCACCTACGACGATCCCAACGTCCCCTGGGCCGCCTATTTCAACGGCGGCGATGCGTTGCATGGATTTCCGCGAGCCACCTACGGCAGCCCACAGAGCAACGGGTGCGTGGAGATGGCCATACCCGATGCCGCCACAACGTGGCCCCTGACCCCGATCGGCACGCTGGTCACGGTGGCGGGTCCCGCGTCGTAGCATCGGCGTTCGTGCATCGGCCCACCGTCGACATCTACAACGAGCGGGGCCTGGACTGGGCCTCCGCTCACCGGGTGCCGGGCCGCCGGGCCGGTGCCGAAAGATTCGCCGGCGAAGTGGCTCGTGGGTCACTCCGCCTCGATGTCGGATGTGGTGCCGGTCGGTACACGGGCCTTCTCGGAACCCCGGTGGTCGGACTGGACGCCTCGGGGGTGATGCTCGGCGAAAGCCGATCACTCGTCCCCGAAGCGATGTACGTCCAAAGCGACATCGAGGCACTCCCCTTCGCCCGGGGATCGCTGTCCGGAGCTTGGTCGTGGATGACCCATCACCACATTCCCCGGGTCAGACTGCCGATGGCCCTGTGGGACCTGCACCGGGTTCTCTCTGAGGGGTCACCATTCGAGCTGCAGGTCCTCCAGGGTGACGATGAGGGCAGTGACCTCGTTCATCATGAGGTGGGGGGACGCTTCTTCGCCAAATGGACACCTGAGCGGCTGGTGGATGTGATCGTCGGAGCCGGCTTCGAGATCGACACGGGATCTGTGGTGGTCTCGGGCGACGAGGTACGGCTGTCAGCCATACGATCCCGCACGTTGGCCGACACTGTCGGGCCGGACATGCGGCTGCTGATCTGCGGATCGAATCCGAGCCTGCATTCGGCCGATGCCGGAGTGGGGTACTTCCGGGCTGGCAACCGGTTCTGGAAGGCGGCGCTGGCCAGCGGCCTGGTCTCCCGGGATCGTGACCCCCTCCACGCTCTCCGAGCCGAAGGCATCGGCATGACCGACCAGGTCAAACGGGCCACCCGTGCCGCCGACGAAGTGACCACCGACGAGTACCGCCAGGGTCTGGGTCGGCTGGAGCGACTGGTCCAGTGGTTGCAACCGAAAGCAGTGTGCTTTGTGGGCTTGGGTGGATGGAGGGCGGTGGTCGGGTCGCGGGCCCGCGCCGGTCTGCAGGATGCGTCCCTGGGTGGCCGTCCGGTCTATGTGATGCCGTCCACCAGTGGGCTCAATGCCCGGACCTCCCCCGACCAGCTGGCCGACCACCTCCGGGCGGCGATGGCCGTGGCCGACGGGCCGTGAAGGGACCCGGAGAGGTTCGGTTACGCGAAGTCCGACGACGCCCCACAACAGGCACGAGGCCGCGGGAGACCGTCGCTATCGGAGTCGGGCGAGTCACCACTGCTTCGGGTCCGCTTGTCCCGCGACTTGAATGAGGCTGTCCAAAAGGCCGCCAAGGTGGCCGGAACGTCTCGTTCCGACTGGGTCCGACAGGTCCTGGCAGATGCGATCCGCAAGGTTGGTTGAACCCGGTCCGATCAGTCAGAGAGCGAGAGGATCGCAGTGAGCACGCCTTCGACCTGTGAAGACGGGAGAAGGCTCCCGCCGTCGACCGGAAGGTTGATGCCTGTCACGTAAGCCGCCATGTCCGAACAAAGAAAGGCGATCACCGACGCCACATCCTCCGCGGTACCCACCCGACCCAGGGGTGTCGTGCGGTCGAAGCCGGCCCGGGTTTTCTCGTCACCCATGAGTGGTGCGGTCAGTGGTGTCTCGATCAGACCCGGGGATACGCAGTTGGCTCTGAGTATCGGACCGTACTCGAGAGCGGCCGACTGGGTAAGGGCGATGACCGCCGCCTTCGAAGCGGCATAGGGCGCTTCGCCTCGGGTCGGTCGCATGCCGCTGATGGAGGACACGTTGACGATCGACCCGCGACCCGCTTCGAGCATCATCGGCGCCGCCGCCCGGATGCCATTGAACGTCCCCCTCATGGAGACATCGACGATGCGGTCGTACTCGCGGTCACTGTAGCGATGCAGCGGCTTGACCGCCCCGACGCCGGCATTGTTGACCAGAATGGTCAGCCCACCCAGCTCGGCGGCGACCCGTTGCACGGCCGCATCCATCGCCTCACCGTCACTGACATCGGCCACCACCACCGGGCCGCCACCCAGCTCTTCGGCCACCGCCGCCGCCGCTTCCCCATCGATGTCGAGGAGGGCCACCAAGGCGCCCTCCTGTCGCAATCGCAGGCAGGTGGCCCGGCCGATTCCCGAACCGGCTCCGGTGACCAGCGCCTGGTGACCATCGAGCAGACCCATCAGGCCAACCCGTCGACGGGTGCGAGGTGGGTCACTTCCGGGGGTGACTGGAAGTACGACCCGATGAGGGCTCTCCACTGGGTGAAGCGTTCGGACTGGCGGAAACCGACAGTGTGGTCTTCGAGCGTCTCCCACTGGATCAACAGGACGTACTGGTCAGGTGTTTCGATCCCTCGGTGCAGCTCCAAGGAGACAAACCCGTGGGATTCGGCCACTATCGATCCGGCCTCGGTGAGAGCGGCCTCGAACTCGCGGTTGACTCCTGGTTTGATGGTGATCACCGCGTGTTCGAGAACCATGGCGGCACGTTAGCGCCCGCGGTCGATCGGTTCCCATCCTGGGCGAGCCGGAGGACCGGTTACCCGATCGGAGCCTGGTCGCTGGTCAACAGCTGGTCGAGCCGGACCAACGTCCGTTCCATGTCACGTCGGGTCTTGCTCGAATAGATACCGCCCAACTTCAGCAATGACCGCTGGTGGTCGGAAGTGATATCCCAGCTCTCCCGAACCCGCGTGCCACCCTCTACCGGCTCGAGTTCGTACCGCCAAATCCTTCCACCGACGAGTCGACCCCAGGTACCCTCCGGGCCGGTCTGCCAGGCAACCTTTCGGTTCTCCTCGAACTCGACGACTTTGTTCACCGTCGAATAGCGAACTCCCAGCTTCATCTTCATGCCGAACGTCATTCCCAAAGCCAGGCGCTGGGAGGGACCAGCCAGCGCCCCTTGGAGCATGCCCGATCCGTCGTACAGAGTGTGTTGACCAGCATCGGCCACCACATCGAACACCGCTTCGGGCGCGACGGGAATGGTTCGTTCCACCGAGAGCACATAGCCCTTCATCGTCGTCTTCTCACGTCGGCGCCTTGGCGGAGTGGCTTCGGACCCGGTACCGACGGGTCGACCGGCCCCGGCCGCCGGGGACGCCGGGGACGCCGGGTCGGCACCCGCCCACGAGGATTGCGGGTCACTGGCCGGAAACGATTCGTTCTCCGCCTCATCGATGGCCGCATCGAGAGGATGATCACTTTGCCCGGCATGGTCATCGTGCATGGCGGACCTCCGTGACTCCGGGTGGTGGTGGTGTGACCATCCTTGCACGTTGACCTGCCCGGGCATCCGGAATACCCGGCCCGGGCCGAGCGTTTCCCAATACAGGGGCTACGCCCGAGGAGGCGCAGCCAGAGAACTGAGGGGTCGAACATGCTGGTGGAGATCTGGTCGGACGTGGTGTGCCCCTGGTGTTACATCGGGAAGCGGAAGTTCGAAGCGGCGCTGGCCTCGTTCGCACATAGAGATGACGTCACCGTGGAGTGGCGGAGTTTCGAGCTCGATCCCAATGCTCCGGCCCGGCGCCAACTGTCGACCAACCAGCAGCTGGCCAAGAAGTACGGGATGAGCGAGGAGCAGGCTCAGGCCGCCACCGCCCGGGTGACCGGGGTGGCCACCGAGGTCGGTCTCGATTTCCGGTGGGACGTCGCCAAGTCGGGTAACACCTTCGACGCCCACCGCCTCATCCATCTGGCTGCCACCCACGGCCTCGGGGACGCCACCAAGGAAGCCCTCATGGCCGCCTACTTCACCCACGGCGCGCCAATCGGCGAACGAGCCACGCTGGAGAAGGTGGCCGCCGAAGTCGGTCTCGATGCCGAGGAAGTAGCCACCGCCATGGACGGCGCGGCCTTTGCCGACGATGTCCGCCACGACGAGCAGATGGCCGGGATCCTCGGCATCAGCGCGGTTCCGTTCTTCGTGATCGATCAGGCCATCGGAGTGCCCGGCGCCCAGACTCCCGATGTGCTGCTGTCGGCCCTCGAACAGGCATGGTCGAAGTCGCACCCGCTCACCATGGTCAATTCCGCACTCGTTGACGATATCGATGACTCCGGTGAGGCCTGCAGCGACGGAACCTGCGCCGTCTGATCGGTTGGATTCACCTGGACGCGACTCAGCCCAGGTGAAAAGAGCCATTCTCCACCGAGACCCGCTCGCCGATCAGCTCGTGGGTGGTGGCGAAACCGGCCAGCTCGGAATCCTCGGTGATGGCCACACAGCGCCTGCCATCGTCGGTGTCGCACAGCACCACCGTGCGGGCCGCTTCCACCTCGTCGGGGGTCACCGTGTAGGTCACAACGGTGGCGCCCCCGGTGTACCCCGCCAGGGTCTCCACCACCTCACGCGTGCCGGTGGCCCTCTCCGCCTCACCGCAGAAGTCGCCGAGCAACGGAGCCTGCCCATCCGGTTCGGTCGACCATACGCCGATGCCGGGTTTGGTGAGGAGGCCACTCACCGTGGTGACCACACCCAACGAACCCGGTTCGGCCCGGAGAGCACGAGCCACCGCGGCAGTGGCCTGCAAGACGAAATTGTTGAACGGTCCTCCGGCGAACGCCATCCCTCCGGTAATGGTGGGGGTTCCCTGCACATCGAGCCCGAGCTCACGTTGCTGTACCCGGACCGCGGCCGGAAAGCAGCTGTAGACCTCGATCACTTCGGCGTCGGCCACCGGGCGCCCGATCCGGGCCGATGCCGCCCGACCGAGGATGCCCATCGCCGGCCAGGTATCGGGCTGCTGGCGACCGAGCAGGGACGCCGCGTGGCTCGATTCGATGCCCACCCTCGGAAAGACCCAACGGTCGGACGAGATCCCGAACCGAAGAGCGGCCTGCAGCGAGCACAGCAGTAGTGCCGACGCCTGGTCCACTGTCCACTGGGTGGAGTGCCACTTGTTGTACGGGAAGGCCAAGGGTCGGTTGGCCGGCGATGCCAGTTCGATCTCCCCCGCGGTCATCGGGGCGGGAAAGGCGGCCAGCGGGTTTCCCTGCGCCACACCGTTGAACCGAGCCCACAACTCGGCCACATCCCGGCGGTGCTCGCCGATCGACTGCCCTTCGGCGGCCCGGAGTGCGTTGTCGATCATGGCGTACTGCTGCACCGGGTCCCATAGCCGGGTGACTACCTCCACCGGCTCGAGAAGCGCCCCCGTGCGGCGGCGGACTACGTCCGGGACCAGGTCGGGTTGACCGGTTTCGACCGGGTCGGCGCTCCGGGCCCACTTCTTTGCCTCACCGCCCATCACCACCGCCACGTCGGACGACCCGTCGAGGATGGCCGAGAGTGCCTCGTTGATGAGGCTCTGCTGCGGGATACCCAGCTCGACGAGATGGGTGCGCACCTCCCGTGCCCCTACCGCCTCGGCCACCAATCGAGCCGGGTCGGGATAGGCCCAACTCCCCTGGGGCACCGCCATCCGGTCGATGGCTTCGAGTATCTCGGGTGCGCCGGCATCCCGGGCTGCATCCTGCAGCGCCAAGGTCATCAGCTCGGTTGCCTCGGCATGGTCGGATGCCGTGCCCACCCCGACCAGCACCGGGGTACGGGGATCCATGGGTGCAACCATCGGGTCAGTATGCCCGAGGCACGACCGAACCCGGTGCGCCGGTGCGCCGGTCCCGCATCATGCGACCGATCTGGCGCCAGGTGATGGACACGGCTCCCTGTTCGAGGGCGTCGGCCCGCAGGCGTTCAGGAACGTCATAGTGAGCTTGATACGGTCGGCGTTCGCTGCATTGGAACCACGCTCGTTGCATGCCGAGACGGACGGCGAAGGCGTGGAGCTCCTCGTCGCTGTCGGCAACCAGGTGCGACCAGAGGTCGTCGACCGGTCCGAGACGAGCGCGCTGGCACCAATCGTCGAGGTAGATGGTCATCCGGGTCGCTCTCGTCCGCCGTCAGATGATCCGGCCGGTAGCGCCGGCATCGGTGACCACCGGCAGGCCGGCGATCTCCCAGGCCGTCATCCCCCCGTTGAGGTTATGGACATCGAAGCCGCCCTCGACCAACGCGGTGGCGACAGCGCCCGAACGCCCGCCCAGCCGGCATACACAGATGACCGTCCGGTCGGTGGGGATCTCTCCCGCCCTCTCGGAGACCAGCCCCATGGCGATATGGACGGCCTCGGCGGCGTGGCCCGCCTCCCACTCGTCATCCTCCCGGACATCGAGAAGGAATGCGCCGGTACCCAGCAACTCGTGGGCGTCTTCTGCAGTGATCTCAGAAATCTGGATGGGGTCGGTCATCCCCGTCACGGTAACCGGGGAGGGCCGCCAACCGTCCGGAGAGACACCTTCGGGTTCGGGTTCGGGGCCATCGGATACACGGTGAATGGTCGATGCCGCCTATGGGGCCTTTGCCCATGGGCTCGACATGGCCCTCACCGCGTCGGGTGGGTTGCTGCTGGCGTCCGCCATCGTGGCCTACACCACCGGGAAGTCGGTTCGCCGACGACGGGCTCCGGCATAAGCGGTCGACCCGACGTCTGCCCCCAGCCGGTGTCAGCCGGTGTCAACCGGTGCGACGCGGAACGGTCACGATCTCTGCCGGTGCCACCTCGGCGTCGGGCAGCCGTAGGTCGACGAAGGTTGCCACCGCCCGGAACACCCTGCGGCTGGCCTCGGCCCACGGCATCAGAATAGGGAACACGTGGAACATGCCGGGCTCTTCGAGACCGACGGTCTCCACCCCCGCGGTTTGAAGGTGTTCCACAAACTGCCTTATGGAGTCCCTGAACATCTCGTCGTGGCCGTAGGCGACAAACGTAGGGGGCCATCCGGCCATGTCCTGATCCACGGCTGATACGTACGCCGCACCCGGGTCCCGACCATGCAGGTACGCGGTGGTCGGAATGTTCCACGGGAGGATGTCCTTGCCGGCATTTTCGGATACTGACGGCTGGTCGAGACGGAGGTCCACCTCCGGAGAAAACAGCAGGACGCCGGCGATCTGTCGATGCGAGTCCTTTTCCACCACATAGAGGAGTGTGGATGCCAATCCTCCTCCCGACGAGTCACCGGCGATGAACAGGCGGGCCGGGTCGACACCCCTGTGGAGCAGCGCTTCGAACACCAACACGGCATCCTCCAGCCCGGCCGGGAAGGGGAACTCGGGAGCCAACCGGTAGTCGGCGACAAAGATTTCGCACCGGGTCCGTCGAGCCAGCCACGAGGTGAACGCCGCGTACATCCGGGGAGAGGTCCCGATATATCCGCCACCGTGCAGGTAGAGGATGGTCCCCCGGGGCGGCACATCCTTGGGTCGGTACCAGATGCCGGGGACCCCGGCGATGGTCTCGGGCTCGGCGTCGGCGCCGAGCGATCGGACCACCGGTGGCATCGCCCACCGGCACAGATCGTCGAGCACCAGCTCGATGGAGCGGAACTCGTCGATGGGGAGAGACGACGAGTAGCCCATGAAGGAACGGATGGTCTCCCGGGTCCCCGCCACCGCCAGGTTGTGGGGCACGCTGCCTTCGCCGGCGAAGGGGCTCCGGAACGGCACTCGGACCATGGCCGTCACCATCTGGCCGGCCAACCCGATCAGATCGGTGGTGGCAATCGGCCACGACGACCTGGCCACATCGGGCCGTCGGGCCATCACCACGGGACAGCTCCGGACTTCATGGTGTCGATGGGATCACCGATGGTGCCATGTTCGCCAATCGGGGCCCACACCATGGAGGACGCCGCCGCCCGGCCAGATTCAGACCGGCTCGGCGGCCAGGGTCGACCCCAGCCGGAGCAGCTGGTCGGTGGCTCCTCCCAGGGTCAACTCGATCTGCTTGGTCAGCAGAAAATAGCGATGCAACGGGTAGTCGCGATCCACCCCCACGCCTCCGTGGAGGTGGACGGCGGCGTGCACCACCCGTTGGCCTCCGTCGGCGGCCCAAAATTTCGCCACCGCCACCGCGTCCTCGGCCGGAAGCCCTTCAGCGATTCTCCATGCCGCCTGCCAGGCGGTGAGCCGGATGGCCTCGGCGTCGACATAGGCATCGGCCGCCCGCTGGCCCACCGCCTGGAAGGTGGCGATCGGCTTGCCGAACTGCTCACGGGTCTTGGTGTACTCGGACACCAGTGCCAATGCCGCCGCGGTCACACCGGCCTCGGCGATCGAAAGCGCCGCCGTGGTCCGAAGGACCATCCATTCGACGATGGTCGATCCGTCCTCGACCGATCCGAGCACGGCTTCCTCACCCAACGACAGTCCATCAAAGATGAGGACCGCCTCGAGGCGACCGGTGTTGGCCACCTGGCGCTGGCGGATGATGCCCTCGGACGACAGGTCCACCACGAACACCGCCACCGTCCCCCCATCGGTGGAAGCCGGGACCAACACCACGTCGGCCACCATTCCCGAGGGGACACACGGCTTGGTCCCCGACAGCTTCCAGCCGGCACCGGCACGCTCGGCTCGGACCGAGGGGGCCAACGGGGAACCCAACAGCTCCACCAACGCGGTCGTGACCACCGACTCGCCACTGATGACACCGGGGAGCCATTGCCGGCGTTGGAGGTCCGACCCGAACCGGGCGATGGCGGCGGCACCGGTAGCCAGCGTCTCGATCACCGGCACATAGGCGGCGGTCCGACCAGCCGCCTCGACGATCAGCGACGTCTCGATGAAGCCGAGACCGGCCCCACCCACGTCTTCGGGCAGGGCGATGCCCAGCAATCCAGCTGAGGCCAGTTCCGCCCAGAGTTTGCGGTCAAACCGATCGTCGGCGGGGTCCGCCTCGAATTGGCGCAGGCGCTCGTGAGTGGCCAGATCGGTGAAGATCCGATCGGCCAGCTCACGGACAGCCTCTTGTTCTTCGTTGAAGGAGAAATCCATGTCGTGTGTCCTCTGTCTTCTATCGCAGCGACCGGGGCAGGCCCAGGCCGAAGATGGCGATCAGATCGCGCTGGATCTCATTGGTGCCACCGCCGAAGGTCAGGATGACCAGGCTGCGGGCGTACATCTCGAGCCGACCGGCCAGCACCGCCTCCGGCGTTCCCCGGGTGAGGTACCCGGCCTGGCCGATCACCTCCAGCATCAGCCTGAAGGCCTCCATGTAGAACTCGGTGCCGAACACCTTGATGGTCGAGGCGTCGGCCACATCGAGGTGGCCCTGGGTCGCCGTCCACGCCACCTTCCAGTTGATCAGCTTGAGGAACTCAAGTTTGGCGTGGATGCGGGCCAGGTGGACCTGCACCCACTCCTGGTCGATGACCCGGCGACCGTCGGCCAACTTGGTGGCCTGCGCCCAGGCCCGGACATCGGCCAGGGCCCGCTCGATGATGCCCGGAGAGCACAAGGTCACCCGCTCGTGATTGAGCTGGTTGGTGATGAGGGTCCAGCCGTTGTTCTCGCCACCCACCAGGTTGGCGGCGGGGACCCGGACGTCCTCGTAGAAGGTGTAGTTGATGTTGTGCCCGCCCAACAACTGCATGGGCACCACCTTGATCCCGGGTGTGTCCATGGGGACGATGAAGATCGAGATCCCTTTGTGCTTGGAGACTTCGGGGTCGGTGCGGGTGGCCAACCAGATGTAGTCGGCGCCTCCGGCCAACGAGGTGAAGATCTTGGCCCCGTTGATCACGTACTCGTCGCCGTCCCGTACCGCTCGGGTCTCCAAGGCGGCCAGGTCGGTCCCGGCGTTGGGTTCGGTGTAGCCGATGCAGAAGTGGATGTCACCGGCCAGAATCCGGGGGAGGAAGTCGGCCTTCTGTTCGGGGGTCCCGAAGTCCATGATGGTCGGACCCACCGTATTGATCGTCAGCATTGGCACCGGTGCCCCGGCCCGCATCGACTCATCGAAGAAGATGAACTGCTCGAGGGCGGAACGGCCCTGGCCCCCATACTCCTTGGGCCAGCCGATCCCCAACCATCCGTCGTCGGCCATCTGCTTCACCACCCGGCGCATATCGGGCCCGATACCACCACCGGCCGCCAACTGCTCCTCCACCTCGGGGGTAAGCAACTCGGCGTAGTAGGTGCGGAGCTCGCGCTGTAAGGCCTGTTGTTCCTCGGTATAGCCGATCTCCATCGAGGCCTCCCTCTCAGTGGTTTCCCGCACAAAAAAAAACGGAACGCGTTCTATTCTTGCTGATCCCTGACACCAGCGCCAGCGCAGTCGGCTCCCGGGGTTGGACTGCACCGCCTTGCGATACCCGGGGGGGGACGCAGTATCGTGGCCGGTCGTACGTGGTGCGGCCAACACGCCCAGCACCACCCATCAACAATCAGCGCGGTCCCGGCCGCCACAACCTCAGGAGTACCGCATGCCCGAAGCCGTCATCGTCGCCACCGGTCGCACCCCGATCGGTCGGGCCGTCAAGGGATCGCTGAAGGACTGTCGACCCGATGACCTTGCCGCCCTGGTCATCAAAGAAGTGCTGGCCAAGGTCCCCCAACTCGACCCCCAGACCGTCGAAGACGTGATCCTCGGGTGCGGACAGCCCGGTGGTGAGGCGGGCTACAACGTGGGTCGGGTGGCCGCCCTGTTGGCCGGGTTGCCCAACGTCCCCGGAGTCACCGTCAACCGGTACTGCTCCTCGTCTCTCCAGACGATTCGGATGGCCGCCCATGCCATCAGGGCGGGCGAGGGTGACGTCTTTGTGGCGGCGGGCGTGGAATCGGTCAGCAGCTATCGCCATGGCGCCTCCGACACCGGCCCGCACAATCCCCTCTTCGCCGACGCCGAGGCCCGCACCGTGGCCCGCACCCCGGCAGCCGGGGAGCCGTGGACCCCGTTGTCCGGTCTTCCCGACGTGTACCTCGCCATGGGTCAGACCGCCGAGAACGTGGCTGAGTTCAAGAAGGTGAGCCGCCAGGAGCAGGATGAGTTCGCGTTGCAGTCACAGCTCCGGGCGGTGGCCTCCCAGGAGTCGGGCTTCTTCGACCGTGAGATCATTCCGGTGACCACACCTGACGGGACGGTGGTGACCAAGGATGACGGGCCCCGCCCCGGTACCACCCTGGAGGGACTGGCCGGCCTGCAGCCGGTGTTCCGTGAGGGTGGCACCATCACCGCCGGCAACGCCTGCCCGCTCAACGACGGTGCCGCCGCGGTGATCGTGATGAGCGACACCCGGGCCCGTGAGCTCGGCATCACCCCGATAGCGCGGATTGTGGCCAGCGGTGTGACCGGCATCAACCCCGAGATTATGGGCCTCGGCCCCATCGAGGCCATCCGTCAGGTTCTGGGACGGGCCAACATGACCATCGACGACATCGACCTGGTGGAGATCAACGAGGCTTTCGCCGCTCAGGTGGTTCCCTCGGCCAAGGAGCTGGGCATCAGCCACGACAAGCTGAATGTCCACGGTGGGGCCATCGCCCTCGGTCATCCGTTCGGCCAGACCGGTGCCCGCATCATGACCACCCTGCTCAACGGCCTGGAGGACGCCGGGAAGACCTTCGGTCTCGAGTCGATGTGCATAGGCGGCGGCCAGGGCATGGCAATGATCGTCGAACGCCTGTCCTAAGAGCGGGGCGACCGGCCCCGGCCACCACCCCAGATCTCCAGATCGCCGCCATCCGGATTCGGGTGGCGGCGATCTGCGTGAACCACCCGGTTCAGTCGGCGATCTCCTCGATGGCGTACTCGGGACAGTTGGCGATGGCCAAGCGGGCCTTGACCTCCAGTGCGACCGGGACCGTGCCGTCCCCCACCACTGTCGACTGACCGTAGTCATCCACGTTGAACAGCTCGGGAACCAGTCCGTAACACCGGGCGTTCCCTTCACACTTTTCGGGATCCACCCGGATTTTCACGGGAACACCACCGGGAGGATGCGGGGACCCCTCACCTGCCCACCGGCCCAGGTGACCTCGGCATCGTCGGACAGGTAGAACTCGGGGATGCGGGCCAGCCACTCTTCGAGGGCGATCCGCAGCTCCATGCGGGCCAGATTGGAGCCGGCACAGCGATGGATGCCCGAGCCGAAGGCCACGTGGCGATTGAGGGCCCGATCCAACACCACCTGATCAGGATCCTCAAACGCCTCCGGATCGCGGTTCGCCGCGGGGAAGTTCATCAACACCCTGTCCCCCGCTTTCATCGGACAGCCCTCGAACTCGACGTCTCCGGTCACCACCCGGGCCATGGTCACCGGCGAATAGGCCCGTAGCAACTCCTCGATGGCCACCGGCATCAGGGAGGGCTCGGCCACCAGGCGCGCTCGGTCGTCAGAATGGGTGGCCAGATGCCACAAGGAGGATCCGATGGCGCTCCAGGTGGTGTCGACACCGGCGATGAGCACCAGCGCGGCCATGCCGAGGACGACACTCTCTTCGACAGGAGCACCGTCGAATTCGGTATGCAACAACTCGCTCAGCAGATCGTCACCGGGTTGGGTGCGCCGTTGGACCACCTCCTCGGTGAAGAAGGTGAGCAGCCCCTCGATACCGTGGGCCCGTCGCTCCGGGTCATCGGCGAACTCGAGGACGTCGCGTACCCACCCGGTGAAGGTACCGGCCAGGGTGGGCGGCACTCCGAGGATGTTGGCGATCACCCGGGCGGGAATCTGCTGGGCGTAGTCCACCGCCGCATCCGCGCGGCCATTGGCCTTGAACCCGTCGATGAGAGTGGCACACAGCTCACGGGTGAGCGCCTCATAGCCCTTCACCCGGCGATGGGAGAACCACGGCAGTAACAGGCGCCGGGTCCAGGTGTGCAGGGGTGGATCCGAGGAAATGGGGGGGAGACCGTAGAGGAGCACCGGATCCTCGGGCTCCTCGCCGTCGAACGGGATGACCGCCACCTCGAGCGAGCTGAAGTGCTCGACATCGTGAGCCAGGGCGACCACGTCCTCGTAACGGGTGGGGAGCCAGGTGCTCCCCCGCCTGTCGCTGTGGGCCACCGGGCAGGTCTTCCGCAGCTCGTCCCAAATTCTGAATGGATCGGCGATGTAGCCGGCGTCGAGAACGTCGAAGTCGGTGTCCCACCCGTGTACCGCTTGCGTGCGTGCCATCACCCGACGCTATCGGACGCGGGGTCGGATTGGTCATCGATCGATGCCGGGAGGACCGGGATCCCCATGCTCGGGTCTCTGGGTGTCGGTCGACCCCATGCTCGGGGCTCTGGGTGTTCTCCTCGGTTCCACGTCCCGACGAATTGACCCATGCTGCAATGCGGCGGGTTCCGATCATCTACCCCAGGGCAGCTGCCCGTCCGTGCTCGGTGAATCGGCCACGGAGTTCGTCAACCTGGGCGCCGGTCAGAACTTCATAGGGCCCATTCCGATCCCGTTGCCAGAACACTGGATCCGAGGTCTCCCACCGTTCGCTCCGCAGCGCCTGCTTGACCACCTTGTTCGACGCGGTGAGCGGCATCTCCGGCACGATCCGGACAAACCGGGGCATCCACTTGGTCCCGAGGTCGGGCTGGGCGGACAGGAACCCGAAGAACCCGACCGGATCGAACGACGATCCGGGCACCAGTTCGATAGCCACCATCACCTGATCACCGGTTCGGGCATCGGGAACCGGGTAGACCGCCACCATCACCGCGGGCGGGTAGCGGGCAACGATCCGCTCGATGGGGGCGGCAGAGAAGTTCTCACTGTCGACCCGAATCCGGTCCCCTCCCCGGCCGGCGAAGTAGAGCCACCCGTCGTCATCCCGGTAACCGAGGTCACCACTCCAGTACCAACCGTGGCGTATCCGTTCGGCGTCGGCCTCGGGGTTGTTGTAGTACCCCTCGAAGGAACCGACCACGTTCCGTCCCACGATCTCACCGATGGCCTCATGGCCATTGACCAGTCGGCCCGCTGTGTCGAAGACGGCCGGAGGACACTCGCTCAGGGTGGCGGGGTCGACGATGGCCAGGTCCATCCCCGGTGGAGAGTGACCAATCGAATTGGCCGGTGCCCCGAGGGGCTTCTGGGTGTTGATGGCCCCTTCACTCGAGCCGTAGTTCTCCAAGAGCTCGCACCCGAATCGGCGGGTGAATACCTCCATGTCCCGGGCCGACGCCTCGGTCCCGAACCCCAATCGTAAGGGATTGTCGGCATCGTCCTCGGCTTCGGGGGTAGCCAGCACGTAGGCCAGGGATCGGCCCACGTAGTTGAAGAACGAAGCTCCGAATCTACGCACATCGGGTAGAAACCCGGTGGCGGAGAACCTCTTCGCCATTGCCATGGTTGCTCCCTGGCCGAGTACCGGTGCCCAGTTGGCCATCAGCGCGTTCCCATGAAACAGCGGCATCGACTGGTAGGTGACCGTGTGCCGGGTGACGCCGAACATGGCCGGCGTGTGGCAGGCGATGGCGGCCAGGCGGCCTTGGGTGCAGACCACCGCCTTGGGCGCCCCGGTGGAGCCGGAGGTGAACAACAACAACAGCCGATCACTCGGGGCAACGTCGACGGTCGGCAACCCAACCCCAACATGGGCCGTGATCATCGCCACATAGGCAGGGCTGTCAATCAGCAGGAGCTGTTCCGGCGCCACACCGGTGTCGAGACCTTCGAGGAGTGAAGCGTGGTCAGTATCAGTGATGATCACCCGACAGTCGGTGTGGCGGATGTCGTGGGCCAGCTCATCCCCGCGACGGGTCGGGTTGATCCCCACCACCGTGGCACCAACCAGCGCCGAGCCCGCGATCCAAAACAGGAACTCGGGCACGTTGTCGAGGAGGATGCCGATGTGGAAGGGCCCGTCCCCGCTGAGGGCCAGTGCCATCTGCGCTCGGATGGCGGCGGCTGCGACGAACTCGGCCCACGAGTAGCGCTCGTCCTCGAAGAGCAGCGCCGGGTGGTTGTCACCGGCCCGGGCTTGCAGTAGATCGGCGACCGTCTCTTCGCTCATTTCCCTTTGCTACCAGGGATCGGCACTGTCGGTGCACACTGCACGGGAAACATCAGGTGCGGCGTAAAGAACACACTCGGGGTCAGGCGATCAATGGCACCCAGGCGGCAGCAAGGCATGAGGTCGGGTGGCGGGTGAATCTGCAAGCCGTGTCTCAGGAACGAAGATCGACAACCGGCCACGTCGGATCTGCATCGAGGATCTCCGGATCTCCGGTCAGGAGAGTGGCGCGATGGGCGAGGGCCGTGGCGACAGCGAACGCGTCTGCGTAGGCCATGGGGTGCCGAGCCTTAATGTGAGCCGCCTCGAGTACCCGGGCTTCGGACGGCAGATCCAAGACAAGCTGTTGGCGGAGCTGCTGGACGACTTGGCGGGCCCGGTCAACGCCGGCCATTCGCTCGACGATGTACGCGACCTCTCCGAGGTTGATCCAGCTCATCACCGGCCGGGATGACAACACAGTTTCGACGCGGCTCGTAGCTGGCTCGGCGCCCTCAAGCCAACGCAAGATTGCCCACGAATCGAGACAGTCCGTCACCGGTCCTGTTCCCTACGGTGGTCGGCCTCGAGTACTGCGGTGAGGCCGAGCCCGGCCAGCGTCCCCCGCAGACTCGAACGCGGGGCCCGCACTGGTTCCACTCGTACCGCGTCGTCCTCGAGGGCGAAATCGACCTGGCCGCCGGGAACAATCCCCAGTCGATCACGCATCGCCTTCGGGATGACGACCTGGCCTTTCGGGCCAACACGGTGAGCCATACCTCAAGGTATAACGCTGAAATCGTGGTCGTTGCACCCCGAACCTGCAGACAGACCACCGAGGAAACGGCCCACGACGAAACCCCGCCGGCGCGTCCCGATCAGATACACCGACTCGGCTATCGCCATGTGGGTGCGAGCAGCGGTCCCGGATGGGTCGGCTAGTGCGGTGACCGGCAAGGTTTGCCCGGTTTGTGTCGAGCCAATCCGCCGGCGCTGGCGCCCGATCCGTCGATCCGTGCTCTCGCGATTGCCTGGAGTGGCGGCGTTATGGGCGCACGATCTGTCCGCGAACATCCCGGAGCGGCACCTCGGTCACGGGCATCTGTCGACGAGCACCGTAGAGATCAAGCCGCGCCGCGCTTGGCCCGTCCTCTCCCGATGACTTCGACGGCGAAGAGCTTGCGTGCCGAATCGGCCGGCCTATGGAGTCCGAGCGCCAGCTCGAACCCGGTGGCCTCCGCGATCTTCATCATCGAACGGACGCTGGGGACCTGAGAACCGGATTCCCACCGGGCGATCGTGGATTGCGAGGTCCCGATGGCTCGTGCGAGCTGGGCTTGGGACATTCCGGCGGCCGCACGGGCCTTCAAGACGAGGTACCCGACCCCCATCGCCTCTCGGTCCTTCGCGTAGGCAGCCTTGGCTTCCTCGCTCATCGGATGCTTCGTCTTGTAGTCGCTCCAGGTCGTGACCGTCATCGTTCCTCCATCTCCTTGAGCACCGAGTCCATCAACTTCATCGCGCGTTTGAGCTCCTTCGGGTCCGTCGTCCTGGACTTCTTCCGGAAGTTCGTCAGGAGGACGAACCTCCGCTTCGGATCGCAGAAGTAGGTAATTCTCCATGGCCCTGGTCGCAGCTCGCGGAGCCTCCCCGAGAGTTGGCGTGTGTAGGGCTCTTCCAACATCACGCCGAACTCCTCCAGTAGATCGACGTGGTGTCGCACTGACGTGTGCTCACGCGGGTTCGTCTTCTCCAGATCCTCCAGCCACTCCCGGACCGGTTCGCGGCCTACTGCATCTCGGTAGAAGCGGATCGTCCACGGCGGAGGTTCCGAGCCCATACCAGAAACAGTATACGCGTCTCCCGACCCTCGGGGGCCAGGTACGCAGGGTCGGCGACGGTTTCCCGCCACCTCCGAGCGGCTCGTGAATGTTGTCGGGGCACGCCCTACCGTCGATCTGGCGCGACTCGGCCCTGCCGTCGCTCTGCGTTCCTCGCGTCCATATCGGGTGTTCGTGCTCTCCCGCTTCCGGGAGCTCAGATCGTCATCGACGCTCACGGTGCAGTGGTAGCATGACACCATGACCAAGAACTTCACCGTCCGGTTACCAGACGACGTGGCTCGCGATGCCGAAGCGCTCGCCCGGGTGGAAGGAAAGAGCGTGAACGAAACGGTCCGCTCGGCGCTTGTCGAGGCTGTCGAACGCCGCCGAGCAGACCCGGAGTTCAAGAAGCGGCTCCGCCGCATCATCGACGAAGACCGGGAGCTCCTCGAGCGCCTGGCCAGGTGAGGGTCCAGTACCTGGACCTGGCAGACTTCCTGGCTGTCGCCTGCGAAGTTACCGGCCTCGACCTCGACACGGTAACGGCAGTGGCCAACCTCGACATGGCCGACTCGGCGTTGCACGCCCCGATGGCCGGGTTCGCCGGTCAGGAGCTCTACCCCGCCTTCGTGGACAAGGCAGCGGTGCTGCTCGTCCGACTCGCGAAAAACCACCCGCTTCCCGACGGCAACAAGCGCACCGCGTGGGTGTGCCTTCGGCTGTTCATGGAGACAAACGGCTGGGGCTTCGACACGCAACCACCGGTCGACGAGTCCGAAGCCGCCGTCCTCGCCATCGCCGCTGGTCAGTGGCGGGAGGAGGAGGCGAAGGTCTGGCTGTTAGGGTTCCTCGTTCGCCGCGAAGAATGGGAACCTGGAGGGAGCCGGTGAGCGATCAGCATTGTGCAGATCGAGACGAGCACGTGCGCAGCACTCGCGACGCCTACGACCGGCTCGCTCCGGTGTGGTCGAAGGCGACCGACGAAGGACCGTTCAACGGCTTCCTCGAGCGACCAGCGTTACGTTCCCTGGTTCCCCGCCCGCTCACTGGTATGACGATCCTGGACGCAGGCTGCGGGTCGGGAGCGCAGTGCGAGTGGCTGCTCGGAGAGGGTGCAGACGTGGTCGGAGTCGACCTGAGCCCAGGCATGGTGGAGCAGGCAGATCGCCGCTGCCAGGGTCGCGGGCGTTTCCTCGTCGCCGATCTCAGCGAGCCTCTACCGCTGGAACCGTCCTCGATACACGGCATCACCTGCTCACTGGCGCTCCTCTACCTCGGGCCTGACCGAGCCGGGAACCTCTTGGAGATCGTTTCGGTGTTCCGTGAGGACGGTACGGAGATCGTGATCCACGCCATGAGGATGCGCCGCACCTACGAGCCCCTGCCCCGCGAAACGGGAAATGCCAATGACTGACAAGAAGACATACGGCCGGTCCAGGTCCGGCGTCGAATTAACCGAGGATGTCCTGAAGGAGATGGCCAGTGAGGCCGAAGCGGGTCTCGACGTCGCAAAACTCCGGCGACGACCAGGCCGACCCGCTATGGGGAGCGCGCCGGCCGAGGCACTCCCAGTGCGGCTGGATCCAGAACTGCGCCGTGCAGTCGACGAACGCGCCACGGCAGAACACACGACCGCTTCCGATGTCGTTCGAGAGGCACTCCGTCGCTACCTGAAGGTGGGCTGACCCCAGCATCGGGGTCGCTTTCTCGAGGCGCGCCAGAACGTGCAGCCGATGGATGCCCCGAGCCCGACTTGGCGGACGCCGATTCGGCATACGTGCTCTCCGACGACCGAGCAGGAGCCGTCAAATGGAGCAAACGTTACCGGTCGTCTCCAATAAATCAAGACACGGGATGTGATGGGCATGATCGGGGTCGACGTAGGCATCCAGGGGACCGCGAAAACATCGCAGGACGGTGTCATGCGAGGAAGAGTCGCATATTTCTGTTATATGAACGCAGCTCGATCTACCGGCTCATCTTGATGATGATGCTCGGCGACTTCTCGTATGACCGGCACTGCTCGCTCCGGTCGATCCAACCCTCTGCATCGACATCAGGTGCGGGTCCCGGTCCCACCCGCAGTGCCAATGCACTGCGGACTCCCGGCCTCATGTGATGCCGCACGCAATGTGCTACGTTGTGTCTACAGTGAATAACAAGGTAGGCATAAGAGAGCTACGGCAACAGGCGAGTGCGGTGCTGAGGCGAGTGGTCGATGGCGAGGTGATCGAGGTAACCGATCATGGCCACCCCATCGCCCGGATCGTCCCGTTACGGCTGGGCGTACTCGATCAGTTGGTGCTGGAAGGACGTGCGACCGGGGCCTCGGACGACCTCCTCGATCTGATGGGCTCCCTCGACCTGCCGGCCGCGGGTGAGGCCGATGGCCGCCCCCCTTCGCTCGCGCTGGCGGAACTCCGTTCCGATGAACGGTAGGGTCGCCTACCTCGACACGTCGGCATTCGTGAAGCTGGTCATCGCCGAGCCCGAGTCGGCGGCGTTGCAAAGGTCGCTCCTGCGATGGCCCGAACGGGCGTCGGCCACATTGCTGCGTACCGAGGCGATCCGCGCGTTGCGGCATGCGGGTCACGACACGTCAGTTGGCGTTGCTCGACGGCTTTTCGGGGCACTCCACCTTGTTCGTCTCGACGAGCCTTTGCTTGACCGGTCCGGTGAACTCACTCCGCCCGGTCTGCGTTCGCTCGACGCGGTTCACTTGGCTGCGGCTCTGGCCATCGGGCCCGATCTCGCCGTCTTTCTGACCTATGACGAACGCCTGGGCCAGGCTGCCCGGGCGGCCGGCCTTGTCGTGGATTCCCCAACCTGAGACGCAAGCCGTAGACACCGATCCGCCTTCCGTGCCACCGGGATGGGACCGATCTCAGCGGTCACCGGCAGCCGAGAAACCCCAGCCGGTTCCCCTGCCATTTGCGAACGCCGGCGTCAGATGAACGGGACCAGCTTGACATCCTCCCCACGGATAAATCCGGGGGATTCCTGATTGCTGGCGGCATTCACGCCGCCAGCGGCTTTCGGG
>Ga0097691_1000914_pt1 | contig 23379 bp, 20 predicted proteins | sample NGESurdeep072012_8_FD_72858 | JGI IMG/M metagenome (GOLD analysis project Ga0097691, IMG submission 72858) | Arctic peat soil microbial communities from Barrow, Alaska - NGEE Surface sample 210-1 deep-072012 | ecosystem: Environmental > Terrestrial > Soil > Wetlands > Peat ... | reverse complement strand
GAAACTCTTCAAGAGCGATACTGTCTTCGAGGCGGCGCGCACCCGCTACCTCGATACCGGCGGGATGCTGCCGACTGTCGTCCGCTTCGCCGGCACGCGCGTCATCACAGTGCCAAAGGACGCGCCCGCGACCGGAACGATCACCGAGAAGGTCCCGGTGCTCCGCGAAGTCTCGATGCCGATGCACACCACCGCGGACCAGGACCTATCGGGCTACGCAAAGTTCGAAGTTGTGAGTGCTAATCGCCTGACCTCGTCGCCTTCCTCGCCACGATGACTTCAGAGCAGCTACCGACCGGTACAGCGTCAAGGCCTTTAGTCCGCAACTTCGCGTCATCTCCTGCTGCACATACGGCAGCGAGGATCCGGCGCCCTGTGGTAGCTACTCGCTCTATGTATTGCCTTGTGGATCTCGCGTTTATCCACGGAGTTCACTCGAACCTCTTCGCCGAGCTCTCCATAGACCTTAGCAAACGATTGCCGCCGCTTATTCGACCGTTGCATGCCCTTCTCTCCTTGCCGACTAGAAGCACTTCGAAGGTACAGAATTATACAAATTGACTATGCACTCTACCGTCATCGAGGCATTCCGTCTCCCGAGACGAAAATACATTTAAGAGATCCTTATTCGAGTCTCGATTCCATTCCGAACCTGTGGGAAATAGCTAGAACGCGTCACGGTCCGCGGGGGATTTTAACTATTAGCCAATTAGTTAAAGCAGCGGATATACTCCGCGCGGAATTGCGATCGAGACTCGACAGAATCGTCATTAAGAACTCTACAGCCCTTGAACCGCCGATTGACGACGCCAACCACTTTCTCTCGCAAAGAGCTCAAGCGTGCGCTTATACTACGGACAGGGCTGAAGTAGAGAATACCGAGGAGGCGCGTTAACCGGGTGTCAAAGCTAAAAGAAAAGGTCGACGAATTTTCAGCAATCGCGAAATCGCTCCCTGAGAATCTACAAGTCGTTTGCTTTGAGCTGCTATTGAGAAATCACCTCGAAGGCGCAAGGGGTCCCTCAGAAGACACCAGATCATCAACGCCAGAAAAGACGATTACTCCCCACAGCCCTCTCCCCGCGGTTTCCACCACCCCTCCCGCTGACACCGGCGCAAAACAGGAGGACCTCAAGACTTCGGATCTTCACCTCAAGGCGAAAAGGTTCCTAGAGAAATACGCTCTGTCACTTGACGAATTGAACAATCTCTTTTTCAAAGAAGACGGTCAGTTCAAGCCACTATACGAGGACTTGAAAACAACTCGCATGTCAGAAAACCAGATTCGGGTGACTCTACTTCTAGCACTTCGTAACGCCATTACGACTGGTGAATTCGAGATCGAGGTGCAGGCGGTGCATGACGAATGTGTGCAGCGGAAGTGTTTCGATGGGAAGAACTTTTCAGCCAACTACAACAACAACGGGTCGCTTTTTGATTTCACCACATTCACCAAGGAGACGAGGTCAGTCCGCCTCTCAGAGGCGGGAAGGAAGGAGCTTGCCGATGTTGTTAAGGAGCTGCAGTAAGCTTGCTTGACAAATTGAAAATCTTCTTCGAGGACACAAAAAGGTTCCGGAGCGAAGTGAAGGCGGTCCAATCGACGACGATCGGACAAAAGCAGATCATGCGGCGGGCTGAAACAATAGGCACCGAATGGTGCAGTAACGTTTGCCCTCAACTGACAGCAACTGGTGGTTTTGAGTCCGCGGTGTTAAACAAGTACACAGCTCAGTTTTCTCGGCTGATCAAGTTGAGTGCTCCGAGTAATCGCAGATCAAGCTATCTCTCCGTTCTGGAGGAGGTAACCAAGAGCTTCAGGAACGATTTCATTCTTCCAGTACAGCAGGGGAAGGTTGCCCTTTCGACTTCGCTGTCTTCGTTCGACGCGTTTCTCGCGAAGATCTCTGCAAGCGATGAAGGCGAGTATTTCAAAGAAGCTCTGTCTTGTGCAAGAAACGGTTATTTGCGTGCCGCTACCGTAATGGGTTGGTGCACAGCGATCGATAGAGTCCACCGCAAGATTGAGCAAATCGGATTTCCAGTTTTCAACGTAACGTCCGCTCAGATGGCCAGCCAAACCTCTGGTCGATTCAAAAAATTTAACCAGACTCAGAAAGTCTACAGTCTGAGCGAGCTTCGCGAAGTATTCGACAGTATCGTGCTCTGGATCGTTGAGGGCATGGGGCTGATCGACTCAAACCAACATACCAGACTAAGAAGTTGCTTTGACATGCGGTGCCAAGCGGCGCACCCCGGTGAAGCACCATCGACCGAATACAATCTGCTGTCGTTTTTCTCGGACATTGATCAAATCATTTTGACGAATGCCAAATTTACACTCTTGAAGCCGGCTACTCCGCCGTAAGAGTCTCGGGAGACTAGTCGCATGCTGTCGCATACGAAATATCTAACCATGACGGTGCCCAATCGGATGGATTTCGTGAACATCACGGGCGAAGTTGAAAAGGCGGTGAACGAAAGCCGCGTGCGCGAGGGCCTCTGCCTCGTCAATGCGATGCACATCACGGCCTCGGTCTTCATCAATGACGACGAGCCCGGCCTTCACGAAGATTACAAGCGATGGCTTGAATGGCTGGCGCCGTACGACCCAAGCCCCGAGCGCTATCATCACAATCGCACCGGCGAGGACAACGGCGACGCGCATCATAAGCGCCAGGTGATGGGCCGCGAGGTGGTAGTCGCGATAACAGCCGGCAAGCTCGACTTCGGCCCCTGGGAACAGATCTTCTACGGCGAGTTCGACGGCCGCCGCCCCAAGCGCATCCTGATCAAGATAATCGGCGAGTAGGTTCCGTTAAGAGTCTTCCGACTCCTGCAACGTCGCGGTCTGCAGTAGCTCTGCCGGCACGTCTTCTAAAAAGCGCGACACCCGACCCATCACGAACCCGAAGCTGCGGTCGAACATGTGGGGATGAACTATTCAGCCTGACCCCGGCCGATTTTCTGTGCTACCCATACGGCATGGTCAACCGTCTGGATACCGCTACTCGCCAGGCTCGCCCGAAATCGTGCGACGCCCACTTCCGGCGAATATTAATTTTGACGGAACGAAACTACCGATAGTACCCGAGAAGCCCCAAAACCCCTACATGTGGTATGAACTGCTCATTCCGACTCTTGCAGCGTTGCGGTTTGCAGCAGCTCTGCCGGCACGTCTTCCAGAAAGCGCGACACCCGACCCATCACGAACCCGAAGCTGCGGTCGAACATATGTATCGGATACGACAGGTACAGCTCGTCGCGCGCTCGCGTGCTCGCGACGTACATGAGGCGGCGCTCCTCCTCGATTTCGTCATCGCCCACGCTTTGCGGTCCCGGAAAGCGCCCGTCTGCCGCCCAGATCAGGAACACGACTTTCCATTCGAGTCCCTTGGCGGAGTGAATCGTGGTGAGCGTGAGGCGTTCGTCGTCGGAATCCGTCGCGAGCATGCCGTCAAGCGAATCGTTGGGCGGCTCGAGCGCCATGTCGGCCAGCATCTGTTCGAGGCTCTTGTAGCGCTCGGTAAGATTCTGAAAATGTTCGAGGTCACGCTCGCGCTTGGGATAATCGTCCGCGTACGTCTCGCGCATCACGGGCAGATAGTATTCGATCGTCATCGCGATTTGCTCGGGTGGCCGCTTTTCCCCGCTGCGCAGTTCCGCCAGCAGCGTAGCCAGCCGCTTGAGGCCGCCATCTGCACCGCCGCGCGCCTTGTCTGCAAGTTTCGCAACCGCGGACGCCGGATCGTCGGCCGCAATGAGTGCGTCGATCGTTCGCTCTGCAGTGCGATGACCGATGCCCTTGACCAGCGTGAGCACGCGCAGCCACGACACCGCGTCCGCCGGATTGGCGATGACGCGCAGATGCGCCAGCACGTCCTTGATGTGCGCGGTTTCGATAAACTTGAATCCGCCGCGCTTGATGAACGGGATGTCGCGGCGCTGCAGCTCGAGTTCCAAATCGAACGAGTGAAAGCTCGATCGGAACAGCACCGCGATCTCGCCGAGTTCGACCCCCTCTTCGCGCAGCTCCAGGATGCGCTGTGCGACGAACCGCGACTGCATGTGTTCGTCCTGCGCGCGCACCAGGAACGGCCGAAAGCCGCCCTCGCGCTGCGTGAACAGCGCCTTCGTGTACTTCTCGCCGGCGCGCGAAATCACGTCGTTGGCGACGTCGAGGATTCCCTGGATCGAGCGGTAATTCTCTTCCAATTTGACGATCTTCGCGCCGGGATAAATCGCGGGAAAATCCATGATGTTGCGGAAGTTGGCGCCGCGAAACGAATAGATCGACTGCGCATCGTCGCCAACCGCCATCACGTTGCGATGATTCATCGCGAGCAGCCGCACCAGGTCGGCCTGAATCAGATTGGTGTCCTGGTACTCGTCGATCATGATGTAACGATAGCTGTCCGACAGCCGGCGACGCACATTCTCATACTGTTCGAGCAACTCGGCGAGCCGATACAGCAGGTCGTCGTAGTCGAGCAGGCCGCGCTCGCGCTTGTAGCTCTCGTAATTTTTCGCGAGTTCGAGAATTTCGGTCTGATGCTCGCCGAGATGCGGAAAATCGATCTCGATTTCCTCTTCGAGCGCGCGCCGCTTGTTGCGCGCCATGCTGATCGCCTCGGCAATCGTGCTTTTTTTCGGAAACCGGCGCTCGCGCGACGCCAGTCCCATCCGCGTCCGGAGCAGATTGACCACATCTTCCATGTCGGAGCGATCCAGTATGGTGAAGTTGGGCTTGAGGCCCATCGGCGCGCCCATCCGGCGCAACACATTGTTGGCGAAGGAATGAAACGTACCGCCCGCGACGGCGCCCGCGCGATCTCCCACCAACTGCTCGGCGCGACGCAGCATCTCCTGCGCCGCACGGCGCGTGAACGTCAGCAGCAAGATCGCACCGGGCGGCACGCCGCTCTCGATCAGCCGAGCGACGCGATAGATCAGCGTGCGCGTCTTGCCCGATCCCGCCCCCGCTACGACCAGCAGCGGGCCTTCGCGATGGGTCACGGCGGCTAGCTGCGCGGGATTGAGCAGCTCGGCGTACTTGATCTTGAAGTTGCGCTCGTCGGCCGGCGCCGCCGGCTTTTCGCGCAGGTAAATTACCTTGTCGGCCACGTCAAGCGGGATCCTACCACGGCGCGCGCCGCAAGTTGCGATGCCGCGATTGCCCCGACGCCCTACGGCAGCATCGGCCCGCTTGCCGGCGGGCTCTGCGCGCCGTTGCGGTAGATACCCTGCATCGTCTTGTTCCAGAGTTGATCGGGACTGTTGGGCGATTGCGAACCCGGCGGCGCCGAGCGCATATCTTCGACGTGCGGATCGATCAGGATCTGGTCAACCATATTGACGCTCGGGTCGTTCAAGTACGCGGTCGCGATTCGTTCCGCATCGCGGCGCCCGAATTGCGTCGCCACAAACCCGGTGAGGATCAACTGCTTGATCCCGCCCGGGGAGGTGGAGAACTGCGCGGTGACCATCGGCAGGCTGTTCAGATGGAGATACCTGGTGAGCGCGTCGCTGGCGCCCTGATCGATCACGTAGTTATCCGCCCGCGCGACGGCGCACGTCGCGACCATCATGATGATCGCCGAGACCGCCGCAGTTGCTCTCGCCGTCAAGTGCATTTGTCGTTGTCGCATCACCGTTTCCGACCATACACCTGATCGGACGCGCTGTCCCGACGCATTCGGCAAAAGAGAGCGCCGTCGCCGACGCCCGCGTCGCTCTGTGCTTGCGACTGTCTTGTTACGGAATCTGAATCTGCTGAATCTGCGCCGTTTCTTTCTGCACGACTTCGGCCGGCAGCGGCGCGTATTGCAGCGCCGGAGCCAGCGTCTGGCCTTCGGTTAGCGCCCAGCGCAGGAACTTCACGATCTGCTCGCCGACATCCTTGTTCCTTTGTTTCTGATAAACGAGCAGCCAGGTGAACGACGAGATCGGATACGCGTCCGCGCCCGGTGCGTCCGTGATTGAGACACGGAAGTCGGCCGGCATATTGCCCGCTGTCGATGCAGCCGCGGCGGTCACGCCCGCCAGGCTCGCAGCCACCCAGTTGCCGGTCTTGTTCTGGATCTGCGCGAACGGAATCTTGTTGTTGAGCGCGTAGATCAGCTCGACGTACCCGATTGCGCCCGGCGTCTGCTGAACCAGCGCCGTCACGCCTTCGTTGCCCTTGCCGCCGAGTCCGGCCGGCCACTTGACCGAGGTTCCTTTACCCACATCAGACGCCCAGCTTGGGCTGACCTTCGACAAGTAATCGACGAAAATATACGTCGTGCCGCTGCCGTCGGAGCGATGGCACACGACGATGTCCTGTGACGGGATCGCCACGCCCGGATTCAGCGCCTTGATCTTGTCGTCATCCCACTTGGTTATCTTGCCCGAATAAATATCCGCGATTACCGGACCCGTCAGGCGGATCGTGCCGGTAAATCCGGGCAGGTTGTAGGCGACCACGTCCGCGCCCATCACGCTCGGGAAGTGCAGAATTTTTCTGGGTGCTTCGGAAAGCTGTTGATCGGTCATCGGCGCGTCACTGGCGCCCACATCGACGGTGCCGTTCGAGAGCATCCGGATGCCGCCGCCCGAACCGATCGATTGGTAGTTGAACTTGATGCCCGGATTTTCTTTCGCGTAAACGTCGAACCACTTGGAATAGATCGGGTACGGGAACGTAGCGCCGGCGCCGTTGATTAACATGTCGGCAAATCCGGAGCGGCCGATCCCCGCGATCGCCAGGACTATGAAAAGGGCCACAATTAGTCGTCGTTTGAGCATCTTTTGAACCTGCCTCGAAGTTAGTCGTGTCCGATCCGCGGATCCGAGTGCGGCGCGCAAAAGCTATGCATCGGACATTAAGGGAGGATGAACCCGGCGTGTCCGTTGGTTGAATTCGTCCGCCCGGACCCATATTCCCGTGCATAATCGCGCTTTGGCGCGATCTGTTGCTTTTCTCGCCCTCGCTCAACGACAATCCAATTCCCAAAACGGCGCCTGGCAATTTTCAATGGGTAAATCACTCGACGGAATCAACATCGTTGAATTCGCCTCTCACATGGGCGCAGCTTACGCCACGATGCTCTTGGCGGAAAACGGCGCGCACGCCATCAAGATCGAGCCGCCGGGCGGTTCGCGCGAGCGCGGCACGCCGCACTTCCACGTCCTCAACCGCTCCAAGCGTGCGCTCGAGCTGGACCTCGACGATCGCGCATCGCAGCCTCGAATCGCGGACCTGATTCGATGGGCGGATATCGTAGTCACCGGCTTCACGCCGGCCCGGCTGAAACAACTGAGCCTCGACGCCGAATCGATTCGCCGGATTAATCCGCGCGCGATTGCGCTCGGCATGCCTCCGCTGGGCAGCCGCGGCCCCGACGCCGACTTCGATGCGAACGATGACCTGGTCGCCGCCCGCGGCGGAATCACCGGGAGCCAGTGGGCGCACAGCGGCAATCCCGTCGCGCTGGTTTTTCCGGCGGCGAGTTATTCGGCGGGCGTGATGGCGGCGACTGCCGCGGTCGCCGCGATTCTGGCGCGCGGCGCGAATCGAGCGGGTGACGCGGTCGAAGTCTCGATTCTGGCCGGCGCGTTCTCGCTCCAGACCGGCGCAATCCTGCGTCATGAGGAAATGATCAGCCTCTATCAGGGTCCGCTGGATCCTCTCGGCCCGATTCCGGTTTATCGTTTGTTCGAGGCCGCCGACGGCAAATATCTGTTTGCCGCATGCGGCAACGCGACCTTCTGGGGCAAGTTCGCGATCGCAATCGATCGCCCTGATCTGGTCGGCGACCCGCGTTTCGAAAATGCACCGTGGGGGATGGCACCCGAGCACTGGCAACCGCTCAAAGACATCATCGAGCCAATCATCCGCACGCGCCCGCGCGACGAATGGCTGGGCATCCTGCGCGAATACGACGTCCCGTGCGCGCCGGTGATGACCCGCCACGAGTTCATCGATCACCCACAGACGCGCGCGCTCGGGATGCGCACTGAAATCGACGACCCCGCTCTCGGCCGCATGATTCAGATGGGTTTGCCGGTGTTCCTGAGCGACACTCCCGGCGAAATCACGGGCCCCGCTCCCAAGGCCGGCGACGATCGCGCGGCGCTGCAATGGCTTGCAGAGCCGAAGCGCGACGCATTGCCCGAAATCACCCCGCGCATCGGCGACCGTCCTCCGCTCGATGGAGTCACCGTGCTCGACTTCGCCAGCTACATCGCGGGTTCGTACGGCCCGATGATACTCGCGCAACTCGGCGCCGAGGTCATCAAGATCGAAAGCCTCGAGGGCGATTCGTTTCGCCATTTCGGTTTCGGCTTCCTCGGCTGGAACCAGGGCAAGCGCGGCATCGCCGTCAATCTTGCGACCGGGGAAGGCCGCGAAATCATCCATGGGCTCGCGGACCAGGCCGACATCGTGGTCGAGAATCTGCGGCCGGGCCGGATGCGCAAGTTCGGCTTCGATTACGAAAGCCTGGCGGCGCGCAACCCTCGCATCATCTATATGTCGATCAACGGGTTCGGAAATCGGGGACCCGAGCACAACCAGCCCGGCTTCGATCCGCTGTTGCAGGCGCGTTCGGGGCTGATGGCGGCGCAGGGCGGCCATCACGGGCATCCGGTGTACCTGACTTGCGCGATTTGCGACTACGGCGCCGCGATGCTCTCCGCGTTTGGATGCGTGCTCGCGCTGCGTGCGCGCGAACTTACAGGACGCGGCCAGTTATGCGAGACCTCGCTGTTGCAATCCGCGATGGCTTTTCAGGCCGGCGAGTTCGCGTTCTATGCGGGCCGGCCGGACATGGAAAATGGCGGCGCCGAGAATCGCGGGCGCTCGGCGCTTTCGCGCGCCTACGGTTGCCGCGACGGCGAATGGTTATTCATCTCGCTAACCGACGATGCTCAATGGAACGCGCTACTGACTATTCTACCGGGGCTGCCGAATACCAACTGGGATGCGGCCGCGGCGGAACCGAACGAGGGCGCGCTCGCGGCGGCGCTCGCGGAGCAATTTGCGAAGCTCGATCGCGGCGACGCACTGGCAGCGTTGAAGAAATCCGCCATCCCGGCGACGCGGGTAAATCATTTGGGTGAATTGTTCGACGATCCGCAGGTCCTCGCCAACGACCTGATCGCCGAGTTGTCTCATTCGCAATGGGGCCGCGTGAAGCAAACCGGAATGCTGACGAAGTTTTCCGCGACCCCTGGCACGATCGGCCGCGCCGCTCCGATGCTGGGCGAGCACACCGACGAGATCCTCCGCGAGTACCTCGGTTACTCGGCCGAAAAAATCGCCGCGCTGCGCGCTGCCGGCCTCGTCAAGTGATCGATGGATCCTGAGGCGGCCGCGGTCGTCAATCCGCATCTGCTCGCGCGCGAGGAGATCCTCTGGTGCGGACGCCCGCATGATACGAGCGCTCTTCGATGGCGCGCGGGCGCGATTATACTGGTTGGAATCGCCGCGCTCGTGATGCGTTCGATCCCGCTCGACTCGAGTCTTGCCGAGCGTGCCGACACCAATTCAATTCTGCTGGCTATGCTGGTCGGAGTTCTGATCGCGGAGGCGATCGTCTTCCATTCCTATATGTCGAAGACGTTTTACGGCGTCACCAATCAACGCGTGATCATCGTGTCTGGACTGAGAGAGCCGCAGATGGTGGCAGTTCTGCTTGACCGGCTGAACGCTCCGCAACTCCGCATCCGGCGCATCTACCACGATATAGAATTACGGGCTCCCAGCGACCGGATTTATCAATTAAGATATCTGCCGTTCGCGAACCCTTCCGTCCCGCCGGATTGGATCGGATGGCCCGAGTGCTACCGGCTAATCGCGCTTGAAGACGCGCGCCGTGTGTGCGACTTGATAGTCGAATCGGCGCACAAGCTGAAATAGTCCGAATCGGAGAAACACTATGCCGCTGCTTACAGGCGAAACCGTCAAACAGGTAATGCGCGATCTCTACGGCTATGAAATCTCCGGCGCCGACGCGGATGCAATCGCGCACAGTGCGGGCGCGATGCTCACGCTGGCCGGGCACTTGGGGTCGATCGGTCTGGCCGGAATCGAGCCGCCCTTCGGCTATCCGGTGTTGTTGGCCGAAGCGACCCGCCTTGCCAAAGCCAGGCCGTAATACCCGCTTCAATACCCACTTCGAGGAATTATTCCGATGTCGATTCCATTTCAGGAACTACTCGAATTCGATGTAGCTACTCTGTCCGGCAAGCTGCGCGCGCGCGACATTTCACCGGTCGAGCTGACCGAGGCGTACCTCGGCCGAATCGAACAAACCGACGGATCGCTTCGCGCCTATATCACCGTCACCGATACGATGGCGCGCAAGGCGGCGAAAAAAGCCGAGGCCGAAATCGCCGCCGGAAAATGGCGGGGACCATTTCATGGCGTTCCGATCGCGCTCAAGGATCTCGTGTACACCAAGGGGGTTCGCACCACCGGCGGCTCGAAAATCCTCGCCGATTTCAAACCCGACCATGACGCGACCGTGTGGACGCGCCTCAAGCGCGCCGGCGCCGTGCTGCTCGGCAAACTCAACCAGCACGAGTTCGCATATGGAATCACGTCGTCGAATCCGCACTGGGGAATCGTCCGCAATCCGTACGCGCTCGACCGAATCCCCGGCGGCTCGAGCGGCGGCTCGGCCGCGGCGATCGTCGCGCGCAGCGCCGCCGCCACCATCGGCACCGACACCGGCGGCTCGATTCGGATTCCCGCAGCGCTTTGCGGATGCGTCGGGCTGAAGCCGACCTGGAGCCGCGTCAGCCGCTACGGCGTCATCCCGCTGGCCTACACGCTCGATCACGTCGGCCCGATCACGCGCACGGTTCGCGACGCCGCGATGATGCTGCAAGTAATCGCGGGCGCCGACCGCAACGATCCCACCGCGAGCCGCGAGCGCGTACCCGATTTCTCAGCCGGCCTCGGCGGCCAAATCTCCGGCGTGCGCATCGGCGTGATTCGCGAACTTAACGACGGCCTGAGCGACGACGTCGCGCACTCGTTCAACGCCGCGCTCGAGACGCTGCGATCGCTCGGCGCGACCGTTGACCACGTGACGATTCCCTCGCTCCCGCTGGCCGGCATCATGAACGGCGTCATCACCTGGGCCGAGGCGCTCGAGGTTCACGAAGAATGGATGCGCACGCGGCCCAATGACTACGGCGACGACGTACGCCGCCTTCTCGAGATGGGCATGATGACGCCCGCCACCAGCTACATCCGCGCACAGCGCGCGCGGGCACGCACGCTGGCCGAGGCGATCGCGGTGCTCGCCACCTGCGACGTGCTGGTCGCGCCTGCCAGCGCCGTCGTCGCGCCCAAAATCGGCGGTACTCATATCATGGAAGCGCGCGAAGACGGGGTGGAGGTCGTCTCCGCGATTCTGCGCTTCACGCAACCTTTCAATTGTACCGGTCAACCCGCAATAGCTATTCCCACCGGCCTTTCGCCCGACGGACTGCCTATTGCGATGCAGATAATCGGCCGTCCGTTCGGAGAGCCCGAAGTAATTCGCGTGGCCGCCGCTTATGAGAGAGAGCGCGGCGCGCTTCCGCCTCCGCCGGAGATTGCGTAGAACAACGGAAGGATTTCAGTATTTCACTATTTCACGGGCTCGCGCCGCGATTACAGTTCGAGATCGACCGTCACGAAATCGTGATCGGAGGCGCGGCGCAACAGAATCGGAGACCGCGGCGGGACGACCGCCGCGGTTCCCGCGATCGGGCGAAGCTCGCGGACTGCGAGCCAATCAAGTTTTGGCCTCATCGATCGCGGAATCAGTCCGGAAAAAGTGAACGTCGCGCGATTGGCCACGTTGGCGCCCTCGATCTCGAGTCCGCGCTCTCGCAGATGATCGAACAAGGGCTCGTATGCCTCAGGCGCGTGGAACCTGTCCGGATTGGCGATCATCTGCCGCGCCGTTGCCAACATCAGCGAACGGCTCGATAGCTCAGTGGTGGTAGTATTCAGGTCGCCGCCGAAAATCGCGCGGCCCGCCGCCGGGAACGACTCCAGGTAGGTCGCCATCTGGCGCGCGCGCTCGGCGGGCGCGCAGTGGCTGTGCAGATGCGCGACGCCGACGGTTAACTCCTCGCCGCCGAATTTCACTCTGGTGACGATTCCCGTTGGCGTGCCCACGCGCGACCAGCCCCGCATGCGTCTGGGCCACGCCATGGGAGTGGGCGGCTTGTGCATCGCGACGGCGGCCACGTCCTCGAACGGCGCGGCGCTCAGGATCGCACTGCCCATGTACGAGACGATTTCGCTTTCGATCCCCGGGCGCTTCAAACCGAACGCGCGAACATACGCGCAGCTCATCTCGAGCGCCTCGGCGAGATCCGTCGCAAGGTCACGGCCCGGCCTCCGCTTCATTCCCGTGTTGACCTCGCATAGCAGGATAATATCGGCGCTCTGGAGCGCCGGACGCTTGAGACATGCCAGGATTTCGCGGAACTTTCGCCCGCCCGCCGCGTTGAGCAGCACCACTCGCAGCCGCGGTTGCGGCCGGCGGCGCGCCGCACGATTCACGACGATTGGCGGGAAATGCGGCGTCGGCTTTGCGTCAGCCGCGGTAAGGTCGCGCACGTCGCGGTCCATCGCCCGAGCTAGTCGGCCAATTCCTTTTGAAGATCCTTGAACGTCGTAATCGGCGGTGTGCAAACGTGGTCGCGGCATACGTAAGCAGTCACATGGCCGTCGATCTGCCGCTTGCCGCGCACCTGCTCGGGGATGAAGCCAGTCTGAGCGTCGGCATCGGCATTGTCCGCAACGGAAACGAAGAGCGCAAGATTCGGAACGTAGATGAGGCCGAGCCGTTCCGTCCATTCGAGCAGTTCAGGAGAGTTGCGGCTGCCGACAATCACAACTTCGGTCGGCCCGCGCTGGTAAAGGTCGATCGCTTCGAGCATGTGAGAGAACCCGAACGGCTGCTTCTCGATAAATTCGCGAAACAGCTTGAGCGTCCGCTCCGCTTCGACCCGGTAGCGCTCCTCGCCGGTGTAGCCGTACAGCCTGAGCATCGCCATCACGGCGGCACTGTTGCCCGACGGCGTCGAGCCGTCAAACGCCGCCTTCGAGCGGGTGATCAGCGCTTCATGATCGTCCGAAGTGAAAAAGAATCCACCCTTTTCGCTGTCGATAAATCGCTCGAGGATCACGCCGGCGAGCGTCCGCGCGTGCGCCAGGTATTTCGCGTCGAGCGACGCTTCGTACACGTCGAGCATCGCGCCCGCCAACTGCGCATAGTCTTCGAGATAGGCGTTGTGCCGCGCGACGCCGTCCTTGAACGAGCGCTTGAGCGCGCGCCCATCCCACATCGACGCCATCATGAAATCGGCCGCGCGCTCCGCCGCTTCGAGATACCGCGGCTCGTGGATCGCGCGATATCCCTCCGCAAACGCACCGATCATCATCGCGTTCCACGCCACCAGGACCTTTTCGTCGCGGCCTGGCTTCACCCTTTGTTCGCGAGCCGCGAACAGTTTGTCGCGAATCTCGCGAATCTTCGACGCCATGTCGTCTTCCGAAACCTTGAACATCCGCGCGGCGTCGGCGAGCTCGAGCGTGCGATGCGGAATGTTCGCGCCGTCGAAATTGCCTTCGATCGTGATGTCGAAATAGCGCTCGGCGATCGAGCCCAGCTCGGGACCAAGGACGGCCTCGGCCTGCTCGGGCGTCCAGATGAAAAACTTTCCCTCTTCGCCCTCGCTGTCCGCGTCCTGCGCGGCGTAAAAGCCGCCCTCGGGACTCGTCATCTCGCGCGAAACGTAATCGAAGATTTCGCGCGCGACGCCGAGAAACTCCGGCTCATTCAGCGCGCGGCCGGCGTCGAGGTACAGCCGCGCCAGCAGCGCGTTGTCGTAGAGCATTTTTTCGAAGTGCGGCACGAGCCATCGCTCGTCCACGCTGTAGCGATGGAATCCGCCGCCGATCTGGTCGTAGATTCCGCCGCGCGCCATCTTCGATAGCGTGTGCCGAACCATCTCCGCCATTGCCTCGTCGCCGTCGGCGGCGTGCACGCGAAGAAACAGCGAGAACACGAACGTGTTGGGAAATTTCGGCGCCTGGCCCAGTCCGCCGTTGATGCTATCGTAGTGCGCGGCGAGCGCGCGCACCGATTCCGCCGCCAGTCCCGGCTTTAGGTCGCCGCCGGTGGGCACGTAGTTGGTGAGCGCGCCGAGCGCCTCGGTCAGCTTTTCGAGATTGTTGGTGACTTCCTTGGCGCCATCGCGATACGCGTGCGACACCGCCGTCAGGATGCGCGGAAATCCGGGCATCCCATGACGATCTTCGGGCGGGTAGTAGGTCCCGCCGAAAAATGGCCGCCCGTCCGGCGCCAGGAACATCGTCAACGGCCATCCGCCGCGCCCCGTGATCAGCTGCACCGCATCCATGTAAATCTGATCGAGGTCGGGACGCTCCTCGCGATCGACTTTGATCGGGATGAAGTTCTCGTTGATCAACCGCGCGATCGCGTCGTTCTCGAACGACTCGCGCTCCATCACGTGGCACCAGTGACAGGCCGAGTAGCCAATCGACAGCATGATCGGCTTGTTCTCCGCCTTCGCGCGCGCAAGCGCGTCCGGACCCCACGCATACCAATCGACAGGATTGTACGCATGCTGGCGCAGGTACGGACTTTGTTCGTTAATTAACCGGTTCGGCTTGCGGCCGGAATGACTTTCGGGATTGTTGGCCTGGCTCATGTATCTCGTTTCATCCTATCTGCCTCGCCGCGCGCTGTCATTCCGAGCGAGTCACCGTCTGGCAGAGTATCGCGCGCGCCAGTTACAATTCGCTGCTATGAACTCCGCTTCCGCATCGCCCGACTCCGCCGCATTGCAGCGCGCCGCCGGCAACGACAACGATTCGCGATTCCGCCTGCGCGCCGGATGCGTCCTCATTCTCGCCGCGATTCTCTTCTTCGCCCGCCTGGGTGCGCGAGCGCTGTGGTCCTCGGAATTCCGATGGGCCGAAATCGCGCGAGAGATGATGGTGACGCACAACTACTTCTGGCCGACGATCAACGGTCACGTCTATTACGACAAGCCGCTCGGCTCCTACTGGCTGGTAATTTTTTCGACACCGTTCACAGGCGGCCTCAACGAGGCGGCCACGCGCCTGCCCTGCGCGATAGCGGGCTTGCTGGCAGTGGCGATACTGATGCGGCTAGTGCGACGCCTCTACGACGCTCGCACCGCGATACTCGGCGGTGTCATCCTCGCGACCAGCTTCAGCTTCGTATTCTTTTCGCGCCACGCCAGTGCCGACGTCGAAACGCTCACCGGCGAACTAGCCGCAATCCTGCTCTTCAACCACAACGAAGAGCGCGGCGGCGGATTGTGGGTCGTCGGCCTATGGCTGATCATGGCGGCGACTTCGCTCACCAAAGGTCTGCTCGGATTCGCGCTGCCGTTGCTGGTGATTGGAGTGTATTCATGCCTGCGCGACGGCTGGGCACAGTTCTTTCAAGAAATTTCCCGTGGCCCTCTCGTCGATCGGATACGATCGCTCGTCGAGCGCAATCGATGGTTCTTCAACTGGTACACGGTCGCCGGCATCGCGCTGGGCGCGATGGTTTACGGGCTGCCCTTCCAAATCTCGTCGCGCCTGATGGGCTCGGAAAAGGGCCTCCAGATGGTGTATCGCGAGAACCTGGTGCGGTTTTTCGACCCATTCGACCATCGCGGACCTATCTACCTGTATGTCTACGTCATCTTCGGCCTGATGGCTCCGTGGTCAGCGCTGTTGCCCGCGGCCCTGGTAGAAACGCACAGGCTGCGTCATGCCGGCGCCGAGCCTGCTCGCGCAGATCGATTCGCGTTGGTTTATTTCTGGGCGACGTTCATATTTTTCACTGTCTCTGGATCGCGCCGCAGCTACTACATCCTGCCGATTCTGCCCGCCGCGGCGATCCTGGTCGCACGAACGCTCGCGTATCCCAGCGAAAGCGAATTACGCTCGATGATCGCCCGGCGTCTGCTGACTATCGGCTACGCGATCGTCGCGTTGGCCGCGGTCGTCAGCATCGTCCTGCTGATTCCGGCCCGGGCGATTCTTCCGCATCCCTACGATGCGCTCCCGGAACTGCCGGCAAAGTTCACCTTCATCGTGTTCTGGATCGTATCGATCGCCGTCGTCGCGTACACGATTCGCAAGTTCAAACCGTATCGCGTCGCGATTTCAGTGGGCGTCATCGCGTATCTCGCGATGACCTACATCTATATCTTCGCGATGCCTGCGGCGGACGCTTATCGCGGTGAAAAGCCCTTCGGCTATGCGGTCCTGAACAAGATTGGCGGTTCGACTGACCGGCTCGTGCTGTTCAAGACTGCGGGGCCGCTGTTCTATCTCAATCCGCCGAAGCCAATCCCCGAGTTCGAAAAGAAGCGGGATTTGCAGGATGCGATCGCGAAAGGCGACGCCAAATGGATGATCGTCCGACGGCGCGACATCCCCAAGCTCGACACCCCCACCACAATCGAGCTCAGCGAGGCGTCATATCCGTGGGAGACCGACTACAATTACCGAAACAAGGTTGTGCTGGTCCGGGTCGGCAGCGCGCCGTAGCAAGTGCGCGTCACAATCGCATCGGCATGACGACGTACGTGTACTGCTGATCCGACTCCGTCCTGATGACGCCCGGGCTAACGTCATCGCTGAGCCCGAGCTCCACGGTCGAATCGTTACCCGGCGGAATTACGCCCAGCGCGTCTTGCACGTATGCGGCATTGAACCCGATCGCGAATTCTTCGCTCTTGAAATCGACGTCAAGCGACTCGCTTGCTTCACCCGTTTCCGGACTCGTCGATGAAACGGTCAGCGTCCCGGCCGATAGCGCAAATTTGACGCCGTGATAGCGTTCGCTCGAGAAAATTGCCGCACGCTTGATTGCCGCGAACAGCAAATCCCGCTTGACGGTAATCTTGTACCTCGACTGCTTGGGGATGACGCCGCGGTAATCGGGGAATTCGCCCTCGACCAACCGCATCGAGATTTCGGTGGTCCCGCGCTTGAGGTATGCGAGCTGACCTTCGAGGTTCAACCGCACTTCGGCGTCGCCGCTCTCATCGAGAATTTTGCGCAGTTCCGAGAGTCCCTTTCGCGGAATGATCGCTCCGGTCTCCATCCTGAATCCCGGTATTTCGCGCTCGATCATCGCCAGCCGATGGCCGTCCGTTGCGACCATTCGCGCCGATCCCGGAGCGTTGGATTCAACGAACACGCCGCTCAGGTTGTAGCGGGCTTCATCCGGACTGACGGCGAAAATCGTCTTGTCGATCATCCCGGCCAGCACCGCGGCTGGCATCGCCAATTCAGCCTTCAGTTGTTTCTTTGCCGGCGCGGCGTCCTTGGCAACGCTCTGACTTGGCATGGCAGGGAAGCTGCGCGGGTCCAGGCCCATCATTTTGAACTTCGCCCGGCCGCACTTCAGCTCGACCCAATCGCTGTCGAGCGAGGTCAGCGCGACTTCATCGCCTTCGGTCTCGCGCACGATTTCGAAAAGCTTGCGCGCGTTGAGCGTGAGGCTTTTTTCCTTGCCGGAACACGCGACCTGCGTGCGGATTCCGACTTCGAGGTCGGTTGCGCTCAAAGTCAGCGCATTTCCGTTGGGTTCGATCAGGACATGGCCGAGTATCGGAACCGTCGTCCGCCGTTCCACGATGCCCTGCATCAGTCCCAAACCGCTAAGCAACGAAGCGCGCTCAATGGAGAGTCCCATGAATTGTTAGCCCGTCTCCTATTCCTAGATCTTAGATCTTTTAAAAAGAATAGCAGTAATAGTAGGAGTTGTGGATTTGTTGATTGATCGCGCAAGCGCCCGAAAATGAAAGCCGATCCATCGTTGAAAAGCTGTCAGCGGAAAAGCGGCTGACCGACAGGGCCGGCCTGGTGCGCACCAGCCCTGTCGATATCGATAGCCTTATGCCCACCTCCTCCACAGCCTCTTCCACATCGATTCACGCGGCATTGGCGCGAATCGATTTAAGCTCGCGCTCGATTTTCTCGATCGAGAGCCGGAATGCCGGATCGCTGGTGACGCGCCGCATGATCAGGTTGTGTGCGTGAATCACCGTCGAATGGTCACGCCCAAAATGCTCGCCAATCGTCGGAAACGAGCTGTCGGTCAGCCTGCGGCACAGATACATCGCTACTTGACGGCAAAACGCGATGTGCTGGGTGCGCTTTTTCGACTTCAAATCCGCCAGGCGGATATGGAAAAAATCCGCAACCGTCTTCTGGATCGATTCGACGTCGGGCTTGGCGTCGGGACTTCGAATCAGATCCTGCAGCGCCTGCCGCGCGAAGTCCACGGTGATTGCCGATTGGTTGAGCGAGGCCAGCGCCGCCAGCCGCGTCAGGCATCCCTCAAGCTCGCGCACGTTCGACGAGACACTCTGCGCGATATACATCGCGACTTCCGGCGCCATCCGCAGATTATCGAGCACCGCCTTCTTCTGCACGATCGCCACGCGCGTCTCGAGGTCGGGCGGGGCGATATCCGCGATCAATCCCGACTCGAACCGATTGCGCAGCCGGTCCTCAAGCCCGGGGATTTCGCGTGGAATTTTGTCCGAAGTCAGAATGATCTGGTGCCGCTCGGCGTGAAGCGCGTTGAAAGTATGGAAGAATTCCTCCTGGGTGCGCTCGCGGCCGGCCAGGAACTGCACGTCGTCGAGGATCAACGTATCGACGCGGCGAAATTTCTCGCGAAACTCGTCCATCTTGTCGCGGCGCAGCGAATTGATCATCTCGTTCATGAAAATTTCGGCCGGCATGAACAGAACTTTCCTCGGCCGATCGCCGCTGGCCCAGATATGGTGCCCGATTGCGGTCACCAGGTGAGTCTTGCCCAGGCCCACCCCGCCATAAATGAAAAGCGGGTTGTATTTGTCGCCCGGCTGGTTGGCGACCGCCTGCGCCGCGGCATGCGCGAACTGATTGGCCGATCCGACCACGAACTCCGCGAAACTGTAGCGCGGGTTCAGGCACGGATGCCGATCTCCACGCGGCGCGGCTGCCGCCGTCGCACGATTCGCCGCGGACGCCTTGCCGTTACCATTTCCATTGCCATTTGCATGACCGTTGGCATGGCCGTTGGCTGGGCGCTGCTGCGGCGCTACGGCAGCATTTTCGCCGAGAGTCAGCCGCACCTCCATTTCCTCGCCTGCCTCCGCCGACAGCGCTGCGCGCATCAGGCTCAGGTAACGTTCGTTGACCCAATCGCGAAAAAACCGATTGGGCGCCTCGATTGTGACGGTCGATCCTTGATGAGCGACAAAATTGAGAGGTCCGATCCAAGTCTCATAGCCGACCTGACCCAACTCAACGCGGATGCGGTCAGCGGCCCTTTGCCACAAACCATTCATATCGTTTCCCCCGGCGAAAAACGGACCGCCCACCGCGATCCGGAACTAGGGCGCAGCGTCAAATGCCACGCGAATTACGCACAAGCTTATCCACATCTGTGGATAAGCATAATTTCCCTCGTTGCAGCCGACAATTTGACGGCGCACGACACCGGACTATCAACTTGTCCGGGTTACGATCGGTTCTGTTCGGCTTAAAAATCTGACCGAGGATGCGAGCGATATACACGCGCTTCAAAGTCATATCCAACGCGCCGCGAGTGAACCCTTGAGCGGAAAATGGTTCTTTAAAATAAGAAGTGTGCGGCTAAGGGAACGTGATAAACTTATTTCGCGATGAGGACAAGCGCGGAAAAATTTTTGGCGCTATGCGCGCGGATCGAAAAGGAAATTTTGCGCGCGAGCGATCGCGCGCCGCGCGCACGAAATTTCGCGCGGATCATGCGATCGCACGAGTCCGCTCTGGAAGCCATCGTGCGCGATCTCAATTTTTCGCGGTGCGGAGCAATTCGGTCTTGTTCTGACGCGTGCAATCGAATTGTTTTCGCGATCGTGAAAGATTTTTTGGTCGCTCCGGATCCTCAGGAGAATTGCGATGACATCCCGCAAAAAATCAGATGAACTCTTCAATCGCGCCAGCGTTAAAATTCCTGGTGCGGTGAATTCTCCCGTTCGCGCGTGGAAGGCCGTCGGCGCGAAGCCAATTTTTATCGAAAGTGGCAGCGGTGCTACCTTGATCGACGCCGACGGCAACACTTTTCTCGACTACGTATGCTCCTACGGCCCCGCGATCCTCGGACATGCCCATCCGCGCGTCACCCAAGCCATCGCCGAGCAGGCGCGGCTCGGTCTGGGCTTCGGCGCGCCGACGCGCCTGGAGGTCGAGATCGCGGAATTGATCTCATCGGCGATCAAATGCGCACAAAAAGTCCGGCTCGTCAGTTCGGGAACGGAAGCCGGCCTCACCGCGCTCAGGATCGCACGCGCGGCGACCGGGCGTCCGAACATAATAAAGTTTGACGGATGCTATCACGGGCATAGCGACTCGATGTTGGTGCGCGCCGGTTCAGGCGGGATGACTTTCGGTCAACCCGACAGCGCCGGCGTTCCATCGGCGCTTGCCGCGATGACGATGGTTGCGCGATATAACTCGATTGAGACAGTTGAAGGATTATTCCGCGCCGCGCCTGACAAAATCGCCGCCGTAATCGTCGAGCCCGTCGCCGCCAACATGGGCGTCGTAAATCCCGACCCCGGCTCGCTGAAAGCTCTCGCCGAAATCGCGCACCACAACGGCGCTCTTCTGATCTGTGACGAGGTTATATCCGGGTTCAGACTCTGCTTCGGATCGGTTGCTGAAAGCATGGGCATCGCGCCCGACCTCATCATGCTCGGGAAAATAATTGGCGGCGGGATGCCAGTGGGGGGAGTCGCCGGCCCGGCTGAGATCATGGACTTGCTCGCACCGGTTGGTCCGGTCTATCAGGCGGGAACGTTGTCGGGAAATCCGCTTTCCGTTCGCGCCGGGCTCGAAACGCTTAATATTCTAAAGGAAACCAATCCGTACGCCGCGCTCGATGCCGCCGGCGCGCGCCTCGAAGCCGGACTTCGCGATGCAGTGAAAGAACTGAGAACAAATGGCGAATCGGGATGCGTCAATCGCGCAGGATCGTTGCTGACGATGTTCATCGGTCCAGAGCGTGTACGCGACGCCGACGAGGCTCGCGCGTGCGATTCCGGCAAGTTCGCGAAGTTCTTCCACGGGATGCTGGATCGCGGGATAAATATACCGCCGTCGCAGTTCGAGGCCATGTTCATCTCGACGGCGCATACCAATGCCGACATCGACCGCACTATTGCCGCCGCTCACGAATCTCTCGGCGATCTCGCGCGAGGGAAATCTTAAGACCGGGATGGCGCTAAGCACCGGTAAGATGATGCGGTTCGCCGCGATCGGCTTCGAGTTCGCGTGGCCGATGATCGCGGGTGCAATTATCGGGCATTACCTTGATCTTTACTTTCGCACTGACCCCTGGCTGACGCTCGTGATGTTCCTGCTCGGAGTCTTCCTCGGCTTCTACCGGCTGATCCAGGAACTCGCTCTCTTTCAGCGCGAGAACGAGGAGTCCTGATTCCATGTTCTCGTGGTCAATACCGACGATTTCGTCGATCCAGCGCACCAACGTCATCCTGGTCGTGGTCAGCGCCGCGATTCTCGCTTTGTTCGCCTCGATGTCCGTGGCAGTGGGATGCATTCTGGGGGGAGCAGTCGTGATCGCGAATTTATGGATCTTGTCGGCGCTCGGCGGCCTGCTGCTAGCTGCGTCCGGCGCCGGAATTTCCGGCGTGGCCGCCAAGTTAGGCGCGCTTGCGCTTCCGCTGAAGCTGCTGATCGTCGTCGGTCTCGTCTATCTTGTTTTCACCCGTGCGCGAGTTGACGGGATGGGCTTTGGCTTCGGCGTCTTGACTCAGATGGCGGCTATCATTATTGAAACCGGGCGGGCTTCGGTTCGCGGCGCCGCCTGAATCGGCGGCGGCGGAGAAATCTCATTGCAAAAGTCGGTAAATTTCCTCGAACTGATCGGCGGCGGCAGGATCCCCGAGGTGCTAATCGGCACCTGGATCGTGATGGGCATCCTCATTGTCTTTGGATTTATCGCACGAGCCTCGATTGCCGGCGCTGCCGACCCTCTAATCCCTGACGAAGGGATCAGCATCCGCTCGGTCTCCGAGATGATCGTCGAGTGGCTCGACGGCTTCGTGAGTGAAGTCACCGAGATGCACGGGTCGCGCGCGATGGTCCCGTTCTTCGGATGCATCTTCATGTTCATCCTGTTTGCGAACTTCTTCGGTTTGATCCCGGGGATGGAGCCTCCTACCGCCGACTCCGACCTGACCTTCGCGCTCGGCATCGTCTGCTTCGGCTATTACATCTACCAGGGCTTCGCCTCGAAGGGCGTCTGGTATCTAAGAAGTTTTCTCGGCCCGTATCTGCCGTTGGCGGTGCTGATGATGCCGATCGAGCTGGCCGATAATCTGTTCCGTCCTTTTTCGCTCGGCATTCGTCTTTACGCCAACATGTTTGCCGACCATACCGTGCTCAGCATTTTCACCGGGCTGACGCGGCTCGTCGTACCGCTTGCATTCTATGCGCTCGGCTCGATCGTATGCGTGATCCAGGCGGTCATCTTCGTGGTTCTTTCGATGAGTTACGTGCGACTCGCTGCGAGTCACGATCATTAGCAAAAGATTTTTCGTGCCGGGGATTCCGCCCGGAATTTGTGGTGGTAGAGGAAGAGATGCGGCCGGCTGCGGCACCCAGGGCGCGCGAAAAAGAAGGAGGAACGACAAAATGTTACGACGGATTGGAACTGTAATGACGATGGCCGGGATGGCCATCCTCGCATCGCCGCTGCTTGCGATGGCGCAGGAGGCGGCAGGCGCCGCAGGGTCGGCCGCGGCGCTTCGCGGCGGCTTGATCGCGCTCGCCGCGAACATCGGCATCGGTATCGCGGCGTTCGGCAGCGCGCTTGCCCAGGGCAGGATGGCGGCCGCTGCGATGGAGTCTATAGGGCGCAACCCGAACAGCGCCGGTCAGATCTTCACACCGATGATCATCGGGCTGGCGTTCATCGAAGCGCTGACCCTTTACGCGCTCGTGATCGCATTCTTCCTGCAGGCGAAGATCTAGCGATTACGGACTCGGACAATGTCGTAATGACAGCGGGGCCCGACCGGGCCCCGTTTCTTTTTCCTATTCGCTGCTAACTCCGGCGCTTGGCACCCTGCAAAATGTCGAACGGCGCGCGGCTTTTTTCCCGCTTCAACAACACGTACGTCGCACCTGCCCCGCCATCTGCGGGCCGCGCGCTCGTGAATGCCAACACGTGCCCGCCAATCGCGCCATGGGACAGCCATCCTGCCGACGCGTGCTTGAGGACAGAATGCCCGCCGGGCGATCGCAGTCCGCGTCCATGCACGACCAGG
>Ga0097691_1000913_pt1 | contig 23395 bp, 17 predicted proteins | sample NGESurdeep072012_8_FD_72858 | JGI IMG/M metagenome (GOLD analysis project Ga0097691, IMG submission 72858) | Arctic peat soil microbial communities from Barrow, Alaska - NGEE Surface sample 210-1 deep-072012 | ecosystem: Environmental > Terrestrial > Soil > Wetlands > Peat ... | reverse complement strand
GCGGGTGCGCGACGACGTCAAGCGTACCGTGTACCGCCCGCGCTTTCAGTTGGACAACCCCAGCGGGCTGGTTTTCCTGGTGCGCACCTGGCAGCCGCCCGACGCTGCCCTTTCCAATATCCGCGGCTCCATGCAGCAACTCGACTCCAAACTCGCGCTGAGTAATCTACAAACCATGGACGCACAGATTGCCGACAATCTTTCCGTCGAGCGGCTGATTGCGTTGCTGGCGGTGAGCTTCGGAGTGCTGGCCATACTGCTGTCGGCCATCGGACTCTATGGCGTGTTGGCCTATGCGACCGCGCAACGCACGCGCGAAATCGGTATTCGCATAGCGTTGGGCGCGCAGCGCGGCAGCGTCATGCGGCTGGTGCTGGCGGATGTGTTGTGGCTTGCGGGAATCAGCATCGCCGTCAGTCTGCCGGTCTCGCTCCTGCTGGCGCGCCTTCTGCGCAGCCAGTTGTACGGAGTCAGCCCCAGCGATCCGCTTACCCTGTTGATGGGAACTTTGCTGGTTTGCGCGGTGGCTTCTCTGGCAGCGCTCATCCCAGCTCGCCGAGCGGCCTTGGTGGATCCGATGAAGGCACTGAGGAGCGAGTGATGGGAGAAGCAATTAGCAATTAGCAAGTAAGTATCCCCCGGCAGAGCCGGGGGCTTTAGTTTGTGAGCCGCTCGAAGCGGCTGTGCGGGGTCGCTAACGCGGCCCCGATGTTCTTGGCCACCTGCGGGTGGCCACTTCAGCGCCACATGTTCAACTGATCCAAGCGCTTGTCCTCTTCCTCCTGCGTGCGGATGTACTCTCGAACCAACGCCTCGTCCCGCCCCACCGTTGACACGAAGTATCCGCGCGCCCAGAAACTTTGCCCCACAAAATTCTGCTTCCGTCCTCCGTACACTCGCGCCAGGTGAATCGCACTCTTCCCTTTGATAAACCCGATCACCTGCGCCACGGCGTACTTGGGCGGGATCGAAATCATCATGTGCACGTGATCCGGCAGCAGATGCCCTTCCTCAATCCGGCTTTCCTTCTGCTCCGCCAGTTTGCGGAACACTTCTCCCAAATACTTCCTCAGGTCCCCATACAACGCCTTCCGGCGGCCCTTCGGGATAAACACCACATGGTATTTGCACTCCCATTTCGAGTGGCTTAAGCTTTCATACTCGTCCATCCAGTTTCTCCTTTGCGTGTGCTTCGCGGCTCACGCCAGGAGTTTCTTGGATGGACTCCCGTATCTGTCAAACTTCGCGTGCCTCCCCGGCAGAGCCGGGGGAACTCCCATTTCATTAGCTGGATCGGCGTACCTGTGGTGGCGATCGAGACATCCGGCAGTTCCGCCCATCACTTCGGTGGCGGTCCTCCCGCTGGCCAATCTCTCGTCTGATCCCGAACAGCAATACTTCTCCGATGGCATGACCGACGCGATCATCAACGAACTGTCTCGCGCCAGCACGCTGAAGGTAATTTCGCGGACCTCGGTCATGCGTTACAACGGTACGAAAAAGTCGGTGGAAGAAATCGCGCGCGAACTTAATGTGGATGCCATCATCGAGGGGTCGGTAATTCGTGAGGGTAACCATGTGAGGATCAATGCGCAGCTCATTTATGCGCCCACCCAGATGCAACTATGGGCTGATACGTTTGACCGGGACATGCGGGATGTCTTGGTCCTGCAGAGCGAGATTGCCCATGCCATCATGCGCCAGTTGCGCGTCCGCCTGGGCGACGGTGATCTTGGGGTGCAGTCTGGCAACGTCGATCCGGAGGCGTACGACGCACTTCTGAAAGCGCGCTTCTACACGTATCGAGTGACTGCTGCCGACAATGCTAGGGCGGAGCAGTATGCGCGGGAAGCCATTGGACGTCAGCCAAACATGGGAGACGCCTACCATATCCTGTCGGAGATCCTGTGGTTCCAAGGGATGACGCTGGGCTTTCCTTCGGTAGAGGAATCGCGAAGACTCGTAGAGGAGAGCCTCGCGGCAGCGGAGAAAGCGATTTCTCTGGGCTCGAATGCTCATTCCACCTACGCTTTGTTGCTGTTCACTCTCAAGGGTGACGCCGGCACTGCGGAACGCGAGTACAAAAGGGGCATTGAGCTGCAGCCCAACAAGTCCTCGGTGCACGGTCATTACGGCGTTTTCCTCGCATTGTTAGGTCGTTGTGCAGAAGCGCGCACGGAGCTGTTGCGTGCTGTAGAACTGGATCCGACGGGAGAGTTCGCCATCAGCATCGCCGGGGAGTTCCTGACGTATTGCAGGGACTTGCAATCGGGCGAGCAATACTTGCGAACGGCTGTCGAGGTAGATCCGGACTACGAGCGCGCACGCAATCTCCTGGAGACCGCGTACTTCTACGAGCATGCCTGCCGCTCTCCGAGGCAGTTGTCCTGTCATGTTGTCACTCGCCTCTGCGCCCGGCATCACTGACGAGCGGTTGCCGCGCAGGCGACGATCCAGACTAACCGGGGCATGGTCGAGTCGACCTGCCTTTGTCGTATTGAGAAGCAATCCGACAGTTGCGTGTCGTCACTGGCGCGCGCGGCGGCGCAACAGTCGAAGGCCAAGTCCGCCCGTTGGTCTGGTAGTCCTATGGTCACTATTCCATTCCAACAACCTCAGACGTTAGGGAAGAGCATCGGACGGCTCCGGTCAGTGCTGTTGCTGATTGGATTCACTGCGACCGTTGCCCAGGTACTGCTGATGCGGGAACTGCTAGTGGTGTTCTACGGTAACGAGATCTCCCTGGGACTCTTGCTGGCGAGCTGGTTGTTCTGGACGAGCATAGGAAGCAGCCTTTTCGGTCGGAGGGCGACATCGTTCGGTGATTCGCGCAGAGCCATGGCCGGTTTGCAGACGCTCCTGGCGATGGCGCTGCCGCTGACCATTCTGGCGGTGCGTAGCAGCAAGGGGATATTCATCACAGTTCCGGGTGAAATGCTGGGGCCGTGGCCGATGTTGATGACGGCGCTCGGGGTTCTGTGCCCCTTCTGCCTGCTCTCGGGCGGAGCGTTTTCTGTGGGGAGTCGTCTCGTAGCGCAAGAGATCATATCTGCGCCGGCGAGCGCCACGGGATCTGTGTATCTTCTCGAAGCAATTGGCTCGGGCATTGGTGGAGTGATGGCCAGCTTGCTGCTGCTCCGTCAGTTCACGTCATTTCAGGTGGTCTTCGCGGTCGGAATGTTGAACCTGCTGGCAGCCGCGAGCCTGATCGTCCGCAAGCCGTTATGGCGGAAAGCTGCCTATGGCACGGTGATCGCGATTTTTGCCGCCGGGTTAATTCCCTTCGGGGCGCCATGGATGGAAGCGGTATCCCTCGGCAGACTCTGGCGCGGATTTCATCTGCTGGAGAGCCGCAATTCCGCCTACGGAAACCTCGCAGTGGTCGAGACCGAGAGCAGCCGCACTCTGCTGGAGAACGGCCTGGTACTTTTCACGGTGCCTGATCCCCAGGCTGCGGAGGAAGCGGTCCATTACGCTCTCCTGCAGCATCATGGGCCACGAAGCGTGTTGCTGATTGGCGGTGGACTGAGCGGGAGCGTTGCGGAAACGCTGAAGCATCCTTTGGTCAAACGGGTCGATGTTGTCGAACTGGATCCCAAGGTTTTCGACCTTGGGCGAACGTACTTCGCAGGTCAAATGGCCACCCTGCAAGACGACGCGCGGGTGCGTCTCCATGTTGACGATGGCCGTCTGTTCCTGAAGAATACTCCTGAAACATTTGACGTCATCATCCTCAACTTGCCGGAGCCACAGACGGCGCAGATCAACCGCTTCTATACGGTTGAGTTCTTCCGCGAAGCCAGCGCGAAGTTGAATCCCGGTGGCGTTCTGTCTTTCCAGCTGGTGGCGTCAGAGGACTACATCGCGCCCACCCTGGCGAGCTTTCTGCGGTGCATCAACCGTAGCCTGCGCGAGGTCTTTCCCGATGTCAGCACAATTCCCGGCGAAAGAGTGCACTTTTTTGCCAGCAAACAAGCAGGCGTGCTCACGGACCAGGCCGACGAGCTCCTGCAACGGCTGAAGTCGCGCCATCTGGAAACGATTTATGTGCGCGAGTACTACCTGCCGTTTCGTATGGCCCCGGATCGCGTGTCGCAACTGGCGGAACAGATTCGCCCAGAGCCCGACACGCCGCTAAACCATGACTTCGCTCCGATCGCGTATTACTTCGATGTTGCGCTATGGAGCACCCAGTTCAATGAACGCTACCGCGAAGCCTTCGCGAGCATGGCACGCATCGAGTTTCCCTTGATCGTACTGGGCCTCAGTGCGCTGCTGGTGGGCGGCATTTTTCTAATTGGCGTGTCGACGCGAGGGCAATACCAAGGCGCGAGTGTCGCAGCCTGTGTCGGAGCGATGGGTTTCACGCTAATGGCGCTGGAGGTTATGCTACTGCTGGGTTTCCAGGCAGTCTACGGGTACGTCTATCAGCAACTCGCTTTACTGGTCGCGGCGGTGATGATGGGCATGGCGCTGGGCAGTTGGCTGGGTTTGCGTAGGATCGGACAGGATGATGGCGGATTCCAACGTGTCTCGCTTCGAGTCGTGGCGTCCATTCAGGTAGTGGCAGCCCTGGCTCCTGTGTTGCTCTACGGATTCTTCCTAACGTGCGCGCGAAGCGGCGGTCCGGCCCAACTCGTGCTGGTGAGTGAAGTCCTCTTCCCAATCGTGGCATTGCTCTGCGGGATGCTGGGCGGCTACCAATTTCCTCTAGCGAGCAGCCTGTTTTTCGGCAGCCGGGGAGACTCGGGCCAAAATACCGGGACTCTCTACGCAATCGATCTAGTGGGCGCGTGCGTTGGCGCAATCGTCCTGAGCGCCTATTTGGTACCCGTCTTCGGATTCCTAAAAACAGCTACGCTGATTCTGGTTCTGAACCTAGCGACAGCCCTGTTGGCTTTCACGGCCGCTTTACGGGAGAAGAGGCGTCCGGCGTAGAACTCTGCGGCAATTTCCCTTCACCGAATATCACGGCAGTAAACATAAAGATGTCGGTGTCATCGTCCTTCCAAGCGGAAGCGGGCAGACCGGCCTTCCTCGCGGTTTGTTCGAGAAAGGTCTTGCGGTCCCATCCGAACTCGACGGGCACTTGCGGCAGCAGCACTCCTTCATGGTTGCCCTTCTTCATAAGTAGGCCGTGCTGGCCGACATGGATCTCATTCACATTGTGCACGTGGCGCAAGGGAGACAGGACCGAGACTTCGTATTGCAATTCTCCCAATTCCGCCGGGGTGACGGGAGGAAAGCGCGGATCGCGCGAAGCCGCATAAACCGCCGCATCGCGCACGGTTTGGATCAGCGGCTCCAGGGGAGCGATATATCCAATACACCCGCGAAGATCGCCGTTCTTGTTAATGGTCACAAAAGCGCCCCGGTCCTGCTGAAGCGCCGGTGAAGCGGCAGCAGGTATGAATTGCTTGTGTTCCCGCACCGCAGTTTCCGCGGACTTCCGCGCGACACTTAAGAGGTCCTGCTTTTCTTTCGCGGTGAGCGAGAACAGCGGAGCTACGTAGGTTTTAGCGGTGGACTTGTACAGAGCAAACGCACTGTAGCCCACCACCCGCGAGCGATCCCCGGTGATGTCGCCCGAGTTGGCATACTTCAGCAGTTCGGCGCGGTTTGCGCCCAGACGTTCGGCCGCCATCATGGCGGCGACAATCGGGCCGCCACCGCAGGCCTCCCACACGCGCGACTGCAGATTGCGCGAAAGATCGTAATAATCCCACGCTTCGATAGCCTGCAGGGTGTTGTGGTCGATGGTCGATGCTTCGTCATAAGGGTGATAGTGCGAAAGATCGGAACTGGCGACGATGAGCGTGTCCGAGTTGCCGATCAACTTGGCGAGCGCGACGCCCAAGGCGCGGCTGGCCTCGTAACTCTGATCACCCATGATGATGGGAACCAGTTGGAACTCCCCAAGCGTCCGCTGCAGGAAGGGGAGTTGGACTTCCATGGAATGTTCAGACTGCTCGCCTGAGCGTTCATGACCGCGAGCCGACAGCCGTATGGACTTGCTCTGAGCGGCAAGCTTCTCGGCAGAGGCCTGGTCCACCGGGATTCTGCCCAAGGGGGTGACGTAGGCGTCACCGTCATATACCGCGGAGAAAGGAAACCCTTCGTAGTGCGAAGGAGCAATGATCACCACGCGCTGAAACTTGCGGTTCTTGAGTGCGGCATAACTGAAGGCTGCCACGCTACCGGAGTACGGGTATCCGGCGTGAGGTGCGATCAGCGCGATGAGCGGGTCATGGGTGGGCGGCACTTGCGCCTTGGCGAGGAATCCATCCACCATGTTCTTCAGTTCCTCAGGATTGGCAGGATAGAACCCTCCGGCGACACCGGCCGGCCGCACTTTTGCCTGCGAGCATGCGGCGATGCTGTACGCCAGTAGAAAGATGAAGAGCAGAACCGTGAGAGCGGATATTTTTCGCATCATCGTACGATCTCCGCCAGCTAAGCCTGCCACACGCCCGGGATGGGGTTCTGGCAATTCTGGCACTTACCTTTGCGCAGGTTCATCTGCTTGATCGTGAAACCCGCGCGTTCGATGACAAGATGGTGGCACTTGGGACAATACGTATTTTCAGCCGGATGCCCCGGGACGTTCCCGATGTACACGTAATGTAGCCCTTCCGCGTCCGCCACGGCCTTGGCGCGCTCCAGCGTTAGCACCGGAGTGGGCGGCAGGTTCTTCAAAAGGTAGAGCGGCGTGAAGCGGGTGAAATGGATCGGAACATCGGGGCCGAGTTCCGACTTGATCCAGCGCGACATGTCGCGAATTTCCGTTTCGCGATCGTTGAGTGTCGGCACCGTCAGGTAGACGATTTCCAGCCATCGGTCCTGCTTGCGAATGGTGACGAGCGTGTCGAGGATTGGCTGCAATTGACCATTCACGACATTGCGATAGTAGTCCGCCGAGAAGGATTTAAGGTCGATCTTGATGGCATCAGCACGCTGGCAGACCCGCTTCAACGGCGCCTGCTGGATGAAGCCGTTGGTCACGACCGCACTCTTGACACCCGCGTCCCGCGCCGCTTCGGCCGCGTCCGTCACGTACTCATTGAAGATGGTCGGCTCGTTGTAAGTGAAGGCAACAGCCGCACAACGATTCTGGCCAGCCAGCGAAGCCAGGTTCTTCGGTGGCAGGTACTGCGCGGGTAAGTCTTCTGGCCGGGCCTGCGAGATCTCCCAGTTCTGGCAGAACTTGCAGTTCACGTTGCATCCCGCGGTTGCTACCGAGAGGGCCATCTGGCCAGGAAGAAAATGGAAAAACGGCTTCTTCTCGATGGGATCGATATGAGCACTGACAATCCTCGAGTGGACGAGCGTGTAGTAGGTTCCATTGCGGTTCTCACGTACCCGGCAGTAGCCGCGGCTGCCCTGCGCAACCACGCATTCCCGCGGACACAGTTTGCAGCGCACGGTCTTGTCGGGCAACTTTTCGTAGAAGCGCGCCTCAACGCGGAAACGGGAGTCGTCTTCGCCCGCTGCATTCCAAGGCGGCAGGGGAATAGAAAAGCAGTTCCGAGTTAGGGTCATTGCGCAAGCAGCGGCGCAGGGAAGTGCAATCATCTTGAGGAACAGGCGGCGATCCGGGCATTCGCCGTGTGGATCGACTATCGGTGGTCGAGATGGAGGCGCTGGCAGTGAATCGATGAGTGCTTGACTCTCCGAGAACACCGGAAACGGTGACACAGCGGAAGTATTACCTTGACGCGGCATGAGGTACCTTCCCCTTCCCCATTTCTAGCACCAAGTGCAGGGAGATCTCAGTGACGTAAGGCGCCATCGATGGTGGGAATGGGCCGGCCGAAAAGGCATCGAATTCGCGCAATCGTCAGGACATCTCGACGAGAATCGCCGCCAGGTGACGCGGATGCCTCATTCCTCGTAGCACGGAGTGCCCTTGTGCCCAGACGTCTGGTGTTCTTTGATCTTGTGGCACATCTCAGAGTAGGACTTTTCGAGGCCCGCTCTCTGCTCTTCGGTCAGGCTCGAATCCTCCAGTGCAGTTTCAATCTCATCGAGTTCTCCTTCCAGCAACTCCAGTTCTACGCAAAGCATGACAACCTCCCTCTGATCAGCCCGTTTTCGCCGATCCCGGCTAAGCGCCGGCCCTGGCAAGTAGCTCCTTCTGTCCCAGCCCAAGCACACCGTGTTTCGCGCCAACTTTCTTAAATGCCTCGATGGCAAAATCGAGGTGCCGCTTGTCATGCGCGGCCGAAAGCTGCGTACGGATGCGCGCCTGTCCTTTCGGAACCACCGGGAAGAAAAAGCCAACCGCGTACACACCTTCGTCGAACAGATCGCGGGCAAATTCCTGCGCCAGCTTGGCGTCATAGAGCATGACCGGCACGATCGGGCTCTCTCCCTTCTTGACGTCGAAACCAGCGTCTTTCAGCAGGCCCCGCCAGTACTTCGTGTTCCACTCCAATTTGTCACGGCGCTCCGTGCTTGACGTGATCAGGTCCATCACTTTCAACGCTCCGGCGACGATGACCGGGGCAACGGAATTCGAGAACAGGTACGGCCGCGCCCTCTGGCGGCACATCTCCACCAACTCGAGGCGTCCGCTCACGCAACCGCCGGAAGCGCCACCCAGCGCTTTGCCCAACGTGGTCGTGATCACGTCGATCTTTCCGACGACGCCACAACGCTCGTGGGTCCCGCGCCCGGTGTGTCCAATGAAGCCGGTGGAGTGCGAGTCGTCGACGAAGACCATTGCGTCATACTTCTCGCCCAGTTCCACGATGTCATCGAGCTTGGCGATGTCGCCGTCCATGGAAAACACGCCGTCGGTGATGATCATGCGGGAACGCTTGTCCATGTGCTCCTGCAACTTCTCTTCCAGATGGCCCATATCGGAGTGCTTGAATGTGTCCTGCATCGCCTTGCACAGCCGCATGCCATCCACGATGGAGGCGTGTACCAGGCGGTCAGCGATCATCACGTCCTGCTCGTTCAGGCAGGCTTCGAAGAAGCCGCCGTTCGCGTCCATGCACGACGGGAAGAGCAGCGTGTCCTCGGTGCCGAGAAATTCGGTCAGCCGGTTCTCAAGTTCTCGATGAATATCTTGCGTGCCGCAAATGAAGCGCACGGACGACATGCCGTAGCCGCGACTGTCGAGTCCGGCGTGAGCGGCAGCGTTTACGTCGGGATGGCTGGAGAGTCCCAGGTAGTTGTTGGCGCAGATGTTGATGCACTTCTTGATTTGCGAGCCTACGGGAAATTCCACCTCGATTTCAGACGATTGCGGAGAATGAATGTACCGCTCTTGCTTAAACAGGCCAGCGCCTTTGATCGTATCGATCTCGGCCTGGTAACGATTGCGTACTGCATTAATGAATGCCATGACTCGTTCCTTGATAACGACAATGAGTTATTAACAAACGCCTTCACCGATGCAGGGTCTCAGGCACTTACAGTCTCGGACTTCTGTATCCGGTGCACCAAGCCGACGATGCTCTGCACGGTATCGAATGCGTCCGGCGTCGCGCAGGCGTCAGGAATCTGTATGCTGTATTTCCTCTCCAGGAACCGCTTCAGCGACACCATCGAGAAGGAATCGACAATGCCGCCGGAAATCAGTGGGGTGGTTTCTGTTATCTCGCGCTCATCGCCTTCTTCGAGATACTCGCGGACCACGTAATCGCGGACTACCTTTGCAATTTGATCCATGGTTGTGCCCTGCCTTTTCGTTGCTAGTCGTTCATAACGGTGGAAATATCGCCCACCGGCTCGTTGAATTCCTTGCAGCGCAAGATGCGGCGAACGATCTTGCCGCTGCGAGTCTTCGGCAGCGAGTCAACAAACTCGATCTCCTGCGGCATCGCCAGCGGTGAAAGCCGCTTGCGGATATGGTTCATGATTTCCAGTTCCAAGTCGGGGCCGGGCTCGTACCCACGTTTCAACGTCACGAATGCCTTCACAACTTCCATGTTGACAGGGTCCGGCTTGGCCACGGCCGCAGACTCGGAGACGGCATGATGTTCCAAGAGGGCGGACTCGATCTCGAAGGGTCCCACAAGATGTCCGCCAGTGTTGATGACGTCGTCGTCGCGTCCCATAAACCAGAAGTAGCCGTCGGAATCGATGGAGGCGCGGTCGCCGCACAGGTACCAACCCTTCTTGAATTTCGCCCGATAACCCGCCTCGTTGTTCCAATAGCCGCGTATCTGCGATGGCCAGCCCGGACGCAACGCAATGAGTCCGGCGATACCGGGCTCCGTAACAGGTTCGTAGGTCCTGGTGTTCAGCACGGCAGCAGTGATGCCGGGAAATGGCTTTCCCATCGAGCCGGGCTTAATCGGCATTCCCGGGAAATTGGTGATCACAATGCATCCGGTTTCGGTCTGCCAGAAGGTGTCGTGAAACGGCTTGCCAAATGCCTCCTGGGACCAGATGACGGCCTCCGCATTGAGCGGTTCACCTACACTGGCCAAGTGCCGCAAGCGGGACAGGTCATGCCGCTTTATGACCTCGGTTCCCTCCTTCATCAACAAGCGGATTGCGGTTGGAGCCGAGTACCAGACGGTGACACGGTGTCTCTCAAGGAACTCGTACCATCGCTCGGCGTTGAAGCCGGAGTCGAACACGACCTGGGTCGTGCCATTCGACCACGGCCCGATAATGCCGTACGACGTGCCGGTTACCCATCCCGGATCGGCGTTGCACCAATAAATGTCATCAGGCCGCAGATCTAGCACCCATTTCGAAGTGAGGTACTGCGAAACAATCGAGTAATGAACGTGCTGCGCTCCCTTGGGCTGGCCGGTAGTGCCGGAGGTGTAATGCAGCACAGACGGCGACTCGGCGGTTGTCGGATAGACGTAGAAATCCTCGACGCGACGCGCACACCTCATGTCGAACGCAACTTCCCGCTCTTGCAGCGGCGACTCACCCGCATCCACCACAACGATGTGCCGCAAGCTCGGTAGCTGCTCACGAATCTTGCGAACCTTGTGAACGTATTTCTTCTGGGTGAATATCGCGGCGGTCCCGGCGTTCTGCAGACGAACCAGCAACGATTCATCTCCGAAGGCGGAAAACAAGGGCTGCGCAACTGTCCCCGTCTTTAGAATTCCGAGAAAGCCCATATACAGGTCGGGCACGCGATCCATAAACAGACAGACGCGCTCACTCGGCAGAATGCCCAGTTCGTTTATGAATTGGGCGATGCCGTTGGACAGGAGCCGCAGATCGTCGAAGGTGAATCGCTCACGGTTGCCCTGGAAGTCTTCCCAATCGAGGGCCAGTTTGTCGGCCAGGCCGAGCCGACAGATCCGGTCACTGCACATCCACCCGATGTTGAGAGAACCTCCCGGCGCGTATCCCAATTCGTGCTCGGCGATTGACCAGTCGAAATTGGCAGTAAGTTCCTCGTAGGACTTCGCGATGACTTCGTCGCACAATGCCGGATTGCTCATAAGCATCTCCGATCCTGGCATCCACCACTCAATGTTCCAGTACAACCATGGCACTCGTTAGCTTCTTGGCGGTCGTAATCGACAATCTGATGCGTCGCACTCCCAACTGGTCAGATTTAGCTCTTATGCGGCCATGCAACAACACTCCATGCTCACCCTTACCGCCCTCCGTCAGCTCTACCTCACGAAACATCCCCAGATCGCCGACCTCAAGCCCCAAGGCTTTAAGGGTCGCTTCTTTAGCAGCAAAGCAGGCGGCATACCGCGCTACTGATCTTTTGGAGGCGCGGCAGCGTGCAATTTCCTTGGGAGTAAAGATGCCGTCGGTGCCTTCCCATGGACTTCGCTCGAGTTCTCGCTGCACTCGGACGTGATCGATGAGGTCGATCCCAATACCTAGGATCACGAATATACCTTTTGCCGACTCTTTAGTCGGCATATGCATTCAACGCGTTAGAACTCGCAAGGGTGATGACTGCGCGACTAAGGCGCGTCAAGGCACACGGGCACACAGTTACGGCGAGGAATTGGCTCCGAACGTTCTGCGGAGGTACTGCACCGAGGAAGACCTCGCAACCTCTTATGAAGCCGTATGAAAGGGGAAACTTCCTCCGCATCCTCATCTTCGTCTAATGCTCCAAGAAAGTCGGTGACCGGAGTCACCAAAACTGGTGATTGCGGGGATGTATGTGGCAGCACCCTGGAAAAACTTGCTATACCGCAGCAATGGTTCTCGCAGCTTGCGGAAGCGACTCATCGGCCGAAGATCAAACAAGCAACAAAGAAAGAGATGTCACACCCTTTCTGCGAAGCTGTTCTAAAGGAGGCCTAAACAGGCGATCGACTGCAAAGAAGCTCCCCAGAAGAGGGATTGGTAAAGTTGGGCGCGGCGTTCGAGGGAGAGGCCAGAATTTGGTTGTCACAGCAAAAGTAGGCAAGCACAATGTCAATCAGGGCGAGGGCTGCAGCGAGAACGGCGGCAAGAGTCCCCCGCCTGATAAGAATGCTTACGTGAAGGAAAATCGTCACCACCAGTTCAGGCGCAGGTAATGGAGGGGTCGACGAGGCCGATGCCATGGTCTGAAGACTGTCCCCGCGGCCTCAGCGATTCTTGAGAAGGAGGAGTCATGAAAATCCTAATGGGAATTGACGATTCAAAGTTCTCAGGGGATGTGTTACGGGCTGTTGTCATGCAGTTTCGGACTGAGCATACAGAAGTCCGGGTCTTGCATGTATTGCAGCCGAGTGCGCCGGCGCCCCCGCAAATGGCGCCAGGCTACGCTCCAGAGTTGGACGATCAGAAGAAACCAGCCCGTGAGTTGGTCGAGCGAATTGCGAGCGAACTGCGCAGCGCAGGATTCAAGGTTGACACCGCCGTCGAGGTTGGTGACATCCGAGAGAGAATTATCGATGCCGCAGAAGAGTGGGGTGCCGATCTGATCGTCGTCGGTTCTCATGGGCGAAGTGGCATCCCACGCTTCTTGCTTGGCAGCGTGGCGGAGTTCGTCGCTCGCCATGCCAAGTGCTCGGTAGAAATCGTTCGCACTTCAGTGCGTGGTTGACGTACTTGGAGGCTCTTCAACTCTTGCCCTTTTGGACGACTTCCACGGGCATGTGGCTCAGTTTGGTAAAAACCCGACGCAGTTGTAGCAGAGGCCACCAATCGTAAAGATAGATCTGCATCGGTCGCCACATGGCGACCCATCCGGCAATCGTAAGGCTCTCCCGAACGACGGCAGCCCAAGTGCCAGCCTCATGGCCTAGCAACATCTTGCTAAGGAATAAACATGCCGCCAAGAACAGCAACCCGATCAAGAGACTGGTGCGGCCCTGCCTTAGAAGGCGCTTGAACTCCAAATCCGTGATTTTGGCCCGATGGGCAAAATGATTGTGGACGGCCGTTCTGATCATTTCTTGGGGGTCTTCGGCCGGCCACTGATCCAAGTGGATACGTAATTTGATTGCGGCGTTAGGAGAGAATTCCTGCGCCCAGCTCACGATGAACTCTTCCGCATCGTCGTCGAGGTCTTTTTCAATGAACGGAGAAGGGTCCATCGAATTGAAGAGCTGGCTCGTGTCGCGGAGTTTCAGGCTTATGGTGTGCGGGTGTCCCCGGTCGGTCGCGGCGGTGTTAGAGAACGGAAAACGCATACGAGACTCTCTGCGATCAGGGCAGCTCAGTTGAAACGCGCGTGGCCAACAATGAAGGGGGCATCGGGCGGAAAGTCCATCCGAAGCGGCTTGATCTCGGTCAAGGTTGGGCCTCCGTGCCTACAGAATAGTCTTCACGTTTCAATCATGCAGTGCTTACGGGTCAGTCGCCTTCCGTCTGTATTCTTAATCAGATGCCCCCAATGAAGTTCCAGCAGTTCTCATTTGGGCAGATCCGGATCGATGGCATTGAGTACGGCTATGACATCGTGATCGACCGAGGCGAAGTGCACAAACGGAAGAAGAAAGCGTCTAAGAAGTTCCGTGACGCTTTTGGACACACCCCGCTCTCTCCGGAAGAAGAGATACCGTGGAAATGCCGCCGGCTGGTGGTCGGTACGGGCGAAGGAGCACTACCAGTCATGGATGAGGTGAAACGTGAGGCGAAGCGGCGCAAAGTTGAATTAATCCCATCGGCTTAGTCGTCGGTCCAGCTTGGTCGCCCAACGAAGGCTCTCGAACTGCAGATTGACCACTTGTAGCGGCGCTCGCGTGTTTTCCGAAGGACGCGGAATACATTGCTTAACACTCTCTCCGTATGCAATGTGTCAAACGACGGTGTCCACGACCATCAGGCATCGAGTATCGAACGGTTCCCTGTCACGGGATAGAAGCAATTTTCGGACACGGGCTCAACTCACGCCGCCTCCACTATCAGTTTCACGGCAAATGAAGGCGCTGCGCGCCCGAGTGTAAGATAAAGGTCTTCCCTTTCCAGACCAGTTCACCCGGCATGCTCGGTGGAAGCTTGATTTCGGCATCCACTCCGGTGGCTTGCGAGGTCAGCTTCACCTCAATTACGCCTTTGGGAGTCGGCACTTCGGACACAACCTCGCGCAGCCGACCGGGATGAGGCTCCATCACCACGCTCGCAAACCCCGGCGCCTTCGGTCGAATTCCGACGACGATGGTGAGAAAGTCGTAGTTGGGATGCGCGCTCCAAGCATGGGAATCGGATCGCGTTGGTTCCGGCTGTTCCGCCCATGTCGTCAGTCCCAAGGCAAGCATGTTCTGCCACGGCTGCAGCAGGTCCAGATACTGGTCACCCATGCCCGCATGTTCGACCGCGCGCGCCAGGTAAAACCGGAAGTAATAAGTTGCATTCGTCATCGGCGGGGCCGGTCCCAGCGCTTTGAAGCCGGGATCGCTCACGGACAGGATTCTGGTGAGGACGTCTTTCTGTTGGCCCGGCGGGACCGCGTTCAGCCACACGCCGAGAATGTTGGCGTGTTGGCTGTAGTGCTTTTGGGCCGGCGTATCGGCCAATAGACCGTAGGTTTCGTTCCAGCACAGTCTTCGCACTGCATCCCTGGCTTTGGCCGACGCCTCCCGGTAGCGTTGCGCACGAGCTGGGTCGCCGAAGGCAGTTTCCAGTTCGGCGCCGTTGTTCAGCGCCTCGATGAACTGCAGCGTGATTACAGACGAACCGCCATCCGCATCTTGCGGCGGCATCCCGAAGGCGAAGTCCTCTCCCCAATCCACGAACGGCCACCAGGTGATGTTTGCCATGAGTCCGTCGGGCCTTTGCTGGTTGAGGAACCAATCGAGCACGGTCTGCGTGCCTTCGAGTTGTGCTTTTACATATTCGTCGTCGTCGCGATACATCCAGAAGTCGTGCACCATTCCCACCCAGAGCAGCGAGAAGGTTGGAATCATCTGGGTGACTGACGAGGGATAGCGGCTCTGGGTAATGCCCACCGGAACTCGGGAATCATTGAACGCCTGGATGGCCTGGCGCGCCAGTCGATCGTCGCCGGCGACCGTATACGAAACCAGTGCCTGAATGCGCGTGTCGCCCACGTATTGCATGCGCTCGTAATACGGCGTGTCCATGTATGTGTCGTGGGCGTCGAGACGCGCCGTCCGCCAGCCAACCTGCCAAATCTGGTTCAGCGAAGCATCGTCGGACGTGAAGCGGCCGCGCTCTTCGAATGGATACGCCGTAAACCACGACCGGAGGTCCTGCAGCTCTAGCGGCTGGTCGGCAGTGGCAATGTCCATCTGCAGATAACGCCAGGCGCGCCACACCAGAGGCACGAATCGACGCCCAGAGGAACCATCCGGCAGAAACTCGTCGAAGATGCCGACGATCTGCTTGCCCGCAATTTCGTTGCGATTGCCCTTTTCACCCTTGCTGTCGACAAGGGCTTCAGCGTAGGTAAGCCGAATTGTGCTCCTAGCGCCGCCACTCACCGTCAGTTCGGGGTAGGCAGTCGTCAAATGAGAATGGTCCAGCAGCAAGGTAACCTTGGAATGCGCCGGAACCGCGAGCGGCTTTTCCGGGAACTCCACCGGCGTCGGAATTCCGCTGGCGCGCACAACCCGTCCCAAGGAACTGAGCCGCATCTCCATGGTAGGGAGCGGTTCGGCGACCAACTGCCAGTTGTTGTTCTGCAAAACGGCTCCCCGGTCGGACGCGTGCCCAATTGACAGCGGCTTTTCCCAGGTGTGGCGAGAAGTTGTGGTGCCATTTCCGATCCCATCGAAAAGCGCTCCGTCGATGCGCTCTGCCGGTTCGGCTACGTAATAAAATCCTGCGACCGACTCCGGGGTTGGCAGGAACTCCACTCCTTTTTCCCGCCTAACCTGCCAAGTGTCGTCCGTGTCCACGGATGCTTCGGCTGCCGTGTTGCCCTGAACCACGAATGCGGTGCGGTCGCCGATCTGCCCAATGGGTGTGCTTCCGGAGTTCCAAACGACGGAAGCGATCTCGTTGTGTCCCGCACGCAGGAGCGGTGCCAGATCGTAGGTCTCGTACCGCCAATGCGCCAAGTCGCTGCGCGCAGGACCGCGTCCCACCTCGCGCTCATTTACGTAGAGAATGAATTGTGGGTCAGCACTCACCCGCACGATGAAATGCTCGGGAACCTGCGGAACGTCGAACCCTTTCCGGAAGCACAAAACAACGCTATCTCTCTGTGGCGCGGTGGGCGAGGTAATCCATTGCGCGTTCCATAGTCCTCTCCGTGCCTCCGGGGGAAGTTGGGCCCATGCGCACTTTCCAAAAGCCGCAAGGAGGGCAAGGCAAAGTACGACGACGGATTTAACCTTCATCATCCAACACTTTACCGAGCTGGCCGATGCTCAGGCAACGCAGGGTTCAACTCCCGTCGCCTCAACCATTCCAACCATTCTGCTTCCGCCGGTTCCCGCGAAATCTTCACACGCACGCTCCGCCTCACCTGCACTCGAAGTTCTTCGCGTCTTCCGTGTCCCCCTGCCCTTTGTACTGCGCGTGCCTCGGATACGGGCAGAGCGGGCGGCTGCGTCCCGGAAACGCTTTGCCGGTCGCAATCACAGACGAAGGCGCAGTTCCCTTCTCGACCCAGTTGACCATCGCACTCAACATGTCAAATTGATCAAGGCTTGGGCCCCCACCGCAGTGCGCCATGCCGGGAACAAAATAGAACTGGCTCCACTTCGAGGCGGCCTCGATCCCGCCGCTCGCCGCCGTCATCTGCTTGTAGTACTCGAACGTGTCCAGCGGCGAGAACCACGGATCGCTATTGCCGTGGTAGAAGATCAGCTTCCCGCCGTGTCCCGAGAAAGTTGTCAGGTTGGTCGACATCGAGTCCACCAGCGGTTGAATATTCGCCAGTGTTTCCTTTTCCACGTCGACTTCCATCGCGGTGGTTGCTGGTCCAAAAATCCCCGGCCCCGGCGACAGGATCCCTCGGATGGGACCGCTGGCTGAAATACCGGTGTCGTACAAGAAGCCGGGGTAAACCTGCAGCCCTCCCGAGGTCTTTGGACCGCCCAGGGCTTTCTTGAGCGCTGCGACCTTCTCCCGGCTCAGGCACGACTCGCTCTTCCCTTCCTTGCACGCTAACACCGCGGGATCGAAATCGCAGCCCAGCACATCGGAGATCATTCCGTCGGCCACTCCGTCCAGCGCATCGCACTTCTTGAGGAGTGCATCCATGATGACTTTGCGGTCAGCGTCGCTGATGGCCTGCGTAATAATTGGTTTGCCATCGGCGTCTTTGGGAGCAATCTGGTTGAACGCCACCGGGATCCACTGGCCGATCGCCAGGTTCGAAAGACCGGTGCGCATCGCTGGGTCGCCCGAAATAATTCCGTTAAAAACCGTCGGGTAGCGCTGCGACAAAATCATGCCTTCGCGGCCCCCGGTGGAACATCCGGAAAAGTAGGAATAGGCTGCTGGTTTTCCGTAGTACTGCGCGATGAGTTGCTTGGCCAGCGCAGCCACCTCAGCGTTGGCGAGATACGCAAAATCCAGGTACGCCTGCTGGTCTTTCATGAAGTCGAAGTCGAAGGGTCCGCGATGGCTCTTATGGCCGGTGTCGGTACTGACCACCGCGAATCCGCGCATTAGTGCGGGAGTGTCGCCCGCGGCATTCAGGCCGAGTGGTGGCTGCACCGTTCCGTTTCCGCCGCCGCCGCCTTGCATGAGGAAGTCGCCATTCCATTTCTCGGGCATGGCGAGAGCGAAGTTGATGCCGAACTCCTCGCCGCCAACTCCAGTGCGGCGATTGATCACACCCTCGACCCGGCAATAGGCGGGAAGCGGTGCGCTGCGACCCGGCCCCCACGGATTCGGCTCCGTGGTTCCGGCAGCAATCGGTGTGGCCTTCAAAATCTCGACGCGTGGAACTTGGAAGTGCATCAGGTCGCCGCATGAGCCTGCCTGGTGGGCCCACGCACTAGAACCCGAAGCGAGCACGAACCACACCAAGGTCCGCCACAATCGTGAGTGCATCTTGTCCTCACTTTCTTTGGCAGCGCGACTGGCTCCAGCGCTGTCGCTGCAGATTTGCAAACCGCCTTATTCCGTGTGTGTTACTGCTCAACTGCGACCACAGTGACAGACTTAGGCTCTAGCTTCAGCGTCAGCTTACCACCCTGTACCTTTGGTGAAATGGCCTTCGGAACGACCGTGTTGGGCGTCCCGAAGCTGTTAATGCTGTCAACCTTGGGTGCGGTGAGGGTTTCTCCGGACGCCGATTTGGCGGTGATGCCGGCCAGGATCACCTCGACGTCAACAGGCCGATTGGGGTCGAGGTTTGTTATGGCTAACCTCAGGTTGCCACTTGCGTCCTTGGCGGCGATGGCATCGACACGTGGCAAGGTGGTATTGCCGTGGACATAAGTACCGGGGTCGACAGCGATGGGCACAAACGTTGAGTCCTGGAAGGGCGCATACAGTTTGAAGACGTAGTAGGTCGGGGTCAGCAGCATCTTTTCTTTATCGGTGAGAATCATCGCTTGCAGAACGTTGATCATCTGCGCGATGTTGGCCATGCGCACTCGGTCCGCGTGGCGGGCAAAGATGTTCAGGTTCAGCGCGGCCAGAATTGCGTCTCGTAGACTGTTCTGCTGTATCAGGAACCCGGGATTGCTATCGGGCAAAGGCGCATACCAAGCGCCCCATTCATCGACAACCAGGGCGACCTTCTTTTCCGGGTCGTACTTGTCCATGATGGCGGAGTGTTTGCTAATCAAATCGTCCATCGCGAGCGTTAATTTAAGGAACTGGCTGTACTCGGTCTCGCCGAAGTTCGTGGATGAGCATGCGGGCGGCCACGGGCCCGTCGTGTAGGAGTGCATCGAAAGCCCATCGATGTCCCAACTCCACGAGCGATGCTGGTAGGCTTTCATGATGACTTCGGTCCATTCGGTCCACCTGGGCTCGCCGCCTCCCGGTCCCACTGCGATCTTCAGCATCCGCTGTTTATCCTGCTGTGCCGGATTGAAATTGCGGACAAACCGGCTGTAGATCTTAAGCTGACTCAGATAGTAGTCGGGTGTCATGTTGCCGCCGCAATCCCAGCTTTCGTTCCCGATGCCCAGAAAGCCGATTTTGTAGGAATCAGATTGACCATTGGCAGCGCGCTCTTTGGCTAACGTCGTCGGCTGAGCGGTGGTCAGATATTCCAGCCATTCCGCGGCTTCCCTCGGAGTGCCGGTGCCAACGTTCACCGAAAGATAGGCTTGTGCTCCAATCTGATCGAGGAAGTCCATGAATTCATGGGTTCCGAAAGAGTTCGGTTCAATCACCCCGCCCCAGTTGGGATTGAGTGTCACCGCTCGCGGACTGCCGATTCCGTTGCGCCAGTGGTATTCGTCTGCGAAGCACCCGCCGGGCCAGCGAACGTTCGGCACGTGGATCGCCTTGAGCGCGGTAACTACATCGTTTCGAATGCCGCGGGTATTGGGAATTGTCGAGTCGGGCCCGACCCATATCCCTTCGTAGACGCCGTGGCCGAGATGCTCGGCGAACTGGCCGAAAATATTGCTGTCGATCTTCGCGCCAGTCTTGGACATATCGACCGACAACTTAATCGTCTGTGCGGCAGCGAACGGCGCGACCATGCCTGCCAAAATCAGAATGAAAACAAAAACAAGCGTGCGAAAGACGGCCGCAGCGGCGTGAGTCAGAACCATGAAAGGCAGGACAAACTGGCGACCGAGACTTGGTCTAACTGGATACGCTAAAAACATGCTGGTTCTCCCTGATTGGCCGAAACCTGGGTTGCGCGACAGAGCCAGGCTGCTGGGCCGCGTGGTCGAATTACCGTAAACGGTTCGTCCCGTGAATGGTGCCATACTCGTTGCGGGTTGTAGACATAATCAGCCCGGTTTCTCTCGGATGTGTCGGTCCCGGGGTCAGACTGCATTGCAGGGGCACGGGTCCATTAACAGCACGTAGCTCCGCCGGCAATGCTCTGCGACCATACGGAAAATCAGCTCGCGCACTTCCCTGCTAATTGGTTGCCGGCCAACCGCATGTCCTGCGCCCGAGATCCAACTCCAATACAGCCGACACCCAGCCAATGCCGATGGACGCCAAAACGATCAGAGCAATAATCGACCTCATTTTGCTGACAGTTTGGATTCGTTATTCATTTGTGGGGATCATAGCCGCCTCTGCGCTTTGGACCTGCACAGCTCAAACGTGGAACGCCGTTGCGGGCAGGCCCGAGACTCGCAATTGGGAGAGACATTCTGCTCCAGCAGGGCCAGTTGGCGATCGAATCCCTCGCAAGACGAAAGAAATCTACTTCATGGAGTTGCCAACGTCAAAGACGCGGTAGCTATGCGGAGGCAATGTCATCGTGAATGCTGTCGTTGCTGGCTCGGCGGGGTGACGTGGCTTGCGAGCTGCACCGATGAGCTTCTGTCCGGACACCAAATCGGTCAATGAACCCGAGCTGGTTGCGAGGACCGTCACCTCGGCGGGATCGTCGCGGAACGACTCCACAACGAGTGTGCCGTTGTCGTACGCGAAAACGCTGACCTTTGCTGGTCCTTCGATCCGTACGGGAAAGTTTCCCAGCACGTAGCTGCGCAGTGCGTTCAGGGTTTCAGCGGGCATGAGGTAGAGGTCAGTAAAGTTCTCTGGAATGGTGAGCGCGTACAACCTTCCCTTTGCGTACTGGGTCATCAGTAACATGGGGAAGCCGTTGTTGTCGGCGATGCCGCGCACCACCGGCCATACGTCATTAGTCAGAAAGCGCAGATGCGGAATAACGATGGGCGCCGCGCTCTTGCCGATGTCGGTTCCAGCACCGGAGCCAAACGCTCCAATGAAGTTCGTGACCGCGATCTGGTGATCGGTGTAACGAATCTCGGCCAGTTCTTCGGCACCCTTGCCTTGCAGTGCGTGCCATAGGCCTGAGGTCACCACTACAGTCTTGCCAGCCGCGAGTTGCTGTTGGATCTCGCTCACAAGGTTGGGATCGAACGCCGCCCCTTCGGTCAGCAAAATGACGTCAGAGCTGGATGGAAAGGTTGGATAGAGTTCGATGGGAATGCCGATCATGCCAAGAAAGTTGTGCAGGAAATCTTCGCCCACGGCGTGCGGCGGCCGGTAGCTGGCAACGCCAATCGGCTTGCCAAGTTTGCTCACAAAAGGCTTGATTTGATCGAGAGCGTCTCCGGCAACGGTCGCGAAGATAGGATTACCTTTGGCGCGGGAGACAATCTTGCCCCAGTTGACGTTGGTTTGCTCCTTCTGCCACGGTCGATCGCCGGCGACCGCGGGATGCAGAAGGTCTCCGTAGTTGAAGAGCGTCATCTCGCCGGCCTTGCCAAATACGGTGAGCCATAACTGCTCCGAGTAGCGGTCAATGTATTTGATGTCGTAGGTATCTACCCAGCCGCCGCCGTTACGTTCCGGCGCAACCTCGTCGAAATACCGCATGATCTCGTAACTCTCGTACTGTTGCAGGTTCTGGTCGGTCTGGACTGGATCGCGAGTTTCCGTGCCAGTGTAGATGGCATCAAAGATCCTGGGCTGCTCGGCGAGATCGTATCCGTTTCCCTGAAAGTGTTCGTACCAGTTGGGAAACTTGATGATGATTTTCACCTTCGGGTTCACGGCTTTCGCGGCACCCACCACCAGGTCGCGAGAAACCTCGTCCATGGTCTTGACGCGAAAATCAGTCCAACTCAGATCTCCTTTCGCCGCGATGTCGGAGGGCTTCTTCGTGTTGGCGAAAAAAAAGTCATCAAGAATGATCTCGTCGAATAGCTTCGCGGTCATCTCGGAGACGTGCTTCACATACGCACGATCTTCAGGCATCGTGTAGGTGAACGAGGCGAACTGGCCGTTGTCATCATCGGAAAAGCAGATGGCCCCGGAGACCTCGACGCCTTGCTGGGTGAAGAACTCTTTCACCGCTGCCACCAATTTCTCGTCAGCGAGTTGGCGGCTGCGATACGTCTCCAGGTACACCTTGTCGACCTGAACTTGGCTGCGAATCGTGGACCAGGAGCTCTCGAGCCATTGCCGGTCCTTCATCTTCATCGTGATTCCGACCGGAATGTAAACAACAGTCTTAAAAGAGTATGGCGCTGGTTGAGCTCGGGCAGATGGCGTCGAAACAAAACAGGTAGCGACAATGAGTGCTGCAGTCAGGGCGAGACGTTCTGCGCGCGTTTTCAAGTAGAGACATCTCCTGTGTGTCAAAGCAAGGGAGCATTATAGGAGCCGTGCAACTCGGTAGAAAGAGGTCGTGTTCTTTGTCCACAATTGACAATTCGTCCCGGCCCTCCTAGCTTGCTCTGAGGTGCCATAAGGGGGTCTTGATCGTGTGCACAGCCAAGTTCAGATTTGCGGTCTTGTGTTGCAGAATCGCCTTCATTCTTCAATGTGCTGCCAGCTTACTCGCGCAGACCGCCCCAACACCCCTCGGTCTCTTTCAAGATCACGCTGATCTCGGCTCCGTGGTGCGCGCTGGCTCTGCGCAATACGACGCCGCGCATCGCAGCTACACTCTCACCGGCGGCGGTGAAAACATGTGGTTCACGGCCGACGCCTTTCAGTTCGCATGGAAGCCAGCCTCCGGGGACATTACTTTGACCGCGGATATTTCTTTTCTGGAAAAGGGCGGCAACCCGCATCGCAAGGCCGTGCTCATGATCCGGCAGAGCCTCGATGCCGACTCGCCTTACGCGGATGCGGCTTTACATGGGGAAGGCCTTATCTCTCTGCAGTTCCGCGATGCCAAAGGCGGACCCACCCACGAAATTCAGTCCAACATCTCCGCGCCCAGCCGTCTTCGCATTGAGAAGCGCGGCGACTTCTTCTATATGTTCCTCGCTGCTGCTCCGGGTGAACCTCTGCGCCCCTCCGGCGCGTCGATCAAACTTCCGTTACAGGGATCGTTTTACATCGGCATTGGTGTTTGCTCCCACGATAAGAACACCGTCGAGAATGCCGTCTTCTCCAACCTGGAGATTGCGACTCCCATCGCCAGCGCCGCACCTCCCGTTCTCTACAGCACACTGGCAAC
>Ga0097691_1000912_pt1 | contig 23401 bp, 22 predicted proteins | sample NGESurdeep072012_8_FD_72858 | JGI IMG/M metagenome (GOLD analysis project Ga0097691, IMG submission 72858) | Arctic peat soil microbial communities from Barrow, Alaska - NGEE Surface sample 210-1 deep-072012 | ecosystem: Environmental > Terrestrial > Soil > Wetlands > Peat ... | reverse complement strand
GTCCAACGCCACCCCGTGCGGCACCCGCCGGCCGCTGACCAACTGGCTGGTGAGCCGGTCGAAATCCCGGAACGGCTCGAAACCCATGATCGACATGCCGACCTCCTCAGGGCCCTGCCGGTGCATCCCGGCGCACCGACACCTCATTGTCTTACCGTCTCGGCGCCCCGGGGGCAACGCGCTGCCGGTGGATCCGATGATCGCTACCGTCGGGCGTCGCAGAAGTCGGCGGGTGGTAGTTCCTGGACAGGCCAAGTTGTCAAGTTTCGCACCCACTTGTGAGACAGCCACCGACGCTCGACCGATCACTAACTCACTTCTCTGGGAGGGGGTCGCACAACCAAGGTTCCGGCTTTGCTTGGGGGACATGTCAGGCCAGGGATACCGGCAGCGACAGGTAACCACGCAGGGTGAGGCTGTTGCGGCGCTCCACCGGCCTGTCGAGGGCGATCCGCGGAAACCGCTCAAACAGCGCCGGCAGCGCGACCTGGGCCTCCAACCGGGCAAGCGCCGCTCCAAGGCAGTAGTGAATGCCGCCACCGAAGGACAGCGGCGCGTTGTCCGCCCGCGCTAGGTCGAGCCGATCCGGGTCCGGGAACCGGGCCGGGTCCCGGTTGGCCGCGCCCAGGTAGGCCACCACTCGTTGCCCTGCCGCCATCGGTAGACCGCACACCTCGGTGTCGGCGAGCACCGTTCGGCCGGTGATCTGCACGGGGCTGTCGAAGCGCAGCAGCTCCTCCACCGCGTCGGCGGCCCGGCGAGGGTCGCGCCGAAGCCCATCCAGCTGTTCCGGGTGGTCAAGCAGCGCCACCAGGGCGTTCCCGAGCAGGTGGGTAGTGGTCTCGAAGCCGGCAGCGAACACCAGGGCAGCGGTGGTGAGCAGCTCGTCCTCGCTCAACCGCTCACCCGCCGACTCGGCCCGCACCAAGGCGGTCATCAGGTCCGCTTGCGGCTGCCGGCGGCGTTGCGCCGCCAGGTCGGTCAGGTACTGGCGGATCTGCCCTGCCGCCGAGTCCGCCCGAGTCAACACCTCACCGTCGTAGACATCGAGCAGCAGGGTCCAGTCCCGGACCAGGGTCTGAAACGGCGGCCGGTCGACGGCGGGTACGCCGAGCAGCTCGCCGATCACGAACACCGGCAGCGGGAAGGCGAACGCGTCGATGAAGTTCACCGTCCCCGACATCGCCGCCAGCAGGCGGTCGGTCAGCGTGGCGATCGCCGGTTGCAGTGCTGCCACCCGCCGTGGGGTGAACACTCCACTGACCAGCCGGCGGATCCTGGTGTGATTCGGCGGGTTGATGTTCAGCATGCTGGTGGCCAGCTGCCGCAGCCCGATGTGTTCGCGCCACTGCGGCAGTCCCATGGCCGCATAAATCCGGTCCGGATCGGCATGACCGCACCGGGGATTGCGCAGTAGCGCGTCGCACTCGGCGTACCGGGTCAACACCAGCGCCCCGTCGGGCGCCATCGCCACCGGTGCCATCGTCCGCAGCTGCTGATAGATCGGGTACGGATCCTGCCGGCCTTCGGCAGTGCCCAGGACGTCCAGCAGGGCATCGATCTCCTGGTTCGCCACCACCCCGGTTACCGCCTCGGTCACGACGACTTCTCCTCTCGCCCGTCACGCACGTCCGCTGCTCGGTCGGCTGTGCGCCCGGTTCTACAGCCCGAGCTCGCAGCCGGAGCTCGCCGGGGTGTCTCGCAAGCGTGCAGTCGCAGAACCAAGGACGTGAGATGGCTACCCTCGACTTCATCCTGTCGTCAAGCGATGGGCGCCCGCCAGGCCAGGCCCCTCGAGCCGGATCCGCGGCCCGGCCGCAGCCGCCGGCGCCGGGCGGGGGGCTGACGTCGAGCCGCCGTCCCCGGAGCCGCCGGTCGGCTGCCCGGCGGCGCCCTGACGGCAAAGCAGAAGTTGCCTATTGCGTTGGGGGTGTGATCGCTGACCCCTGCGGGTTCCTCGGTCTCGCTGCTGCAAGGTTCCGTCGGAGTGCTGCAACGGCGCGTGCAGCCACCGTTTCACATGCAGCACCACCCACGGCAGGTCGGTGTGCGCCTCGACAGCCTTGACGACCAGGTCCCACCGAGCGCAGCGCCCCGCATCCGCGCTCGCCGGGTCGCCGGCGTCAGTTCGCCGGCACGGTTCCGGCCAGCAGCTCGACGATCTCCTCGGCCAACACCGGAACCGCCTCGGCCACGGCGGGCGACAGCTCCTGCCCTGGCTCGAACCGGGCGCCGACCACGGCATAGATCACGAGCCGGCGGGGATGCTGGTTCAGCGCCGCGGCGAGGTCGACAGCGCTGCGTAGCGGCATCGCGTGCGAGCTACCGCCCCGTGCCTGCGCCAGCTCCGCCCGGTCCAGCCGGCGAATTCGACCGGGCGGCAGCGTGTCGGTGGCCACCGCGTCCACCACGACGGCCTGCTCTGCCTGCGACCAGGTAGCCAGCAGCCGGGTGGGCTCACCGTCGCTGTCGATAAGCCGCACCTGCGGCGATACCCGGCCCCGCAGGTGCTCCAGCACGGCGGGACCGACGCCGTCGTCGCCGCGCCAACGGTTACCGATGCCGATGACGCAGATGTTGCTCACCGCGTCTTATCTCCTAGCGACCTCACCGGCGTACGCAGAGTCCCGGCGGCCGTCCTCATCCGCGGTCGACCTCGAGGTGCAGGAAGTGCGTGGCGCATGAGATGCACGGGTCGTAGTTGCGGATCGCCTGTTCGCAGCGCAGCGTCAACTCGTCGTCGGGCAGGTCGAGGTGCGTTTCGACGAGGCCGCGCAGGTCATCTTCGATGCTGGGTTGGCTCTGGCTGGTCGGGGGGACGATCCGGGCCGACTGGATGATCCCGTCGGCGTCGAGCTCGTAGCGGTGGAACAGGCTGCCGCGCGGCGCCTCGGTGATGCCGTGCCCGACGCCGGCCCGGGGAGGCACCTCGACGTACGGCGGGTCGGGCGGCTGGTAGTCGGCGAGCAGCCGCAGCGCCTCTTCGACGGCGTACACCGTCTCGACGGCGCGCACGATGATGCTGCGGAACGGGTTGCGGCAGGTCTCCCCCAGCCCCGCCTCATCGGCGGCTTGCCGGGCCACCGGGGAGAGCCATTGCCCATTGAGGGTGTACCGCGCCTGCGGTCCCACCAGGTAGCGGCCACGCTCCTTGATCCGGGCGTGCAGCGCGGTGGAGTGCGCGACGTGCTCTTCGCCGATGTGCTCTTCAAACTGCGCCGGCGTGATGTCCAGTCCACCGGTGGAGCGCAACCGGCCCCGGTCGATCGCATAAGTGCCTGGCGAGGACAGGGCGACGTACTCGTGGTCGTGCTCGTAGTCGGGGAAGACGAAGCCGCTGACCAGGCGCACCGTCTCCACCGCCGCCTCCAGTGCCCAGTGCAGCCGCTCGACCACGGGCCGGAACTCCCGACGGGTGGGAGCTCGGTAGAAGCCGCCGAGCCGGATGTTGACCGGGTGGATCGCCCGCCCGCCGATCAGCTCCAGCAGCTCGTTGCCCACCTGCTTGAGCTTCAGCCCGCGCTGCACGAGCTCCGGCGCGTCCTTGGCCAGCGCAACGACGCTGTCGTAGCCGAGGAAGTCCGGCGCGTGCAGCAGGTAGATGTGCAGCGTGTGACTTTCGATCCACTCGGCGCAGTAGAGCAGCCGGCGCAGGTCGGCGATCGCACCGTCGACGGTCACCCCGCAGGCGGCTTCCAGCGCCTGGCAGGAGCTCATCTGGTAAGCCACCGGGCAGATGCCGCAGATCCGCGCGGTGATGTCCGGCGGCTCGGTGTAGCAGCGGCCACGCAGGAACGCCTCGAAGAACCGCGGCGGCTCGTAGATATCCAGCCGGGCTTCGTGCACGACCCCGCCACGGACCCGGACGTGCAGCGCGCCTTCCCCCTCGACTCGGGCGAGTTCGCGGACATCGATCTTACGGCTGACTTTGTGCGTCATGGAGCTCAGCCTCCTTCCGGAAGGCCGGCGCGTCGGCGTTGTAGGTGCGGAAGACGCGGGTCACGTCCGCTTCGCTCATCCCGCACTCGCGCAGCGACTCGGCGACCGCGGCGGTGTTGGCGGCGGCGACCGGGCCGAAGCAGCCGTAACAGCCCCGGTGGTACGACGGGCACAGCGCGCCGCAGCCGGCTGCGGTGACCGGACCCAGACAGGGGGTGCCGTGCGCGACGACGACGCAGACGTTGTCGCGCAGCTTGCACTCCGTGCACACCGAGGCGGTGGTACGCGGTGGGCGGCCGCCGTGTAGCAGCGCGGCGAGCAGCTCCAGCAGCTGCACGCGGTTGATCGGGCAACCACGCAGCTCGTGGTCGACCCGGACGTGCTGGGCGATCGGGGTGGACCGGTCCAGCGTCGCGACGTACTCGGGATGGGGGTAGACGATCGAGCGGTACTCGTCGACGTCGGCGACATTGCGCAGCGCCTGCACCCCGCCGGAGGTGGCGCACGCGCCGATCGTGACCAAGGTGCGGGACAGCGCGCGGACCTTCTGGATGCGGTGCGCGTCGTCGCGGGTGGTGATCGACCCTTCCACCAGCGACACGTCGTAGGGCCCGGGCACCCGCTCTCGCGAGGCTTCCAGGAAATGGGCGATCTCGACTTGCCCGGCGACCGCGAGCAGCTCGTCCTCACAGTCCAGCAGCGAGAGCTGACAGCCGTCGCAGGAGGCGAACTTCCACACCGCAAGCTTGGGAAGGGCCATCGCTTCACAGCTCCCGGACGTGTAGCAGCGGGGCCAGCCGGTCGTAGCTGAAGACGGGACCGTCCCGACACACCAGCACCGGTCCGAGCTGGCAGTGGCCGCACAAGCCAACCCCGCACTTCATGTTGCGTTCGGTGGACAACCGGATCCGCTGCGCCGGAACGCCGCGTTGGCTCAGTCCCAGCGCGGTGAACCGCAGCATCACCTCGGGGCCGCAGACGAACGCGACCGCGTTGTCGGGATCGAATGGCGCCTGCGGCAGCAAGGTCGTGACCACACCGACCTGGCCACGCCAGCCCGGTGCTCCCCGGTCCACCGTGATCTCGACGTCGACGTCGAAGAGTCCCTTCCAGCTCCGCAGGTCCTTGCGGAACATCAACTCGTCGGGGTTGCGCACCCCGAGCAGCAGCACAAGGCGGCGGTAGCGCTCGCGCTGGGAAAGCGCCTGCAGCAACGCGGACCGTAGTGGTGCGAGCCCGATGCCCCCGGCGATGAAGACCAAGTCGTGGCCGTACGCCGAGTTCAGGTCCCAGGAGGTGCCGAACGGCCCGCGGACTCCGATCACCGCGCCCGGACGAGCCGCGCACAGCGCTCCGGTGACAGCACCCACGTTGCGCAGGGTGTGCTGCAGTAGCTCCACCCGGCTCGGGTCACCGCTCATCGAGATTGGCACCTCGCCGACCCCGAACGCGTAGAGCATCGCGAACTGCCCGGGAGCGAACGCCGGAATCGGCTCGTCGAGCGGCTCGAGAAGCTGCGTGACGGTGTCTCGGGTTTCCAGCCGGCGGCGCACCACCCGGTAGCGGTGCGGCACCATCGGGTCGGTGCCGGAATCGGCGGAGCCGACCAGATCCGCCGCGGCGCTTTCGGTGACCGCGGTCATCGCGGTCACCGCCGGGGAGGGGTGGGGTCGTAGAGGTTCATCAGACGCAGCCGCACCGCGTGCAGCCGCTGGATGGCAACCCCCGCGACTCGACGGATCAGGTCGTAACCGAACTCCGGACTCGCCTCGCAGCGTTCCCGCACCCCCGCCGCCGCCAGCACGATGGCCTCGGTCGGCGCGACGGTGAGTGCGCTGAAGTGCCAGACGTACGGAGGGAACAGCCACGACCAGCCGAGCACTTCTCCGCCGCGGACAGTCTCCAGCACCATGTCCTCCTGGCCGGGTATCGGCATCTCGATGTAGACGAGGCCCTCCTCGAGAAGGAAGAACCGGTCGGCGGAGCGATGCTCGGAGAACAGCCGGGTATCGGCCGGCCAGCGTTGCAGGCGGGCCAGCCCAGCGAGCGCTTGGACGTGCACATCCGGCATTCCGGCCAGGAAGGGGTGCTTCGCCAGCCGGGTGGCGATACCGGCTACCTCGTCGGTCACAACCCGCCTCCTTCCGGTACGCCGCCGCGCAGGGCGGCGATCTCCGCCGTGATGTCGATGCCGACCGGGCACCAGGTGATGCAGCGGCCGCACCCGACGCAGCCCGCGGTGCCGAACTGTTCCGGCCAGGTGCCCAACTTGTGGGAGATCCAGTGGCGGTATCGGGCCGATGTGGAGGCACGGACGCTGCCAGCGTGCAGGTAGGAGAAGTCGAGGTCGAAGCAGCTATCCCAGTGCCGGCGCCGCTCCGCGACGGTGCCGGTCACGTCGGTCGCGTCGACCACCGTCGTACAGAAGCAGGTGGGACAGACCAGGGTGCAGTTGCCGCAGGACAAACACCGCTGCGCGACCTCGTTCCAGTGCGGGTCCTCGCGATGTGCGGCGAGCAGCTCGGGAAGGCCGTCGGGGTCCAGTCGGCGTCCCATCCGCTGTGCGGCCTCCCCGACGACAGCCCGTGCGGCGTCCAGGTCGTGCGGCGTCGCCGGCCGGGAGGGGAGCCGCGGCAGGACGGCCTCGCCCGCCGCGCTGCCCGCTCGGGCGAGGAACAGGTGCTCCTCGCCGGTTACCACCTCGGTCAGCGCTACGTCGTATCCGCCGGCAGCAGCCGGTCCGCAGCCCAGGGAGCTGCAGAAGCAGGTGCCGGCCGGGGTGGCGCAGTCGGCGGCCACGACGAACGACCGGGCGCGCCGCCCGCGGTAGCCGGAGTCGGGATGCGCACTGGTGGCGAGCACCCGGTCCTGCACGGCGATCGCCGCCAGATCACAGCTGCGCACGCCGAATAGCGCGTAGCGCGGCAGCGGGTCCTCGGGGGGATCGACGCTGAACCCGCTCTCGCCACGCCGCGCCCGCCACAGCAGCGAGGCCGGCGGCAGCAGGTACCGCTTCCACGGCTGCGGTCCCACGGCGTGAGCGAAGACGGCCCGGTCGGCGCGGCGGCGCAACCGGTACCGGCCCGCGTCGGCGTCGACGTCCCAGCCCCACGGCAGCTCGTCCGCGGACTCCAGCTCCTCCAGGACGACAGCCTCGCTGCGCACGGTCGGACCGACGAGACGGTAGCCGTCGCCAATGAGAGCGTTGGCGAGGGCGGCCAAACCCGGCGGGCTGAGCACAACGACATCGGCGAGGGCGACGTCGGCGAGGGCGGCGACCCGAGCCGCGGCGCCTTCGGTCGTTGTCGGGGTCCGCGGTCGGCAGGTTTCCGGCGAGGCACTGTCCGCAACCATTCCGCCCTCCCCGGGGTCGGCGTCGGCCTGAGGCTGAAGGACCGGCGCCATGAGCCCAAGGGCCGAAAGTCCCGAAATCGCGGCCGGCGGACACCTCTGGCTCTGGTGACCTACAGTGATCACCCTGAGTCGCCAGACGAGCGCGGGTCTTGGACTGCGGGCAGGTGAGGACACCGTGGCTATCACCGTGGTGCGGGTGTACGACGCGGTGACGTGGCGGTAGGCGCTGGCCGGGATGGTGGCAGGGCGCCTGCCGGTGCATCCCGGTGCCCCGCCTAGTGACGTGCGGTCGTGTGCGTGGTCTCAGCGTCGCGCGGGGACCATAGGCGCCGTGAGCGCGCCCCGCATTGGTCTTGTCCTCGGTAGTGGCGGTCTGGCCGGGACCGCCTTCCACGCCGGTGTCCTCACCGCGCTTGCCCGCGACGTCGGGTGGGACGCCCGAGACGCCGAGGTCGTCGTCGGAACGTCGGCGGGCTCGACATCGGCAGCACTGTTGCGCGCCGGGTTCCCGCCCGGTGACTACGTCAGCCGGATCACCGGGGAGGCGATGTCTGCCGACGGCGAACGACTCATGCGCGATATCGCCCCGGTGTCGGTGTCGCCCCCGCGCCGGAGCGGAGGCTGGCCGGCCCCGGCTTCGACCGCGCTGTTGCGTCGGGCGCTGCTTCGTCCGGGATCGGTGCACCCTGGAGCGCTGCTCGCCGGCGCGCTCCCGCTCGGGGCGACACCGAACGGTGACGTCGCCGCCGCCATCGGGCCGTTGCACGCGCAGGGCTGGCCCGAGCGCTCCCTGTGGGTGTGCGCGGTGCGGATGGACACGGGCGCCCGAGTTGTCTTCGGCCGGGACATCGATGCACCGCCCGCCTCCGTGGCCGAGGCCGTCACCGCCTCCTGCGCGATCCCGGCCTACTTCGCACCGCCGGTCATCGACGGCGTTCGGTACGTCGACGGCGGCGTGCGATCGCTGTGCAACCTGGACCTGATGGCCGGGCTGGGGCTGGACCTGGTGATCGTCAGCGCCCCCATGTCGAGCAGCGCCTGGGTCGAGCCCCGCCGGGATGTCGCCTTGCGGACGTGGGCGCGGGCGCAGCTGGAGCGCGAGGCTCGCCGGGTCCGCGCCAGCGGCACTCCGGTGCTCCTCCTGCATCCGGGGGCAGCGGCCCGGGCCGCGATGGCGGGCGGGGCCATGAACGCCACTTGTCGTCCGGCGATCGCCCGCACGGTCCGGGACCGGGCGCTCAAGGATCTCGGCGCCGAGAACTCCGCCCTGCTGCAAAGGTTGGCCGCCGGATGAGCCGACTCCTGCGGACTGTCGCCCGAATACAGCCGGCGTGGACACCGGTGGTCCAAGACAGCGGCCGGGAGGAGCAGCATGCGAGCGGATGAGGTGGCTGGCCTGGGCAAGTTGGCCGGGGCCGCGCTCAGCGGTGGCACGAAGCGGATCGCGGAGTTCCACACCGGCATCGCCGAACGGGTCTTCTACCAGCTGCAGCGCCGGATGGGGCCGGCCGCGGCGCCGGCGCGCGTGGTACACGATGGGATCGCCGGCGGCACCTATGCGGTGGTGCGAACCAGCCTCGACGCCGGTGCGCGGGCGGCCGGCATGGCCGCGGCCGGACAGGCCCGGGACGACGGCAGCCTGGCCGACCACCCGAACGGGCGGGTGATCCTCGGCGTACTGAACGGCGCGCACGGCGACCTGCTCGACCGCGAGATCTCCGAGCTGTCGCTGCCGATGTCGCTGCGTTTCGGCGGGAGGGACGCCGCCGTCGAGCCTGCAGCGCTGTCGGTCGCCTACCCGGATGCGACCGCGCGGCTCGCGGTATTCCTGCCTGGGTTGGTCGAGACCGAGGACGCTTGGCGCTACCACGCCGCTCGCCACCACGGCGACCCCACCGTGACCTATGGGACTTTGCTGCAGCGCGACCTCGGCTACACCCCGGTCTGGGTGCGGTACAACACCGGGCTGTGCATCTCGGACAACGGTCGGGAGCTCAGTGCCCTGCTCGACCGACTCGTCGCCGCCTGGCCGACGCCGGTGCAGGACGTGGTGCTGATCGGCCACTCGATGGGCGGGCTGGTCGCCCGCAGCGCGCTCGCTCAGGCCGGCGACAGTAGCGCCGCCGGCGACCGGCACTGGCCCGGCCTCGTCCGCGACACCATCACCCTGGGTACGCCGCACTTGGGCGCGCCGCTGGAGCAGGGCGTCAACGCCGCGGTCCACCTGCTCGACAGATTCGGCGAAACCCGCTGGCTCGCCCGGCAGCTGGCCGCCCGCAGCGTTGGAATCAAGGACCTGCGCTACGGCAACGTGGTCGAGGCGGACTGGGTCGGCCGCGACCCCGACGCCTCGGGCAACTACTGCACGGACGTCCCGCTGCACGCCGGCGCCCGCTACTTCGTGGTCGTTGCCGCCCTCGCCGGCAGCCCCGACAGCCCGATGGACGACCTGGTCGGCGACCTGTTGGTCCGGCCCAAGAGCGCCAGCGGTGACACCAGCGACCACCGGCGACTGCCCTTGCCGGCGGAACACATTCACCGACTGTCCGGACTGCACCACCTGGACCTGCTCAACCATCCGCAGGTGTACGCCCAGATGCACAGTTGGCTGGTCAACCGACCGGAGGGCAACGGGACGGATTCCGCCTTCCCACGGATCGCCGGGCCGGCAGCGCGGCCGGCCATTAGCGCCGATCTTCGCGCCGTAGGTCCGAGCCCGTCCTGGCGATGACCGGCGGAAGCGGTTGTGCTGGTCCGGGTGGGGTCCGGTGCGAGTCTATGGACAGCTGCCCGGGTTGAACTAGCTGTCTGTCGGCTAGCGCTAGCTAGCCGGACGAGGCCAGCTTGGCCCAGCACCGGGCCGCCGGCTCGGCCCAGTCGGCGTGCAACCGATGGAACAGCGCCGCCGCCCGAAGGCCCACCCAACCCGGCGAGGCTGCCGCGGACAGCAGCTCCGGCGGCAGCCCGGGATCCAGGAACGGGAACCGTCGCCAGGCGTGCACGAGCTCAATCTGGGCCGCGAGCACCTCGGCCGGCGGCTGCGGTTGCACCGACTCGAAGTGCGCGACGAAGCGCTCGTACCGGCCGCGCAGATCCTCGAGGTCCCAGGCTCGGGCGACCAGGTCGCGCACCTCGCCGATGGCGCCGAAGCGGGCAACGAACGACGTGGCCTGGCCCAGCAGGCCGAGCTCGGCGAGCACCCGGCGCGCCTCGGTCTCGCGGTCGGGATCGGGGGACAGCCACGCCCCGCGAGCCAGCATGCCGAAGCCGGCCCAGGCCAATCGGGTCCGCAGCTTGTGTCGAAGCTGGCGCTGGTCTTCCGGCACGGAAACGAACAGCAGCAGCCACTGGTCCGTACCCGTTGCGGCGGGAGTGGCGCCGAAGCCGTAGATGCGCTCTGCTCCCGCGGCCAGCTCGGTGGCGGCCGCCTCGGTCAGCCGCCAGCGGGTCCGTCGCCCCGTCCGCTCGGAAACCAACCAGCCGTCGGCCGCGCTCCGGGCCAGCGCCTGCCGGGCCGCGCCGGCCTCGATGCCCAGTACGCCGAGTACGCCGACCAACGTGCCGGTCCAGACCCACCCACCGGCCGGCAGCACGAACTCGCCAAGCACGGTGACCAACAGCGAGCGCGCGCTCGGCGCCCCGAGCTCCAGCGGGCGTCGACCGGCCGCCCCGGGACCGCCCGCTGACCCCGTGGTTGCCACCGCTGCCATCGCCGCCGCCTCCCCACTCCGGTCGCTGCTGCTACGGTCCCGGCGCTCGATCAGCACACGGTGTCGACCGCGGGCGGCGGCGCCGGTGCCGCCGCGCACAAGGTCCGGAGGAACGATGCTTGACGGTCTGGCACTGGTGGACGCGCACCTGCACGCCGCCCGGTTGCCGACCTTGAAGGTATCCATGCCGGAGTGGGCGCCCTTTCCCGCCGTACCGATGGACGAGCTCTATTCCGCCGATGGGACGCTGCGGCCGGCGGCGTTCGACGACCACCTGGCCGTCCAGGGCGTCGACGTGGCGCTGCTGCTCGCGGAGTACAGCCCGCGGGTGACCGGCCTGCAGACGGTCGAGGACCTGCTGCCGGTGATCGAGCACAACCCGGCCCGGTTCCGGCTGGTCGGCAATATCAACCCGTACTTCCACCACCCGGTGGACGAGGAGGTGGCCCGGCAGGCGGAGCTGGGCGCGGTGGCGCTCAAGGTGCACCCGGTGCACGGGCGCTTCCCGGCCAACGACCGGGCGATGTACCCGGCGTACGCCGTCTGCCGGGACCTCGGGCTGCCGGTGGTGGTGCACTGCGGGACCAGCACCTTCCCCGGCGCGGTCAACGCCTATGGCGACCCGGCGCTGCTGGACGAGGTGCTAACCGACTTCCCGGGCCTGACGATGGTGCTGGCGCACGGCGGCCGAGGCTGGTGGCACGACGCAGCGGCGTTCCTGGCGCTGGCCCGGGACAACGTGTGGATCGAGCTGTCCGGCCTGCCGCCGCGCCGGCTGGTCGACTACTACCGCGGGTTCGACCTGCGGCGGTTGGCGCGCAAGTTCATCTTCGCCTCGGACTGGCCGGGAGTGCCGAGCATCGAGGCCAACGCCCGGGCGGTGGCGGCGCTCGACCTCGGCGAGGCGCTCCCCGCCGTACTGGCCGGGAATGCCGCCCGGGTGTACCAGCTGGAGCTGCCGACGGAGGCCGGTCAGTAGGCTCCCGGCAGTGAGCGATGAAGCGACGCAAGCCCAGCTGTTCGAGCGCTACCTGGGTCCGTTCGCCGCCGGTCTGGGACTGCGGTTGACCGAGGCCACCGGCGACGGCGTCCGGGCGGAGCTGGAGGTGGCGTCGCACCTGCACCAGCCGCACGGCATCGTCAACGGCGGCGTGTACTGCTCGGTGGTCGAGACCATGGCCAGCATCGGGGCGGCCCTGTGGTATGGCGAGCGCGGGCAGACCGTGGGCGTGGCGAACTCCACCAGTTTCCTGCGGGCCGTGCGCGGGGGGACGCTCAGTGTCGAGGCGAGCCCGATCCACCGCGGCCGGACCCAGCAGCTCTGGTTGGTGGTGATCACGGACGAGCGGGACCGTCCGGTGGCCCGAGGCGAGGTCCGGCTGGCGAACATCAACTCGGCGGACGCCCTCGCCCGCGGCTGACCATCAGCCGGCGCCTTCCCCGACTCGGGCGCCCCGCTGCATGGAGCGATCTTGCCTTTCAGGGCGTTCAGGAATGATAGGCGTCGGCGCTATGCCGGACCGCTGTGACCTCCACTACGCGCCGCTCGTCATCGATGAGATAGAGCACTCGGTAGGCGCCCCGTCGAGCGCTGTAGGTGGGCGCGAGCGGGGGCTCGAGCGGCTTGCCTATCCGGCGCGGATTGGCGACGAGCGGTCCAGTGATGAACTCGTACACCGCCGTGGCCACCTTCTCCGGCAGTGTGCGAGTGATGGCCGTCACCGCCGGACCGGAGATCCGCAGGCGGTATGGCGGGTCACGGTTCTCGACGGAGTCTTGGTCGCCGCCGTCAGTCATCAAGCCGAAGCCGGCGGTCGGCCGGCCTCGCGCATGGCCGTGGCGAGCTCTTCGCCGTCGAGGAAGTCATCAGTCGCCAACGCTCGGCGACCGGCGGCGTGGGCCGCGACCAGGTCCGGGTCGGACAGGACGGCGATGGTTTCGCGCAGCGCATCATAGTCATCGGCGCCGAGCAGGACCGCTACCCGGTGACCGTTGCGCGTGATCTCGAACCGCTCGTGTGTGGCTTCCGCTGCATCTACGAGTCGCGAGAGTCGAGCGCGAGCATCCGCCACCGGCAATACGGTCATGTACATAATTCTAGCGCGTCATGGCCCACCATGTGCCCGCCCCGCACCGGCCACCGGCGAGGCGGCGGTCATCCCCACCGTACTGGCATCCTGTGCCGGAGCGCGACGCTGAGTGGCCGGCGCGGCCGGAGCACCCGGTTCCGCCCTGACGAAGGAGCAGCATGGCCGACGCTTCCGAGAGCCTCACGGTGACCGACAACCGCACCGGTCAGACCTACGAGTTGCCGATCGAAGAAGGTGCCATCCGCGCCAGCGCCCTACGCCTGATCAAGCTCAATGACGAGGACCCGGGACTGCTGAGCTACGACCCCGGCTACATCGCGACCGCGAGCTGCCGCAGTGCGATCACCTTCATTGACGGCGAGCGCGGCATCCTGCGCTACCGGGGGTACCCGATCGAGGAGCTGGCCGAGCACAGCAGCTTCCTCGAGGTCGCCTACCTGCTGGTCTCCGGTGAGCTGCCGAACGACCAGGAGCTCGCGCTGTGGGTGGACGAGATCAAGCACCACACGCTCGTGCACGAGAACATCCGCAAGTTCGTCGACGGCTTCCACCACGACGCCCACCCGATGGGGATTCTGATCAGCACGGTCGCCGCCCTGTCGACCTTCTACCCGGACGCCAAGGACATCGACGACGCGGCCAAGCGCCGGTTGCAGATCGTCCGGATGACGGCCAAGAGCGCGACCCTGGCCGCCTTCGCCTTCCGGCACGCGATGGGTTTTCCCTACGTCTACCCGGACAACGACCTGTCGTACACCGGGAACTTCCTCAGCATGATGTTCAAGATGGCCGAGCTCAAGCTCAAGCCCGAGCCGGCGCTCGAACGCGCGCTCGACGTCCTGTTCATGCTGCACGCCGACCACGAGCAGAACTGTTCGACCAGCGCCATGCGCCAGGTCGGCAGCTCGCGTCCGGATCCCTACTCCGCGGCGGCAGCCGCCGTTGCCGCGCTCTACGGCCCGCTGCACGGCGGGGCGAACGAGCAGGTGCTGCGGATGCTAACCGAGATCGCTCGGCCGGAGAACGTCGCCAGCTATGTCGCCCGGGCCAAGGACGGCAAGCGGCGGTTGATGGGCTTCGGGCACCGAGTCTACCGCAGCTACGACCCTCGAGGTCGGGTCGCGCGCCAGGTGGCCGACGACGTGTTCAAAGTCACCGGGATCAATCCGCTGCTGGAGACCGCGCTGGAGCTGGAGCGGGTGGCCCTGTCCGACGACTACTTCCTCTCCCGCCAGCTCTACCCCAACGTCGACTTCTACACCGGGATGATCTATCAGGCGATGGGCTTCCCGGTGGACATGTTCCCGGTGCTGTTCGCCATCGGGCGGATGCCGGGCTGGCTGGCCCAGTGGGAGGAGAACCTGCTGGACGAGGAGCAGAAGATCAACCGGCCACGTCAGCTGTGGGTGGGACACGGCATCCGGCATTACGTGCCGATGGGGCACCGCGCGCCGTACGCCGGCACCCGGCTGGCACTGCAGGCGGCCAGTGCCGCGCCACCCCGTCCAGGGCGCTGACGTGGGCGCCGACCACGGTGCGGTACCGGCCGGGGCGGGCCCAGCGCGGCAGCGGCCTCGCTGTTCGCCGACCGCAGCTTCTCGGCGTGGATGTCGCCGCATAGGCGGCGTCGGCGTCGAAGCCCGGGCAGCCCCCCACCGCAACCCGATCCAGCACCCAGGCGCCGCCGAGCCGGCGGCAGTCGACCACCTCGACGTCGGCACCCGACGCCGCAGCCAGGTCAGGCTCGGCCGTGCCGTGCTCCTCTCACCTCGCTGCGCCGCCCTGCACGACCACCAGTCGAGGTGAACGCGGGGTCTGGCCGTGCAGCTCGGTTCGTCGGTCGGTGGGCGTCACTGCGGCTCATAGGTCGTTGCCGGCGTAGGAGAGGTTGAAGCTCTTGTTGGTCAGGGGGAAGTCCGGGACGATCGTGTCGGTCAGTGCGGCGGGCACCGCGGGCCAGGTCAGGAATGAGGGGTCCACGATCTTCAGCCGAGCCAGGGTGCCGTTTGGGTGCAGCTCGACGCGCTGGGCGATAGTCCCTCTCCACCCTTCAACGAGTCCCACGCCGGAGACGTGGCCACCGGGCAGCCGCTGAGGCGCCTCGCGGTGAGCGGTGCCGGGACGGGCTTCGCGCAGCAGCTGCTCGAGCAGGTCGACGCCGGCCTGCACCTCGCCGGCGCGCACGAGGAAGCGGGCTAGCACGTCGCCATCGCTGCAGGTGACCGCGGCGACCTGCGCGGTTGCTTGGTGGAAGGGGTGGTTTCGGCGTGCGTCGATGTCGACGCCGCTGCCCCGCGCGACGAAGCCGAGCGCGCCGATGTCGCGGACCTGATCGGCGCCGAGCACAGCGGTGCCGGTGAACCGGTCCCGCACCACACTGTTGGCGAGTGCGAGCTCGACGAGCTCGGCGACGTCGACCGCGATGCCGGCCAGCTGGCCGTGGGTGGGCAGTTGGGCGACGTGGGCGCCCCCGGGCTGGACGGCGCCGCGCAGCAGCCGGTGCCCGGTCACGTCGGCGTTGAGCCGCAGTAGCTGCTCACGGATCCGCAGCGCGTGCGCGTTGAGGATCCCGTAGCCGACGTCGTTGCACAGGGCCCCGAGATCGGCGACGTGGTTGTACAGCCGCTCCAGCTCGAGCAGCACGGCGCGCAGCACCCCGGCGCGCGCCGGCACCGGCCAGTCATAGGCGTCCTCGACGGCGAGGCAGAAGGCGAGGGCGTGCCCGACGCTGGTGTCTCCTGAGACCCGCTCGGCCAAGGGGAGCGCGTCGGTGATGGTGCGGCCCTCGGCCAGCTTCTCGATCCCCTTGTGGGTGAACCACAGCCGCGCCTTGAGCTTGAGGATGGTCTCCCCGACCACCGAAAAACGGAAGTGGCCCGGTTCGATCAGCCCGGCGTGGACCGGCCCGACCGGGATCTCGTACACGCCGGGCCCGTGGACCCTCAGGAACGGGTAGGGCTCGTCAGTGGAGCCGAACGGGGGAGGCGGCCCGGCGTCCGAGCGCATCGGGTACCAATTTCGCGGCCAGTGCTGGTGGCGAACCAGCCGGCGCGGCAGCGGGTGGTCCAGCGGCACGATGCCGTACAGGTCCCGCATCTCCCGTTCGAACCGGCCGGCCGGAAACGACAGCGCCGCCAGGCTGGGCACCTGGGGTGTGTCGCGTTCAGTGCGCACCACCAGCTCGACCCGCCTGTCCGGTCCGCCGGCGGTGAACAGGTACACAACCCGGAACGCGTCCGGGTCCTCGTGCGCGGCGACCAGCGCCAGCCGGAACCCGGCGGCGAGCAGGGCACCGGCCTGCGCGGGCAGGTCAGCGGCACTGACCTGCCGCGGCCGCTGACCGGCCGCGGCCACCGGCGCCGGCGGGCGTGGGCGGTCCGCGCTGGTCATGAGGTCCCCGCAATCGCCGCGGCGGCGCTCAGCAGCTGCTCCAGCGGCCAGGCGAGCATCCCGATGACGGCGAGCACGACCAGCCCCGTCACCAGCGGCGCGACCGCGGCCGCCCCGCCCGGCGGCGGGTCCGGCGTTGACTGCCCGGCGGCGCCCCCGACCAGCATGCCGGCGGCGTGCGCGGCAACCGCGACGAACACGACCAACAGCAGCGCCAGCGCCACCGCGACTGCCCAGCCCAGCCCGGCGGTCGCGGCCGCGCGGGCCAGGGCGAGCTCGCTGACGAACAGGCTGAACGGGGGCAGCCCGAGCAGCGCGGCCAGCCCGAGCGCGAACGTGCCGGCCAGGAGCGGCCGGCGGGTCAGTAGTCCCCGCACGTCGGCGATCTGCGTGCTGCCTTCGGCGGCCAGGATCTGCCCCGATCCGCAGAACAGCACGGCCTTGCCCAGGCCGTGGCCGAGGATGTGCAGTAGCAGCGCCGCGACGGCCAGCGGGGTGCCGACAGCCACTCCGAGCACGACCAGCCCCATGTGTTCGATGCTGGAGTAGGCCAGCAGCCGCTTGTAGTCGCGCTGGGCGAGCAGCATCGACGCGGCCAGCGCCAGCGACGCGAGCGCGACCGCCAACAGCAGGGTGCGCACAAACCGGGGGTCGAGCGCAGCGACCGCGATCACCCGGTAGCGCAGCAGCGCGTACACGGCCACCGACAACAGCACCCCGGACATCAGCGCCGACACCGGCGCCGGGGCCTGGCTGTGTGCATCGGGCAGCCAGCTGTGCATCGGGACCAGTCCTGCCTTGGTGCCGAAACCCAGGACCAGCAGCGCGACCGCGACCCGCATCACGCCCGGATCGAGCTGGTCGCCGTGAGAGACCAGCACCGCCCAGTCAAGGGACCCGTGCCCGTCGACTCCGGCCTGCTGGGAGGCGTAGTACACCAGCACGGTGCCCAGGTAAGCCAGCGCGATCCCGACCGAACAGATGATCACGTACTTCCACGTCGCCTCCAGCGACGCGCGGGTACCCCGGTGCCCGACCAGGAACGCGGTCACGATCGTGGTCGCCTCGACCGCCGCCCAGAGCACGCCGAGGTTGCTCGCAAGTACGGCCAGGACCATCGCCGCCAGGAACAGCGGCACCAGCACGGCGTACCGGCGGGCGCCGCGGGCGTCGGTATGCCCGGTGGCCAACTCCTGCTCGATGTAGCTGACACCAGCCCACGTGGCGATCACAGCGACAGCACCGATGACCAGCAGCATCACGGCCGAGAGCGCATCGGCCCGCAGCATCCCGCCGATCCTGAGCACCGACCCGTCGATGGTGGCCATCCCGGCCAGCACCCCACCCGTGAGGATGACCGCGGCCGCGGCGACCGCGGACCAGGCCACGGCCCGCCGCCACCCGACCAGCCCTGCGGCCGCGGCCGCCGCCAGCGGCGCCAACAGCGGCGCCGCCAGCGCCGCCGTCCCGGCCGCGACGGCGGTGTCGTGCAGTACACCGCTCACCGAGCCCCTGCCTTCCGGTGCGTTGCTGTCCTCATCAGTCCCGCAGCTCCCGCAGCTCGTCCAGGTCGGTGCGCCCGAACGTCAGCCGCATCCGGGCGGTCAGCACCTGCAGCACCAGCACCACCAGCAGCAGGTCCAGGGACACGCCGAGCTCCACGATGAGCGGGACACCGGAGGTGGCCAGGAACGCGGTCGCGGTGATGCCGTTGTCCATCAGCAGAAACCCGACCACCTGCGAGAGCGCACGGCGGCGGGTGACCAGGACGAAGAAGCCCAGGAACATCACGGCCAGCGCGACCGGCAGGGCCTGCGTCGCGGGGGAGGGGGCCAGCGCGACCAGCGGGCGGCTGACCGCGTACGCCAGCAGCGTCAGCAGCGCCCCCGCCAGCAGGGACGCAGCCACGTTCACCAACGGCTCGGTCTCGCGAACCTCCCCGGTGTCGCGCAGCACACGGCGCAGCACCGCCGGCAGCACCACCGCCTTGAGCGCCAGCACCCCGGCCGCGACCGCGTACAGCTCGCTGCTGCCTTCCCGCGCACCGAGCAGTGCGGCCAGCGCTGCCAGCAGCACGCCCTGCACGACGAGCAGGCGCACGATCGCTGCCAGCTCCCGCCGCCACAGGATCAGCACCGCCGCGAGCAGCAGTGCGCCGCAGATGAGGTTGAGCGTCTGCACGTACACCGTCTCGCTCACCGGGGGTCGCAGCCCGATGGAGTGGTCCATGGGGATCTGGTCGTCATGGTGGTCATGCCAGGAAGAAGGACGCGGACACGGCCAGGAGCCCGAACAGGAACGACCCGGCCAGCAGCTCGGGCACCCGGAACAGCCGCCACTTGGCCATGAACACCTCGAACGCCGCCAGCGCGGCGCCGAATGCGACGACTTTGACCGCGAACAGCATCGCCGCGCCCAGCAGCGGCAGGGGGCTGGCGGTGGTCGCCACCCCCCACGGCAGGAACAGGTTGGCGCCCAGGCCGAGCAGCACCGTGAGGCGCAGCGCGGACGCGAGCTCGACCAGCGCCAGGTCGCGCCCGGCGTACTCCAGCACCATCGCCTCGTGGATCATCGTCAACTCCAGGTGGGTGGCGGGGTTGTCCACCGGGAGCCGCCCGGTCTCCGCGACGACGACCACGGCGAAGGCGACCGCGGCCAGCAGGCTGGCCGGGGAGAGCACCTGACCTGGAGCGGTCAGCATGCCCTCGACCAGCGCGGCCAGGTTCGATGACCCGACGCGGGCGGACAGGGCGAACCCGGCGAGCAGAATCGTCGGCTCGGCCAGCGCCGCCACCGTGATCTCCCGGCTGGCGCCCATCCCGCCGAAGGCGGTGCCGGTGTCCAGGCCGGCCACCGCCAGCGCGACGGTGCCCAGCAGCAGCAGCGCTACGACCGCGAACAGGTCCGCGACCCCGTCGAGCGGGGACACCGTGGACAGGAACGGCGCGACGGCCGCGATGAGCAGGGTCGAGGCCAGCAGGACCCGCGGTGCCGCGGTGAACACCCAGCTGGAACCGTCCGGGCGGATCGCCTCCTTGCCGAGCTGCTTGCGCAGGTCTCGCCACGGCTGGCCCACGCCAGCGCCGACGCGGCCCTCTAGGCGGGCCCGGACCTGGCGCATCAGGCCCGCCAGCAGAGGCGCACCACCCACGACCAGTACCAGCTGCGCGGTCACTGCGGCCAGCGCGCCGACCGTCACCGCCGAGCCGGTCATCCGCTGAGCCGGACCACGACCAGGACGGCGAGCATCCCGACGAACCCGTAGGCCAGGTAGCGGTGCACGCTGCCGTTGGCCACCGGTCGGGACCACCGACCCCAGCGGGCCGCCGCGCCCAGCAGCGGCGGGTACAGCCGCGCCTCGAGCCGGTCGGGGACCCGATGACGAAACCGGACACTCTCGATGAGGTATCGCGACTCGGTGTAGGGAGTGACGACGACGTCCTGCTCGGGGCGCAGCACGTCGTCGAAGACCCGAGTGAGCGGCTCGGCGAACGAGGTCGCGGTGTACTCCATCCGCGAGTCCAGGCGGGTCCCGCCGCAACCCCACACCGGCGCCACCCGCCGGGGCAGGCCCCGACCCACCCAGCGGGCCAGCGCCGCGGTCGCGGCGGTGCCGACGAGCAGGCCGATCGCGATGAGCAGCGGCGACATCGACCCGGCGATCCCCACCAGCTGCAACCTCACTCCGCTGTCGGCCAGCGGTGCCCCGTCCCGTACCGTCGGCATCACCTGCAGCACCCGGGCCAGCGGCGCAGCCGCCGCCACCGGCGCCAGCGCGAGCCCCAGGCATGCCGCCGCGGCCAGGGCCATCCCCGCCCGCATGCTGGGCGGACTCTCCACGGCGACCGCAGCCGGCGCGGACCGGGGCCGGGCTAGGAACCCGACGCCGAACGCCTTGACGAAGGTGGCCACCCCCAGGCCCGCGGTCAGCGCGACCACCCCGACCGCCAACGGCATGCTCACCGCGACCACCACCGTGGGCGGGCCAGTCCCGGTCAGGCTGTGGATCAGCCCCTGGAGCAGCAGCCACTCCGAGACGAACCCGTTGCCCGGCGGCAGGGCGGCCGCCGCCAGCGCCCCGAACGCGACCAACGCGGTCGTGACCGGCATCCGCGCCGCGAGCCCGCCCAGGCGGTCCAGGTCCCGCAGCCCAGTGGCGCGCAGCACCGACCCGGCCCCCAAGAACAGCAGCGTCTTGAAGGCGGCGTGGTTGACCGCGTGCAGCACCGCGGCGGCCATCAGCAGTCCGGCCAACGCCCGGTTCCCTTCGGCGGCGAACACCCCGGCCGCTCCGACCCCGATCAGCATCAGCCCGACGTTCTCCGTCGTGGAGTAGCCGAGCAGCCGTTTCAAATCGGTCGCGACGCTGGCCTGCAGCACTCCGTACAGCGCGGACAGGCCGCCGACGGCCAGCACCAGCAGACCCCACCAGCGGGGACCGCCACCCAAGAGGTCGAACCCGACCCGGATCAGCCCGTATAGCCCAAGGTTCACCATCGCCGCGGACATCAGCGCGGACACATGGCTGGGCGCCTCCGGGTGTGCGCGGGGCAGCCACACGTGCAGCGGCACCATGCCGGCCTTGGAGCCGAACCCGGCGAAGATCAACACAAACACTAGCGACCGGGTCCCCCGCGACAGGTCCGCGGCCCCGGCGCGAAGCGCGGCGAACGACTCCCCGCCGGCGGCGGCGGCGAACACCACCAACCCGAGCAGGATCGCGACCGCGCCGGCATGGGTCATGGCTCCATACCACAAGCCGGCGTCGCGCACCGAGCGACGTAGCCGGTGCTCGGCGAGCACCAGCACGAGGGAGGTCAGCGCCATCAGCTCCCAGAGCACCAGCAGCGTGCTCACGCTGGCTGCCGCGGGCACCAGCAGCATCGTCGCAACGAACAGCGGCAACACCGCCTGCGCGGTCCGGGACGCGGCCGCCTCCACGTGCCCGGTCCCCGCGTCCACGGCACGCTGACCCGCGGGCTCGGCCCCCGGGGCAGCCGCGGCCCCCGCCGCTGCGTCGTCGTCGGTCGCGTGTCGACCGCCGGGACCGGTGTAGCCGACGCTGTACACGCCGGCCGCGACCGTCACCGCGCCGATGAGCAGCAGGAACGCCCCCGACAGCGGGTCGACCGCAAGGGTCGCCGCGCCCAGCGGCAAGATTCCCGGCACGGTCATCGACCACGCCTGCCCAGCGAGGGCGGCGGCACCGGCGAGCACTCCGCCCAGGCCCACCGTGGTCGTCAGCAGTCCCGTGGCCAGCGGCCGGGCACGGGCCGGGGCCAGCGCGCCGGTGGCAGCACCGGCCGCCGCGCCGGCGACGACGACGCCCAGCCCGGCCGCGATTAGGTTCATCGGCCCGTCAGCCCGCGCAGCGCAGCGATGAGGACGTGCGGGGCCGGTGGGCAGCCCGGCACCTCGACGTCGACCGGAACCACGTCACTGACCGCGCCCTCCACGCCGTAACCGCCGGCGAACACCCCGCAGTTGCGTGCGCAGTCGCCCACCGCGACGACGCGCTTGGGCCTCGGGGTCGCCTCGTACGTCGCGCGCAACGGGTCGGCCATGTTGCGCGTCACCGGCCCGGTCACGAGCAGCGCATCCGCGTGCCGGGGGGAGGCGACCAGCCGCAGGCCGTACCGTTCCGCGTCGTACACCGGCCCGAACGCCGAAGCGATCTCCAACTCGCATCCGTTGCACGAACCGGCGTCAACGTGACGCAGCTGCACCGAACTCGCCAGCGGCGCGGCCGGCGAGGAGTCACAACCTCTACCGGCCCCCACACCGGGCGCCGGTGGCGCCGGCTCGGCGACCCGACCGGTTCGGACAATCTTGCCAAGCACGCTCATCGACAGTCCAGTGGGTTGAAAGGGGCAACGGGCCGGGAGACACCGAGCCCGGGCGCCGCGGGATACAGCAGGCGAGGACTCACTGGGCCGACGCACTAGCCGGGCGCCGTCGCGGTGCTGTCGCCGCCGCCAGCGAGGCCAGGATGCGCCGCCCCACCGCAAGCAGCTCGGCCACCTCGGGGCTGGTCGGCGAGTAGTACACCGTCGATGCCCCACGCCGCGCCGACACCAACCCCGAACGCCGAGCACGCCGAGCTGCCGGGACAGGTTCAACGCCTCGACCCCGAGCCTCCACCAGAGTGGTCAGCGCCACGGTCTGCTTGAGGCGATGCCCGCGCCAGATGACTGAGCGCACTTGGAATGTCAGGAAGGCGATGGCCAGCAGCGCGGCGGCGACGGCGACGTACTGGAAGAACGGGATCCACACGTAGAACTCATTCGACATCGTGCCCCGCTCCCCCTCCTGCAGCCGCGCTCATCTCGGCGTCAGCAGTGTCCTCGCGGAAGAGCCGACGCCCACCACCGGATGCTTCCGGAGGAGGAACGCTTCGAACCGCTGCCCGGCATCCTTCGCTTAGTGGTCCCCACCGTAAGTTCGTGGGGGTGGGCCCGACCGTCGTGATCGTGGTGCCCCGAGTGCTCCGCAGTACGGCGTGTCGCGACACCAGCCGCACCACGATCAACACGGGGGCACCGCGGGCGGCCAATTCCTTGGTCGCTGCCCACGTGCGCAATCGAGACTCGTCTGGCCGCCTGCGAGCGGCGCGACAACGCCACCGCCGCGGCGTTCGACGGGAGCCTCATCGCCCAACGCGCTCGATGGCCTGCTCGCGATCGACCAACACGAACAAGCGCCAACCGCAGCGGCCGCTTGACCCCCACGAGCTTGCGGCGGCGACCACAAGTGGTCGGGGCCGAAATCTCGTGGGGGGATGGGCAGGGGATGGGTGCGGCGAGTCGTCGGCTCGTCAGATCAGACCAGATCGTCGGGCCGGCCAAGTGGAAGCCGTGGGCGCAGTCGAGCGCTTCCTCGGGCGAGCCGGTGAAACTGCCGATGGGCAGGACTTGACTG
>Ga0097691_1000910_pt1 | contig 23448 bp, 19 predicted proteins | sample NGESurdeep072012_8_FD_72858 | JGI IMG/M metagenome (GOLD analysis project Ga0097691, IMG submission 72858) | Arctic peat soil microbial communities from Barrow, Alaska - NGEE Surface sample 210-1 deep-072012 | ecosystem: Environmental > Terrestrial > Soil > Wetlands > Peat ... | reverse complement strand
CACCCGTACGGACCAGCAGACGATCGACCCAGCTTCGAATATTCCCCTGGCGCAGAGCTACATCCTCGGCAACCACTACTCCTTCCGCGGCGTCAGCCATCAGTACACGTCGAACGCTTCAGCGACGGGCACGTTCATGCCGCTGTATAACCTGACGTCGAACACGACAGTGGGCGGCAGCTTCAGCCGTAACCTGTTCGAGGGCAACGACTGCTTCGGCATCGGTATTCCGTCGGGGACCGCCTCGTGCTCGGCCACGACGAGCCAGTTCGCGATCACCGAGTCGCATACGGACGACCGCTCGCTCGGCCTGTTCGCTCGCGAAGAGCTGGCCTACGCTGACCGCCTGTTCCTGGCGGGGAGCTTGCGTGCGGACAACAACAGCGGTCTGTCACGCGAAATCACGGGCCTGAGCTACTACCCATCGGTCAATGCATCATGGCTCATCTCGAAGGAAGGATTCTTCCCTCAGACCAGCTTGCTGAATCAGCTTCGGCTCCGCCTTGGCGTCGGCACGGCCGGCCTGCGCCCGGGCTTCGGTGCCGCCGAGACCTTCTTCGCCCCGCGCGTCGCGCAGGTCGGGACGGCCGAGGTTCCAGCCCTCATCTTGACGAACACCGGTAATCCGAATCTCAAAGTCGAGCGCACGACGGAACTCGAGGGCGGTTTCGACGCCGGATTCTTCAATGACCGGGTCACCGCCGAGTATACCGCATTCACGCGCCGGTCGAAGGACGCACTGGTTTCGCGCAGCCTCGCCCCGTCGGCCGGTCTCACGGCGTCGGTGTTCCAGAACCTTGGCAGTGTCCGAAACTGGGGTCAGGAACTCGGTCTCGGATTGAACGTGTTGAACACGACCAACGTGCAATTCAACTCGCACGTCGTCGCCACCATCCTGCACAACCGCATCGAGAATCTCGGCGCCGGGATTGCCCCGATCTCGCTTTACCGCGGCGAGCAGCAACATCGCCAAGGCTTCCCTACGGGTGCGTACTTCGCGTTGCCGATCAAGTACGCCGACGCGGACGGCAATGGAAAGTTGTCCCGCGCAGAAGTGACGATAGACTCGACCAAGCTTCTCCGCGACAGTCTCGGCAACCTGACCAACGTGGCCTATGTCGGACCGTCGCTGCCGACAAACACCCAGAGCATCTCTGGCGACCTCACGCTCTTCAACAGCATCACAATCTCTACTCTGTTCGAGCGGCGTGCGGGAAACTTCCAGCTCAACGGGACCGAATCGTTCCGTTGCAAGCAGCAGGCGGGCACCGCGTTCTTCAGTCAGTGCAGCGCACTGTCGAATCCGAACGCCACGCTCGCGGAACAGGCGGCCCTCATCGGCTACCAGTTCATGGGGGCGACGCCGTACGGCTATATCGAGGACGCGAGGTTCGTGAAGTGGCGCGAGCTGTCGGTGCGTTTCCAGGTACCGGCATCGATCGGCGACCGTTTGCATCTGTTGAGCGGTGCCTCGGTCTCTGTGTCGGGCCGCAACCTGCACACGTGGACGAAGTACACCGGCCTGGACCCCGAAATCGCCGAGACCGGCGGTGGCGCGGGCTTCAGCCAGGGTGAGTTCAACACCCAGCCGCCAGTCCGTACTTTTACAATCCGTTTCGATTTCAAACAATAAATCACTGAGCCGATCAACATGACTAATATTCTGAAAGGAAGGGGCGCTCGCGCCCTTTCCAGGCTGGCCCTTGCGGCGGTCGCGATCGCGGGCTCGGCATGCGACACCAACAAGCTGGTGCAGGTTTCCGACCCCGCCACGCTGCGCCCGGGTGACCTGAACAACATCGGGTCGGTTCCGGCGCTGGTGAACGGAGCGTTCCGCCAGTTCATCGGCGGCTATAGCGGTCTCGGCGACGATTCCTTCCTATCGGCGTCGGCAGTGATCTCCGACGAGGCATACTACGGCGACACATTCCCGACGCGCCAGGCGGCGGACTCGCGCATTCTGCAGCCGACCGTGCTCGGCAACATTTCTGACCTCTCGTTCAGTCGGCTCGAGCAGGCGCGCTTCAACGCTCGCCGTGCGTATGGCGTAGTCGACCAGTTCTCGACACCATTGACGGCGGTCGCAGATTCCGCCACCAAGGCGCAGCTACGCACGATCGAGGGTTACGTCTACGTGACGCTGAGCGAAGGGTGGTGCGGCGACGTGCCATTCAGCGTGCTGCCGGACGTTGGTCCGATCGACCCGAGCCAGATCGTAGGCGGCGTTGGTCTTACCACCAGCCAGATGAACGACACGGCGACGTCGCGCTTCAACCAGGCACTCGCCAACAGCAGCATCAACCGTCTCGCGGCAGTTGGGAAAGGGCGTGCGCTGCTCAACAACGGCCAGTTTGCCGCGGCAGCGGCGGCAGTGGCGGCGGTTCCGACCACCTACGTGTTCCTGCTGCAACACTCGCAAAACACGGCGGCGGAGAACAATCCCATGGCGTCGCTCGAGCAGAATGGTCGCTACGGTGTCGCGAACCTCGAAGGCGGTCTGACGGCGACGGGTAGCGCGATTCGCACCGACACGGCGTCGACGACCACCGCGCCTGGTGGAAGCGCGGAGGGACTCGCATTCCGCGGTCTCCTGGACGTGCGTGTACCGTGGGAGCCGAAGCCGACCAATGGCCTGTGCTTCTCGTCGTCGATCCGTTGCAAGATCAACGACAACTATCCGAATTTTGACGCCGATGTGCCGCTGGCGTCCGGCGTGGAAGCTCGTCTCATCGAGGCCGAAGCGGCATTGCAGGCAGGCGATGCGGTGACGATGCTGTCGAAGCTCAACGCGCTCCGCGCCGCTTCGACGTCACTCCTGACCGGGCTGTATGCCGGCGCAACGCCGACGAGCGCGTTCAAAACGAACGGCGCACCGAACACGCTCGCTCCGCTGGTAGATCCAGCTGATCCGGCAACGAGCGCAGCCACGCAGTTCGCGGCGCGCCGCGGCCTGCTGTTCAGTGAGCGCGCACTGTGGCTCTATAACACGGGCCACCGTCAAGGTGATCTGCGCCGGCTTGCTCGCGCGCCATACAACCTCGCGACGACCGCTGTGTTCCCGAGCGGACTGTTCTTCCGAGGCGGTTCCTACGGTTCGGACGTTGCCTATCCGATTCCGTTCGCTGAGCAGAACAACACGGCCTTCAACCCGGCAGCCTGCAACACGACGACGCCGTAGCGAGGGTCTCGCTTGAACATATCTACGGGGTGTGACTTCGGTTACACCCCGTAGTTTTTTCGTCCAGGCGGCGAAGAGAAGCAGTGAGTGATGTTTTCCCCTTCGCGTTCACATTGATGCTCACGGAGTTGGGGCGAGCCGCTTCTCCGTTGCGGTCCGCAGGTGCTCCTCGATCGCGCCGGTGGAGCTACACACTATCGGATCTCCCGAGAAGCCGTCGTTGCGGCGCAGTGTGCCGGTCACGTGGGTTGACGCCGATGTTGTGCCGTCCGACAGCCGTGACAGCGTCGTAATTACTACGGCCGTGACGCGACCCGCATCCACCATTGGCCCCGTGAGTCCGGCGCCGCAGTCGAAGAACTGGCCGATGGGTCGTCCCAGCACGCGCCGCGGTACGACAAATCCGGCGCTACCGTACCGACCCGTCGCGGGATCAGAGATGGTAGGGTCGATGCCAATGTCTGCGTAACCAGCAACGAGTGCGCGCCACACCTTGTCCATTGGCGCGGAGAACTTCACGCGCGAGTGTTCGTCAGCGGTGGACTGCCGCATCACCCTGCCGTCGGTGTCCACGACGAGAACCCGATCAGGGGCGGGGTTCGGCGTTGGGATGTTTGACGGCGGGCAACCAACCGCGAGGAGCAGTGCGGGAACAAGCAAGAGAAGAAATCGTATGCGACGCATGGAATATGCTCGGTTGGGATGGCGGTGCCGCGGCAACAATGACGCGCGGCACAGAGAGTGTCAAGACGAACGGGAACGAGGCGTCACTTCAACCGCCGAACCGCCCTTTGAGCAGCGCCCGTAAATCGAGCAGGGGAGCCGCGGTTGTGGCCGGCTCGTCGTTCGACTTTTGCGATACCCCCACCGTCACCCTCTCCATCCGGTCACGCATTCCGCGATCGATGAAGCGCGACAGCTGGTCGATCGAATAATCCGAGCCGCGCCTCGTGGAATAAGAATTCAACGGATACGTGACGCTCAGATGGTTCCGTGCGCGAGTCATTGCGACGTACATCAGCCGCCGCTCCTCTTCAGTTTCTTCTGGTGAGCCGAGACAGCGAGAAGACGGGAACCAGCCGTCCACTGCCCAGATGATGAATACGGCGTCCCACTCCTTGCCTTTGGCCGAGTGGGCGGTGCTGAGGATGAGATAGTCGTCATCCTCCTGGCTGCTGCTGGCGCCGGCGAGATCCTGCGTTGCCTGTGGGGGCTCGAGTGCCAGTGCAGAGAGAAACGTCGCGCGGTCGGGGTAGCCGGCGGCAATCTGCTGGAGCTGGTCGAGGTCCAGCAGGCGCGGCTCGGCCTTGTCGTAGCGCTCACGCAGAATGTTGTCGTAGAGCGTCCGCACGCGCGCGATCTCTGCGGAAACGATGGCCTCGTCGGCGGTTTTTCCCGAGCGAAGCTCATCGAGCAGGGCGACGAGCGCCGAATGAGCTGCGCGGGCGCGGGGAGGGGGGCTGTATTGTCCGAATGCTCCCGACTGCCATGCGGCGCCGGCCATCGCGTCAATTGCCCCGCGCGCCGTGGCCTCGCCGATGCCCGGCAGCAGGAGAAGTATCCGGTACCAACTCACCTCGTCGCGCGGGTTTTCCAGTATCCGCAGGAAAGCCAGCACATCCTTTACGTGCGCCGCCTCGAGGAACTTGAGGCCGCCCCACTTCTCGAAAGGGATCTTCCGGTTGGTCAGCTCGATCTCCAGATCGGCGGACATGTATCCGGCGCGGAAAAGAACGGCTATCTGGCGGAGCGGTGTGCCTTCCTCGTGCAGCTCGAGAATACGGTCAACGACAAAACGCGTCTGCTGCTCTTCGTCCTGGGCGGCGACGAGCCACGGAATCTCTCCGCCCTTTCGCTCCGTCCACAGATTCTTCGTGAACCGCTCGGCGGCGCGCGAGATCAAGGTGTTCGTGACGTCGAGAATCGGCTCGGTTGAGCGATAGTTCTGCTCCAGGGTGACGATCGTCGCCCCCTCGAACTGGTTTGGAAAGCCGAGGATGTTGCGGAAGTTCGCGCCGCGGAAGGAATAGATGCTTTGTGCGTCATCGCCGACGACGGTGATGTTCGAGTGCGTCCTGCACATGCCCTTGAGGATGCGCGCCTGGAGGACGTTCGTGTCCTGGTACTCGTCTACGAGAATGTGGTCGTACAGGGAAGCGATCCGTCCGCCCAGCTCGGGAGAGGCCTCCAGAAGCAGCGCCCAGAACAGCAGCAGGTCGTCGTAGTCAACGAGGTTGCGCTGCTGCTTTCGCAGCGTGTAGTCGGAGTAGATCTTTGCAAAATCCAGCAGGTACTCAACGAACTGTGGATACTCGTCGCGGATTATTTCTTCCACCGGGATTCCGGTGTTGACGTGCCGCGAATAGACGTACTGGAGCGTTTCTTTCTTCGGGAAGCGTTTGGACTTCGCCGCGTAGCCGAGCTGGGCGCGCGAGAGCTGCATCAGGTCGGTCGAGTCGCCCTGGTCCATGATTGTGAAATCCTTCGCCAGACCGGCGGCGGGCCCGAATTTTCTGAGCAGGCGGTGGGCCGTTGCGTGGAATGTGCCGCCATGGACTTTCTTGCTTTTTCCTCCCACGAGGCGCTCGACGCGAGAGAGCATCTCCTGGGCGGCGCGTCGGGTGAAGGTGAGCAGGAGAATGCGGTCGGGGTTGACGCCGCGGTCGATGAGGTGCGCGACGCGATAGACCAAGGTGCGCGTCTTTCCGGTTCCGGCGCCGGCGATGATGAGCAGCGGCCCGTCGGCGTGCGTCGCTGCCGCGGCCTGCTGAGGATTAAGGTCGGTTGCTATGTCGCGGCCGGACTCGGCGACGATTCTTTCGCGGGCGGCGTAAATCCGGATTGGGCGGGCGTCAGTCATTAGTCTCGAAATATGGCCAATGAACCGTGGAAACGGGGCTGAAAGGAGTCCTCAATCCTTTCCGTTTCCCAATCCCCGAAAGAACCGTTGCTGACTCCGTATCCGGATACCCGCAGTGGTCATGCCACTACAAAACGGCGGGTGCGATTGAGGAAGCGTCGACAGAAACCGGTTCCAGATTGAACAACTTACCGAACGCCCGAGCGGCAATCTCACCGGCCACTGCCACCGTTGCCAGCGGCGACTGGGAACCATCGGGCAAGCCAGAGAACATTTCGATTTCTCTGGCGATTGACGTCATCGTCACGCCATCGATTCCGCACGGAATTATCAGATCGAAATACGAAAGATCGGTCGTGACATTCAGCGCAAAGCCATGCCACGTGACCCAGTCGCGGGCGTGGACGCCGATTGAGGCGATCTTGCGGCCATTCGTCCATACGCCAGTGAAACCGGTGCTGCGCTCGCCGGGAATCGAATAAGCGGCCAGCGTCCGGATCAGCGCTTCCTCCACCTGCCTGAGAAACCAGTGAAGATCCTGGCGGTGGCGCTTCAAGTCGATAATCGGATAACCGACGAGCTGGCCCGGCCCATGGAAGGTCACGTCGCCGCCGCGCTCGACCTCGAACAGCTCAACTCCTTTCGACGCCAGGAATTCGCTGCTCGAAATGAGATTCCGAGCTTTGGCCGACCGGCCCATTGTGACGACAGGCGGATGCTCGACGAGCAGCAGCATGTCTTCCGAAATTGCCCCGCTGATCCGCTCGCGGGCGAGAGCGCGCTGGAGCTCGAGCGCCTCCTCGTAAGGTGTGAGGCCGAGCGAAACTACCCAGAGCTCACGCATCGGCGTCAGAGATGAATCACCTTTCCGAGCGAATCGAGGCATGCTTCAGCCACCGCTTCCGACAGGGTCGGGTGGGCGTGAATGGCCAGATCGACCTCATCCACCGTGAACTCGTTGGCGCGCGCGACCACCAGCTCGTGGAGTATTTCTGTCGCGTGCGAGCCAATTATGTGAGCGCCGAGTATCTCGCCGTACTTCGAATCGCGGATGATCTTCACGAATCCTTCGGTCTCGCCTGACGTTCGTGCTCGGCCGCTGGCGGAGAAGGGAAACCTCCCAACCTTGTAGTCGAGCTTCTTGTCCTTGCACTGCTGTTCCGTGAGGCCCACGGACGCGACCTCGGGGTGACAATACGTGGCGTTGGGAATGTTTCCGTAGTTCATGAGCCGCACATGCGGATCGCCGGCAAGCAACTCGGCCAGAACCACGCCCTCGCGCTGGCCTTTGTGAGCGAGCATCGGCGGGCCGGCAACGTCGCCGATGGCGTAGATGCCCTTGGCCGTCGTCTCCATCCGCTCGTTGATCTTTACGAAGCCTTGATCGGTTAGCTGGACCCCGGCTTCCTTGAGCCCGAGGTCCTCGATGTTGGGCGCGCGGCCCGCCGCGACGAGTACCTGCTCGACCTCGAGAGTCTGGGTCTTGCCGCCGGCGTCGAGCGTCATGCTGACCGAGCCGGCCCCCACTTTTACGTTACCGATTTTTGCGCCCGTCACGACATCGATCTTCCGCTTCCGGAAGCTTTTTGTCAGCTCTGCCGAGCAGTCGGCGTCTTCCAGGGGGAGGATGGTGGGCGCGATGTCGATGAGCGTCACCTGAGTGCCAAAGGCGCTGAAGACGTCGGCGAACTCGCATCCCACGGCGCCCGCGCCGACGATTGCCATCGTCTTTGGAGCGCTCTCGAGAATGAGCGCCTCATCAGATGAGATGACGGTTTTCTTGTTGAGCTCTAGTCCAGCCTGCGGAAGACCCTTTACCCGGGAGCCAGTGGAGATCACGACCGCCTTTTTCGCGTCGTGCTTCTCCTCCTTTCCGTCGGCGGTCTTCACCGAGACCGAATTCTTGCCGGCGAGCTTTGCCGTGCCCTTGATCCACGCGATCTTGTGCTTCTTGAACAGAAACTCGACTCCCTTGGAGTTCTGGGTTGCGACGGCGCGCGAGCGTTTCATTGCCACGCCATAATCGAACTTCGTCTCGCCAACACTGATGCCAAAGTCGGCCGCTTTCCTGACTTTACTGGCAAGCGAAGCGGACTCCAGAAGCGCTTTGGCGGGTATGCATCCCCACAGTACGCAGGTTCCGCCCAGTCCCTCGCGCTCCACCACGGCCACGGACATGCCGAGCTGCGCGGCGCGGATGGCGCCGACGTAGCCCGCCGGTCCACCGCCGATGAAGATCACGTCATATGAAGACATTTGAGTTTTTCGGGTTACAGGTCTAGAGCACGAGGAGCAGCGGATTCTCTATCAGTCGTCGCAGGGCCTGCAGGAAGCGCGCGCCGGTGGCGCCATCGACGACGCGATGATCGCAGCTCATCGTCACCCGCATCCGCTCGCGGACGACGACGTTGCCGTCAACCACCACCGGCTTTGCCTCGACTCCACCGACAGCGAGAATCGCCGCCTCGGGGGGATTGATGATCGCCGTGAACTCGACGATGTCGAGCATTCCAAGGTTCGATACTGAGAACGTCGCGCCGGTGTACTGCTCCGGTGTCAGCTTGCGCTGGCGAGCCAGGTCGGCGAGCTGGCGAGCCTCGCGTGATATGTCGGAGAGCGTCTTTCGGTCCGCGTCGAAGATCACCGGCGTAATCAGTCCTTCCTCGACAGCTACAGCCATCGCGACATGCACGCGATTGAAATGACGGATGCGGTCGCCCATCCAGTGAGCGTTTACTTCGGGGTGATCGGCCAGCGCATTCGCCACTGCTTTGAGGACGATGTCGTTGTAGGAAACCTTGAAGTCGTCGCCGATCTCCTTGAACGCCGCACGCATCTCGGACGCGCGGCCCATGTCGAATTCCGCCGTGAGGTAAAACGTCGGAACCGGCCCCAGCGACTCGGCGAGACGGCGAGCGATCATCTTTCGGATCTGCGTGAGTGGGATGTCCTGATAGTCTCCCTCGCGGCTGATCAGTCGCTTGACCGGCGGCGCGGCAGCGGTTTTCGGACGTGCCGCGGCAGCCGCCACGGCCGTCTCGATGTCGCGTTTGACGATTCGCCCTCCGGGCCCGGAGCCGCGCACGAGCGCCAGCTCTATGCCGCGATCGGAAGCAAGGCGGCGCGCGAGTGGGGAAGAGCGCTGCCGTCCATTGGCGCCGGTCTGCGGGGGCGGTGGTGCCGGCTGCGCCGGTTGCCCCGGTGCTTGTGGCCGCGGCGCACCAGCGCCCCGTGGCGGCATCGGAGGAGCCGGAAGTGCCACCGGAGCGACGGCGGCAGCGGAGCGAGCGGGCGCCGTCTCTCCGCCGCCTGGCGGAGGCGTGGACGCTTCACCCTGCGGCTCTCCCGGCGCACCCGGAGCCGCCGTCGCAGCCGCCCCAGCTTCGGCTACAATGGAATCGATGTCCTCGTCCGGAGCGGCGATTATCGCGAGCAGCGTTCCAACGGGCGACGCGTCACCCTCGTTGGCGAGCCGCTTCCGCACCACGCCGTCGCCACGCGCCACCAGCTCCATTACCGCTTTGTCCGTCTCCACCTCGGCCAGGATGTCGCCCGACTTCACGGCGTCGCCTTCGTTCTTGAGCCATTTGACGAGGCGACCCTCTTCCATCGTCGGGGACAGCGCCTCCATCACAACCTTGGTTGCCATGATCGTCAGGCGAGGTACATGACTTTCTTCACCGCCGCGATTGCCTTTGCCGCGTCTGGCTTGGCCGCTTTCTCCAGATTCTTCGCGTAGGGCATCGGAACATCTTCCTGGTGAACTCTCAGCACAGGCGAATCGAGATCGTCGAAGCATTCGCGCTGAATGAAGTCCACCACTTGTGCGCCGACGCCGCAGATCTCCCAGCCCTCCTCGAGCACCACGGCGCGATTCGTCTTGCGCACCGAATTGGCGATCGTCTCCACATCCATCGGCCTGACTGTGCGCAGGTCGACGACATCGACGGAGATCCCTTCCTTGGCCAGTGTGTCGGCAACCTGCATTGCCACCAGAACCATCTTTCCATGGCTGACGATCGTGCAGCCGTCGCCCTCACGCTTCAGCTCGGCTTTTCCAAGCGGAATGGTGTATTCGCCGTCCGGTACTTCACCCTTGGTGTTGTACAGCATCTCGCCCTCGAGAAACACCACCGGGTTATCGTCGCGAATAGCTGACTTGAGCAGTCCCTTAGCGTCTGCCGGCGTTGCGGGCGTGACAACCTTGAGGCCTGGGATATGGGCGAGCCAGCTCTCCCACGCCTGGGAATGCTGAGCAGACAGCTGAAGAGCGGAACCATTTGGACCGCGGAACACCATCGGTATGGGGAACTGTCCGCCGGACATGTACAACATCTTCGCGGCGGCGTTGACTACCTGGTCCAGTGCGAGCAGAGCGAAGTTCCATGTCATGAACTCGATGATGGGGCGAAGTCCGACCATCGCCGACCCCACGCCGATGCCGGCAAAGCCAAGCTCGGTGATTGGCGTGTCCACGATTCTCATCGGGCCGAACTCATCGAGCAGCCCCTTCGACACTTTGTACGCGCCGTTGTACTGCGCGACTTCCTCGCCCATGAGAAACACGCGGTCGTCGCGTGTCAGCTCTTCTCTGAGCGCCTGGGTGAGCGCCTCGCGGTAGGTGAGAACTGCCATCGTCAGCTCGTCGTGTTCACGACGACGTCTTCGTAGAGTTTGGAGAGAAGCGGCTCGGGACTCTTGTCGGCGAAATCCCAAGCATCCTGGGCGACTGCCTTTGCCTCTTCGTCGATCTTTGCCAGCTCTCCGTCAGGCAGCTCGCCTTCGGCGTGCATCCTTTCACGCAGCAGGAGAATTGGATCGCGCTTCATGTTTTCGTCCAGCTCCTCGCGTGTGCGGTACGTGCCGCTGGCAGCGTCGGACATCGAATGTCCCATGAAACGATACGTCCGCATTTCGACCAGTGTCGGCAGTTTTTCCGTACGCGCGAGCTGGATGGCGCGCCCCATGACCTCACGCACGGCGAACACGTCCTGAGCGTCAATCGACTCGCCCGGCATGCGATAGGCGGCCGCGCGAGCCACGACATCCTCGTTGGCGGTGGCGCGGGAGATCGCCGTTCCCATCCCGTAACGGTTGTTCTCGATGACGAACACCACCGGCAGCTTCCACAGTGACGCCATGTTGAGCGCCTCGTGGAATGCGGCGATGTTCACCGCGGCCTCGCCAAAAAAGCAAACGCACACCTGATCGCCGCCGCGATACTTGATTGCCCAGCCCACGCCCGCGGCAAGGGGAATCTGGCCACCCACAATCCCATGCCCGCCGAGGAAGTTGACACTCTTCTCGAAGATGTGCATCGAGCCGCCCTTACCGCCGGAGCAGCCATCCTGGCGGCCAAAGAGCTCGGCCATTACGGCGCGCGGGCTCACTCCGCGCGCCAGTGCCTGGCCGTGGTCGCGGTACGACGTCACCACGTAGTCGTCGGGGCGCAGCAGCGACATCGTTCCCGCCGAGATCGCCTCCTGCCCGATGTACAGATGGCAGAAGCCACCGATTTTACCGAGAGCATACGCTTCGGCGCAGCGTTCCTCGAACCGGCGTTGAAGCAGCATGGATTTCAGCAGATCCTTGCGGAGCTTAGCCTCGTCTTCCGGCGGACCGCCTTCCTTGTTTTCTACTGATGCCGAAGCGGCGGAGGCCGCTTTTGCGCTGCGCGGCGGCTCGCGCTTGAGCGTGTCGGTCAAACGCCCGCCGCCTGCACCTGTTCCCAGGCGTGGTAGCTCGACCGCACAAGCGGGGCCGACTCGACATGCCGGAATCCCATCTCCATCCCCACTTCGTACAGATGCCTGAATTCGTCGGGCGTGTAATACCGGTCGAGGGCGATGTGACTGTCGGATGGCCTCAGGTACTGGCCGAGGGTCAGGATGTCCACGTCGACGGCGCGAAGGTCACGCAAGACCTCGATGACCTCTTCGATCGTCTCACCCATGCCTAGAATCATCCCGGTCTTGGTCGGAATGTCGGGGGCAAAGCGTTTCGCGAACCGGAAAATTTCCATCACTCGCGCGTAGCGCCCACCGGGGCGTGCTTTCTTGTAAAGGCGTGGCACTGTCTCGGTGTTGTGATTGTAGATCTCGGGGCGGGCGTCGAGCACGCTGCGGATGCTGTCCTCGTTGCCCTGGAAATCGGGCACGAGAACTTCGACGGAGCATCCCGGGACCAGCTCATGAATCTGCCTGATGGTCTCGGCGAAGATGTGCGCGCCAAAATCGGGAAGGTCATCCCGGTCCACCGAGGTGATGACGGCGTGCTGCAGATTCATCTCAGCGATTGCACGCGCCACGCGCGCAGGCTCGTCGATGTCGTATTTCGGGGGGCGTCCGTGGGCGACTGCGCAGTAGGCGCAGTTTCGCGTGCACACATCCCCAAGGATCATGAAGGTGGCGGTGCCGTGCTCCCAGCACTCGCCGACGTTGGGACAGTGGGCCTCTTCGCACACGGAGTGGAGGTCGAGCTCACGCATCAAATGCTTGAGCCGTATGTACTTCGGCCCACCTGGCGCTTTGACCTTGAGCCACGGCGGCTTGCGGTCCGGCAAGGGCTCCGCGCGGTGGCGTCCCATTATCTGGTATAGCACTTCGTTCATTGGTCCGGAGGAATCTATCCTAAAAGCGGTCCGGGCGAAATCGCGTCAGGTCGTGTTTCGGAGTCTCTCCTGAGGCAATGGCGGCGACGACTTCTCCGGTGAGCGGCGCAAGCAGAATTCCGTTCCGTGAGTGCCCGCATGCATAGATGATTCCGGGGTGATCCGGGTCAGGGCCGATGAGCGGCAGGAGGTCGGGAGTCACCGGCCGCAGCCCGGCCCACGATTTCTGAACGCTGGTAACGCTGAGTGCCGGAGCGATCTCCTCCGACGCCGATCGGACTTTGGCAATTCCATCCACGCTGGTTGTCGCGTCGAAGCCGACATTCTCCATCGTGCTGCCGCCAATTGTCTGAAGGTGCACGCGCGGAACGAGATAACCGCGCGGGCCGTACACCACATGGCGCAGGCCGATCGAGTCATACGCGATCAGCTGGCCTCGCGCCGGCGTGACTGCGCCGGCGAGAGGAGCACCCTCGATGAGTGATGCCCATGCACCTCCGGCGATCACGACGCAGGCTGATTCGTGAAGACCACCGCCGGCAATTTCGACGCTCGGATGCGGCATGTTCCGGCGCACTCCTGCCACTGTCGCGTCGAGGCGCGTGATGAGCGGAGACGAATCGCACATTGCAAGGAGCGCCTGCATGAGCTTCACATTGTCTACGGCGCCGTCGTCCGGGTTCATCACTGCGCCGAGCGCGTGACCCAGAGTCGGCTCGGTGTCTGCCAGCTGAGTGCGGTCCAGCCATTCGGTGCCTGGCAGTGCGGAGCGCTGCAGGCCCTTCACCCCTGCCGCGGTGAGGGCAACCTGGAGAACGCCCAGCCGGTTGAGGGGGACGCGGATGCCCGTCGCGTCGGCCAGAGTTTCCACGTACGAGGGATAGAGGTCGCGCGCGGCGATGGAAAAATCGTGTGCCGGCCCAACGGACCGCTCCACTGAGGGCGCAAGCATTCCGGCGGCAGCCATTGACGCCTCGCCCGGCCGCTGGTCGCTGACGATCAGCACGTTCAGGCCTCGCCGGGCAGCCGCGACGGCGGTGGCGAGCCCGATGACTCCCGCCCCGACAATCGTGACGTCGGCCGTCACCGCCATGGCTGAAACCCGCCCGGCGGGAGTATCGTATAGTTGACATTCCCCGTTATGGAGAGAGTCTCGATGCTCCGCACAATATTGATGACCGGCCTGTTGGTGATGCTCGGCATTTTCGCACTGGGTTTTGTATTCAGCATTTTCGGAACCTTGATCGGCTTGACGTTCTGGCTGCTTGGTTTCGCGATCAAGGCGCTCATCGTGGGTGGCGTCACGTATCTCGCTCTTCGCGTCTTCGCGCCGGACACGGCGCGCCGGCTGAGAGATCGCTGGTCAGGGACGAGTATCGATCGCTACTAATGCATCGTGGTACTGCACACACCACGTGGCTATTTATTTTCCGGATTCCAGGCCCTCGACGATCGCCCACGCGAGCATCGGCACCATGATCTCGTGATGGCCGGTTATTTCATATCCCTTTCCGCCGGCATTCGTTGGCCGGATGACGACGTTGACGCGCGGGCGGTAGTGCCGGATCATGTCCATGTCGCAGGTGGTGAAGTTCGTCGGTCGCGGGGCGTTCAGGTTGCGCGCGATGGTCAGTGCCTTGAGGAAAACTTCGGGCATGATCACGGCGCTTCCCAGGTTCAGCACCACACCGCCCTGATCCAGCCCCGGCAGTGAGGCGGCGAGTCGTCTGAAATCGCGATGACTCGTGTCGCCGATCGCGGCGCCATTGGCTGCCGGGTGCTGATGAATGATCTCGGCGCCGAGTGCCGCGTGGACAGTGCAGGGAATTCCGAGACGGTCAGCGGCGAGGAGGAGCGACATCTCGGGATGGGCCAGGGGAAGCTTCTTCAATGCCTGCGCCACTGACTCGCCCATGCCCCACCCGTTGCGCATGCCCTCCACAAACGCCTCGTTCATGTCCCGGCCGGTTTCCTCGGCCATGCCGAAAGTGCCATCGAGAAGACCGCGGGAGACGTCCTCCGACGTTGCCCCGAAGCGCGCGATCTCATAGTCGTGGATGGCGCCCGAGCCATTCATTGCCAGATGAGTGATCACGCCGCGCTCCATCAGATCGATCAGCAGCGGTGCAACCCCCGTCTTCACGACGTGACCACCGACCATCACCACCACCGCGCGCTTGTTGCGCGCGGCACTTACGAACGCGGCGACTACAGCGCGGAAGTCACCGGCAACGAGAACGTCGGGCAGGCTCGCCACGAACGCCGCAAAGGACCGGTCGGCGCCGGGCGGAGCGGCAAACTCCTCGGTACGAACCTTGTTCGACCGTCGCTCGACCGGAACGGTGCGGACGGAGGAAAGGTCGGCTTCAGGAACGGACGAGCGAGGCGAAGGCGGCAAATCGTTGTCCGCCGTCAGTTTCCCGGGTTCGTCTTCGCTGGCACTGCCGCTAGAGCGTAGGATGTCAGATAGAGGTTGAGGGAGCCGAACGGCAGTTTCGACTTGATCTGCAATACCATGCGCGACGAGTCGTCGGAAAGCCAGACCTCAGCCCTTCCGTTCTCGGAGAAAATGCCGCTGGTCTTGATCAGCGGCTGGACGACTATCGCGTTGAAAGTGCCGGCCGGCACGGTGACGCGCTCCCTCCTCAACACACGAATCGTCACCGGATTCCGGTCAGGAATAAAATAACGGCTGATTTCGTACGTCTGCCCGACAACGAGCGGCAGCGTGCGGACGAAGTAGAGGAATGACCCGTCATCGAGGGGCTGCGCAACCGTCGGAAGAGTTCTCGGTGGCTTGTCGTTGCGCTCGTTGACGTAGAGTCTTTTTTCCGGATAGATCTCGTAACTCTGGGCGCGCTCCTCGGTGCCCTCTTCGAGCTGCTTCAGAAAGCGCAGAGAATAAAAGGTCTCCGTGTCGATCCAACTCTCGAACACGTCATTGACCTTGTAGAAGAATGTGCCGGCCTTGAGCAAGAAGCTTGTGTGCCAGGTGTCGCGGCCGCGAACCCTCTCCACTCCGCGCACTTCCATGGTACCGGTCCCGACTTTCAACGAGCCAAACCTCACGTCGTAAACGAAGCGCTCCCCGGTTCCAAAGGGCACGTGCATGACGCGCTGAGCGAGACGGGGGGCCTGCGCGCCGACCGATGCCGGCGGGGCGGCACCCTGCAAAACTGGCACGGCGACCGCAGGGGCGATCGCCGACAGAAACAGCGCGAGAACGACGCGTCCCACTGCCGGCTGGATCACGAGCCAGTCCTGCGCGAGCGACCGCCTCTCGACCTCCGCCTGGTCGAAACCGAGGTCAACGCTGCGTCAGGGGCCTGCACGGGCCCCACGCCGTCGGAAGTGTCAGTTGTTCCCGTACCGGCGGCGTTCGCTGCGGGCGAGGCCGCCGACGGCGTCAAACCCCGGCCGCGAGGCTCAGCCGTTGGCAAGGTGATCCTGCGCCCGCGTGCGCCCCAGGCAAATCTGTACAAGGCCATCGCATCAGCCACGGGGCGAATCCTGCTTTCACGAACGCGCAGGTCGTAGCGCGGAGCGAGAGACACGGACTCGATGCGGCGCGCGAGCGGCGCGGTGTTCATGAGCAGCTCGACGTTTGCGGCCCAGCCGCTGCTCGTAACCAGCGGTTTTTCGCCGAACGACTTGATGAGATCGCGAAGCAGCGAGATGCGATAAAGCCGGAAGCCGCTGAATGGGTCAGTCACGCCCCTGGTGTTGACGAAGAATCTGACCATCCATGGCGCGAGCATCCGCAGGCGACGAACCGCGGCTGGAGCATCGGCTTCCGCGCGCTCTGTGAGCACAATGTCCGCGCCCCCCTCGAACCGCTTGACCAGCTCGGGGAGATGCTCCGGCTGATCAGTGAAGTCGCCTTGAAGGACGATCATCGCGTCCCGACGCGGATAGCGCGTGCGGCGCGAAACCTCGCGGCACAGCCGGTCCAGGGCATGCGCATAGCCCATTCGCGACTCGCTGCGGAGGACTGTCAGCGGCGCAATCTCGGCATATGGCTCGAGACGCTCACGGGTGCCGTCGGTGCTGCCATCATCGTAGACGACAATCTCATACTCGCGCGAGTATCCCTGGAACACCTTTCGGATGCGCCAGAGCAGGACCCCGATGGTCGGACCTTCGTTGTAAGTGGGGATGCAGATGTAGAGCAAGCGGCCTGCCGGGCTTAGTCGACGTGACTCCGCATAATAGACGCGGACGAACGGTTCTCGCTACCTGAAAGTAGCTGATAGTACACCGCCTCCGTTTGTTGGGTCATGGCAGCCGCGCTGAACATCCCGGCGCGGACGCGCGCCGATTCGGCGAGACGCTGCCGAAGTGGCGCGTCGTCGATAAGGCGGCGCGCTGCTTCAGAGAACGCGGCGATGTTCTCGGCCTGAACGAGCAGGCCGCTGACGTCGTCCTCCACAACTTCCGTGATGCCGCCCACCCCGAACGCAACGGGCGGGACTCCGAGCGCCATCGCGTCTATCACGGAAGTGCCAAGTCCTTCGGCGCGCGCGGGATGCCAGAGAACGTCGAGTCCGGCAACGGCGGGAATTATGTCCTCAACGAATCCGGCGGAAAATCCAGCGACGCCGCCAACGTCGACTACTCCCGTTCTGTCACCGCCCAGGAGGAGAATCCGAGTTCGGTCCCGCACATCGGGCCCGAGTCCGGCGGCAATGCCGGCCAGCTCGGCAATTCCCTTCTCGGCGGTCATCGCGCCGACGACGCCGCAAATCACGCTGTCGGCCGGCCAGTCGAGCTCGGAGCGCCAGTTGCGGGGCACGACTCCGGCGGGCGGGGACTCGACACCCGAGTGGACGACAAGTATCCGCCGCTGGTCGATGCCTGCTTCCACCATCGCGTTGTTGACGGCGACGGAAACCGCAATGAAGCGCGACACGCGGCTGCCGTATTTGAGCCGGGTTGCTTTTGGAATGAACGGAACCCGACGGGTGACGACCAGAGGAGGACTGCTCCGGCCGATGAGTGAGATGCGGGCAATGGCGTGTGATCGGGCATCGTGGGCGTGGACGATGTCGGCGCCGGATTCGCGGATTCGTGCGCGGACAGCCAGCGCTGCCCGCAGGTCCCAATCGGCGCGCATTTGAACCGGTTCGGCCGCGAGTTCCGCCAGGTGAGCCCGCCGCAAAAGCGGCGAGTCAGGCGGGGCCAGGATGAGTGGCTCATGTGCCCGCAACGCGAGCCCTTCCGCCAGCAGGAGCACCTGGCGCTGGCCTCCGCGCCACTTGCGACCGGAATCGATATGAAGAACTCGGAGCCGCCTCAACCCTCTTCCAGCCGGACAGCGAGCGCCCGGAAAAGTCCGCGATCCCAGGGCTCAGGGGAATCGTTCATTTCTTCAGGGTGCCATTGAACAGCTACCGCCCACCAGCCGGGATCGTCGCTTTCGACACCCTCGATGATTCCGTCGGGCGCACGGGCGGTCACGCGCAGGCCGGGAGCGGGCTCGAGGATGCTCTGATGGTGGAGCGAGTTGACGGAGATTCGCGTCCCGCCAACGGCTGCCGCGATCCGTGAGTCCGGCTCGATGATCACCTCGTGAGTTCGCGCGTCGCGCGCGTCGTCAGTGTAGTGTGACAGGGCTCCGGGAACACACGAAGGAATATCCTGAATGAGCGTGCCGCCGAGGGCAACGTTGAGAAGCTGGGGACCGCGGCAGATTGCCAGCACCGGCTTCCGGGCCTCGCGTGCCGCCAGCACAAGAGCTATCTCAGTCTCATCGCGCTGGCGATTCACTGGTCCAAGTCGCTCATTTCGCTGTTGTCCATACAGCTCGGGATCGACATCTTCGCCTCCAGTGAGAACGAGGCAATCGGCGGCTTCGACGATGCTTCGCGCCGCGCTCGGGCTGGCGAGGGGTGGAATGACCATTGGTACGAGCCCTGCCATCTCGAGGGCAGTGATGTACGCGGTATTGAGCCGGACGCGATGAACTCCTCCGAGGCGGGTGTCGGATGTCGCAGTGACGGCAACGGTGTGGGCCGCCTTTCCGGTGGCGGCACTGGGGGACGAATCGGGCATTCCATCAGCGAGCGTTGATGTCACGTTGAGATCTCTCAGAGTCGTCTTGTTTGCCTTCGCGCTTGCGCGTCCCGCTCTACTTACGGCCCAAAGTCTGGAAGTGCTGCCGGTTGCATGCAAGGGCCAGATAATCAGCCGCATCGAGGTGCACACGCGGCCGCCGTTTGATATTGCCGGCTCGAGGGTGGAGCAACGGCTCGCGCGGCGCGTCACGCAGCTTCACGCGACGACAAACCCGGACATCATCAAACGCTTCCTTGCATTGCAGCCAGGCGAGCCGTGTGACGAATTGAGACGTTCGGAAACGGAGCGCATTCTGCGAGCCCAGCCCTTTCTTTCCGAAGCGTCGGTACTCGCATATCCCGACGCCGACGGCCGGGTGTTTCTCAACGTCCAGACCGTCGACGAGATATCTCTCATTCTGGGCGGCGGCGTCTCGTCCAAATCTCCCTACTTGCGCGGACTCAGAATTGGCGAGGCGAACCTGCTCGGCGAGGCGATGAGTGTCGCCGCCGACTGGCGATACAGCCCCGATTTACCGGATGTATTCACCTTGCGCTTTACTGATTATCAGCTGGCGGGACGACCGTACCAGCTTCATCTCGATGCGGCGCGGCGCGAGCATGGTAACGACTGGGGGGTCGAGGCAAGCCACCCCTTCCTCACGGATCTGCAGCGGGTTTCCTGGCGAACTACCGCGGGCTCACGCAATGATTTCACGCGCTTCCGGCGTCCCGACGGCACGTCCCTTTTTCTTCCCGTCGGACGGGAATACGGCGACATCGGCGGAGTGACACGCATCGGGCGGCCCGGACGGATTGCGCTGGTGGGTGCCTCGTTCTCGTACGAAAGCGAATTGCCCGGCTCGACCCCCATGATAGTGATTCAGCCGTCGAAACAGTTCGAGCCCCGGCCCGACAGTCTTCTTTCCGGGCGCTACATATCGCATCGCACAACGCGGATCAATGCACTTTTCGGCGTTCGCGACGTGAGCTTCATGCAGGTGTCAGGCTTCGAGTCGCTCGACGGATTTCAGGACATGCGCAAGGGTGTGGAAATTGCGACCCTGATCGGCAGCGGCATCGAGGCGCTCGGAGGCACCGAACGGGATTTGTTCGTCTCCAGCGATGTCTACACCGGGTTCGGAACGCCGCGCGCTTTTGGCGGAATGGAAGTCCGGGCGGAAGGGCGCAAACCGGAAGGAGGGGCCGAGTGGGACGGGCTACTCGCCAGCGGTCGCGCTGCCGTCTATCTCCAGCCGGCGGCCGGCAACACCATACTCGCCGACGCCGAGTGGAGCGCGGGATGGAGGCAGAGATTGCCCTTCCAGCTTTCGTTCGCCGACAGGGATGGTGGCCCTCTCGGCTATCGAACCTCTGCGCTGGCCGGCGGACGCCGGCTTGTAATGCGACTGGAAGACCGCATCTACCTCGGACCGCTGAAGCAGCTTGCGTCCATCGGAGTCGCGCCGTTCGTGAACACGGGAGAGCTGTGGGCGGGCGATGCTCCGTTCGGCACCACCACAGGTGTCAAGTTCTCGACAGGCATCAGCCTGCTCGCGGCGGTGCCGCCGAAGTCACAGCGGCTCTGGCGCCTCGATCTCGCGTTTCCGATCCAGCCGGCGTACGGCGCGAAGTGGCAGCTCCGCCTGACGAGCTACAACTTCACGCGGATGTTCTGGCGGGAGCCCAACGACGTTGCGCGAAACCGCGAGCGCGCCATCCCGACGAGCATCTTCAACTGGCCGTAACCTCAACGACTGCCACAAGAAACACAGAAACACAGAAAACTGCGGGAATTTCTTGGGGAACTGAGCCCGTTGCCTATGAGTCATTCCGCAGTCTGAAGCTGCAGTTGCCGTTGTTGTTTAAAACCAAAAAAAGGACTTCGCTCGCGGGCTGAACTCTTCGCACCGCCGCGTGGCTTTCTGTGTTTCTGTGTTTCTTGTGGCAAGCCGTGGCTTCTACACCTTGACGCTCTTGGTGAGGCGTTTCAGCATCGGAACAAGCAGGAGCAGCAGGAACGCCGCGCCGAACGACGTCGCCACGGGGATCATGTAGAACTTCGCGAGTTTTGGAATGTTCTCCGTCTGCGATGCGAGATAGCCGCCCAGCTTGTTCGCGGCGGCGTTCGCGAGAAACCAGACTCCCATCAGCAGCGACGCGAAGCGCACCGGCGCGATCTTGGTGACGTACGAGAGACCCACCGGAGAGAGTGACAGCTCGCCCCATGTGTGAAATGCATACGCCATCGTGAGCCAGAGGGCGCTCACCTTCACGCCGGTATCGGCAATGTTTCCGGCGGCCACCATGAAAAGAAAGCCGGTTCCGAGCAGAACGAGCCCGATGACCATCTTCAGCGGTGTAGACGGTTCCTTGCCACGACGCCCGAGGTTCACCCACAGGCCGGCGAACAAAGGCGCGAAAAGGAGGATGAAGAGCGGATTGACGGCCTGGAACCAGCTCGATGGGAAAGCAAACGACCCGATGCTCAGGTTGGTGTGCCGGTCGGCGAAAAGGTTCATCGAGCTTCCAGCCTGCTCGAAGGCCATCCAGAAGAACACGACAAAGAACGCGACGATAAAGATGGCGAGCACGCGTTTCCGCTCCTCGCCCTTGGTGCCGATTATCGTCGTGCCTACGGCTGCTCCGATGATCACGCCGAACATGTACCCGAGCCACCCACCGTGCAGCAGGAATGCGAGCACCAGGCCGATGGCGGCGCCGCCGATCCCCGGCACGATGTTGATGTTCTCGTGGGCAACAAGGGCTTCTGCACCGCGTGCGGCGGCGTTCGCCTCGTTCTGCCTGCGCGTCAGGCCAATTCCCGGCAGATACTTGTCACGCCCCCACAAATACGTGAGAAGTCCAAGGACCATCCCGACGCCGGCCGCCATGAAGCCGTAATGCCAGCCGATTCGCTGGCCGAGATAGCCGCAAACCAGCGGGGCAAGGAAGGCGCCGAGGTTGATGCCCATGTAGAAGATCGTGAAGCCGGCGTCCCGCCGCGTGTCGCCGTCCCTGTAGATCTGGCCAACCATCGTCGAGACGTTCGGCTTGAAGAATCCGGTCCCGACGATGATCAGGGCGAGGCCGATGTAGAACGTCGTCATCGAAGTCAGTGCGAGCGTGAAATGGCCCGCCGCAATGATGATCGCGCCAACTACCAGTGACCGCCGGGTTCCAATGAAGCGGTCGGCCAGATACCCGCCAACGAGCGGAGTGAGGTAAACGAGCGATGTATACGTTCCGTAGAGTCGCGATGCGTCGCCGTCGGTCCACTTGAGATAGTTGACGAGATAGAGCACGAGGAGCGCGCGCATTCCGTAATACGAAAAGCGCTCCCACATCTCGACGACGAACAGCAGTCCCAGGCCGCGGGGGTGACCCAGGAGAGCGGTGTCGTCGAGCACCGGCGGTCTGTCCATCGTTATCGCGCCAACTTGATCTGTTGTAGTCGCCACTGGCCTGATTCCCGGGTGATGGTTGGACTGACTCGCCGCTAGTGAACCGCCGCGACGGGAAGATACCTTGCAGGCGGATTGACGCCACCCGCCTCCTGCTGCTGTTCCCACGTCACCCGTGTGGGTGGCTGCTTGATACACGCGACGAAGTGACCAGGTGACTTCTCCTCGAGCGGAGGCACGATGCGCGCACAGGCCGCGTCTTTTGCGGGATGATGACACCGCGGATGAAAGACGCATCCGGGCGGCGGCGACGCCGGGGAAGGCACGTCGCCCTGCAGCAATATCCGCTTCTTCGCCACCTTGGGATTCGCCACGGGAACAGCCGAGAGCAGCGCCTGCGTGTACGGCATCATCGGCTCACGGTACAAGTCGTCGGCCGGCGCCAGCTCCACGATCTTGCCCAGATACATCACCGCAACGCGGTCGGACATGTGCCTCACGACCGAGAGATCATGGGCGATGAAAAGGTAGGTGAGCTGGCGTTCGCGCTGCAGGTCGCGTAGCAGGTTGATGACTTGCGCCTGCACCGAAACGTCGAGTGCCGAAACCGGCTCGTCGCAGACAATGAATCTCGGCTGGACGGCAAGCGCGCGCGCAATGCCGATGCGCTGCCGCTGCCCGCCCGAGAATTCGTGGGGGTAGCGCGACGCATATTCGCCACGGAGTCCCACCTCTTCGAGCAGCCGTTTCACCGATGCGTCCGCCGCCGCGCCATGGGCGAGGTGATGAATGGTGATGCCTTCGCGGATGGCGGCGCCCACCGTCATGCGCGGATTGAGCGACGATACGGGATCCTGAAAGATGATCTGCATCTCGCGGCGAACCTCCCGGAGAGCGGCCACGCCAAGGCGGCGAATGTCGCGCCCGTCGAATTCGATCTCCCCCGCGGACGGCTCGATGAGGCGCAGGATCGACCGCCCGGTTGTTGTCTTTCCGCATCCGGACTCGCCCACCAGGCTGAGCGTCTCGCCCCGCGCAATGTCAAACGAGACATCGTTGACGGCGCGCACTTCGCCCACCGTCCGGCCGAGGATTCCGTGCCTGATCGGGAAGCTCTTGCTCAGATTGCGAATCGAGAGAAGCGGACCGGTGCGCTCGTTTTCCTGGATTCGCTTGACCGCCTCGAAGCGATCACTCGTCTCCATCATCCAGCTCGGCTGCGACATCAGACTGGCACTCCCATCTGTTCGACAATCGGCGTGTGGGGATGCGCTCTGCGCTCCGGTTCCACAGCGAGATGGCAGCGCGACGAATGATCCGGCGAAATCCTGTAAAGTGGCGGG
>Ga0097691_1000909_pt1 | contig 23481 bp, 24 predicted proteins | sample NGESurdeep072012_8_FD_72858 | JGI IMG/M metagenome (GOLD analysis project Ga0097691, IMG submission 72858) | Arctic peat soil microbial communities from Barrow, Alaska - NGEE Surface sample 210-1 deep-072012 | ecosystem: Environmental > Terrestrial > Soil > Wetlands > Peat ... | reverse complement strand
GATCCATCGATCAATTCGACACGCCTCAAGCCCGATCTCATCGGCTATTTGGTGCGCAGTTCAGGCCGCCAACTGCCGGAGAGCCGTATTCGGCTCGCCCGTCTGATGCAATTCCCGAGAGTTCACATACCGGCCGGTGGTCTCCGGGTTGGCGTGGCCCATCAAGTCACGGAGGACGAGTACGTCGATGCCGGCGGTGGCGAGCTCGGTGCCGAAAGTGTGCCGGAGCCGGTGCGGACGGACCCGAACGGCGAAGCAGACAGCTCCTTGGCTCAGCCCCGCCCGGCACGCGCCGCTCGCATCGTGAGGTAGTCGCGCTCGCGCAGGTTCGTGGCCCGCCCCGCGGCGACCCGGAAGGCCTCTGCGGCACCGAGCGGGTCACCGGACTCCTCGAGGAGGTGCGCCCTCACGGCGTACAAGCGATGGGTGTCGAGGTCGAGGCTGTCGAGCAGCTTCAACCCGGTGTCCGGGCCCTCGACCATCGCGACGGCGACCGCCCGATTGAGGGTCACGACCGGGTTGCCGGTCATCCGCTCGAGCAGCCCGTAGAGCGACGCGATCTCGGCCCACCGGGTCTGCGCGTGCGACGGTGCCTCGTCGTGCAGACCCGCGATGGAGGCAAGGAGCTGGTACTCCCAGACCTCGCGCCGCTTCAGAGCCGCGGTGAGCAGGACCATGCCCTCGGTGATGCGCGAGCGGTCCCAGAGGGTGCGGTCCTGCTCGGCAAGCGGGACGACCTCACCGGTCGCCGTGGTGCGCGCCGGCCGGCGGGCATCCGTGAGCAGCATGAGGGCGAGAAGGCCCCCGGCCTCGGCGTTCTCGGGCAGCTGGGCGTACAGGAGGCGGGCGAGCCGGATGGCCTCTCTCGAGAGGTCCACGCGGGCCAGGTTTGGTCCGCTGCTGCTCGCGTAGCCCTCGTTGAAGAGCAGGTAGAGGACCTCGAGGACCGACCGGAGGCGGCTTGAGACGTCCTCCGGCATGGCGAACCGCTCGCCCCGGAGCTTGGCCTTCGCACGAGTAATGCGCTGCGCCGTCGTGGCTTCCGGGATCAGGTAGGCGGCGGCGATCTCGCGGGTCGTGAGACCGGCCACGGCACGCAGCGTCAGCGGGATCGCGAGAGTTGGCGAGAGCGCGTCATGACAGCAGAGGAACAGCAGGACGAGCGAGTCGTCGGTGGCGAGTCCGTCGACGGGCACGTCGAGCAGGGTCACGGCGTCCTCGCGCCGGCGTCGCGCGTCGTTCGCGCGCACCTCGTCGATGAGCCGCCGGGACGCAACCGTGACCAGCCAGCCGAGCGGGCTGGTCGGCAGGTCGGACGGCCACTGCTGCGCCGCGGCCAGCAGTGCTTCCTGCACGGCGTCCTCGGCGTCGGCGAAGTCGCCGTGCCGGCGGACCACGGCGCCGAGGGCCCGCGGCGCGAGCTCGCGCAGCAGGCCCTCGACGTCGGGGGTGCTCACACCTCCGGGTCGGGGGCGCCCATAACCTGGCGCACCTCGATCTGCTGGCGGATCGGCACGCCACCGGGTCCAGGCGCGGCGCTCGACTGCGCCGCGATCCCCAGCGCCCGCTCGAGGCTGTCGACGTCGACCATCCGGTAGCCGGCCAGCAGCTCCTTCGACTCCGGGTAGGGCCCGTCGATGACCTTCGGCGGGTTCGTCCCGTCGGAGACGACGAACTTCGCCTGATCCGGACCGGCCAGCCCCTGGGCGTCGACGAGCTCGCCCCGGTCGAGCAGCTCGGCGTTCAGGGTGTGCTGGAACTCGATGTGTGCCTTGACGTCCTCGGGGTCCCACTCGGTCATGGGGACGCAGCCCTCGAGCTCGACGCCTCCGTAGGCCTGCAGCAGCATGAATCGCATGGCTTCATCCTTTACCTCTGGTGGGCGCTTCCCGCCGCACTCATCCCTAGGTCGAAGCCGAGCCGTAGTTCTCGACATCCCTCGCGAAGAACTTCTCTCAGTGCTGCCGGGCGGCGATCCAGACCCGGGCTGCTGCGGCGGGTGTTCCGATCGGTACTTGGATGTGCAAGCAACCCGCTGACCTCCACAGATGCATGCGGACGGACTCTCATGGACGTGCGGCTGAAGCCGCGGGTCCAGGGCACGACTCCGTCTGGGCTCGACACCCGTTGTCCACAGGTCCAAGTGCGGCCCCCCACGCGATCACAGTTGAGTGATACGCCAGAAATGGCCACCACGCTAGGCCGTCAAGGGTCCGGTCAAGGGTCCGGTCAAGGGTCCGGGCAGCGATGCGGACTGGGGGATCGTCGTTGGGGGCGCGTGATGGCGGAGGGTCAGGGCCGACGCGGCAGGCTGATCCGTAACCCCTGCGACTCCGCCGATCCCCCGAGGGCCGGCTCCGGCCATCGCGCGACGATGCGGACGTGGACGGCTCCGCAAGTGGGCCAGTTCCTGGAGGCGACCGCCGATGACCGATGGAGCGCGGCTTGGTGGCTGCTCGCGATGACCGGGATGCGTAGCGGTGAGGTGCTCGGACTTGCCTGGGACGCGGTCGACCTCGACGCTTCCGTCGTCTCGGTTCGCCGGACGCTGGTGACCGTTCAGGCGCGACGCGACGGGGAGCCGGGGATGGCGTGGAGCGAGCCAAAGACTGACCAAGACTGACATGGGCTGGCGCTCCGTGGCGTTGGACCCTGAGACCGTCGCCGTGCTGCGTTCGCACCGGGCCCGTCAGCTCGAGGAGCGCCTGCTGCTGGGTCCGGCATTCGACGACCAGGGCCTGGTCGTGGCCAAAGCAGATGGGAGCCCGCTGCATCCCACGACGCTGTCCTGGCACTTCGGCTCGGCCGTCAGGCGGAGCGGGCTGCCCGCGATCCGCCTGCACGACCTGAGGCACTCACACGCCACCCTTGCCCTAACCCGCAGTGTTGCATCAAACGCAACGTCGGCAGGCACTCGGCACGTGGCGTGACCCATTGTGCTTGCTGGGTTTGCGGTCCCAGCAGGGCGCGCTAATCGCGGGATGCGGCATCCGACACGCCGGCTGACCTGCGGTGCCGTGCGGCTGATGCAGTTGATGCCAGGATGCGGCATCCGGTCCTGTTGCCTTCAACGCCACCATGAGGCATATAGCGCCGGCGGGAAGGTGGGCCGGGATGGAGCAGTCGGGGGCCGTACTGGTACTGGCGCTGGCCGGAGGCGCGACGCCGCTGCGGGTGGAGTCGGCGTTGTTCGAGGAAATGCTGGCGGGCTGGCGGCGGCAACAGATGAGCCGTCGGCTCGGCGATTCGCTGATCGACCGGCGGGAGCGGACGCTGCGCCGGTTCCAGGTGTTTGCGGACGGCTGGCCGTGGGGCTGGCGGCCCGAGCAGCTGGAGCGCTGGGTGGCTGAGGGCCGTTGGGCGCATTCGACGGTGCGGTCCTATCAGGGCGCGGTGGCGGCGTTCTGCGGCTATGCGACCGATCCCCGCTACGGCTGGGTCGGGGAGTGTGAGCAGCGGGTCGGGGCCCGGCCGAGTCAGATCTGCCACGAGGACAACACCGCACGTCGCGGACTACGAGGGTCGGCCGGAGCGGCGGCCGCTGTCCCGGGTTGAGTGCCAGGCGCTGTTCGACGCGGCGGACGATCGAGCGGAGCGGCTGGCCGGTGCCGGGAGCAAAGGGAGGCTGACGGCGTTTCGCCGACGCCACCCTGCTGAAGGTGACCTACGGCTGGGGGTTGCGCTGCCGGGAGGTGGCGATGCTGGACCGGACCGACTTCACGACGAACCCGGCGGCGCCCGAGCTGGGCTCCCTCGGGGTGTGTCAGGTGCGCTTCGGGAAGGCGATGCGCGGTTCGCCGCCGCGCCGGCGTGCGGTGGCGAGCGTGCTGCCGTGGGCGGTCGAGGCGCTCGCGGAGTACCTGGCCGAGGTGCGTCCCCGCCTGGAATGTGCGAGCGCCGCGGCAATGTGGCCGACCGAGCGCGGTGGCCGGATCTCGACTCGCTCGGTCGACGACCGGTTCGCGCTCTACCGGGCGGCGGCCGGACTACCGGACGAACTTTCGGTGCACTGCCTGCGGCACTCCTATGTCTCCCACTTGATCGAAGATGGGGCCGACCCCCTGTTCGTGCAGCAGCAGGTGGGGCACTCCTGGGCGTCGACGACGGCCGTCTACACCACGGTCGGCGCGGACGCCAAGAACCGGATGCTGCGCTCGGCGCTGGCGCGCGCGTTCGCCGCCGACGCACCTGCGGAGACCGCCGACCGACCCCCGGAGGTGCGGTGATGCCGGTGGCGGTGGGATATCACTGGCATCTGCGTCGGTTGATGGCCGAGGCGGGGATGTTCGCCACCACCGATCTGGTGCCGTTGCTGGCCGACCGGGGGGTTCGGCTGTCCCGGGAGCAGGTCTACCGGCTGGTGGTGCGGGTGCCGGAGCGGCTCAATCTGACCACCCTGGCGGCGTTGTGCGACATCCTCGACTGCTCGCCGGCCGAGCTGATCGAGCCGCACGCCGGTACGTCGGCGGCGGCGCGCCGCGACGCGTCGGGCTCGGCCCCGCCGGCCCGGCCGCGCCGAGCCCGGGTGGCCCGGTTGCCGCCGCCGTGAGCGCCGCAGCCTGCCACCGCCAGGTCGTGGCCGGGGTGCTGGCCGCGGACCCGGCGCTGTCGGCGTCACAGATCGAGACCGCACTGCAGGTGGTGGTCACCAGTCCGGCGGTGCTGCGCGCGTTGGCCGCCGCCCTGGCCGCCGATCCGGCCGCCCTGAGCACCGGAGCACCGCCGGTGGTGGGCCGGCTGGTCACCGAACTGGTGGCGCGCGGGGCCGGCTCGCTCCCCGAGCCGAGCTGCGTGCACTGCCGGCGGACCGATCGCCCGTTGACCAGATCGGTCGCTGGTGGGGTGTGCGCCCGCTGTCGACGCCGCGAGCTGGCGGAGCCGTGCGCCCGCTGCGGCGTAACCAAACCGGTCGCCGCCCGCGACCGCGAGCGCCGTGGAGTCTGCGCCCGCTGCGCTGATCGTCCGCAGCGGACCTGCGGCCGGTGCGGCCGCGTTCGCCGGATCGCCCGACGCGCCCACGGTGACCAGCCCGACATCTGTGACGGCTGCTTCCGGCTGCCGACGGCCAGTTGCACCGGGTGCGGACGGCGCCGGCCGTGCAGTTTCGCCGGCACCGACCGGGCGATCTGCGCATCCTGCGCGCCGCGGCGCACCGTGTGCTGCGCCCGCTGCGGTCAGCCCAGGCCACCGGCCGCGAACTGGCCCGACGGGCCGGTCTGTGACCCCTGCTACACCGCGGCACTGCGTCGCCGCGGTACGTGCGACACGTGTCACGCGCTGCGCCGGCTGATCGCGCCGGCCGGCCCGGCCGCGACCACCTGCGCCGACTGTGCCGGGCTGCCGGCCAGCCACGTGTGCATCGACTGCGGGGTGGAGGACAAGCTCTACGAGCGCGGCCGGTGCGAGCGCTGCGCGTTGTGGCGCCGCACCGGTGCGCTGCTGCGAGCCGGTGGTGGGAAGATTCCGTCCGCACTGATGCCGGTCCACGAGGCCATCGTCACCACCCGGACGCCGCGCACCGCGTTGAACTGGCTGCGGGCCGGGGCCGGCGCACCCCTGTTGGCCGACCTCGCCGCTGGCCGGCTCGCGACCACGCACGAGGCGCTCGACACGCATCCTTCTGGCCGCGCCGCCGACTACCTGCGCCACGTCCTGGTCGCCGGCGGGGTGCTGCCGGCCCGGGACGAAGCCGTGACCAGGATGGAGGCCTGGGTCACCACGCTGCTCGCCGACATCGAGCCGGCCGAGCATCGCCGACTGCTGCACGCCTACGCCACCTGGCGGGTCTTGCGCCGGCTGCGTCGTCGGTCCAGCGCGCAGCACCAGCCGCGAACCCCCACCGGTTATGCCCGCACCCGGCTGCGGGCCGCCATCCGCTTCCTCGCCTGGCTCGACCACCGGGGTGTCCCGCTGGCCGAGTGCCGACAGGCCGACGTCGACGACTGGCTCGCCGCCGGACCCGCCGGCTACCCGGTGCGGGACTTCCTCGACTGGGCTGCCGACCACCGCCACAGTCCCGCCCTGGTGGTGCCAAGCCTCGGCCGAGCGACCGGACCAGCCACCGGCGCCGAGGACCGCTGGGCGCTGGTCGCCCGGCTGCTGCACGACGACGCCGTCGAGCTCACCGACCGGGTCGCCGGCGCCTTCCTGCTCTGCTACGGCCAGCAGCTGTCTGCCGATCGCGGTCATGACCACCGCACAGGTGCACCGCGGTCCCGACGCGGTGTCCGTGCGCTTCGGTGCCCATGACATCACCGTTCCGGAACCGCTCGCCGGGTTGGTCACCGAGCTGATCGACACCGGCCGGCGCTACGTCGGCGTCGGAGCACCGACCGCCAGCCCCTGGCTGTTTCCCGGACACCTGCCCGGCCGCCCGATTACGCCCGCCCGACTGGGCGAACGGCTGCGCACCCTCGGCGTCCGCGCCTTGCCCGGGCGGCGGGCCACCCTGCTCCAGCTCGCCGCCGAAGTTCCCGCCGCGGTCCTCGCCGACCTCCTCCATCTCAGCGTCGGAACCGCTACCCGCTGGACCCGAGACGCCGGTGGGGACTGGTCGCGCTACGCCGCCGAACTTGCCCGGATCGGCGGTCACGGCACCTGACGAGTGCCCCTGCGTCAACACCCCGACCTACAGGCACTCGACGTAGTTGGAACACTGCTGGTTACCAGTATCAAGGCGGGTGTCATCCTCGGGTCGTTCAGGAGCGGCTCGGCCATGCCAACGTGGGAGTCACGCTGGACACCTACAGTCACGTGACCATGCCCATGCAGGCCGAGACGGCGGCGCTCGTCGCCGGCCTCGTCGTTGCTTCGCGAAAGTCTCCGTGACCACTTTCGTGACCAGAATGGCCCTCGTGCTCGTGGCCGATGAAGCGTATATAACCGTAGGTCAGCGGGGTGGCGATGAGCGGTGGAGGTGGGATTTGAACCCACGGACGGGTTGCCCCGTCACACGCTTTCGAGGCGTGCTCCTTCGGCCGCTCGGACACTCCACCGCCGGCCAGCCTAACGGAGCCGGGCGGTGGCGAAGAACTCGCTGAGCACAGCCGCGCACTCGGCCTGGAGCACGCCACCCACCACCTCGGGGCGGTGGTTGAGCCGCCGGTCACGGACCACGTCGTACAGCGACCCGGCCGCACCCGCCTTTGGATCCGAAGTCCCGAACACCAGCCGCCCGACCCTGGCCAGTACGAGCGCGCCGGCGCACATGGTGCACGGCTCCAACGTCACCACCAGCGTGCAGCCGGTCAGCCGCCAACTTCCCGTCGCCTGGGCAGCGGCGCGCAGGGCCAACATCTCGGCGTGCGCGGTGGGGTCGCCGAGCCGCTCGCGCGCGTTTCCGCCCCGGCCGACAACAGCAGCGGTGGCGTCAGCCACCACCGCGCCGACCGGTACGTCGCCGCCCGCCGCCGCCGCTTGGGCCTCGGCCAACGCGGCGCGCATCAGCCCTTCCGCGGAGCGAACCGACTCGGTCCGGGGCCGGCTCACACTCCCCGCAGCTCCTCCACCGTCTCCAGGCACCCGAGCCGCTCCGCGACCACCGTGACCACATCGGCAGGCAGCATGCCCTTGCCGGCGCAGAGGTCGAGCAGCTCCTCCGCGGCCACCCCGAGATCCGCCAACAGGGCGCTGTCGCCAATGGGGGCGGTGGTGGCCTTGGAACTCGCCACCGGCTCCTCGTCGTCGTCGGCCACCTCCGCCGTGGACTCCAGGTTGTCCCGCAACAGATTGGCCAGGTCGCTGCCAGCGGTGACCCGGGCGTCTGAGAGGAAGCATCGGGGCTCGGCCTCCCCGTCCACCCGGACAATCCCGACGTACTCGTCGTTCTCCTCGAGCAGGAGCAGCACGGGTCCGGGGGTCTGGGCATCGGTGTCGGCATCGTCCTCGGCAAGGTCTCGCAACAGATCGACGAGGGAGTCGAAGTCATCGACTTCGTCGAGGTCAAGCTCGCGACCGGCCCAGCCGGTACCGGTTCGGGTTACCGCGGCGGCGAAATAGTCAGACACGATGACCTCCGGGCTCGGCCGATGGATCAGGGTGGTCGGCGCCGGTCAGCGCACCGCGGTTTCGACTACCCGCTCGTACGACTCGGCGAAACCAAGCCGCCCGGCCAATGTCAGCAGCATTTCGTCGGCGTAGGCATCGAGGTCGCCCAGAATGGCCGTCAGCTCCATCTCGTCGACCCCTAGGTCGGCGAAGATAGCCAAATCGCCGGCGGGCTGCACATCGTCCAGGTCGTCGTCGCCGGGCAGCGGCAGCGCGAGGTGGTCCAACACCTGGCGCGCCAAGTCCCAGGCGACCGCCGCGGTCACGTCCGAGAGCAGGATGCGCGGGGCACCCGGCACCACCCGGACGGCGACAAAAAACTCGTCCGCGACGTTCACCAAGCCGATCGGGCCACCCTCGCCCGGCTGCTGACGCAGGGCGGCGAGCAGCGCGTCGAGGTTGTCGGCGAGTCGCTCCGGCAGCAGTCCGGCGCTCCACCGGCCAGCCTCCCGGTAGACGACGACCGCGAAGTGCTCCCCGTCACCAGTGGCCATCGTCGCCTCCGTCCGCCGCCCCCGCGATCGTGGCAGACGAGGTGCCCTTCGGGCAGGGACGAACGTCACCGACCTGCTCCGGCCCTTGCCTTTGGCCCAAGCGAAGCTAGGTCGGCCGGTTTCGGGTAGACCGACAGCGCAATTGGCAAACCGCTGGCACTCCTTGACTTGGAGGACCGCATGGCTCGTACCACCGTCGCCCGGTCGCTGCACGACCTTGGCGTTGCCGCCTGGTTCGGCGGCTCGCTGATGGGAGCGATCGGCGTCAACGGCGCCGCCGCGGACGTCGACGACCCCACCCAGCGGGCCCGGGTGGCCAACGCTGGCTGGGGTCGGTGGACCCCGGTGAACCTGGCTGCCATCGGCGCCCACCTGCTCGGCGGCCGGCAGCTGGTGCGGGCGAACAAGGGCCGGGTGGCGGCCCAGCAGGGCGTGGCGACCAACTCCGCCGTGAAGACCGGCCTGACAGTGGCCGCGCTCGGCGCCGCCGGCTACAGCCGGCTGCTCCGTCAGAAGGTGATGTCGCACGGCGACGTACCAGTGGCCGGCGGCACCGCCCCGCTGCCGAGCACTCCGGCGGAGGTGGCCAAGGCCCAAAAGCAGCTCAAGGCATTGCAGTGGGTGATCCCCGCGCTGACCGGCGGCATCATCGTCTCCAGCGCGCTGCAGGGTGAGCAGCAGCGCGCCAGCGAGGTCACCTCGGGCGTCGTCAAGGGCCTGCCCGGGCGCGCGGTCGGGGCCGCCGGCGCTGCGGTCAAGGGCGCTGCGGTCAAGGGCATGGTGGCCTGACCGGCGCGGCTGCTGGCGCCGGGCCGGGTCGAGACTCGGCGCATCAGCCTGCGGGCCTGGTGAGAGCGGCCCGGTCAGGCTACCGGCGCCAGGAGCTGGCGGGCCATGACCGCTTCCAGCGAAAGCGTCTTGTAGCCCACCTCGTCGAACAGCACCACGATCCGGTCCCCCTCGTAGCGCATGACCAGCCCTTCGCCCCAGGCGGTGTGCACGACCCGGGAGTTCACGGCGTACGGCGAGTCTTCGGCCGCCGGTTGCCCACTCGCCGTCCCGCCACGGCAGGTGTCGCAGTTGCCGCACGGGTCGGCCAACGTCTCGCCGAAGTAGGCCAGCAGGTACTGCCGGCGGCAGCCGAGGGTTTCGGCGTAGCCCCGCATCATGTCCACGCGCGACTGCTCGACCCGCCGATAGCTCTCCGCCACGTCGCTCGCCGCCGCGGCCGCCTGCTCGGGTGACGGGGCGTCCGGGTGCATCCGCACGCAACCGTCGAAGTCCACCTCGACGGTTCCGGCCTTGGCCAGCAGGTTCACCAGGCCAATCAGCCGGGTCTCGCTCACCCCCGCCTCCTCGGCCAGCGCAGCCGGGTCGACCGGCTCACCGTGCAAGCCGACCAGGGTGGCCACCCGCTGCAGCGCCTCGGGGTCCGGCGCCCCGCTGGCGAAGAACCGACGCAAGCCAAGGTCTTCCGGCCGATAGAACAACACCGCCTCCGCCAGCTCGCCGTCCCGACCGGCGCGACCGACCTCCTGGTAGTAGGAGTCCACCGAGTCGGCGACGTCGGCATGCAGGACGAAGCGGACGTCCGCCTTGTCGATGCCCATGCCGAACGCGGTGGTGGCCACCACGACGTCCAGGCTGCCGACCATGAACCCGGACTGGACCGCGTTGCGGTCGGCCGCGCGCATGCCCGCGTGGTACGCCGCGGCGTTCATGCCGAGCTCGGCAATGGCCTCAGCGTAGCTCTCGGCGCTGCGCCGAGTCGCCGTGTACACGATCCCCGGCTTACGCTCGCCCATTGCCCGCATGACCACCGCTTCGCGCTTCTGGTCATCGTCGCGGAAGGCTTCAACGCTGAGGAACAGGTTGGGTCGGTCGAAGCCGTGCACCACGACCTTCGGGTCGCGCAGCCGCAGCTCGCTGACCACTTCGTCACGTACCGGCGGCGACGCCGTCGCCGTCAACGCCAGCACGGTGGGGTGTCCCAAGGCCTCGATCACGCTGCCCAGGCGCAGGTAGTCGGGCCGGAAGTCGTGACCCCAGGACGAGACGCAGTGCGCCTCGTCGACGACGAAGAGCGACGGCTTGGCCTCGGCCAGATCCGCTAGGACCTCGGGCTTGGCAAGCTGCTCTGGCGCTAGGAAGAAGAACTCGACCTCCCCGGCGCGGAGCGCCTCGAAGGCCGCCTCCTGCTCCGCCCGACGCTTGCTCGAGTTGGCGCTGACGGCCCCGCCGGCGGCGTCCTGCTCGGCCAGGAAGGCGACCTGGTCGCGCTGCAAGGCGATTAGCGGAGACACCACGACCGTGGGGCCGTCGAGCAGTAGTGCGGGGACCTGGTAGATCGCCGACTTCCCCGAGCCGGTCGGCATGACGACCATCGTGTCCCGACGGTCCAGCACCGACTCCATCGCCGCCAGCTGCCCGGGGCGCAAGGCGTCGTAGCCGAACACTTCCTTGGCGGTCCGGCGCAGCCGCTGGGCGGGGTCGAGCCGTCGAGTCACAGCAGCTCCATGCTGGCAGCGAAAGGGAAGCGATAGCACCGGCCGCCCGCCGATGCGCCGGCGCGACCGCTTCGACCTCCTACCCTCGCCGCGAGCGACCGGAACAGGACGACGGCGAATCCGGCGCCGTGGTGCGAATCGGTGGACGCTGGTTGCCCAGGACTCGACGATCCGACCTCAGCCAGCGACAAGCCAGCGACGGGGCCCCGAAACACCGAAAGGGGCCCGCAGCGCGGACCCCTTTCGGGACATACAGGGCTGACGACCAGCTCTGTTGTCAGACTCGCCACCGCCGTTGCCGGCCGGGGCGAGCGGCTCTACTTATGGCTCTCGACCACCCGCTCGCCGCGCGCAACCAGCTCCTGATACAGGTCGAACGCCTTGTCGCCCAGTGTCGCGGCATAGTCCTCGAGCTGCGCCCGCAGCTCCTTGGCGTGCTCGGGAAGCTCCCGAAGCTGGTCGACGCTGAAGTTGGTCTGCATCTTCTCCATGCGCAGGTTGTCCTGCAGCCGGGACATCTCCGCCGCCAGGGCGTCCTGCAGCCTGCTCGCCTCGTCCGACAGCACCGACGGGATCTTTGGCAACTCCGCCGGAACCTCGCGCAGCTTCTCCAGTGCCAGGTCGCCCGCGCCAACGTAGGCGTAGAGCGGCTTGCGCAGCTCGGCCATCATGGACTTGCCTTTCCACCACACCATCGGTTCCTTGGCCATCGGCTGGGCGCCGACGGGGGCCTTCTCGGCCGGCTTGTCGGTGGCAGGCCGGGCCGTCGAGGTCGCCTTCGTCGTCTTGGTCGTGCGCGGCTTGGGCGCCGCGCCCGTGATGGTCGCCATGGGTGCCTCCCTGGACAGCTGCTCCGGCGTACAAGACGCACAGAGTACGCCGGCTTGCTAGCCATTGCAAGCGGACGGCTAGCACAAATCGCGCCCAGCCAATTCCGCGCCAACCCGCCAACTACCCGCCAACTAGGCCGCCAACTTGGCCGCAACCAGGCAAACTAGAGGCTCGCGACTGCACCGGAGGACCACCGTGGCGCCAGACCCCATCCGGGTTTTTCTCGTGGACGACCACGAAGTCGTACGGCGTGGGCTGGTTGCGCTGCTCGACACCGAGGACGACATCGAGGTTGTCGGCGAGGCCGGGACGGTGGCGGACGCCATGGCCCGGGTGCCCGCGCTGCGCCCGGCCGTCGTCGTGCTCGACGTTCGCCTGCCCGACGGCAACGGGGTCGCCCTCTGCCGGGACCTGCGCTCGGTGCTGCCCGAGGCCGGCTACCTGATGCTCACCTCGTTCAGTGACGACGAAGCCCTCTTCGACGCCATCCTGGCCGGGGCCGCCGGCTATCTGCTCAAGCAGATCCGGGGCAATGACCTCGTCGACGCCGTCCGCACGGTCGCCTCGGGCCGCTCGCTGCTGGACCCCGCCGTGACGCAGCGGGTGCTGGAGCGGCTCCGTAACCCGCCGGCCCCCGACGCCAAGCTGGCCTCGCTGACCGTCACCGAGCGCAAGATCCTAGACCTGATCGGCGAAGGCCTGACGAACCGCCAGATCGCCGAGCGGATCTACCTGGCCGAGAAGACTGTGAAGAACTATGTCTCCAGCCTGCTGTCCAAACTGGGCCTGGAGCGGCGTACCCAGGCCGCGGTGTACGCCGCGGAGACCCACCACAACGCCCGGCAGCGACCCGGTCGGTAGCTCCCCAGAGGCTGGGAGGCCGCCCAACGGGGCTGCGGGCCGCTAGCGGGCCGTTGGTCCCGCGGCCGCGTGACTTGTTTCCTGGGCCTGAGTGCATGCTATAGGCTAACGTTTTGAGTGATGACCAAGCCCAGTTCGGTCTCAGCCGCCGCGCCGCGCCGCGCCGTCGTCGGCGACCGCCGGCGGGACATGGGGAGCGTGATGACCGACCCCATCCGGGTCTTCCTGGTAGACGATCACGAAGTCGTCCGACGGGGAGTACACGAGTTGCTCGAGTTCGAGGCCGACCTGGTGGTGGTGGGCGAGGCTGGCACAGCCGCTGAGGCGCTGGCTCGGATCCCGGTGCTCCACCCCGATGTGGCCGTGCTCGACGTCCGGCTGCCCGACGGGGACGGGGTAACCGTCTGCCGTGAGCTCCGGTCCCGGCTCCCGGATGTGCACTGCCTGATGTTGACCTCGTTCGCCGACGACGAGGCGCTCTTCGACGCGATCGTGGCCGGCGCGGCCGGATACGTGCTCAAGCAGATCCGCGGCGGCGACCTGATCGGCGCCATTCGGACGGTCGCTTCCGGTCAGTCCCTGCTGGACCCCAGGGCGACCGCCCGAGTGCTGGAGCGGTTGCGCACCCAGGCCCGGCGCGACGACCCGGTCGCCACCCTCACCGACCAGGAGCGGCGCACGCTCGAGCTGATCGGCGAGGGGCTGACCAATCGGCAGATCGGTGAGCGGCTGTTCCTGGCCGAGAAGACCGTGAAGAACTACGTCTCCAGCCTACTGTCCAAGCTGGGCATGGAACGGCGCACGCAGGCAGCGGTCTTGGCCGCGCGGCTTTATCGGGAGGACGACCGGTACACGGCCTGAGTTCACCAACGCCCGTAGTCTGACCCAAGCCTCCGGGTAAAGTGGGCTGCCCGCCGGGACCTTTGGCCCTGGAGTGTTGATCTGCGCGCACCGCAAGATGCCTCGGTGGATAGTTCCGCCAGCGAGCTCGAGGTCTTGAGCAGATCAGACTGTCTCGATTTGCTGGGGCGCGTCCCGGTCGGGCGCATCGTCCTGACCATGGGCGCGCTACCGGCGATCCTGCCGGTGAACTTCGTCTTGTGCGACGGAGCAGTGATCATTCGCACCAGCACCGGGACGAAGCTGGCGGCGGCGGCTCGCAACGCCGTGGTCGCCTTCGAGGTCGACCAGATCGATGACGCCGGCCAGGTCGGCTGGAGCGTCACCCTGGTAGGACGAGCGACCGAGGTCACCGACCAGGCACGGCTCGATGAGCTTCGTGCCCTGCCGCTGCGCCCCTGGGCGCCGGGCGAGCGAGATCACTTCATCCGCATTCATCCCGAGCTGCTCTCCGGCCGCCGGATCGCGCCGGTGCCGACCAGCCAGGTCCCGGCCGGCGCGGCGCCAGCAGCACGCCGAGCAGGCGGTTCGCCAGGCTCAGTCCGACCCGTCAGTTCATCGGGACCCGCCAGGTGATCCGGGTACCCGCATCCGGTGCGCTGTCGACCAGGCACTTGCCACCGAGCTCCTCGGCTCGGTGGGCGATGTTGCACAGGCCGCTGCGGCGGGTGGTGTCGCCGATGCCGGCACCGTTGTCGCACACCGTCAGCGACACCTCCTGGCCGGCCTCCACCTCGATGTCCAGCGTGGTGGCGCCCGAGTGTCGAACCGCGTTGGTCAGCACCTCGCGCAGGGTGGCGAGCAGGTGCTCGGCCACATCGTCGGGCACGAGTGAGTCGATCGCCCCATCTAGGCGCACCGAGGGAGCAAACGGCAGGCTGGTGGTCACCGCGTCGATGACGGCCAGGATCCGGGAGCGCACGCCCACGTCGTCGGGATGCTGCGGCGCCTGCAGAGCGAAGATCGTTGACCGGATCTCCCGGATGGTCTCGTCCAGGTCATCGACGGCGCGGCGTACCCGGTCCAGCGCCTCCGGCCGCACGATGAGCCGGCTGGCCCCCTCCAGGAGCATCCCGGTGGCGAACAGGCGCTGGATCACCAGGTCGTGCAGATCGCGCGCGATCCGGTCTCGGTCCTGGAACACCGCCAGCCGGTCGGAGTCCCGCTGCGCCTCTGCCAGCTCCAGCGCCAGCGCGGCCTGACCGGCGAACGCCTCGAGCAATCGGACGTCCCGGGCCCGAAAGAACCGGCCGCCGGCACAGTTGGTCACTGCCAGCACGCCGATGGTCCGCTCCCGGGAGGACAGCGGGACATACATCGCCGGCCCGAGGTCGGCGGCTTCGCCGAGCGGCCCCCGCACCCGGGGATCAGCGGTCACGTCCTCCACGACCACCGCCTTGCCGGTGGTATAGACCTCCCCGGCCAGGGAGTCCGACGTCGACACCACGGTGCCGCGCAGCCGGTCGGAGTGCTTGCCGTCGACGACCTCGAAGATCAGCGAGCGGCCATCGGCACTGGTCAACGCGAGCACCGCCACGTCGGCTCGGGCGAGCTCCCGGGCCCGCTGGGCGATCAGGCACAGCACCTCACCGGGGTCGGTACCGGACAGCAGCGCAGTAGTGATCTCGGCAGTGGCCTCCAGCCAGCGCTCCCGCTGGCGGGTCTCGTCGTAGAGCCGGGCGTTCTCGATGGCCACCCCAGCCGCCGCCGCCAAGGCCAGGACGATCCCTTCGTCCTCGGCCGTGAAGGCGCCGCCGCCGCGCTTCTCGGTGAGATAGAGGTTGCCGAACACCTCGTCGCGCACCCGGATCGGTACGCCGAGGAAAGTTTGCATCACCGGATGGTTGGCCGGGAAGCCGTGGGACGCCGGATGCCCGCTGATGTCCACCAAGCGCAACGGCTCCGGGTGGGCGATCAGCAAGCCCAGAATGCCGCGGCCCTCCGGCACGTGGCCGATGGCGTCGATCGTGGCGCTGTCCACGCCCACGTGGATGAAGTCCGAAAGCTGCCGGCCGTCGCTGTTGATTACCCCCAGCGCACCGTAGCGAGCATCCACCAGCGCGATGGCGGCCTCGACGATCCGGCGCAGGACGACCCGGAGCTCAAGGTCAGAGCCGATCGCGAGGACTGCTTCCAGCAGCCCGTGCAACCGGTCCCGCGTGGACACCACGTCCTCGAGCCGGTCCTGCACCTCCCGCAGCAGCTCATCGAGGTGCAGCTGGGAAACCAGCGCCGGCAGTGAGAAGTCGCGGTCAGACTCGACGATGGCACGCTGTGCCCCAGCCTGGCGGGCCGCTGGCTGGCGGGCCGCTGGCTGCCCGACTGCCGACTGGTCACCGGCGAGCCGGGCCGACCGGGAAGCCCCTGCCAGCGACGGCCCGGCCGATTCACCCGCACCGGGGCGGTTGCCATCACTCGCCCGCTCGCCTGGCCCACCGTCGCCGGGGCGGTGCGATAGCGCGTCGACGGCGCTCACCGGCACGATGGGTTCGGTCATGGTGACATTGTGAACCGAATGCGGGGCGTCGTGGGGTCCCGTCGGCGGTGGGCGCCGATCAGATCAGATTGCGTCCGGTTGTGGCTGTGGCGGTCCTGCTCAGACCGCTGCCAGGTCAGCCACCGCGCTCCATCGACGCGCTGTGTACGCCGCGCACCGCGGTGACCAGGGCTTCCTGCTCTCGCGGCCGGCGCAGCGAGCCGACCAGCTCGGCGTCCGCGAGCGAGCCCGGCGGGAGCAGGGCGGCGGCGACGCGCTCGTCGTACCAGACGGCGGAGCCGCTGCGCACCTCACCCACCGCTACTTCGCCGCCGGTTTCGCGCAGCACGAGGTCACCGTCGGTCGCCGGCGAGTCGGCCGGTAGCGCATCCTGGTCGAGCAGCCACACCGTAGTCATGATCGTCCTCGTCTTCGTCCAGCTGGCGAGTTCATTCGGTGCATGTGTCGTACGCCGGCAGCCTAGTGATGCGGCCCGGCTCAGGACCGGCCGGACCCGGAAGAGGACATTGGTCCCTGCCGCTCTGCGAACCGACGAGGTGCAATGACATCCATGCTGCTGGCCTCGACCACGCGTCGTGGGCTCGCAGACCACTTGCTCGACCGTCGGTTCGAGGCGGTCGTCTTCGACTGGGACGGGACGGCCGTCCCCAACCGGCAAGCCGACGCCACCGAGGTCCGGCAGCTGTTCGCCGACCTGTCCGCCGCCGGCCTCGATCTCTTTGTGGTGACCGGCACGGACGTCGGAGACGTCGACGGGCAGCTGGGACTTCGGCCGCCGGGGCCGGGTCGGCTGCTCTACGCGGTCGACCGCGGGTCCCAGGTCTTTGCGGCGACCGACCACGGCCTACGGCTGATCTGGCAGCGGGAGGCCACCGTGGCGGAAGAGCGAGCCCTGGACCTGGCGGCCCAGCTGACCGTCGAACAACTGGCCGACGCCGGCCTGCACGCCGAGATCGTCGGCTCCGGGCTGAACCGCCGCAAGGTCGACGTGATCCCCTTGCCGGAGTGGGGCGACCCGTCGCGGGCACGCATCGACGAGTTGCTGGACGCTGTCCGCGCCCGGCTCGCGGCCAGCGCGGTGGGGGACCCAGTCGCGGCGCTCGATCTGTCCATGGCCGCCGCTCGCACCGCGGGCCTACCCGACCCTCGGGGCACCGGTGACGTCAAGCACCTTGAGATCGGGTTGACCAACAAGTCCCACTCCGTCCGCTGGGCGCTCGACGACCTGGCCGAGCGCGGCATCGGCGCCGGCCTGGTGCTGGTGGCCGGTGACGAATTCGGCCCGATCGGCGGAGTGACCGGCAGTGACGCGCCCATGCTGGTGCCGGAGATCTTGCGGGCAGTGGCGATCAGCGTTGGGGCCGAGCCCGGCGGCGTACCGGAGCCGGTGCACCACCTCGGCGGTGGGCCGCCCCGTTTCCTCAAAGTGATGACCGACCAGCTGCAGCGGCGCCGGGCCGGCCGGGTGCCCGACATCGACCCGGACCCCGCCTGGACGATCGCGGTGGAGAACCGGCCCACGCCGATTGCGGCCGAGTCCCTGCTCACCGTCTCCGACGGGGTGGTGGGGACCCGGGGGGTGCTGGAGGAAATGCGGTCCTCGGCCGCCGTGCGGGTCAACGGCATCTACGACGACTCCGCCCCGCTGCCGAGCCCCAACCTGCTCGCTGGTCCTACCTGGACGTCGGTCCGGGTCAACGTGACCGACAGCCGGCCGGGACGCCGGGTTCTTGACCTGCGCACCGGTGTGCTGCGCCGCGACGGGGGTGGCGACGACTCGCTGCGCAGCCTGCGGTTCGCCAACCTGAGCCGCCCCGGGGTGGTGGCCATGCGGGTCGAAGGGAACAACGGCTCGTTTAGCGCCGCGGAGTCGCTCACCGCTCCGCCCGGCGGCACCGCCGCCGACCTCGACGGTCGCCGGGTGGCCTCGGCTGCCGCCCCGCACGGCGGCATCGTCGCGGCCGCGACGCAGCGCGCGCAGACGGACGAGGACCGCCACCACGTCGAACGGCTGGCCGCCTACCTGGCGGATCCGGCCGAGGTGCCAGCGGCCTCCGCTGCCGTGGCGGCGCTGGCGACGGCCGAAGAGATCGGGTTCGACGGACTACTGGCCGAGCAGCGCACCGCCTGGGCGCGGCGATGGGCCGACTGCCAGGTGGACATCGAGGGCGATCCGGAGACCGAGCTGGCCGTCCGGTTCGCGATCTTCCATCTGCTTGCGTCCGCCAAGGGGGTCGACGAGACGGCGCTGGGCGCCCGCGGACTGTCCGGCCCCGGCTACGCCGGACATGTCTTCTGGGACGCTGACATCTTCGCTCTGCCTACGCTGGCCGCGCTGCTGCCCGAAGCGGCACGGGCGATGCTGGAGTACCGACTGCGGCGCCTGGAGCCGGCGCGGGCCAACGCTGCCCGCACCGGCCGGGCCGGCGCCCGGTTCCCGTGGGAGTCGGCGTGCGAGGGCACCGAGTGCACGCCCACGGCGATGCTCAACGACGTCGGCGAGGTGATCGAGATCCTCACCGGCGAGCTGGAGGAGCACATCACAGCCGATGTGGCCTGGGCCGCCTGGCGGTACGCCGACTGGACCGGCGACGAAGACTTCCGCACCGGGACCGGTGCGCCGCTGGTGGTGGAGACGGCCCGCTACTGGGCCTCCCGAGTGGAACCGGGTCCGGACGGACGGGGACACCTGCGCCGGGTGATCGGTCCGGATGAGTACCACGAGGGCGTGGACGACAACGCCTTCACCAACGTCATGGCTCGGTGGAACCTGCGCCGCGCCGCCGACCTGGTGGAGCTGGCCGGCGTCGGAGCAGCCGCCACGCCGCTGGTCGACCCGGCGGAGGCGGCCCACTGGCGGGCCGTCGCCGACTCTCTGGTCGACGGCTACGACCCGGACACCGGACTCTACGAGCAGTACGACGGGTTCTTCGACCTCCAGCCGTTCGTGGTCAGCGAGGTGCTACAGCTGCCGGCTGCGGCCGACCTGGTCCTCGGCCGCGCCGTCACGCTGGTGTCGCAGATCATCAAGCAGGCCGACGTACTGATGATGCAGTTCTTGGTGCCCGAGGAGGTCGTTGCGGGCTCGCTGGAGCCGAACCTGGACTACTACGGACCTCGCACCTCGCATGGCAGCTCGCTCTCGCCAGGGGTACACGCTGCGCTGCTGGCCCGCGCCGGTCGACCCGACGAGGGTTTGCGACTGCTGCGGATGGCCTCGCACCTGGACCTGCACGACCTCACCCACACCACGGCCGGCGGCCTGCACATCGCCACCCTCGGCGGCCTCTGGCAGGCAGTTGCCACCGGCTTCGCCGGGATCACTGTCGACGGCGGGGTACTCGGGGTCCACCCGCAGCTGCCAGCCAGCTGGCGACGACTCAGCCTGCGGCTGCGCTACCACGGCCGGCGGGTCCGGCTCGGGTGCTCCCCGGCCGAGGTCCACGTCGAGACCGACGGATCGCTGCGGCTGCGGCTGTCCGACGGAATCGTGCATGCGGTCTCCGCGCCGGGAGCCCGCTTCGGGCGCAGCGATGACGGCTGGCGACTGGTCGAAGGGCCGGCTGCTACGACCCCCGCCGTCGATGGCGATCAAACGGCGAGTAGAACTTAGACGGTCGCCCCTCGGGGCGCAACGGTAACCACAGAACTGGGGTAGTGCCATGAAGGTCGCCCTAATCGCCCCGCCATGGCTGCCCGTGCCGCCCGAGGGGTACGGCGGCACGGAGGCTGTCATCGACCGGCTGGCCCGGGGCCTGAGCCAGGCCGGCCATGACGTCATCCTGTTCACGACCGGGGACAGCCAGTGCCCGGTCCGCAAGCGCTGGCTGCTGCCCCGCGCGATGCCGCACATGCTGAACAACAGCATCGTGGAGCTGCGCCACGTCATGCACGCCTACGACGCGGTCGCCGACTGCGACATCGTGCACGACCACACCATCACCGGCATGGTGCACGCCCTGGCACACCCCGAGTTACAGGTAGTCACCACCAGCCACGGGCCATTTGGCTACGACGAACTGGACATCTTCTCTCGGGTGGCCAGCCGGGTGCCGATCATCGCGATCTCCGAGTGCCAGGCGGCGAGCGCCGGCGGGATGCCGATCGCGGCAGTGATCCACCACGGGCTTGACCTGGACGCGTTCCCGATCGGGGAAGTCGCCGACGACTACTTCCTCTTTCTCGGCCGGATGTCGCCGACGAAGGGAGCGCGGGAAGCGATCGAGATCGCCAGAGCCGCCGGGGTCCGGCTGCTGATTGCGGCGAAGATGCGCGAACCAGCCGAGTACCGCTACTTCGACGAGCAAGTCGCCCCGCTCCTCGGGGACGGCATCTCCTATGTCGGTGAGGTGGGTGGGGCGGAGAAGACCCGGCTACTCGGCGGCGCCAAAGCCCTGTTGAATCCGATCTCCTGGCCCGAGCCCTTTGGGCTGGTCATGATCGAGGCACTGGCGTGCGGGACGCCGGTGTTGACGCTCCCGAACGGGGCGGCACCCGAAATCGTCGACGACGGCGTCACCGGGTTCCTGTGCGCGGACGTCGAGGAGATGACCAAACGGATGGCGGACATCGGCGACCTGGACCGACGCGCCTGCCGGGCCGCAGTAGAGCGACGGTTCTCCACCGAGCGCATGGTTGCCGATCATGTTGCCCTCTACACCCGGGTGCTGGCGGGCACGCTGTAGCGGCTTGCACTCAACGGCCGCCGAGGACGAATCGGCCAGCCAACTTCACGGCTACCCACTCCGCACGCGCGCTGGGCAACTAGAGATCCCATGCCGACGGTGCGGGCGATGAGTCCGGTGGGCCCTCCACCGGCGCCACCGCCGGCAGCTGACCGGTGGGCGTCTCCACGACCGCCATTCGGGCGGCCGACGCGATCGGGGCCTCGCGATGGGCCAGCGCCAGGTCGATCAGCGAGTCCGGCGGGGTGGTGGCCCCACGCAGGTAGCCAGCGCACACGGCCGAACCGCCGGTGGGGTCGGCCTCGACGAGCATCACCGGACGAGACCAGGTCAACGCCAGTCCCAGCGCGGTCGCCGTGACCCCGGGCGACCCCGATGCCGAGGTGAGGACGATAAGACTCATCAGGTCACCGTTCCCGTGAGTCCAGGACGATCGCGATCTTGCCCGTGGCCGCCATCGCCGCCAGCCCGGCCGCGTCCGAGTCCGGAACCGAGACCGTGATGATCGTCAGGCTTCCCTGTCCGTTGTCGGTACTTGTGGCCGTGCTGACCACGCTCGCGGCAATGCTTGGCGGGGCACCGGGTGTTGCTTCACCCTGCGCTCCGGGCGTGGCGACCACCCGGATCTGATCCCCCGCGACGAGCGGGATGCCGGGCAGAAGCGTCGCCGGGACCGCGACACCGACCACGGACTTGCCGCGGGCAGGGATGACCTTGTCGGTAACCTCGTCGCCGGTCAGCAGGGACCCTGCTGCGATATCCAGTGCAGCTCGTTTGCCGACCAGGGTCTCCAGCTGAGAGGCCGGGACCGGGTGCAGTGCCGGGTCGACACCGATCTGCACGGTGACCAGATCGGCACGGTTGATGATCTGTCCCCGGGCAATCGTCGAGCGTGCGGCCACGACCGGCGAAGCATTCGTTGTGGCTTGGTGCAGCCATACGTTGCCCAGCGCACCCAGGCAGACGACGGCGGCCATCGCGGCGAACACCCCCCACCGACGCCGCAACCGCGGCGGGGTCGGGACCCGGCGGTCCGGTTCGCCGCCGGAGCCGTTGCGACCCCAGCGGCCGCGAGCGGGTGGTGCGGCGTCCTGCGCCGGACGTTCCACGGTCGTTGTCATCTTCTCGTCCCTCTCCCTGCCCAAGGTCATTGCCTCAACACCTGCGCCTCACCGATCGTGAGGGGCGCGGTGTTGGTGAGGTCCATCGTGATCGTTCCGGTCTGTCCGATTCCGGCCCAGGTGATGACCCAATGCGAGGTCGCACGCACCGTGTAGGCGCCCTGGCGTGTGTAGGTGTGCCCGCAGTCGGGTGACTGCTGCTTGCCGTAGCTGTCCTGGTAGCGGGTGCCCGGCCCGTTACAGACGACCACCTGACCGTCGCCCATGTTCCATGTCACCTTCGATACCTTCGCCGTAGCGGTGACCGTCCAGCCCGCGGCGGACGCGCCGCGGGTGAGCGGGCCCCAAGTGTTGGCAGTGGGGTTGGTAACCCACATCCAGTTCGGCATACCGACCAGGCCCACACCACTCGGGTCGGGGACAATGCCGACCGTGATCGCCTTCAGCCGCATCAACGAGAGTGCCTGCTGTGCAAGCTGGGCCGGGTCTGGTGGCGCGACTGGTCCGGCGGGTGGGGTGGCAGACCAGAGGGGGTACGTACGCGTCCCGCTGATGAGGTCCGGCGTGTAGCAGTCGTAGATCGCCCCATCAGTGTGCAGGTTCCACAGGGAATCGCTTTTGGGTGGCTGCGGATGCGTGAGGCTGATGTAACACCCAAGGGCGTTGGAGTACCAGCTGTCACCGTCCCGGCAAGGGACTTCCTTCCCCGAGTACGGCGACACACACTTCTGAGGCGATGCCGGAGCGCCAGACGTGACGGGCGTGACGGGCGTGCCCGGCGTCGCGGGGACTCCGGGCGTCGTAACGATAAGTACGCAGACACCGCTGTTGGGTTCCGCCTTCTGCCCTGGCGGGCACTGAACTGACCCGTTAGCGGCATGTGCTGGTCCGCCGAATAACAGCACCGCGAGCACGGTCAAGGTCACGCAGGTAAGCGGCAGCCGCTTCAACATGGCTTCCCCTGCAGAGTGTCCTTGGTCACGAAGAACCCCGAAGGGATCTTCGCGACCTTGTACGTGTACTGCACGCGGGGAAGCCGACCCGCGGCCACCACAGACTTCCCGTTCTTGTCCACCACGTTGACCTTGCTCACGTCAATGCAGGCCGTGACATCGAAGGTATTTGCGCTAGTCGCCTTCGCCTCCGATGAGACGATCGTGGCCCTGCCTATCTGCTTCAACTGCTTGACGCGATTACCGGTCAGAATGCTGCGCCACTGATATATGGCCTGATCACTCGCGACCTCAGCCAACTTGCCGAGGCTCAGGTACGGGTCCGACGCCAACTCGGCCGTCACCGACCAGAGCTTGCTGACAGCATCGTTGGCGGACTTGAGGTCCTTCTCCGCTGGCGAGAGTGTCTGTGTCGGGATCGAGGTCGGTGAGGTTGTGGTCGAGCTCGACGTGGTGGGCCGCGTAACCGGAAGGCTCTGGCTGTTGTCACAGGCCGTGACGATGAGCAGCCCGCCTACTGCGAAACCTGCTGCCAGAGCCCGGGTACGGGTAATCATGTCGTGCTCCTATGATCTCACTTGTTCTA
>Ga0097691_1000908_pt1 | contig 23481 bp, 13 predicted proteins | sample NGESurdeep072012_8_FD_72858 | JGI IMG/M metagenome (GOLD analysis project Ga0097691, IMG submission 72858) | Arctic peat soil microbial communities from Barrow, Alaska - NGEE Surface sample 210-1 deep-072012 | ecosystem: Environmental > Terrestrial > Soil > Wetlands > Peat ... | reverse complement strand
GCGATATTCCGGATGCAGGGGGAAAGCGACTTTCCATTCCATCGCCATCTTCCAGATCGGCGAGGCCTTTGCCGCTTCGAGCCAGGCGTGCGGGATACCCTGTCTCTCGGCTTCCGCGATCACGGCGGGGTCGTTGGGATTGAGGAAGATGTCGAGCTGGGCCTGATAGAGATCGCGCTCGTCGGGCTTGCTCGCGGCTTCGGCGATCCGGTCGGCATCGTAAAGCACCACGCCGAGATAGCGGATGCGTCCGACGCAGGTCTCCGAACAAACCGTCGGCTGGCCGGCCTCGATGCGCGGATAGCAGAAGATGCACTTTTCCGATTTGCCCGACGACCAGTTGTAATAGATCTTCTTGTACGGGCAGCCGGAGACGCACATCCGCCAGCCGCGGCACTTGTCCTGGTCGATCAGGACGATGCCGTCCTCCTCGCGCTTGTAGATCGCGCCCGAGGGGCAGGCCGCGACGCAGGCCGGGTTGAGGCAATGCTCGCACAGGCGCGGCAGGTACATCATGAAGGTGTTTTCAAACTGGCCGTAGATGTCCTTCTGCACGCCCTCGAAATTCGCATCCATCGACCGCTTGGCGAACTCGCCGCCGAGAATCTCCTCCCAGTTCGGACCCCATTCGATCTTTTCCATCCGCTCGCCCGAGATCAGCGAGCGGGGGCGGGCGGTAGGCATCGCCGGCATTTCCGCCGCCTGCTGCAGATGCTGATAGTCGAAGGTGAAGGGCTCGTAATAGTCGTCGATTTCCGGCAGATCCGGATTGGCGAAGATGTTGGCCAATACCCGCCACTTGCCGCCGATACGCGGCTCGATCGAACCGTTGCGCTTGCGCTTCCAGCCGCCCTTCCAGCGCGCCTGGTTCTCCCAATCCTTCGGATAGCCGATGCCGGGCTTGGTCTCGACGTTATTGAACCATGCGTATTCCATGCCTTCACGGCTGGTCCACACGTTCTTGCAGGTGACGCTGCAGGTGTGACACCCGATGCACTTGTCGAGGTTCAGCACCATGGCGATTTGAGCGCGGATTTTCATTCTGCGGCCTCCAGACGGGGGGTACCAGGCTGATCGGCGTTCGGCGTATCCAGCCAGTCGATTTTCGACATCTTGCGAATGATGACGAATTCGTCGCGATTGGAGCCAACCGTGCCGTAGTAATTGAAGCCGTAGGATTGCTGCGCATAGCCGCCGATCATGTGCGTCGGCTTGAGCACGACCCGGGTGACCGAGTTATGAATGCCGCCGCGCTGGCCGGTCTGCTCGGAGCCCGGCACGTTCACGATCTTTTCCTGGGCATGATACATCATGCACATGCCCTGCTTGACGCGCTGCGAGACCACCGCACGCGCCACCAGCGCGCCGTTGGTGTTGAAGGCCTCGATCCAGTCGTTGTCGACGATGCCGGCGCCCTTGGCGTCGATCTCGCTGATCCAGACAATGGGACCGCCGCGCGACAGCGTCAGCATCAGCAGATTGTCGGTGTAGGTGGAGTGAATGCCCCATTTCTGATGCGGCGTGATGAAATTCAGCACCACCGAGGCATTGCCGTTCGGCTTGCGGTCGATCACCGGCTTTACCGTCTTGGTGTCGATCGGCGGCCGATAGACGCAGAACCCTTCGCCGAAGGCGCGCATCCACAGATGATCCTGATAGAGGTGCTGACGGCCGGTCAGCGTGCGCCAGGGGATCAGTTCATGGACGTTGGTATAACCGGCGTTGTAGCAGACCTTTTCGGATTCCAGACCCGACCAGATCGGGGAGGAGATGATCTTGCGCGGCTGCGCGACCACGTCGCGGAACCGGATCTTCTCGTCTTCCTTGGGGGTCGCCAGATGGGTGTGGTGTCGCCCGGTGAAACCTTCAAGCGATGCCCAAGCCTTGACCGCGACCTCGCCGTTGGTCTCCGGTGCGAGGCTCAGGATGACCTCGCAGGCATCGATGGCGCTGTCGATGCGGGCAAGACCTTTGGTGACCCCTTCCTCGATGACGATGCCGTTGAGCTTCTTGAGAAGATCGACCTCATGGTCGGTATTCCAGCTCATGCCCTTGCCGCCGTTGCCGAGCTTGTTCATCAGCGGGCCTAGCGAGGTAAAGCGCTTGTAGAGGTTCGGATAGTCGCGCTCGACCACGGTGACCGCCGGCATGGTCTTGCCGGGAATCGGGTCGATCTCACCCTTCTTCCAGTCCTTGACGTCGAAGGGCTGCGCGATCTCACCGGCGGTATCGTGCATGATGGGGGTGAGAACGACATCCTTTTCGACGCCGAGCACTTCCGGCGAAACCTTCGAAAAAGCCTCGGCGATGCCCTTGTAGATGTCCCAGTCGCTGCGCGATTCCCACACCGGATCGATCGCCGCGGACAGCGGATGGATGAACGGATGCATGTCGGAGGTATTGAGATCGTTCTTCTCGTACCAGGTCGCCGTCGGCAGCACGATGTCCGAATATATGCAGGTCGTGGACATCCGGAAGTCGAGCGTGACCAGGAGGTCTAGTTTTCCTTCCGGAGCCTGCTCGTGCCATTTGACCTCCATCGGCTTCTTCTTGCCGTCCTCGCCGAGGTCCTTGCCCATCACGCCGTGTTTGGTGCCGAGCAGGTGCTTGAGAAAATACTCATGGCCCTTGCCCGACGCCCCCAGCAGATTGGAACGCCAGACGAAAAGATTGCGCGGCCAGTTTTTCGGATTGTCCGGGTCGTCGCAGGCCAGCTTCAACGCGCCGGATTTCAGGGCCTTGGCGACGTAGTCCTTCGCCTCCAGGCCTGACGCGGCAACCTGTTTGGACACTTCGAGGGGGTTGGCCTGCAGCTGCGGCGCCGACGGCAGCCAGCCCATGCGCTCGGCGCGCACATTGTAATCGATCAACGCTCCGTCCCATGGACCCGCCGGCGCCGTCGGCGAGAGAATCTCGGAGACATCGAGCGTCTCGTAGCGCCACTGGTCGGTATGGGCGTAAAACGCCGAGGTGGCATTCATCTGCCGCGGCGGGCGGTTCCAGTCGAGCGCGAAGGCGAGCGGCAGCCAGCCGGTTTGCGGGCGTAGCTTTTCTTGGCCGACATAATGCGACCAGCCCCCGCCGGATTGACCGACGCATCCGCACATCACCAGCATGTTGATGATACCGCGGTAGTTCATATCCATGTGGTACCAGTGGTTGAGACCGGCGCCGACGATGACCATTGAGCGGCCGCTGGTCTTTTCCGCATTGAGCGCGAACTCGCGCGCCGTCGTGATGATCTGATCGCGCGGCACGCCGGTAATTTTTTCCGCCCAGGCCGGTGTGTAGGGCTGCAGGTCGTCGTAGCTCTTTGCCAAGTGTTCGCCGCCGAAGCCGCGATCGACGCCGTAATTCGCGACGAACAGGTCGTACACCGACGCGACCAGCGTCTCGCCCTCGACCAGCTGCAGTTTCTTCACCGGCACGTTGCGTATCAGCACGCCGGGATGATCCGTGCCGAGGAAATGATCGTGCTCGCGATTGCCGAAATAGGGAAAGCCGACCGCGGCGACGTCGTCCTTGATGCCGGCGAGCGACAGCCGCAGCTTGATGTCTTGACCGTTCGAGGCCTTCTGCTCGAGATTCCACTTGCCCTTCTCGCCCCAGCGGAACCCGACCGAGCCTTTCGGCACGACGATCGCGTTGCTGGTCTCGTCATAGGCCAGCGTCTTCCACTCCGGATTATTGGCCTCGCCGCACGACTTCAGAACATCCGAAGCGCGAATGAAGCGCTCCGGCACGTAATGCGCGCCCTGTTTCACCAGACGCACCAACATGGGCATGTCGGTGTATTGCCGCGCGTAGTCCTGGAAATACTTGGCCTGCCGGTCGACGTGGAATTCGCGCAGGATGACGTGGCCCATCGCCATGCCGAGCGCGGCATCGGTGCCCTGCTTCGGCGACATCCAAAGATCGGCGAATTTCGAAGCTTCGGAATAATCCGGACAGATCACCACGCTCTTGGCGCCCTTGTAGCGGGCCTCGGTATAAAAATGAGCGTCGGGCGTGCGCGTCTGCGGGACGTTCGATCCCCACAGGATGAGGAAGCTCGAATTGTACCAGTCAGCGCTTTCGGGGACGTCGGTCTGCTCGCCCCAGGTCTGTGGGCTCGCCGGCGGCAGGTCGCAGTACCAGTCGTAGAATGACAAGTTAACGCCGCCGAGCAGCGACAGATAGCGCGAGCCCGCGGCATAGCTGATCATCGACATCGCGGGGATCGGCGAGAAGCCGAACACACGATCCGGCCCGTAGCTCTTCACCGTATAAGCATTCGCCGCAGCAATGAGTTCGTTGACCTCATCCCAGGTCGAGCGAACGAAGCCGCCAAGGCCGCGCTTCTGCACGTAGGCAGCGCGCTTGCCCGGATTTTCCACGATGGATTTCCACGCCGCGACCGGCGTCATCAGCACGCGCGCTTCGCGCCATAGCCTGAGCAGCCGCGAACGCACCAGCGGATATTTCACGCGGTTGCCGGAATAGAGGTACCAACTGTAGCTCGCGCCACGGGCACAGCCGCGTGGCTCGTGATTCGGCAGGTCGGGCCGCGTGCGCGGATAGTCGGTCTGCTGCGTTTCCCAGGTGACGATGCCGCCTTTGACGTAAATCTTCCAGGAACACGATCCGGTGCAATTCACGCCATGGGTCGAACGCACGATCTTGTCGTGCTGCCAACGCTTGCGGTAGCCGTCCTCCCAGCGCCGGTCTTCGTTGGTGGTGATGCCATGCCCATCGGAGAATGTTTCGCCGGCGCGATTAAAGAACGTCAGGCGGTCGAGAAAATGGCTCATCGTCTAAGTTCCTTCATTCGGCCGGTTGCGGGGCATTAGGCGGCGATGCGCGGCCACGTTCGATGTCGCGCAGCAGACCGCCGCGGCGGGTGTAGAAGCCCCAGGTGATGGCCAGACAGGTGACGTAGAAGATCATGAAGCCCCATAGCGCCATGCTCGGCCCGCCGGTGAGCGCGATCGAGGTGCCGTAGCTCTTCGGGATGAAGAAGGCGCCATAGGCCGCGATCGCCGAGGTGAAGCCGATGATCGCCGCCGACTCCATCTCGGCCTGCTTCTGCCGTGCGACCGGCTGCATGCCGGGCTCCAGCCGCGGAATTTCCGCGCGCATGATCGCCGGGATCATCTGGAAAGTGGACGCATTGCCCACGCCGGTCGCGAAGAACAGGATCATGAACATGGCGAAGAATCCCCAGAACGCTTCCGGCTGATCCTTAATGCCGAGGAAGTAGAGAACGCCCGCGACCGCCGCGATCATCAGCACGAACACCCAGAAGGTGACGCGGCCGCCGCCGTAGCGATCCGATAGCCAACCGGTCGCCGAGCGCGACAGCGCGCCGACCAGCGGCCCGAGGAAGATGAACTTGAGCGAGTCGACCTGCGGGAACTCGGTCTTGGTCAGCAGCGGGAAGCCCGCCGAATAGCCGATGAACGAGCCGAAGGTGCCGGTATAGAGCCAGCACATCAGCCAATTATGCTTGCGCTTGAAGATCACCGCCTGATCGACGAACGAGGCCTTCATCACCGCGATGTCGTTCATCCCGAACCAGGCCGCGAAGGCCGACGCCGCGATGAACGGCACCCAGATGAAGCCGGCATTCTGCAGCCATATCTTGGTGGTTCCGCCCGCGGCGGCTTGCGGATCGCCGCCGAACCAGCCGAACACACCCGCGGTGATCACCAGCGGAATGACGAACTGCACCACGCTCACGCCAAGATTGCCGAGGCCGGCATTGAGCGCGAGCGCGTTGCCCTTCTCCGCCTTCGGGAAGAAGAAGCTGATATTCGCCATCGAGGAGGCGAAGTTGCCGCCGCCAAGGCCGCACAAGAGCGCGAGGCCGAGGAACAAGAAATAGGGCGTATTCGGATTCTGTACAGCAAGCCCGATGCCGACCGCCGGGATCATGAGCGACCAGGTCGCCAGCGTCGTCCATAACCGCCCGCCGAAGATCGGCGGCATGAAGGAATAGAAAATTCTTAGCGTCGCACCAGAAAGCCCCGGCAGCGCCGCGAGCCAGAACAACTCATCGTTAGTGAACTCGAACCCGACCACCGGAAGCATGGCAACGACGACAGACCACACCATCCATACCGCAAACGCGATCAGCAACGCCGGGATCGAGAGCCACAGATTGCGTTGGGCGATGGCGCGACCGGTCTTGTTCCAGAATGCGGCATCCTCGGGCCGCCAGTCTTCGATGAGATGCGGGCCGAGCACGCCGACATGTTTCTCCTCGTGGATCTCCTGCATCTCGGGAAGTTCCGGGAGGCGGCGCAGCATGGGTTCAGCCACGCCACGCTCCATGCTCCGGACAGCTACATGCATCCATGTAAATGCGACCGCGACGCCCACGAACAGCAACATGAAGCAGCTCGTCCACACACCCGTCAGATCAATGACTGCGCCAAAGGCAATCGGCAGGACGAAGCCGCCGAGCCCGCCGATCATGCCGACGAGGCCTCCCACTGCGCCGACATTGTTCGGATAATAGACCGGGATGTGCTTGAACACGGCGGCCATACCGAGGCTCAAGAAGAACCCCAGGACGGACAGGAGCGCGGCAAAACTGACGAGGCCGATCTCAAGGTGAAAGGCGATTGGCCCGTGTATGCCTCGAACGATATAATCGGTCGGCGGATAAGAAAGAAGGAACGTACTGACAGCAGCGACGCTGAAGGTCCAGTACATCACTTGCCGGGCGCCGTATTTGTCCGCAAGATGGCCGCCATAGGCGCGAAAGGCGGCGGCCGGCAGGGAAAACAGAACCCCGACCATGCCTGCCTTTGAGATGGCGAGACCATACACGTCGATCAGATAGCGCGGCAGCCACAGCGACAACGCGACAGCGGCGCCGAAAGTGCAGAAGTAGTAGAGCGAAAAGCGCCAGACCTGAACATGCTTCAAGGGCGCGAGCTGGTCCAGCAAGCTCTTCGCCCGCTCGCCAGTTATACGGCGCGAGCGAGTGACCGGATCATCGCCGGCAAGTAGCCAGAACAACACCGCCATCAAAACGAGAGCGAGAGCCCAGACCTGCGCCACTGTTTGCCAGCCGTACGCGACGAGCACGAACGGTGCGAAAAAGATTGTCAGGGCCGCGCCAACATTGCCAGCCCCAAAAATGCCGAGCGCGGTGCCCTGTTTGTCGGTGGGATACCAGTGCGACACATAGGCGACACCAACCGCAAACGAACCACCGGCGGTGCCGACGCCGAGCGCAGCGATCAGCATCTGCGGATAGGTTGTGGCCCATGACAGCAGGAACGTCGCAATCGCTGCCGACAACATCGTCAGCGTGAAGACGACCCGGCCACCATATTGGTCGGTCCAGATGCCGAGAAAGATGCGGACCAGCGAGCCGGTAAGAATCGGTGTGCCGACCAAGAGACCGAACTGGGTCTCGTTGAGGCCGAGCTGATCCTTAATCTGCACGCCGATGATGGCGAAGATGGTCCACACCGCGAAGCACACGGTGAAGGCGATGGTGGACATCCAGAGTGCGCGGCCTTGGCCTGGAACACCGGTGGCCGCTTTTGCTTGCATATGGCGCCCGCTCCTGTCGATCGCAAATCGTCAGGGGCGACATAAGCGGGGGAATCCGACGAATGCTTTGACGTTGATCAATAATACTTCGGTTTTGCCCGCGACAATTTGGCTTTACTTATATCGGATTGCCGGTTGACTTTACCGCGACTTCAATTTGATCTTTATCAAGTCGCGTGTGACGCTGCCGGCCTAGATTGTGAGCGATCGTCGCGAATCCCCGCAGCCTGGAGAAAACCGTGCGTCAATCCGATTGGAAGCTCATCCGCGCCCTGCCGCTGTTTTGCGATATGAGCGAAGCGAATTTCGAGAAGCTGGTCGGTGCCGCGTTTCTGCAACGCTTCCCGCCGCACACGACCCTGATCAACGAAGGCGACTTGCCGGATTTTCTGCATATCGTGGTCGACGGTTCGGTCGAAATGTTCAGCGCCCATAATGGGCATGAAACCACGATCGACATCATGCGGCCGGAGACGACGTTCATCCTGGCGGCGGTCATCCGCGACGAGGTCTATCTCAAGTCGGCGCGCACCCTCTCGCCCGCGCAGATCCTCATGATTCCGGCGCAGACCGTGCGCGAGGTGTTCGGGCGCGATGCCGCCTTCGCGCGCTCCATCGTCAATGAACTGGCCGATCGCTACCGCGTCGTCGTGCGTTCGCTGAAGAGCGAGAAATTACGCACCAGCGCCGAGCGATTGGCCAACTGGATTCTGAAGACCAATCACCAGCAAGGTGATCATCAGCGCGTCGAACTGATGTTCGACAAGCGAACTCTTGCGTCACGCTTGGGGATGACGCCGGAAAATCTGTCGCGAAATCTGGCGCTGCTGGCGAAATTTGGCGTGAAAAGTTCCGGACGCGATATCGTCATCGAAGACTCATCGGCGTTGGAACGTTTTGCCAAGCCCAATGCGCTGATTGACGGCTGAAACAGAAAACTGACCAAACGCGTAAACACAGTGTGTTTGCGGCGAAATATTACGCGACACATCTTATCATCGGCGGCGTTGAAGCTGGCCGCGGTGCGGCTTTCATTAAACATTGGGTAGGCGGCGAGACCCACGTAGCGATCGTTGCGGCCTATCCAGCCGCCAAATTTTCAGCCGCTTCGTGCCCAGCAATCCTGCCGAATACAAACGCGCGCAGCACTGAGACGGCATTCGGCGCAGTCGCATAGAAATGCCCGGTAATCTCGCCGGCAGCAAAGAGGCCGGGGATTGGCGCGCCGTCGCGCAGCACGCGGGCGTGGTCGTCGGTTGCGAGGCCACCAAATGTGTACGCCACGGCGCCGGCCAGCGGATAGGCGAGGAAGGGCGGCACACTGACGGTGCGCGCCCAGTTCGACTTCGGCGGCTGCAGCGTTTGCGCGGCCGCAAGCCCGTCGCAGCGGGTCGCGTCGAAAAGATTTGGGTCACCCACGCAGGCGGCATTGTAGGCCGCAACCGTCGCCACGAGGTTGTCGGCATCCACGCCGATGAGTTTCGCCAGCTCGGCGAGCGTGTGAGCGGACACCGGCGGCAGTTCAGAGCGAATGGCGCGCTGATAGTCGGCAATTTCGAACAACCGGCTGTCGAGGATCGCATAGGCCATCGAGCCCGGCGCCTTGAAATGGATGGCGCGAGCGAACCACTCCCAGGTTTCGTGCACCAGGCCGCCGCCCTCGTCGAAGAAACGGTGGCCGTTTTTATCGACCACGATGCCGTAGGGATAGACCAGCACCACCGGCGCGGAATTCCTGGCGCGCGCATCGACCGGCTCGGCATGCATGCCGTTCCAATCACCCGAACGATCAGCGCCGAGCCGCTGGGCCATTCGAATGCCGTCGCCGGTATTAAATCGCGTACCGGGCGATATCAGCCGCATCGTCGCGGCGCCATCGCCAAAATGCGCGCGCATCATGTCGGCATTGCCCTGAAAACCACCACAAGCAAGCACGATGGCGTCCGCCGCCAATGTCTGGCGCATGCCGTTCTGCTCGACCACAAGACCGGTGATGCGATCGTTCTTAATGGCGATCTCGCGCGCGACGCAACCGTAGCGGAACACCACGCCCGCAAGCTTGGCCGCCCGCGTCAGCTCTTTCACAAGGGTCGGGCCGCCGCCGACCGGCTGAATGCGCGGCGGGCCCTTCGCCAGATAATAGGTCGGCTGAATGAATTCGATGCCGTGCGATGCGAGCCACTTGACCGTCGCCGGCGCTTCCTTGGCAAGCCGCGCGAAATAGCTCTCGTCACCCTGGAAATTGCTGGCTGCCAGCATGTCGTGCACGAAGCTCGGCTCGACGCGGTCGGTTGATGCCATGCGCATGTTGGACGGCGACCAGCGCGTATTGCCGCCGGCTTCGTCTTGCGTGGCCTTATCGGCGAGCGTGACATTGATCGGCCGGCTGTGGGCGCGCGCTGCCTCAGCGGCCGCCAATGCGGCGGCAAGACCGGCTGCGCCCTGGCCGACGACAATCAGGTTTCGGGCGGCGCTCGCTACAGCCACAGGATCTGCTTGCGGTAGTTCAAATCGGTGAGCAGCGCCGTCGCGGGGCCCTGGTGGAACACCGCGCCGCGCTCGAGCGCGAACACGCGGTCGGCCAGCGCCAGCACCAGATCCAAGTTATGCTCGACGATCACGATGGAGGCGTGCCGGCGCAGCTGGTCGAACACCTTGAACAGTTCCAGCACCACGTTCGGCGCCAACCCCTCGAATGGCTCGTCCAGCAGCAGCAGCTTGACGTTTCCCGACAGCGCGCGTGCGACCGCCACCATTTGTTGCTCGCCGCCGGAAAGATAGTCGGCCGCGATGTCCATCCGCTCTTGCAGGCGCGGAAAATATTCGAAGATTTTATCCTCGCTCCAGACCACGCCGTTACTGCCGTCGGTCTTGCGCGCCAGGCGGCCGAGCGCGAGGTTCTCCTTCACCGTCATGCCCGCGAACAGGCCGCGGCCCTGCGGCACGTAGCCGATGCCCATGCGCGCGATGTCCGGCGCCGGCATGCCGGCGATGTTGTGCCCCTCGTATTCGATCGTTCCGGAGGCCGGCCGGATTAGCCCGGCCAGGGTCTTGAGCAGCGTGGACTTGCCGGCGCCGTTGCGGCCGAGCAGAGCCACGATCTCGCCTTCGCGCACGTCCAGCGTCGCATCGTTGAGGATATGGCTTTTGCCGTAGAAGGAATTGACGCGCTCGAAGCGCAACACCTGAGCGCCGGGCGCCTCGCCCGCGACGCGGCTGGTGACGGGCGGCGTGCCGGTGCCGGTATAGACTGCTTGCACGCGCCGGTCGGCGCGCACCTCGTTTGGCGCGCCGGTCATCAGCACTTCGCCCTGGTTCATCACGGTGACGCGCTGCGAGAAGCCGAGCACGCGGTCGATATCGTGCTCGACGATCAGGACCGGGATATTCGCGGCCACTTTCTTCACCAGGTTCGACACGCGCTCGCGCTCGGCCGCGGCAAGCCCGGCGAGCGGCTCGTCCAGCAGCAGCACATGCGGTTTGGAGCCGAGCGCGATGCCCAAATCCAACAAGCGCTGCCCGCCATAGGACAGTTCGCCACCCTCGATCGCCTCGATGCCTTCCAGGCCAAGAAACCGGATCAGCTCCACGGTCTCCGCGTGGACTTCCGGGTAGCTGTCAATGTCGCGCCAGGCATTGAAGCGCATCGGATTCTGCGCCTGCAACGACAGGCGCAGATTTTCGTAGATCGACAGGCCGCGAAACAAATTCGTGATCTGAAACGAGCGTGCCAGGCCCTGGTGGCATATGGCGTGTGATTGCGCGCCTTGGATCTCGCGGCCGTTAAGGCGCACGGTGCCGCCGTCCGCCGGGTAGAGGCCCGAGGCCAGATTGAACAACGTGGTCTTGCCGGCGCCGTTCGGGCCGATCAGGGCATGAATTTCTCCGGCGGCAACTTTGAGACTGGCTTTGGTGACGGCACGAATGCCGCCGAAATGCTTCGAGACAGCGTCGACCTCCAGCACCGTTCCGTGCATCGCTTGCGGGACCAGGAACGCCGGCAGCGGCAAGCCCTCGTAGATTTTACGATTGGTCATGGCCGCTTCTTCTTCGGGCACCACGCGCCATTGCCGGCTAAGCCTCGCCCAGATACCGACCAGGCCGCCCGGCGAGTACATCACGAAGCCGACAAAGATCAGCCCGAACCAGAGCAGCCAATCCGACGACCAGATCGAAAACAATTCGCGGAAAAGGATGAAAAAAAGTGCGCCCAGCGCGGGGCCGAGCATGTTGTGCATGCCACCGATCACCACCATCGCCAGCAGCTCGCCGGAAAACGGCACCGAGACCGCTTCGGCCGAGACCAGGTAAGTCTGGAAACCGAGCAGCGCGCCGGCCAGTCCCGTCACCACCGCCGAGAGCACGAACACCCCCAGCTTGTAATGCTCGACCGCATAGCCCTGAAACGTGGCGCGCAACTGGTTCTCGCGGATTGCCAGCAGCACGTGCCCGAACGGCGAGCTCACGACCCGCATCAGCACGTACAGTACGGCAAGCCCGATCAGCGCGACCACGATGTAGAAGGCAAGGTGATCGTCGAGAGAGATCGGCCCGATCGTGCCGCGCTTGAGCCCGCTCAGTCCGTCCTCACCGCCGGTCACCTCGCTCCAGCGGAACGCGACGGTGTAGGTCAGCGCCGCCAGCGCCAGGGTCAGCAGCGAGAAGTACACGCCGCGCCGGCGCAGGATGAGAATGCCGACGGCGGTCGACAGGACGGCGACGAAGATCATCGACAACAGAAGGGGCAGCCAAATCTGGTCCCGGAACCAGTGCAACTGGATGAGGCCTGCGGCATAGGCGCCGATGCCGAACCAGGTGCTGTGGCCGAACGACACCAGGCCGGTGTAGCCCACGCACATGTTCAGACCCATCGTCGCGACCGCAAGGATGACGACCATAGTGGCGGTGTTCACGCTCAAACCGAGCACGTGCATGACGAACGGCAGGGCGACGAGCGAAATCGCGGCGAGCAACAGCGGCTGGTACTTCGAATGGGATTGGGCGACTTTCATTCGAATTTCTCAATGCGCTCGCCGAGCAGTCCGCGCGGGCGGAACAACAGCACCAGAAACATCAACACGTAGATTGAGGCTTCGCCCGCGGCCGGTACGAAATGGATTGTGATGCCGCGCACCACGCCGACCAGCAGCGCGGCCAGCACCACGCCCCAGAAACTGCCTAAGCCTCCGATTATCACCACCACGAAAGCGACCGTGATGATCTCTGCGCCCATGGCGGGATGCACGATCGTGATGGGGGCAAAAAAAGCGCCGCCCATCGCCGCCATGCCGACGCCGAGCATGACGATGACGGTCATATAGGGCTGTAGGCGAATGCCCAGCGCGGCCACCATGTCCGGCTGCTGGATGCCGGCGCGCACCACGCGGCCGAACGAGGTCTTGTGCAACAGCAGCCAGATGCCGATCAGCACCGCCGCCACCACGGCCAACAGCATCAGCCGGTAGCGCGAGAATAGGAAGTCGCCGACGATGACCGCGCCCTTCAGGCTCGCCGGCATTGTTTGCGACAGTGGCGCGGCGCCCCAAACAATGCGGATCAATTGCTCGGCAATCATCGCCAGTCCGAAAGTCACCAGCAGACTGAGGATCGGATCGGCCGTATAGAATCGGCGCAATATGAACTTTTCGAACAGGATGCCGAGCATGGCCACGGCGATCGGCGACAGCACGACCGCCGGGCCGAAGCCGAGATATTTTGTGATTTCGACCGCCGCATAGGCGCCGAGCGCATAGAACGCGCCGTGCGCCAGATTCACCACGCCGCCAACGCTGAAGATCAGCGAAAGGCCGAGCGCGATAAGTAGATAGTAGCCTCCGAGCACGAGGCCGTTGACCACCTGTTCCAGCAGGAACATGAGCCGTTTCTCAATCCAGCGGCGGAGAAGTTGGCGGCAACAATATCATATCCGGCCGCCGGCGCGCGGTCACCGGACGCGAGCGCCAATGCGGCGCCCGCGTACCGCGTCCTATGACAAGGTGCAGGGGTTCTGTTCCTTAGTCGGGTTGATGACCTCGAGCGGCTCGTTAGCATTGGGAATTGCCGCGCCCAGCGTGATGAGGTCCCACTTATCCTTGGCTTGGCCCTTGGCCTTGGGCGAGAACGGATAGGCCTCCTGGACCAGTTGATGATCCCACGACCGAAAATAGGCTTTGCGCGCCTTCAGGATGTCAAACTGCGATTGCTTCTCGAAGTAGGCGATCAGCTTGTCGGTGTCGGTCGATTTGGTCTCGTTCATGGCCTGCGCCATCATCTTGAGCGAGACGTATTCGATCCAGGCATGGTTCTCCGGCGGCTTGCCGTTCTTCTTGGTGAAGTTGTCGACGAAGGTCTTGGAAGCCGGCACTTCAAGCGTGTGATACCAGACCGTCGGCCAAGTGCCGGCGAGGTTGCCTTCACCGGCCGCCCAGGCGTCCGCGGTGTTGAGGTTGAAGCCGACGATTGGATACGGCAGACCGAACTCGGCATATTGCTTAATCAAGCTCGTGACCTGATTGCCGGCGAGGTTCGAGCAAACCACGTCCGGCTTGGATTGCCGGATCTTGAGCAGATAGGGGCTGAAGTCGGTCACATCGGTCGCGATCAATTCGTCGCCGATCAGGTTGCCCTGGTTAGCGGCGAAAAAGCGCTTGGCGGCGTTCAGCAGATCGTGGCCGAAAATATAGTCGGCCGTCAGTGTGAAGAACTTCTTGTCCTTCACCATGTTGTCGCGCAACAGCGCCTTGCCGACCGCGTTGACCATCACCGTGTTCGGGATGTCGACGTGGAAGGTGTAGCGGTTGCAATTCTTGCCGCGCAGGGCATCGGAGCGGGCGCCGATTTGCATGAAAAGCTTTTTGTTGCGCGCAGCCACCTGCATGATGGTCACCGCGGAGGCCGAATTGATCTCGCCCATCAGGACCGTCGCGCTGTCCTGCTCGAGCATCCGTTGCGCCTTGGTCGCGGCCGTGGCCGGGTTGACCGAGTCTTCCGACATCACGTCAAGCTGGCGGCCCATGACGCCGCCGGCCTTGTTGATTTCTTCCTCGGCCAATCTCATGCCCAACTGGGCATAGGCGCCGAGCGCGCCGAGGAAGCCGGTGAGCGGCGTGAGATGGCCGATCTTGATCTTGTCGGTCTGGCCATAGCTGATCGCCGGAAATCCAAGAGCGGAGGCGCCCGCAAACGCGGCGCCGGCTTTCAATATCTTTCTTCGATTGTAGCTGGTCATTGGTGGTCTCCTCCCGAATGGACGCGTGGAGCGCCGTCCCTCGCCGATCCCGCGTATGCGATGATGTGAGAGACGTTGTTTTATTGTTGAACGATCTTTCCGGAGCGGTGGGCCGCTGTCAACGCCAAAAGCGACGGTCGGCTTAGCCTAAGGCGATTTTGGAAGGGCTTTTGCGCGCGATCAGCAAAAGTGGGTACCGGTTTTGCGTCCGATCGCGCGCCAACTTGTTAAGTTGGCGCATGATCTTGTCGGCGAACCGGTGCCCACTTCGCCGGATCATGCGCCCGAGCCGAATGCGGCGGACAGGCGATTTGATGCCGCTTGCACGGTTTTCGCCCGGCTTTGCATGACCTGGTTGGACAGGCGCCAGATTGGGCCGGAGATGCCGAGCGCGCCAATGATCTGGCCGGTGAAGTCCTTGACCGGCACCGCCACGCAGCGAACTTCGAGATTGAACTCGCCATCGTCGTACGCGATGCCACTGCGCCTGATCTCCGCGATCTCGCGCAGCAGCACGGGACTCTCGGTGATCGTATGAGCCGTCGATGGCTTCAGCTCGACGCGTGCCAGGAAACGTTCCAATTGATCCTGATGCAGCGAGGCGAGAATCACCTTGCCAAGCGCCGTGCAGTGCGCCGGCCGCAGCACGCCGACGCGGTCGGTCAGGTGGAATGCGCCGGGTCCGCTGGTGCGGGCAATCACCACCACGGCGTCACCCATACGCACAGCGAAATGACTGCTTTCGCCGGTTTCCCGCGACAGGTCCTCGAGTGCTGGAGTCGCGACGTTCACCATCTCGATCTCGTCGAGGGCACTGGCGGCAAGCGCGAACAGCGGCCGGCCGACGCGGTAGCGCTTGGAGTCCTTTTCCCGGCGGATATAGCCAAGCGACACCATCGTCTTGGCGAGATGGAACGTCGTGGAGTTGTGCAAGCCGACCAGCTTGCTTAGGTCGGCCAAGCCGACACCTTCGCGATGGCGCGCGATTTCTTCGAGGATTGCGAAGGCGCGGCCGAGTGACTGGACTCCGACGCGCTGGCGGTCCTCGGCATCGTCGTCGATATCGGGCTGCGAAGGTTCCACCAGCCGGGCGATGGCGACCTTCGCCGAAGCGGACGGATTCTCACTCGCCTTCGCCTTGGTTCGCGGTCTCACCGGGATAGCCTCTCACAGCCTAGTAGTTGAACAACACCATGCGCTGTTCCGTCATGTCGCGGATGGAATAGCGCGGGCTCTCGCGGCCGATGCTCGTTAAAGGGAGGAAACCATAACACCCGTTATTCCGGAATGACAAAGGGCAACTCACAATGTCGGAAGTTATTGACTCAAGCGTAGCCGGCTTTATGAGTGGCAATTGCCGCTGAGACGACGGCGCTAGCCGGATCACACACAAGGGCGCGCATCCGTGAATCGGGAGTCAAACGCCCACGCGTCGATGTTTGGGTGCAACACCTATTCTTATATGCGGTCGCACAGCGCCGAGGCCTGCCTGGCTCGGCTGGCCGACTTTGGATTCCAGGAATTCGAGCTGATGGTGCACCCTGGCCATCTGTGGCCGGCGGAGCTCACGGCCGAACAGCGCAGCGCAATCCGCCGAAGGATGGACCGGCGCGGCCTGCAACTCACCGCGCTCAACATGCCGAACATCGACATCAACGTCGCCGGCGCCGCGGCCGAGATGCGCAACTACTCGCTCAACCTGGTGAGCGACACCGTGCGGCTGGCCGGCGAGCTCGGCGCGCGCGGCGTCGTGATCGGTCCCGGCAAAGCCAACCCGCTGTTTCCCGCACCCGCCGCCGAGCTGATCGGGCATTTCTTTGCGGCGCTCGACCGGCTCTGCCCGGTCGCCGCAGCATCCGGCACCGCGCTGTGGGTCGAGAACATGCCGTTCGCGTTCCTGCCGGCGATCGGCCAGTTGATGGACGCGCTCAAGCAATACGGTAATGACGCGGTGCGCATTGTCTATGACATCGCCAATGCGCATTTCATCGGCGAGGATTTTGCCGACGGCCTCAAGCAATGCCGCGCGCGGCTGGCGCTGGTGCATCTGTCGGATACCGGCCGGCAGATCTATCGTCACGATCCGGTCGGCCTTGGCACGGTGCCATTTGCCGAGGTGCCACGTGCGCTGCATGCTGCCGGCTATAGCGCACGGCCGATGCTGGAGATCGTCTCGCGCGATCCCGACCGCGACATCGTTGCCAGCGCCAGCAAACTCGCGCTACTAGATTTCGCGCACCCAATCGCAAGTCCAATCCCCTGAACGAGGTTCAAGAAACGTCATGAGCACAGCGTTACCCCCTTCCGTGGATGTGATCGTCGTCGGCGCCGGCAATGCGGCGTTTTGCGCAGCCCTAGCGGCGGCCGAGCAAGGAGTGTCGGTGCTGGTGCTGGAGCGCGCGCCGGAAGATGAATCCGGCGGCAACAGCCGCTTCACCGCCGGCGCGTTCCGCTGCGTCTATGACGGCGTCGATGACCTGCGCGCGCTGATGCCGGATCTCTCCGACGAGGAGATTTCGAAGTCCGACTTCGGCACCTACACCGAGGAAAAGTTTTTCGACGACATGGGCCGCATCACCGAATATCGCACCGATCCCGACCTGTGCGAAATTCTGATCAAGCGCAGCAAGGCGACCATGCTGTGGATGCGCGACAAGGGCGTCCGCTTCATGCCGATCTGGGGACGGCAGGCCTACAAGATCGGCGGCATATTCAAGTTCTGGGGCGGCCTCACGGTCGAAGCCGTGGGCGGCGGGCCCGGACTGGTGGACGCGCTGACCAAGATCGCACGCAAGAACAATGTCGCCATCGCCTATGGCGCCCGCGCGTTTGCCCTGCTCGCCGATGACGACGGCGTCAAGGGCGTGCGCGTCAAGCACGACGGGCACACCGTCGAAGTGAAGGCCAAGTGCGTGGTGCTCGCCTCCGGCGGCTTCCAGGCCGATGCCGAAATGCGCACGCGCTATCTCGGGCCCGGCTGGGAACTCGCCAAGATCCGCGGCACCCGTTTCAACACCGGCGACGGCATCAAGATGGCGCTCGCGATCGGCGCTCAGCCGATCGGCAACTGGTCGGGCGGCCATGCGGTCGCCTGGGACCGCAATGCGCCGGAGTTCGGCGATCTGACGGTGGGCGACAATTTCCAGAAGCACTCCTATCCGTGGGGCATCATGATCAACGCCAACGGCGAGCGCTTTCTCGACGAGGGCTCCGACTTCCGCAACTACACCTACGCCAAGAACGGCCGCGTCATCCTGATGCAGCCCAAGCAGTTCTGCTACCAGGTGTTCGACAACAAGATCATCCCGATGCTGCGCGACGAATACCGCATCAAGCGGGTCACCAAGATCCGCGCCAATACGCTGGAAGAACTGGTGCAGAAGATGGAAGACGTGAACGCCGAAAAGGCGCTGGCGACCATCAAGGAATACAACAAGGCGGTGATGACCGACGTGCCGTTCGATCCCAACGTCAAGGACGGCCGCGGCACCAAGGGTCTCAGCGTTCCGAAATCGAACTGGGCCAACACCATCGATCAGCCGCCGTTTGAAGCCTATGCAGTGACTTGCGGGCTCACTTTCACTTTCGGCGGACTGCGCATCGACACCAGCGCGCGCGTGATGGACTCGGACGGGGCGGCGATTCCCGGGCTGTTTGCCACCGGCGAATTGGTCGGCGGGATTTTCTGGTTCAACTATCCCGGCGGCACCGGCCTGATGAACGGCGCCGTGTTCGGCAAGATCGCCGGCACCACCGCCGGCCAGCGCGCCAAGCAGTCTCCGTGACATCTGAAACCACCTACGACGTCATTGTCGTCGGTGGCGGCGGCAGCGGATTGGCCGCGGCGATCGAGGCACGTGCGCTTGACCGCGATGTGGTGCTGCTCGAGAAGAATGCGCAGCTCGGCGGCTCCACCGCCTGGTCGGTCGGCTCGGTGACCGCCAGCGGCACGCCGCACCAGGCGCGCAAGGGCATTGTCGATACGCCCGCGGAGCACTGGCGCGATATGGCCGGTTTCAACGGCGATCTCGATGCGCGCGACAATCCGGCGCTGCGCCGCGTGCTGGCCGACGCCATGCCGGAAACGTTCCGTTGGCTGCTCAAGCATGGCGTGCGCTTCTACGGCCCGATGCCGGAGCCGCCGCACAGCAAGCCGCGCATGCACAATGTGCTGCCCAACTCACTTTCTTTCATCACCAATCTCGCCAAGGCGGCGCGGCGTGCCGGCGTAACGATCGTATGCGGCGCGCGCGCGACCGCGCTGGTTTCGGAGAACGGCCGCGTGGTGGCGATCGACTGCGAGACGGCTGACGGAGCGCGCCACTTTCGCGCGCGTGGCGGCATCGTGCTGGCGACCGGCGATTTCACCAGCGATCCGGAGCTCAAGGCGCAATTCATGGGGCCGCAGGAGGCCAAGATCGACGGCGTCAACGTGACCGCGACCGGCGACGGGCAGAAACTCGCCTTGCCGCTCGGCGCGCGCATCGTCAACGGCGATCTCGCGCTCGGGCCGGAATTGCGCTTCGTGCCGCCGCAACGGCGCAACATTTTGTTGAGCCTGCCGCCCTGGCGCGTGCTGGCGAACCTGATGGAGTGGTCGCTCGACCACATGCCGAGCGCGCTGCTGCGGCCGTTCGTGATGAGCTTCGTCACCACGGCGCTGGCGCCCTCCCCCGATCTGTTTGCCGAGGGCGCACTCCTGATCAACAAGCGCGGCGAGCGCTTCACCGACGAGTGCGACAAGCCGGCTTACGCCTTGCCGGACCAGCCCGACAAGGTCGGCTATATCCTGCTCGACAAACGCATGGCGGCGCTTTTTTCCGGCTGGCCGCACTTCATCTCGACCGCGCCCGGCGTCGCTTACGCCTATGTCGACGACTACCGGCGCAACCGCGAGGATATTTTCAACGCGGGCGCAACGCTCGACGAATTGGCCAGCAAGCTGGCGATGCCGGCGGCGGCGCTGGCCGAGATGTTACGCGCGCACAACGCCAGTGCCGGCAACCGGCCCAAGCTCGGCGACGGGCCCTATGTGGCGCTCGGCCCGCTGCGCGCGGTGTTCGTGCATGCGGAAGGCGGGCTCGCCGTCGACCACGAGCATCGCGTGCTTGATGCCAACGACAAACCGATCGCCGGGCTTTACGCCGCCGGTTCGACCGGGCAAGGCGGCCTGCTGCTCAAGGGCCACGGCCATCATCTCGGCTGGGCCTTCGCGTCCGGCCGGCGGGCGGGGCGTAATGCGGCGATGGAATGCGCGAGGTGAATTCAGCGAATGCGGCGGTCTCGCTTCCCCTCTCCCCTTGCGGGAGAGGGTGGCGAGTGCGGAGCGATAGCGAGCACGAGCCGGGTGAGGGGTCCGGCCTCTGCGTTAGGCACTAACCCCTCACCCGCCCTCGCTCGGCTTCGCCTCCGCTCGGGCACCCTCTCCCGCAAGGGGAGAGGGAAAGAGAGTTTGCCGCGCTCCTACTTCACATCATCGCTGACCGGCGAAGTCACAACCAGAAACACCAAATCGACCAGCCCGGTGTTCGAGATCGAATGATCGACGCCCGGCGGCAGGAAGATGTAATCGTGCTTGCGCACGACGTGATCCTTGCCGTCGATCTGCATCAGGCCTTCACCCTCGATCACGTGATAGACCTGTTCCTGCACCGCGTGCTGGTGCACCTTCACATAGGCCATCGGCTGATACATCGAGATGCGATAGTCGATGTGCTTTGAGCCCGCGGTCTCGGGCATCACCAGCGGCTTCGACAGCGCGCCGCCGAAATGATCCGGGAACTGGCGCCACGGCACCTCGGCGATGTTGCGGATGAACCATTTGCGTGTCGTTGCCATGACGGTGTGCTCACAGGTGCGGCATTTGCGCGAAGGAGACAAATACCACAATATCAATTGACGTACAGCATTATGAGAAATAGCTTCGCGCCCTGTCCCTGAAGCGGCGCCATTCGTGCGGCCGCTGCGTTTTGTTGATTCACGGAGAGTGTTCTGATGTCGACGCGCAACATGCTCAACGGGGCCCAGGTCATCGTCGACTATCTGATCCAGCAGAAGGTGCCGAATGTTTTCGGCCTGTGCGGCCACGGCAATATTCAATTCATCGACGCGCTGTACGAGCGCAAGCACGACATCAAGACCATTTCGGTCCATCACGAAAGCGTCGCCGGCTTCATGGCGGACGTCTATTATCGCGTGTCCGGGCAGCCGACCGCGACCTTCACCTCGTGCGGGCCGGGCTCGGCCAACCTGCCGATCTCACTCGGCAATGCCTTCCTCGACTCGGTGCCGTTCATGGCGGTGACCGGCAACGTGCCGACCAGTCAGTTCAATCGCGGCGCCTTTCAGGAACTTTATCGCCACTATCAGGCCGACTTTCCCTCCACCGTCCGCTCGTACTGCAAAAAGGTATTTCAGCCCACGCGTGGCGAAATGGTGCCGCTCGCGGTCCGGCAGGCCTGGAAGACGATGGTGACCGGCCGCCCGGGACCGGTCGTGCTCGATGTTCCCTTTGACGTCTTTTTAGAATCCGCCGCGGAAGAAGCGCCGAAGCCCGCGGAGTGGAGCGCCAATATCTCGAGCCGGTGCGGCGCGGATCCGGAAGGCGTCGTCAAAGCCGTCGACATGTTGCTTGGCGCCGAGCGGCCGGTGATGATTGTCGGGCAGGGCGTGCGTTACGGCGGAGCCAGCGCCGATTTGCTGCGGCTGGCCGAGCGTCTGCAGATTCCGGTGGCGGCGTCCGCCAGCGGGCTTGGCGCCATCGATACCAATCATCCGCTCGCGCTCGGTCTGGTGGCGCGCGGCGGACACTATCAGGCCAACCACGCCACCCGTCAGGCCGACGTCTTGCTGGCGCTCGGCGTGCGCTTCGACGACCGCACCTCGAGCTCCTGGATCCCGGGCTATTCCTTCACCATTCCGCCGACGCGGCTCATTCACGTCGACATCGATCCGGAAGAAATCGGGCGCAACTATCCGGTGGCGCTCGGCTTGATGGCCGATGTCCGCACATTTCTTCGTCAGGTGCTGGCCGAACTCGACCGCCGCGCCGACTTGAACAAGCGCGCCGATGCGCGGCAGAAATGGCTGCAAGCGATCGATGGTTATCGCAAGGAATGGGACAAGTTCGTCGCGCCCGGCTTCTCCGACGACAGCACGCCGATCAACCCGCAGCGCGCCGCTCTGGAGATCGACAAGGCGTTGCCCGAAGACGCCATCCTGGTCAGCGACATCGGCGTGCATCACAATTGGCTGCTGAGCTTTTGCAAGCCCAAGCGCCCCGATTCACTGATCGGCTCGATGGGCTTTGGGCCGATGGGTTTTGGCGTCGCCGGCGTGCTGGGCGCCAAATTCGCCGCGCCCGACCGTCCGTGCGTTTCGGTGTGCGGCGACGGCGCGTTCTTCATGCACGCCAGCGTGCTGGGAACCGCGGTCGAGTACAATCTGCCCGTCGTCTGGGTGGTCTGGAATAATTACGCCTATGCGTCCATTCGCGGCCTGCAACGCGGCTATTTGAACGGCCGCGAGCTGGCGACCGACTTCCACAATCCGACGACGGGCGAGCGCTACAATCCGGACTTCGCCGCCATGGCCCGCTCGTGCGGCGTCGAAGGCGTGCGCGTCGATCGGGCCGGCGATCTGGCCGAGGCCATTCGCAAAGGCATCGCGGCCAATAAGCCCTATCTGATCGACGTCGATATCGCCGCCGACATCAATCCCGGCGGCGCCGGCGTTTGGGAGCTGCCCGGCCTCGGGCAAAGCAAGCCGGCGATCGGAACCCGGTATCAACCGGGCTGATCGGCGGCATTCGGGCAGCGTGAAAAATATGAGATCGCAAATCGAGGTGCGGATCGTCTGGGGCGACTGCGACGAACAGGGTATCGTCTTCTATCCGAAATTTTTCTATTGGATGGACAGCGCCTTTCAAGGACTGCTGCGTGACGCCGGACAGAGCGTGCGGGCGATGCGCGAAGGATTTGGCATTGTCGGCATCCCGATCGTCGAGGCCAATGCCCGTTTCCTCGCATCGGCGACCCACGAAGAGATTCTCAGAATCGAAGCAGAGATTAGGCGTTGGGGCGACACGAGCCTGCGTGTCGAATACAAGGGATTCTGTGGCGACCGGCAAATCTTCGAAGGGTTTGAGGCCCGCGTCTGGCTCGCCCGCGCAAGCAATGGAAAGCCGGCGCCCGCCGCCATCCCCGAAGCGTTCAAGAAAGCGTTCGCCGCACCCTAGTCCGCGCGCGACGAATTCAAAACAAAGACCCCGATTGGAGGAGACAGTATGCTGCTCGCAGGTAAGAAAGTTGTCGTCGTTGGGGGCTCTTCCGGCATCGGTCTTGCGACCGCCGAGTTGGCAAAGAGTGAAGGCGCCGATGTTGTCATTGCCTCCCGTAACGCCGACCGCTTGAAGGCGGTTGCAGATAAGTTGGGCGCGACGGCGATCCCGACGGACGTCACCAGCGATCAAAGCGTAATTGATCTTTTCCGCAAATGCGGCCCGGTCGATCATGTCGTCGTCACCGCTGCGCAACTCCGCTCCGGCCCCTTTAAATCCGTATCCATGGAAGACGTGCGCGCGACCATGGAAAGCAAGTTCTGGGGCGCCTGGCGCGTCGCGCGCGCGGCCGAAATCCGTCCCGGTGGTTCGCTCACGCTGGTGTCCGGCTTTCTGAGCATTCGTCCGCGACCCGCCGCTGCGATTG
>Ga0097691_1000907_pt1 | contig 23500 bp, 22 predicted proteins | sample NGESurdeep072012_8_FD_72858 | JGI IMG/M metagenome (GOLD analysis project Ga0097691, IMG submission 72858) | Arctic peat soil microbial communities from Barrow, Alaska - NGEE Surface sample 210-1 deep-072012 | ecosystem: Environmental > Terrestrial > Soil > Wetlands > Peat ... | reverse complement strand
GGGGAGGTCGTCTTGCGTTATAATTTCGGTCTAACTTTTTTTATTTCCTGTGGAGCAAGTCGATGAAAGTCCTAGTGCCCGTCAAGCGGGTGGTCGATTACAACGTCAAGGTGCGCGTCAAGGCAGACGGCTCGGGCGTCGAGACCGCGAACGTGAAGATGTCGATGAATCCTTTCGATGAAATCGCCGTCGAAGAGGCGGTGCGCCTGAAAGAGGCGGGCGTGGTCAAGGAAATTCTGGTCGTGTCCTGCGGCACCGCCGCGAGCCAGGAGACGCTGCGCACCGCCCTCGCGCTCGGCGCCGACCGTGCCATCCTGGTCGAAACCGACGCTGAACTGGAGCCGCTCGCCGTGGCGAAGCTGTTGCAAGCCGTGGCGAAAAAAGAAAACCCGAATTTCGCCATTCTCGGCAAGCAGGCGATCGACGACGACTGCAACCAGACGGGGCAGATGTTGTCCGCGCTGCTGGGCTGGTCCCAGGCCACGTTCGCCTCGAAAGTGAAAATCGCCGACGGCAGGGCCGAGGTCACCCGGGAAGTCGATGGCGGCCTGGAAACGATTTCGGTCAAGCTGCCGGCAGTGATTACCGCCGACCTGCGCCTGAACGAGCCGCGTTACGTCACTTTGCCCAACATCATGAAGGCGAAGAAGAAGCCGATGGAGACGCTCAAGCCCGATGCGCTCGGCGTCGATGTCAAGCCCCGCCTCACCACCCTCAAGGTGGAAGAGCCGCCCAAGCGCAAGGCCGGTGCCAAGGTGCCGGACGCAAAGACGCTGGTCGAAAAACTCCGCAACGAAGCCAAGGTGATCTAAATGCCCATACTCGTTATTGCCGATCACGACAATCAGACCATCAGGGGCGCCACGCTCAATACCGTTGCCGCAGCTGCGAAAATAGGCGGAGACATCGTGGTACTGGTAGCCGGCGGCGGTTGCGCCGCCGCCGCACAGGCCGCGGCGCAGATCGCCGGCGTGAAAAAAGTGCTGGTCGCGGATGCGCCCCAGTACAAAGACGAACTCGCCGAAAGCCTCGCTGCCCTGGTCGTGTCCATTGCGTCCGGTTACAGCCATATCCTCGCTCCTGCGACCAGCTTCGGCAAGAATGCCGCTCCGCGCATCGCCGCCCTGCTGGATGTGGCGCAGATTTCCGAGATCGTCGCCGTCAAATCGCCCGACACGTTCGTGCGGCCCATCTACGCGGGCACCGCGCTGGCGACGGTGCAGTCCAAGGATGCGGTGAAAGTCATCACGATACGCACCACCGGATTTGATGCAGTTGCGGCGGGCGGCGGTTCGGCCGCAGTGGAAGCCGTCGCTGCGGTGGCTGACGCGGGATTGTCCAGCCTGGTGCGCAGAGAACTGGTCAAGTCGGAACGGCCCGAGCTCACGGTCGCCAAAGTCATCGTTTCAGGCGGGCGCGGCATGGGCTCGGCGGAAAATTTCAAGCTCCTCGAGCCGCTCGCAGACAAGCTGGGCGCGGCCATGGGCGCTTCGCGCGCCGCGGTCGATGCCGGCTTCGTCCCCAATGACTGGCAGGTGGGACAGACCGGCAAGATCGTCGCCCCCGAGCTCTATATCGCCATCGGCATCTCCGGCGCGATCCAGCACATGGCGGGCATGAAGGACAGCCGCGTCATCGTCGCCATCAACAAGGACGAGGAAGCGCCGATTTTCCAGGTGGCCGATTACGGCATCGTCGGTGATTTGTTCAAGGTGGTGCCGGAACTGGTGAAAGAACTAGGCTAGATCCTTGCTCAGGACCACAGTCTTGTCATTCTGAGTCCCCCGCCGGGGATAAACTTCGCGAAGAATCTGCAGTCTTGTCATTCTGAGCGAAGCGAAGAATCTGCTTTTCAAGGAAAGCAAGAAGCAGATTCTTCGGCCGGAGCCTGCCCCGAGCGTAGTCGAGGGGGCCTCAGAATGACAATTCTTCTTAGAATGACAATTCTTGGAGATCTCCGTTAACGTTAATTTTCGTATTCAAGGCAGATCATCATGAGTGATTATGTCGCCCCGCTGAAAGACATGCAGTTCGTGCTGAAGGAACTCGCCGGACTGGATCAGGTGGCGAAGCTTCCCGGCTGCGAGGACGCGAGCGCAGAGCTGGTCGACCAGATACTGGAGGAGAGCGGCAAGTTCTGCGCCGAAGTGCTCGCGCCGCTGAACCAGTCGGGCGACGAAGAGGGCTCGAAGTGGGACAACGGCCGCGTCACTACGCCCAAGGGCTTCATCGAAGCGTACAAGCAATTCGTCGAAGGCGGCTGGAATGCGCTGCAGTTCCCGCCCGAGTTCGGAGGCCAGGGCCTGCCAAAGCTGGTGGCGACGCCGGTGATGGAAATGTGGAAGGCGGCGAATTTGTCGTTTTCGCTGTGCCCGCTGCTCACCGGCGGCGCGATCGAAGCGCTGCTGTTGCGCGGCGCCGATGCGCTGAAGAAAACTTATCTGCCAAAAATGGTCGAAGGCACCTGGACCGGCACCATGAACCTGACCGAGTCGCAGGCGGGATCGGACCTGGCGCTGGTGAAGGCGAAGGCAGTGCGCCATTCGGATGAACGACTGGGCGAGCACTATCGCATTTACGGCCAGAAGATTTTCATCACTTACGGCGAGCACGACCTGGCCGAGAACATCGTCCACCTGGTGCTCGCGCGCACGCCCGATGCGCCTGAAGGGGTGAAAGGCATTTCGCTCTTCATCGTGCCCAAGTTCCTGGTCAATACCGACGGCAGCCTGGGCCAGAGAAACGACGTGCACTGCGCTTCCATCGAGCACAAGCTCGGCATCCACGCGAGTCCTACCGCGGTGCTGATCTACGGCGAAAAGGAAGGCGCGATCGGCTATCTCGTCGGCGAGGAAAACCGCGGCCTCGAGTACATGTTCATCATGATGAACGCGGCGCGCTTCGCCGTCGGGCTGGAGGGCATCGCCATTTCCGACCGCGCCTACCAGCAGGCGCTGTCCTACGCCAAGGAGCGCATTCAGAGCCGCGATCTGGCGGGCGGCGGCAAGGCCGTGCCCATCATCCGTCACCCCGACGTGCGCCGCATGCTGATGAGCATGAAGGCGCAGACCGAGGCGATGCGCGCGCTCGCCTACGTGGTGGCGGCGGCGATGGATATCGCCCATCGCGACCCGGAGCCGGGCCTGCGCGCCAAGCACCAGGCCTTTGCCGACATGATGATCCCGGTGGTGAAGGGCTGGAGCACCGAGACCTGCATCGAAGTGGCTTCCACCGGCATTCAGGTGCACGGCGGCATGGGCTATGTCGAAGAAACCGGCGCGGCGCAGCACCTGCGCGATGCGCGCATCACGACCATTTACGAGGGCACCACCGCGATCCAGTCGAACGACCTGGTGGGGCGCAAGATGGCGCGCGAGGGCGGGGCGACGGCGAAGGAAGTGATCAAGGCGATGCGCGTGGTCGAAGGCGAACTGGCGCAGGCGCAGGGCGAGGACATGGCAGCCATCCGCGGCGGCCTTGCCGCCGGCATCAAGGCGGTTGAAGACTGCGTCGCCTGGATCGTCGTTACTTACGCTGCGGACATCAAGGCGGTGCACGCCGGCTCGGTGCCGTTTCTCAAGCTGATGGGCATCGTCTGCGGCGGCTGGCAGATGGCGCGCGCCGCGCTGGTGGCGCAGAAAAAGCTGGCCGCCAAGGATGGCGACGCCTCGTTCTACCAGGCGAAGATCGCCACCGCGCGCTTCTACGCCGACCACGTTCTGGCTCAGGCGCCGGGCTTGCGCAATACCGTCGTGCGGGGCGCCGCGGGCGTGATGGCGCTCACCGAAGAGCAGTTCTGACAGGGGAAATTCATGGCAATGTACGAATCCGAATTTACCAAGTTCATCCGCGAGTTGAAGCAGCAAAGGCCCCAGCTCGAGGCGGAGCAGAGAAAAAGCCGCGCCATCTGGTGGGACCATAAGCAGGACCTGGAGACGCTCAAGCGCGAAAAGGAGTCCCGCGTCAAGCAGCAGGCGTACGTGTACCAGAACAAGGTTTGAGCTTTCTTGAGCTATAAGTTTTTCAACCGGGCAGGTGTCATCGCCTGCCTTGTTTTTTGCGCGGCCTGCGCGCAAGTCGCCCTGATGTCGGTGACGCCGATGATCGCTGCGCTCGCGCGCCATCTCGATGAGCGCACCGCGAGCGAGATCGTCGAACTGGAGAAAAAGCAGGACTGGCCCGGCATGCTCGGGCTGGCGCGGGCACAGTTGCAGCGCGAGCCGGGCCGCGCCGAATGGTGGTTCCTGCAGGGCTACGCGCTCGCCCGGCAGGGGCAGCACGCCGCGGCCGTCGAATCGTATCAGCAGGCGACACGCATCAGCCCGGAAGACGAGGGTTCCTGGCTCGCTCTTGGTCAGAGCCAGAGCGCGCTGGGTCAGATGGAGCGTGCGATCCAGACGTATCGGCAGGCGCTGCGCTATCGCCCCGAATCGGCGCAGGCTTATCTGGCCCTGGCCGATCTTTACCAACGGCAGGGACAACCGGACCTCGCCATTGCCAATTATCGCGAAAGCGTGCGCTATGACCCGGACGTGGCGCAAAGCTGGTACGGCCTGGCCGCCGCGTATCAGAGCACCGGGCAACACGAACGCAGGGACGAGGCGCTGCAGGGACTGCGCAAGCTCGATCCCGCCGCCGCGGATCAGTTCGAAAAGCAGTATCCGTTGAAGTAGGTGACGCCGCGTGAGTGGCTAACCCACGGCTAGCCCGTCGTCGGCAGTGATCACCGCGCCGTTGATGAAACGAGACTGCTCGGAGGCGAGCAGCAGCACCAGCCCATCCAGGTCTTCGGGCTGGCCGACGCGCCGGCGCGGCAGCATGCTCATGAGCTTCTTGCCGCCGTCGGTTTCCCAGTAGGCGCGGTTTATCCCGGTTTCGATATAGCCGGGGCAGATGGCGTTGACGTTGATGTTGTAGCGCCCCCACTCGTGCGCGAGCGCCTTGGTCATCTGAATCACCGCGGCCTTGGACATGCAATATGTGGACAGCTGCGCGAGCACGCGCAGACCGGCGACCGAGGCGATGTTGATGATGCGCCCGGAGCACTTCCGCGCGATCATGCTGCGGCCCACCGCCTGGGCGACGAAGAACGCCCCTTTGCAGTTGGTGTCCGTCACGTAGTCGTAGTCCTGCTCCTCGACCTCGATGGCGCGCTGCTGCTTGCTGACGCCGGAGTTGTTGACCAGGATGTCGATGCCCCCCAGGTCCGACTCGGCGGCGGCCACCGCGGCGCGCACGCTCGCCACGTCGGTTACATCCATCCTCACGGCGCAGGCCTTGCCGCCGGTCTGCTCGATTTCCCGTTTGAGCTGTTCCAGCTTGTCGGTGCTGCGCGCCGCCAGCGCGACCTTGGCGCCGGCCTGGGCAAGAAGCTGGGCGAAGCGCCAGCCGAGTCCGCTGGATGCGCCAGTGACGAGCGCGGTCTTGCCGTCGAGGCGAATGCTCTGCTGCATGTCGTGTCCTTTGTGCGCGGGTTTTTCCGGCGCCACGGTACCGCGTTATGTCTGCGGCGGCAAGCGCTCTGTTGCTGGTAGACTTGAGCGCGAGCACCCATCACCACTGCAAGAGGATATCGTGACCTGGCAACCGGAGATAGACGAACTGCGCAAGCGCGAGGAGCTCGGGCGCAGAATGGGCGGGGCGGACAAGATCAAGCGCCATCACGACGGCGGCAAGCTGACGGTGCGCGAGCGCGTCGCCGGCATACTCGACGAGGGCTCGTTCCACGAGATCGGCGCCATCACCGGCAAGGCGCGCTACGACCAGGCAGGCGAACTCATCGACATGGTGCCGACCAACCTGGTCATGGGCCGCGGCAGGATAGACGGCCGGCCCGTGGTGATCACCGGCGACGATTTCACCGTGCGCGGCGGCGCCAACGACGGCGGCCTGCGCGAGAAGCTGGAGCGCGCCGAGATGATGGCGTACGAACTGCGCCTGCCCATGGTGCGCCTGGTCGACGGCACCGGCGGTGGCGGCTCGGTGAAGAATATCGAGCAGGACGGCAGGACCCAGATCCCCACGGTCGCGATCTGGGACCAGGTGGTGAAAAACATGTCGGTAGTGCCGGTGGTCTCCCTCGCCCTGGGTTCGGTCGCGGGCCTGGGCTCGGCGCGCGTGGCGGCGAGCCACTACTCGGTCATGGTGAAAGACACGTCGCAGTTGTTCGTCGCCGGCCCGCCGGTGGTGGCGCGGGTGGAGAAGAGTTACGAAAAAAACGAGCTCGGCGGCAGCGCCATCCACACCCGCAATGGCGCCGTGGACGACGAGGCAGCGAGCGAAGCCGACGCCTTCGCGCGTGCGCGGCGCTTCCTCGCGTATCTGCCAAGCTCGGTCCATGAACTGCCGCCGCGGGCGGCGTGCGAGGATGACCCGGAACGCAGCGATCCCTGGTTGATAGAGGCCGTGCCCAGGGATCCGCGCAAGGTTTATAAAATGCGCAGCATCGTCGAGTCGCTCGTCGATCGCGGCTCGTTTTTCGAGATCGGCAAATTGTGGGGGCGCTCGGTGATCACCGGCTTCGCGCGCCTGAACGGCTGGCCGGTCGCGCTTCTGGCGAGCGATCCGTATTTTTATGGAGGCGCGTGGACGGCCCAGGCGTCGGAGAAGGTTACCCGGTTCGTCGATCTGGCCGAGACCTTCCATCTGCCGGTGGTCCACCTGGTGGACATCCCGGGCTTTATCATCGGTCTCGAGGCCGAACGCAGCGCGACCATACGCTACGGCGTGCGCGCCATGGCCGCGGTGTGCCAGGCGAGCGTGCCGTGGTGTTCGATCATCGTGCGCAAGGTCTTCGGCGTTGCCGGCGCCGCGCACCAGAACTCGGGGCGCTACAACGTGCGCTACGTCTGGCCTTCGGGCGAGTGGGGTTCGCTGCCGATTGCAGGCGGCCTGGAAGCCGCTTATAAGGCGGACATCGAGGCTGCAGCCGATCCGGCAGCGCGAATGGCCGAGATCGAGACGCGCCTCAGGGCGCTCACTTCGCCCTTTCGCAGCGCCGAGTCCTTCATCGTCGAGGAGATTATCGATCCGCGCGACACGCGGCGGCTGTTGTGCGAATTCGCCGATCTCGCGGCGCCGCTGCGCACGCCGGGCCCGACCGCCTTCGGCGTGAGGCCTTAGGCGATGGTTGCTGCGCTCGAGGGCGTGCGCATCGCCGACTTTTCGCACGTCATCGCCGGGCCCTATTGCACCATGATCCTGGCGGATCTGGGCGCCGACGTAGTCAAGATAGAGCCGCCCCACGGCGACGCCGCGCGCGCATACAAATCCCCCGACCTGGGCGGGGATAGCACGGTGTTCCTGAGCTATAACCGCAACAAGCGCAGCGTGGTCCTGGATCTGTCAGCGGAGGAAGGCAGGCAGGTTGCGTGCGACATCGTGGCGCGCTCCGACATCCTGGTGGAGAACTTCGCCAGCGGCGTGATGCAGCGCCTGGGCCTGGATTACGCGGCCATGGAAAAGATCAATCCGCGCCTGATCTATTGTTCTATTTCCGCCTACGGCCGCAGCGGATCTTACGCCAGCCGCGCCGGCTACGATCAGGTGGTGCAGGCGGAAAGCGGGTTCATGTCGCTGAACGGCTACCCCGGCAAGGAGCCGCTGCGTACGCCGTTGGCGATGATCGACCTCACCACCGGCATGTTCGCCGCGCACGCGATACTTGCCGCCCTGTACGCGCGCGAAGCGAGCGGGCGCGGCCAGTACATCGAGGCGGCGCTATTCGACAACGCTTTCGGCCTGACTGGTTACTTCACCATGAATTACCTGGTCACCGGAGAGAACCCGCCGCCGCCGGGAAACAGCAGCCCGGTCGCGGCGCCCGTGGGCGTGTTCCATGCCGCCGACGGCAGGTTCTTCATGACGGTCGCGGGTCAGAGCGTGTGGCGCAAGCTGCTGGAGGTGCTGGGCAATCCGCCCGAGCTGCTGACCGCGGACTTTGCCGATAACGTGGCGCGGGTGCAGCACGAGCCGCAGCTGATACCGATCCTGGAGCGCCTGTTCGGCCAGGCGCCGCTCGCGCATTGGATAGCCAGGATGCGGGAAGGGGGCGTGCCCGCCGGACCCATACGCAGCATCGCCGAGGCGGTAAATTCACCCGAGGTCAAAGAACGCGCCATCCTCGGCACGGCGCCGCACACCAAGGTGGGCGAGGTGCCCAATCTGCGCCTGCCGCTGGAGCTTGCCGGCACGCCGCTGCGTGCGCCGCACGGCGCGCCGGTTCTGGGCGAGCATACCCGTGCCGTGCTGTCGGAGCTGCTGCATTACGATTCCGGGCGCATCGCCGAATTGGAGCAGAAAAGCGTGATCCCGCCCGCGCCGGCGAAGATCCGGGACTGAGCTATTCTTTCGGCAGCGATCTCGCCATTTCTTCGTAGCTCGCGCGCATGTCCCCGATCTCGCGCGCCCATTCGCCGCCAGGCAGGAAAGAGAGGAAGGGCGCATCGGTGCGCGCGACCTTGAGATATTCGGGATCTTTCATCGCCGCTTCGACGGCATTCTGCAGGCGCAATAGGATGTCGGCCGGCAGGCTGGCCGGTGCGGCGAACCCGCGCACGCTGGACATTTCCACGTTGAAACCCTGCTCATAGGTGGTGGGCACGCTGTTGTACGGGGGCAGGGCCAGGCGCGTCTTGGCGAACTGAGCCAGTATCCTGAACGGTACGGCCTCCTTCTCCGGATCCGGAACCTCCGACGCGGAAATCAGCGCAAAATCGATGTGCCCGCCGGAGAGGGCAGTCTTCTGCTGCCCGGTACCGTTGAAGGGAATCGCGTTGAACTTGACTCCCGTCATTTTTTCGAGCTGCAGCAGGGCGAGATGGCCGTTGGTGCCCAGACCGTTATGTCCGACGGAGAGCGAACTGGGTTTGTCTTTGAGCGTGGCCACCACCTGCTTCAGATCCTGAAAGCCGCGGTCTTTTTTCGATACCATGATGGTGGTATCGACGACCACGCGGGCGACCAGGGCGATGCCGCTCAGGCTGTACTGGGTTTTGCGATAGGCCGGCACGAACAGGTAGCCTGGCATGTTGACCAGGCCGATCAGATAGCCGTCGGGTTTGGCTCGCTCGATCTGCGCGGTGGCAATTTCCCCGGATGCGCCGGGGCGATTGATGACCACCGGCGTCGGCGTCTTGTCTCCCAGATGTTTGCGAACGTAGGGCAGGATTGCCCGCGCCATCAGGTCGGTGGAGCCCCCGGGGGCATAGCCGACAATCACCTCGATCGACCGGTCCTCCGGCCAGACCGCCAGGGCCACTTGCGAGCAGCCCAGCATCGCTGCCGCGACAAGCGCGCAGAACGGCGTCTTGATCATTTCCTTCTCCCTGTTTTTCTGATCGTGCCCTAGTTTATCGCATCGCGGTGAACTTCGGCGGCTTGCCCAAACTGGCCTGCGCCACCGCCTTCCCGGCTTCCCTCTTCGTGGTTGCGAAAATTTCACATATGCTAAAATATTTTCATGAATGTGAAAACAGCCGGTCGCACCCTCGACCTGTTCGAGGCCTTCGCGCGCGAAGGGAAGCCGCTGTCGCTGTCGCAGCTGGCGCGCGCCATCGGCGCGCCGGTGTCTTCCTGCTTCGGTATCGTGCGCACTCTGGAGGCGCGCGGCTATTTGTATGAAGTCAAAGCGCGGGGCGGCTTCTATCCGACCAAATTGCTGTTCGAGCACGCCCGCGTCATCGCCATCCATGATCCGCTGGCCGAGCGCTTCGTGCCGCTGCTGGAGAAACTGCGCGACCAGACCGGCGAAACCGTGCTGGTAAGCAAGCGCCTCGATCGCCAGGCGGTGTACCTGGAAGTCCTGGAAAGCCCGCACAGCATCCGCTACAGCCCGAAGGTGGGCGAGTTCAGGCCGCTGCATGCGAGCGCGAGCGGCAAGGCATTGATGGGCAGCCTCGCGCCGGCGGTGCGGAACGAACTGCTCACCGGCATGAAGCTGCCGCGCGTGACCTCCAGAACCATCACCTCGCGTGCCGCTTTGGAAGCCGATCTGGAGCAAGGTCGCGCGCGCGGCTGGTACGTAACGCGCGGCGAAATCGTGGCCGACCTGATGGCGGTGGCGGTGCCGGTGGCGGTGAATGGGGAAACCTACAGCGTCGCCCTGGCGGGGCCGATGCACCGCATGGACGGCGCATTGAAGCGTCACGCGAAACTGCTTACCGAGTTGCGTGCCGCGCTGGAGCGGGAGTCATGAGCAGGAAGCAGGGGCCCCGCAACGCGGGGATGCGACCGACCGCGATTGCCTCCGGCCGCCGACAATGGCAACCTATGAGCCAACCTAAACGAGCGGAGGCGGCGGCGTGAGCTGGCTGCCGCTGGAGGGCATCAAGGTCGCGGATTTCTCTGCGCTGATACCCGGACCTTTTGCAACGGCGATTCTGTCCGACCTCGGGGCCGACGTGATCAAGGTCGAACCCCCCGGGGGCGATTCGGGGAGAAGCCTGTTGCCGGCGGTGTTCCATGCGACCAACCGCAACAAACGCTCGATTGCGCTCGATCTGAAGCACCCGGATGCGAAACCCGTGATCGAGCGCCTTGCGCGCTGGGCCGATATCGTCATCGAATCCAATCGCCCGGGTGTGACGGGGCGCCTGGGGATCGATTACGCCAGCCTGTCCGCACTGAACCCGAGACTCATCTACTGCTCGCTTTCGGGTTTCGGCCAGAACGGTCCCTGGCGCAACAAGCCCGGGCACGATATCGGCTATGTCGGCGCGAGCGGCGGGCTTTCCTATCCCGGCTCCTGGCTCGGGAAGCCCGCACGTTCCAGCATTCCCATCGCCGACATGCAGGGCGGCAGCTTCGGTACCATTGCCATTCTGGCGGCGCTGCACGAGCGCGGCCGGACCGGCAAGGGCACCGAGCTCGACCTGAGCCTGTACGAAGCTGGCTTGTTCTGCGCCGCGCTGCGCCACGGCATCGGCGAGCACACGGATCCGCGCGCCCATATCTGGCCGGTGAACGATCTGTTCGAAACCGCCGACGGCAGCGTTCTGATCCTGGGCATCGTCGAGCAGCATTTCTGGGAAAGTTTCCGCGCTGCAGTCGGGGACCTCGCGCCCGAGCTGGCGGACCCGAAGTTCGACACCGATCCCAGCCGGCGCAAGCATGGAGACGAGCTGTCGCGATTGCTGAAAAAACTGTTTCTGCAGAAAACCGCCAGGCAGTGGCATGACCTGCTCGAGCCGCAGGATGTTCCGATCGAGCTGCCGATGACGCCGGCCGAGGCGAGCCGCACCGAATATGCGCAGGCGCGCGAAGCCGTGGCCGAGGTGGACGGTGAGCGCCATGTCCTGTTCCCGCTCTGGGCCAACGGCCGCCGCGCCGGCGCACTCAGGCGCGGCACGCCCGCTCTCAATGCAGACGGCCGGGCGGTATTGCAGGAACTGGGATTTGCGCACGACGACATCGAGCGCATCCTGCGTTCGGCCGCAGCACGCGGCGCAGCCGGAGTACGCGGCGCAGCCGGAGTACGCGGCGCAGCCGGAGTAAAAGGGTAGACATGGATTTCTCTTTGTCCGACGAGCAGCAGGCGATACGCGAGGCGATCGCCCGGATCTGCGCCCAATTCAGCGATGACTTCTGGCTCGCAAAAGACCGCGCGGCCGAATTCCCGCACGAACTGCATCAGGCCTTGGCGCGCGACGGCTGGCTCGGCATCGCCATGCCGGAGGAATTCGGCGGCGCGGGCCTGGGCATCACCGAAGCGGCGGTGATGCTGCAGGCGATCTCCGAGTCGGGCGCGGGCTTCTCCGGCGCTTCCGCCGTGCACATGAACATCTTCGGCCTCAATCCGGTGGTGGTGTTCGGCACCGAAGCGCAGAAGCGGCGCATGCTGCCGCCGCTCATCGCGGGCAAGGAGAAGGCCTGTTTCGCCGTGACCGAACCCAACACCGGCCTCAACACCACCCGGCTCAAGACCCGCGCGGTGCGCGAAGGCGAGCGCTACATTCTGTCCGGGCAGAAAGTGTGGATTTCCACCGCCCAGGTGGCCGAGAAAATGCTGATTCTGGCGCGCACCACGCCGATCGAGGAATGCCGCAAACCGGCCGACGGACTGTCGCTGTTCTACACCGACCTCGACCGGCGCTACGTCGAAGTCCACGAAATCGACAAGATGGGCCGCGCCGCGGTCGATTCCAACCAGGTGTTCATCGACGGCCTGCCGGTGCCGGTGGAAGACCGCCTGGGCGAGGAAGGGAAGGGGTTCGATTGCATCCTGCACGGCATGAATCCCGAGCGCATCCTGATCGCGGCGGAATCGGTGGGGCTGGGACGGGCCGCGCTCGCGCGCGCCACGCAGTACGCCAAGGAGCGCATCGTGTTCGACCGGCCCATAGGCCAGAATCAGGGCATCCAGCATCCGCTGGCCGAGTGCTGGATGGAACTGGAGGCGGCCAACCTCATGGTGTTCAAGGCGGCGAGCCTGTACGATCGCGGCCAACCCTGCGGCGCCGAAGCCAACGCCGCCAAGTATCTCGCCGGCGAAGCCTGTTTCAAGACCTGCCAGCAGGCGGTGATGACGCACGGCGGTTTCGGCTACGCCAAGGAATACCACGTCGAGCGCTATCTGCGCGAAAGCCTGGTCGGGCGCATCGCTCCGATCAGCCCGCAGTTGATCCTCTGCTTCATTGCCGAGAAGGTTCTCGGGCTGCCGAAGTCGTACTGATGCGGGCGAATCCAGGCGAAACTGCAGGCAATTTTCCCTCCCGTGTCAGTGGGAGAGGAAACTAAATTGCAAGCACCTTCGCAAACTCGATCCCCCCATACCAGGACTGCGCTGACGGTGCTCGGCATCTGTCTGATGCTGAACCTGATCGGCCGCGGAACCGCCGACACCTACGTCGTGTTTCTCTTGCCGCTGGAGCAGGACCTGGGCTGGACGCGTTCGGAAATGACCAGCGTGTATTCAATTTACCTGCTGGTCACAGGATTGAGCTCGCCCATCGTGGGCATGCTGTTCGACCGCTTTGGGCCGCGCGCCTTGTACACCTGCGGCATGGCCGCGCTCTCAGGCGCCTATCTGCTCGCGCCCCAAGTGCAAACACCGTGGCAGTTCTATGCCACCATCGGCGCGATGACGGGAATTTCAGCCGCGGCCCTGGGCCTGGTGCCCTCATCCAGCCTGATCAGCCGCTGGTTCCGCGAGCGTCTGTCCACGGCGATCTCAGTGGCTTTCGCCAGCCTCGGCCTGGGGGCGCTGTTCATCGTTCCGGGCGTGCAATATCTGCTGCAAATTCACGGCTGGCGCGAAACCTATCAGATCATGGGCACGGTGCTGCTGGTTCTGGTGCCGGTCGTGTTTTTCCTGCCTTGGAAACGCTATGCCCAAGGCCACCCGGAATATCCTCAGCCGAAAAAGAGCAGTACCGTCGTCGGCCGCGACTGGACCGTGCGCGCGGCGATGAAGACAAGCGCATTCTGGGGTCTGGCGTGGGTGTTTTTCTTTACTTCGGCCGGCATGTTCAGCATCATGGTGCAGACCGTCGTCTATCTGGTGGAGCGGGGTTTTCCCCCCCTCGTTGCGGCTACCGCATTCGGCTTTTGTTCGATGATGTCGGTATTCGGCGTGCTCGGCACCGGCGCCATCGCCGACCGCATCGGCCCGCGCAACATCGTCAGCCTCACCTTCGCCGGCAGCATCGCCGGCGTGTCCATCCTGCTCGCGATGTCCTGGTTCCCGCGCGAGGGCTTGCTCGCCGCTTTCGTGCTCATATTCGGCATCTGCCAGGGTGCGCGCGGCCCGATCGTATCCTCGATCAGCACGCGACTGTTTGTCGGAAACCATGTCGCGGGTATCTACGGCGTCATTTATGCAAGCAATGCCGTGGGCGCGGGGCTGGGCTCCCTGATGGCCGGGCTGCTGCACGATTTTGCCGGCAGCTACCGGCCCAGTTTCGTGTTCTCGATCTGCGCCTTGCTCATCGCCGTCCTGCCGTTCTGGCGCGTGCCGGAGTTGCGCGATTTCCGCATGCGCCAGCGATCGCATCATTAGGCCCACGACAGCGGGCAATACTTTGCGCTAAGATTCGCAGCAGTTCAAGGATGGGAGATTGCAATGCAGAAATATCAGATGTACATCGACGGCAAATACGTCGACCCGGCTTCGGGCAAGTGGTTCGACAGCTACAATCCCTATACCGGCGAGCCTTGGGCGCAGATCGCACAGGGCAATGCCGAGGATGCTGACCGCGCCGTGCGCGCCGCGCACAAGGCCTACACCGAAGGGCCGTGGCCGCAGCTCAGCGCGAGCCAGCGCGGCCTGCTGCTGCACAAACTGGGCGACCTGGTGGCGCGCGATGCGAGAAAGCTGGCCGAGACCGAGGTGCGCGACAACGGCAAGCTGATCGCCGAGATGCAGGGCCAGCTCAACTACATCCCGCAGTGGTACTACTATTTCGGCGGCCTGGCCGACAAGATCCAGGGCGCGGTCATCCCGCTCGACAAGAAAGGCTTTTTCAACTTCACCCGCCACGAGCCGCTCGGAGTGGTGGGCGCAATCACGCCCTGGAATTCGCCGCTCCTGCTCGCCGCATGGAAGCTCGCCCCGGCGCTCGCCGCCGGCAACACGGTGGTGATCAAGCCCTCCGAGTTCACTTCGGCTTCCACCCTGGAATTCGTGAAGCTGTTCGAGGAAGCGGGCTTTCCGCCCGGTGTGGTCAACGTGGTCACCGGCTTCGGCAAGGACGTGGGAACGCCGCTGGTCGAGCACCCGTTGGTGAAAAAAATCGCCTTCACCGGTTCTGATGCGACCGGCCGCCTCATCAATGAACTCGCGGCGAAGACATTCAAGCGCGTGAGCCTGGAGCTGGGCGGGAAATCCCCCAACATCGTGTTCGCCGACGCAAAAATCGAGGATGCGGTCAACGGCGCGGTGTCGGGCATTTTCGCCGCCACCGGCCAGACCTGCATCGCCGGATCGCGCCTGTTGCTGCAGGAGAGCATCCACGACGCATTCGTGGAGAAACTGCTGGCCCTGGCGAAGACCGCGCGCATGGGCGACCCCATGAGCCTGGACACCCAGGTTGGTCCGGTGACCACGCGGCCGCAGTACGAAAAGGTACTGGGCTACATCGACATCGCCAAGAAGGAGGGTGCGAAGCTGCTGCTGGGCGGCGGGGCGGCGACGCGGCCCGAATGCGGCAAGGGCTGGTTCGTCGAGCCGACGGTGTTCGCGGGTGTGAACAACAAGATGCGCATCGCGCAGGAGGAAGTGTTCGGGCCGGTGCTGTCGGTGATCAAGTTCAAGGACGAAGAGGAGGCGCTGGCGATCGCCAACGACGTGCGCTTCGGCTTGGGTTCTGGCGTGTGGACCAGCGACATCGGCCGCGCCATCCGCATGTCAGAGCGCATCCAGGCCGGCACGGTCTGGATCAATACTTACCGCGCAGTGAGCTATTTGTCCCCCTTCGGCGGCTACAAGGACTCGGGCCTGGGGCGCGAGAACGGGATGGACGCCATGCGCGAATACCTGCAGGTGAAAAGCGTCTGGATCAACACCGGCGCGGTAACCGGCAATCCGTTCGTAATGCGCTGAATGATGCGATTCGCAGTCGAAATGCCAAACCAGAACGGCGGACCGATCGCCACCGGCGGGGCGATGGCGGAGTTTCCGCCGGTGAAGACATGAACCAGCCCCTCGTTCCCATGGTCCCGCGTCCCGCCGCGACCCTGATCCTGGTGCGCGATGCGAACTCCGACATGGAGGTTTTCATGATCCGGCGCACGCACTCGGCCGCGTTCATGGGCGGCGCCCATGTCTTTCCCGGCGGCGGTGTCGATGCCGCCGATGCGGCGGCCGAATTGGCAGCCTATTGCGAAGGCCTGGACGATATTGAGGCGAGCCGGCTGCTGGGGGTGGAGCGGGGCGGCCTGGCCTATTGGGCCGCGGCCATGCGCGAGTGCTTCGAGGAAGCCGGGCTGCTGCTCGCCCACGACAGCGGCGGGGAATACGCCGATTTGAACCAGCCGCAGCGCGCGCAAGTTTTTGCACAATGGCGCGAGTCGGTGCGAGCCGGGCGGGCGACGCTGGCCGACCTTTGCCGCGAGCAGCAGCTGCGCCTGGCTGCGGGACGCCTGGCCTATTACAGCCACTGGATCACGCAGCCCGGGCGCCCGCGCCGCTACGACACGCGCTTTTTCGTCGCCGTGGCGCCTGCGGCGCAAACGCCTTCGCACGACAACAGCGAGACCATCGATCACGTCTGGATCCAGCCCGCCGAAGCGCTGGAGCGCCACCGGCGCGGTGAGCTGCATCTGGTGTTCCCCACGATCAAGACACTGGAAAGCATTGCCCGTTTCAATACCGCCGCCGCGCTGATGGAGTTTGCACGCTCGCCGCGCAAAATGCCCGCCATGGCCCCGCGCACCGCGAGCAGCCGGGAAGGCAAGAAATTGCTGGTACCCGGCGACTACGCCTACGCCGAGGTCGGCCGGCTCGATCCGGAGGGCAAGGGGACGGCCTCCGGCGAAATCGTTCCCGGCACCGTAGTGCAACTGTCGGACAAGGTGCGGCGCATCACCGCCCCCAATCCCGGATTCATGACCGGCCCCGGCACCAATACCTATCTTCTCGGCGCAGACGGGGACATCGCCGTGATCGACCCGGGTCCGGCAATCGATGCCCACATCGAGGCGGTGATCAAAGCGGCCGGCGCTCGCATACGCTGGATCCTCGTCACCCATACCCACATGGACCATTCGCCCGCGGCTGCGTTGCTGAAGGCGAAGACCGGCGCGGAGCTCCTGGGCATGCCGCCTCCGCCGTTCGAGCGCCAGGACCAGAGCTTTCGCCCGGACCGCGTGCTGGCCGACGGCGAGCGCATCGAGTTGGGCGGCTGCGTGCTGCGCGTGATCCACTCGCCGGGGCACGCCTCGAACCAGCTTTGCTATCTGATCGAGGAGGAGAGCCTGCTGTTCACCGGGGATCACGTCATGCAGGGCTCGACCGTGGTCATCAATCCGCCCGACGGCGACATGCGCGTCTATCTCGAGTCGCTGCGCCGGCTGCAGGGCGAGGACATCGCCTGGTTCGCACCGGGGCACGGGTTTCTCATGGACAAGCCGCAGGAAGTGTTGGAGCGCCTGCTGATCCACCGCCTCACGCGCGAGAACAAAGTGCTGAACGCGGTGCGGGAGGCGGGCACCGCCACGCTGGAAGCGCTGCTGCCCGCGGTATACGACGACGTGCCGGCGCGCCTGCATCCGGTGGCGAGCCGGTCGTTGCTGGCGCATCTGATCAAGCTGAAAGCGGATGGCAGGCTGGAGGAGACGCGGGCGGGGTGGCGCCTGGCATGAGCAGAAAATTCGGTCGAACAATCGGTATTGCTCGAATTCCTGGATTCCAATGAATTCCAGCGAGGCTGCCAGTCACGAGAGCCGGTCGGAGTCCAAGGGGAGTTTGATCCAAGTCAAGGATGCAGGCGGCGGTGCAGATACTCTTTCGGAAGAGGAAAAATGGCGTGCTGCACGGATAATTTTTTCAAAGGAGGCATCATGTTCAAGAACGTACTGATACCCACGGACGGCTCGAAATTGTCGGTGAAGGCGATCAAGCCGGGCGTGGCTTTCGCCAAGAGCATCAAGGCCCGTGTCACCGGCTGCTACGTGGTCGAGCCGTTCCAGCCTTACTATTTCGGGGAGTACATCCCGCCGGACATGCCCACGCCCAAGGAATTCGAGCGCCGCGCGCGCGAGGCCGGGGAAAAATACCTGAAGCAGATCGAGACTGCGGCGCGTGCCGCAGGGCTGACATACAGCGGATCGGTGGTGAAGTCCGACAGCCCTTACGCGGGAATCATCAACGCGGCCAAGAAAGGCGGTTGCGACCTGATTTTCATGGCTTCACACGGACGCAGCGGCCTGTCCGGCCTGTTGCTGGGCAGCGAAACCCACAAGGTGCTGACCCACAGCAAGATCCCGGTGCTGGTGTACCGCTAGGGCAGGTCCGGGTAGGCGTGGGTTGTATCGCGAGCGGGCGCAGGCCGGGGCAATCGGCTTGTCTGCATCCAAGCTCTTGAACACGCGCTCCTGGCTAAGCTGGCCAGGCGCCTTCCTAGACCGGCTCCCGGCCGAGGACGCTCTTCAGGCCTTCACTGTCGAGGATGCGTATGAACTTTTGCTGCACCCCGATCAGGCCGTCTTCCTGGAACTTGGAGAATGTACGGCTCACGGTTTCGAGCTTCAGCCCGAGGTAGCTGCCGATCTCCTCGCGCGTCATGCGCAGATTGAATTCCGAGGGCGAATAGCCGCGCGAGGTGAAGCGTTGCGACAGGTTGAGCAGAAACGCGGCCAGCCGCTCCTCGGCGCGCATGCTGCCCAATAGCAGCATCACGCCGTGTTCGCGCACGATTTCGCGGCTCATCACCTTGTGAAAGTGCTGCTGCAGTACGTACAATTCGCGTGACAGTTCTTCCAGGCGGGCGTAGGGGATGACGCATACCTCGCTGTCTTCCAGGGCAACTGCGTTGCAGGAGTGCTGGTCCGAACCGATGCCGTCCATGCCCAGCATGTCGCCGGCCATCTGGAATCCGGTGACCTGGTCGCGGCCGTCTTCCATCACCAGGGTGGTCTTGAAGAAACCGCTGCGAACGGCGTAGAGAGAGCCGAACTTCTCTTCGGAACGGTATACACTGTCGCCGCGCTTGACGCGTTTGCGCGTATAGACCATCTGGTCCAGTTTCTCGATCTCGTCCTGACTGAGGCCGGTCGGAAGGCACATTTCGCGCAAGCTGCAATTGGAGCAGGCGTTTTTGAGGGCATGAATGTCGATAACCCGGGCGAGCTTGGGAGGATTCATGTCATGTGCACTTAAGGAAGAATTGGTTTGATCCACATCAACATTTCCATTCCGGAATTGGGCAGACTTGACCGATGAACGTAACAGCCTTACGCATTAATCCATCCCAAGACAACCTGCAGGTTGACGCCGAGCTGTTGAGAAAATTCAACATCAGCGGTCCGCGCTATACGTCTTATCCGACCGCAGACCGCTTCGTCGAGGCCTTTGACGAGGCTGCTTATCGCAGCTGGCTGGCGAAGCGCAATGTGGGCGGGATCGCCCGTTCCCTCGCATTATACGTCCACTTGCCTTTTTGCGACACCATTTGCTACTACTGCGGCTGCAACAAGATCGTCACCAAGGATCACGGCCGTTCAGCCAAGTACTTGAAGTATCTGGGCCGGGAAATTCGCCTGCAGAGCGCCGAGTTGGGCGGGAGGCGGCGCGTGACGCAGATGCATTGGGGCGGCGGCACGCCGACGTTCCTCAGCGAGGCCGAACTCACCGAGCTGATGCAGATGATACGCGAGAGCTTCGAGCTCGATCCGCACGGCGAGTATTCGATCGAGGTGGATCCGCGCAAGGTCGGCGAGCAGAAGGTGGCGCTGCTGGGCGCGCTGGGCATGAACCGCATCAGCGTCGGCGTGCAGGACTTCAACCCCGAAGTCCAGCGCGCCGTCAACCGCATCCAGAGCGTGGCAGAAACCACGGAGGTGATCGAAGCGGCGCGCAAGCACGGCTTCAAGTCGGTCAATATCGATCTGATCTACGGCCTGCCGAAGCAGACCCTGCCGGGTTTCCGCGACACGCTCGCCCAGGTGATCGAGTGCTCGCCGGACCGCATCGCGCTCTACAACTACGCGCATTTGCCGGCAGTGTTCAAGCCGCAGCGGCGCATTCTTGATGCCGACATGCCGCAGCCGGAGGTCAAGCTGCAGCTCATGATCAATGCGATCGAGACGCTGCTCGCCGCGGGCTATGTCTACATCGGCATGGACCATTTCTCCAAGCCGGACGACGACCTGGCGGTGGCGCAGCGCCAAGGGCGGCTGTACCGCAATTTCCAGGGCTACTCGACCTATGGCGACTGCGACCTGATCGGGCTGGGCGTGTCGGCGATCGGAAAAATCGGCCCGACCTACAGCCAGAACGTGCGCACCCTGGACGAGTATTACGACCGGCTCGACCATGACCTGCTGCCGGTAATGCGCGGCATCGAAGTCACTGCCGACGACCTGGTGCGGCGCGCGGTGATCCAGGCCCTGTCCTGCCATTTCGAATTGTCCATGGAAGCGATCGGGATTGCGCACCTGATCGATTTTCGCAGCTACTTCGCCACCGAACTGGCCGAGTTGCGCGAGTACGCCAAGGACGGGCTGGTGGAAATCGACGGCGACTGGATTGTGGTCACGCCCAAGGGGCGGCTGCTGGTGCGCATCCTATGCATGGTGTTCGACAAATATCTGCGTCAGGCAAGCCGGCGCGCGAGTTATTCCAAGGTAATCTAGCCGGTGCAGGCCCAGTTTGCGGCGGCCTTCCTGATCGGGCTTGTCGGCGGCATCCATTGTGTCGGCATGTGTGGCGGTGTCGTCGGTGCGCTGGTGGCGGGTTTCGGCGTCGCGGGCCTGTCCAGGGCAGCCAATGTGGGCGAGCATATCCGGCAAGGGCTGCTATGTATCAGCTGACCAAATCCATGCATGAGCTCTGCGCGCTGGCAAGCTTCGCGCTGTTCTTCGTGCGCGGGGTATGGATGCTGCGCGAGTCGCCGCAACTCTCGCGGCGTTGGGTTAAAATCCTGCCGCACGCAATCGACACTCTGCTGCTTGCGAGCGCCGTCGCGCTGACGCTGATGCTGCACCAGTATCCGCTGACCGATGCCTGGTTGAGCGCCAAGCTCGTTGGGTTGCTGGTATATATCGGCTTGGGTCTGGTGGCATTGCGCTATGGCAAGACCAGGGGCGTGCGCGCCGCGGCGTGGATCGGGGCACTGGCGGTATTCCTTTATATCGTCTCGGTAGCGCTAGCTCACGACCCGTTTGGTTTTTTTCGCGGTGTGACCCGATATGGTTCTTAGTAATATGCGGATTCGGGCAGCGGGAGCAGGCGCGGTGCGGCAAAGGCCGTTGGGTTTTTCGGTAGACGCTGAAGCCTGTATCCTCGAGTCCGAATAGCCGACATCAACTAGGAGAATAGCGTGACCAGAATCCTGATCGCAGTCGATGGATCTTCGCATTCGGCCAAAGTAGCCAAGGCGGTGATCCGGCAAGTTTCCGCCTACAGGCAACCGCCTGAGTTGCACCTGGCCTATGTGCATCTGCCGGTTCCGACCCTGGGTGGTTTGATCAAGCCCGTCGGGCACGAGGCGCTGCAGCGCTACTACCGCGAGGAGGGCGAGGACGCCTTGCGCGGGGCGAAAAAGCTGCTCGATCGCGCCAAACTGGCCTGTACCATGCACATCATGGTGGGGCCGATCGCCGAGACCCTGGCGGGCGAGGCGAAAAAGCTGAAATGCGACCTGATAGTCATGGGCACGCACGGCATGGGCGCGGTGTCGGGCATGCTGCTCGGTTCGGTCGCCACCAAGACCGTTCATCTCGCCCGTTGCCCTGTCGTCCTGATCCGGGAATGAACGCTCCTGCGCCCGGGTAGGCGATCGGCTTCGCCGCGGAGGCGATGTGCTGCGTCGCCATGCAGCATGCGCGCGAGCGCGGCCTGAAACGCATGGAGGGCTTGGTTCTGGCGCTCAACGCCACAAAGACGGCGCAGGGACTGACGAAGGCTGAGGAGAAACGCATGCTCGACTGGCTCAAGCAATTTGGCGGCAAGCCCGACCATCCGTTGCGCGATGCGGACGCGGCGAAGGAGGTGCTCGCCGGTCTGCCTGAAGGCGTATCGGTCGATACCCTGGAGCAGCTCTCGCACTGGGTCGGTTCGGTCAAGGATACCCCCGGCTTCGCCTGCGATGACAGACTGGCGGTGATGCGCCTGCTCGATGAGGCGGCGGCGGTGCATGCGGAGCCGCTGTTCAATCAGTTTTTCTCGAAGATTCACCAGCAGGACCGCACGACGCCCAAGATCTGGGACGCGCTGTGCGAGTACTGGGGCCGGCTGGCCGAAGGCTACGCCCAATGCGTCGCCGATTTCGAGCATGGCGAGAAAGGCGCAAACAGCGTAGAGGACCAGATGCCGCTCGCGCTGGCGCGCGCATTGCGCGCGGCGAGCCTGCGCTTCAAGCTGCGCTATTTGCGCTTTGTCGGCATCGATGCCAAGGCATGGGCTCCGCTGTACCGCATGTACGCGTTCGCCGAGCTGAAACAGTTCGATAATGTTCCGGTCGTCGCCTATGCGCGCGAAGTGCACACCACGGCGCGCGCGGAATTGCAGAAGATCCTGCTGCTCTACCTGGGTGCGCCGCACGAGTTTCCGCCGGGGCAGCTCGAACTCGCCTTCCGCATTTTGGCGCGTTTTGCAATTTCGGCCGAGTGGTCGCGTGTGCCGCAGGCCGAGTGCAATTTCGTCATCGACCTGGGCGCGGGCGGGCCGCCTTTCCACATGCGCGCGAAGGAAACGGCCGGCGCCAACAAGCGCTTCATCGGCGGCGGGCAGGCGCTGGCCAAGCTCAACGAGCTCAGATTGCTGAGCGAGAAAAACATGCTGAGCGAGGAGCTGCGCTTTGGCCCGGAGTTCTCGCCGGCGCAGATCATCACCGTGATCAAACATCTGGACGTCTACCTCGGCCTGGAGCCGCCGCACCGGCACTACGCGAGAGCAAAAGCCGCAATCCATCTGAACGTGGTGCACGGCCTGAAACCGATCTGCCAGCGCGTGACGAAGATCGAACTGGGCTCCGGCATGTCCCTTGGCGAGGACATGGACATCAAAGCCAAGACGGCGAACATAATGAAGCTGGTTGAGGAGGAGATCGAGTCCACGCCCGAAATCTGGGAGCTGGTTGAGGAGGAGATCGAGTCCACGCCTGAAATCTGGGCGCAAAAGGACCGGAGCGAATGGGGGCTGGGCGCCGAGATCCCGCCGGATCTGGGCAAGTGGGCCGAGCCGGGCAAGCTCTGCGGCATTCAGCCCCGCGGCGAGAAGGCCTGGTGGGTGGGTATCATCCGCCGCATGGACGCAGGCAAGGGGCTGCATTGCGGCATCCGGATTTTTTCCAAGCGTCCGGTTTCGGTATGGCTGCGGGTGCTCGGGGCCGGCGAGCACCAGGCCGCCAACTGGGAAACTTCGACCGGCTCGTTTACCTACAATTACCTGCGCGCGATCATGCTGCCCGATGCGCTGAAGTCGCACGACCACCCGGTGATGATCCTCGAGAACAAGACCTACGTTCCCGGCCAGTTGTGCGAGGTGATGATGGGCGAGCACAGCCGCCATCTCAAGCTGGTGGAGTTTCTCGAAGAGGGCGAAGACTACGTGCGTGCCGCGTTCGAGTGGCAGCAGCCCGGCAAGGGCTGAATCAAGGGAATGAGAGTATTTGGCCGGGAAGAATCAAGCGAAGTATAATGATTTATTCCCCACTCGATCAAGAAAGAAGACTGTCCATGAAATCCCTCCTCGTACTGCTTGCTCTGGCTATTTTTTCCAGTCTCGCCTTCGCGCAGCCGCTTCCGGCCGGCCACCCCCCTGTGGACACGAAGAAGGAGGGCAAGGGCGCGCCCGACGCGCAATTGCCGCAAAAGGCCAAGGTGCTGAGCACCATTGACGCGG
>Ga0097691_1000906_pt1 | contig 23527 bp, 14 predicted proteins | sample NGESurdeep072012_8_FD_72858 | JGI IMG/M metagenome (GOLD analysis project Ga0097691, IMG submission 72858) | Arctic peat soil microbial communities from Barrow, Alaska - NGEE Surface sample 210-1 deep-072012 | ecosystem: Environmental > Terrestrial > Soil > Wetlands > Peat ... | reverse complement strand
GGTGGGATGCGCCGCACACATCTGCGCGGCCACACCAATATCCTCAAGCGCCTGCTGATTCATGCCGGGGGCTTCAATCTCGGACTCGTCATGCGCCAGCTGATCGGCATCGGCACGCCGCGCGGACTGCAGGATCGCCCGGCGACCGTCATGGCCGCGCTTTTGGCGCTCCTGCGCGCCACCCGACGCTGGCTGGTCGCGATTTCCCCATGGTACCTACCCAGGGCCGCTGTGCTCTGGTGTCCCTCACCAAACACCACCACCGCCAACTCCTCAGCGCCGACCACTTTCACCACGGGCTGTTAGGTTGCGGGAGCGGTGGCCGGGGCTCTGCTTTAATCTGAGCGTGGGTGACTTGGAGGGGCTACAAGCAGTGCAACGCGCGCAATTGGCGAGGAAGTGACAACGTCACAAGCATCTCTGGTTTTTATCCAAGCCAATCGCCCTTTTCGTTGATCAACAGCTCACGACGCTCTGCTTCAATTTCCCGAAGTAACCAAATCTCGTTCGTGGCTGCTCCTGACATCATGCTCTTCAGCAGTTCTAATAGATGTTCCCGGGGATAGATACGTAGTATCTTTGCAACTGCTCGGAACAGGAATAGGTCGGGCTTTCCGTCGAGGACCCTGCGAACGATCTCTTTGTGCAAAGTCTTGTGTGTCGGGGTGCTCGATACAGCCAAACCCCTCACAAACTCGCCAAAGTTAACATCAGCCGCATCAACGGCTTGCAATAGAGCTGTTTCGGGAAAAGTGTCGAAAGCTCGCGAAAAAATCTTCGGGATCAGGCTAAACAGATCCGAACTTGCAACTAGATAATCAAATAGTTCAGCATGGTAGCCGAGCATGGGCTCGATCAGCCCAAGCAGCTCGCCCGCTGCGCGATGGTTCTCGCGATATTCACTTAACACCAGCCGAATGGTCAGTTCCTTGTCGGTGGACAGTGCACGCCGAAAGGCTGCGTCATCCTTGTCCTGCGCAAGCCTGCTGACGAGAATCCACTCCCTGAACGAGGTATCCCCCCGTGGTGTTCGCACCCTGAGCCGATGCCCGGTTTCGTCCTCCCACACCTTGAGCAGCTGTAGAACCTGCATCAAATGGTAAGTCGGGAGAGAGTTGGGAGTTTTTGCGATCCATGTGGCGATGCTTGGTAGGCCCGCCGGACGGACCCGTGCTATCGCATAGATGGCATCCTGCATCGGCTTCGGCTGCATCTTTCCTCGTATGCGGCTGAATATTTCGTTTAGCAGCGACTGCGGTGGGTTCACCAGAAACCTCATGGCCGCCAAGATCGGAATCGAATCCAATCCCTCGAAGGATTCCGGCAGGCTGGCAACCATTTCGGGGACGATGTCGGTGCCATGGCGAGCTATCAGCACACGCCAGCCGGGCTCGAAGAAGCCGTTGGCTATCCAGCTCCGCGCGGTCGCGTCGTCAACATCCAGCGAAAGGGTTTCGGCGAGCCTGTGGTGATGCGTTGCACCGCTGACCTTGAACGCCACCTCTTGATACCGGGCGACCCACGGATCGCCAAATTCGACGATCGCAAACCCCAGCTTCTCTTGCGCACTGTTCGAGAGGGACGAAAAGCGCGACAACAGGCTAGCGAACGTCCTATCGTCACTGCAGCTGACAAGCACTCTATTTAAGTCGAACCATCTACTGTCTTTTACGTCCACATATTCATGGTAGTGGTCGGCAACCCAGCGTGACAGTTCGAGGTTCGCACCCCGGGCTGCTGCTGCGCGCAGTTTCCAGCTGTGAGCGCTGACCAACTGTGGTAGGTGTTCTATGGTCCATTTCGGCAGGCACCCCTCGCAAGCTATTGCGGCCGCAGCGGCAATAGGCGGCGCAAGCTTGCCTGAGTGCGCTAGCGCTTCGAGCCATCGTCTCCACTCCGCCCCACCGTGCAACGCTATCGCATCAATGAGTATATTGGTCCCGTTCGCCCCGACCCATTCGGCGATGATGCCTCGATTCGGAAATAGATTCCGGGGCGTCAATGCTGATTCAAAGGCTGGCACATACAAGCCCGCATCAGACAGTTCAGTCATAACGTTTAGCGAGGGCCGTAATAGGCTAGCCTCGCCTGAATGAAGTGCCGCGAGAGCTGCGTGGCATCTTACCGGTAGTCGGCTATCGGCGAACATCTCGCCGATAGTTCGCTGAAAATCGTTTTCTTCAGCGCGTGGGATTTCTAAGCCGGTGCTTAGCAACGAAGCGAGGACGACATCGACAGAACAGGCGGTGCTTACCATTTGCGCGTTCGATCGCGCACCGGACTCGAGAGCAAGTTGGTAGCCTTCGCGGGTAGAAAGATTCGGCAGCGACTCCGCAATCCGATCTTCCTTCAGCAGCCCCACGCCACTGAGCCAGCTCCAATAGAGATCATGTACGGGCAGAATGGTTCCGGCACGATCCTCTAGAGTGCCTAGTCGAGCTAGAAGTTTCAGTGGCTCCGCGATCGATGCGCGGCTCGCGCGGTCGCGAATCTCGTCTTGGAGCCTAACGTACGAACGCGCTCTGGATAAACTTACAGACGCGGCCGCTCCTGCAACTACATCTCGAAACGCTTCAGGAATATCTCGAGAAAGATGTGTGTGTAAACGGTCAATCAATTCACCGCGCGTTAACGCGGCCCCCTGCAAGAGAACGAACAGCGAGAGCGCAAGTGGCAAGCGCAACAATTCTAGAAAGGCGGGGTCGGGGAGGGGAACGCTCGGATGCGCCGTCTTGATCGTCTTGCGGACCATCGACATTGGAAGTGGTTCAAGAATCCATATGCGGAAAAAGGTGTCCGAAATACCTCCGCGCTTTGCGCTAGCAATGACGCGCGTGCGATTCATAATTCGCATCATTCTGGCCCGTTCGTCCCCGATATGACCGCTCGCGAATTCAGACCAACCGTCGAATATCACGCAAATGCGAGGGTCGCGGAGCAAATCTATAGGTTCAGCGTTATCACTGATGTCGGCCAGTATCTGAATGACCTCATTCCATGACCCCAAACCGCCTAGTGGGATATACAGCGGAATCAAATCGCCACTGTCGAGCATCTCACTCGCGGCGTGCCAGAGTGCGTGCGTTTTTCCTGAGCCGGGAGGCCCGACCAGCAGGTGGTGCAAGTCCTTAGCAGCTCTTAGCTTTATCACTTCAACGCTCGTTCGGTTATTCTCCCTGACTTCGGTTGCAATTCGACGTAGCTGCCCCAATTGATCGAGCGCTTGATGCACTGAATCCGGCGCGGCGGGAAACAATGGCAGGAGTGACGGCGGCGAGCCGCCTTCCAGAAGCTGCCGCGCTATCTGGCGCAGCTGTTGTTCCGTAAGTCTCGCCGGCGCAGCAAGCTTACGAGCCACCGCATCAACGACGACCTGCGAGGGCATCTCGATGCTAGTCGCGCGTCCGAACAGTTCAATGAATTTGTCGCGGGTGAGCGTACGGGATTGCGACCTGATGATGGTGTTGAGGACTTCGACCAAAAGTGCATCGTAGGCTCGTTCAGCGAGGTTGGGTGTCGCTTGAACTAAGTCTCGCATCGCGACCAAGGCAGCGCGACTGCGTGCCTCAACGTCTTTACCGTCAGCCTCGCCGCAAGCGAAAGTGAGCCGCCGGAGCAAGTTATCACGCAATTCGGCGTCCTCAGCGTCGCGAACGAAGTCAGCGAGCTTACCGGCTGGCAGCCGTAAGCAGAGTGCTTTACGAACTTCGGCGACATCTCCGCCTTCGGCCGCATCTCGCCAAGCTTCGAGCCCACGGACGCCATTGGGCAGGAGCCTTTTGTGCTCCGCGCCGATCGGAGATGTGGTAAGGAAGATCAATCGAACATCTCGCCCAGGGTTAGCTTCCTGGAGTTTCCACAGATGCGCGATTGCGTCGAGCACGTCTTGAGAATTCAGGGTAACGGCTCCGGACTCCCGTGTGTCCTTCACCTGAGTGGCAATTAGCACTTCTTCCAATCGGTTAGGTTCGAGCGCGACAGTTGCGTAGTCCTCCGCGACTTCGAGATACAGCGTAGCGCCGACCGGCAAATCAATCCAGGAGGCAACTGACTGGTGAAGCTGATACGCGTAGCCCCGCAACGGCGGAATCGCTTGCCGACGGAGTTCACCCTGCGGCAAGTTCCACGAGCTGCGGGAGGATCCGAAGGTCAAAGTAGTGTCTTCCGTCATGCCCGAATGCCGAGAGGCCTTAGGCAGAAAATAAAGGAATTGCGGCGAACTAGATAGATATCCTTGAAGTCGCGGGCGCGCGGCATCGCTGTGTCTCTAAGGAAGGATCTCGTACCGAGCGCCCAGTTTCGTGGTGTCGATAGTGTGAAATTGGTCGACCAGTTGATCATATTTCGATTGTGCCATTGTTTTCGTCTTACCTTAACACCCTGCGTCTGATTAGACGTTTGGTGAGCGGGTCTTTTGACTCGCCTGACGCTGATCTCATTCTCGCGACGGCGCACTTGGGCGAGGTCGTAATCCAGTTGTATGCGAGCCCAAGTTTCGGCGCTACTGCCGAACGCTTTGGCAAGCCGCACCGCCATCTCTGGCGAAATACCGCTCTTGCCGTTGAGCAGGTTGTTAAGGGTCTGCCGCGTGACTCCTAGCGCCTTGGCGCCCTCGGTCACGGTCAAGCCATGCGGCTCAAGGCAATCGTGCCGGACGGTCAGGCCCGGATACGAGGGGTTCTTCATTGCCATGTCTCGATCTCCTTTTCAGTGGTAATCGATCAAATCAACATCGGTGACGTCGCCGTCCTCGAACCGAAAAACGATGCGCCAGTTGGCGCGTATGGTGACGCTCCAGTAACTGGCGAGGTCGCCCTTTAACGGGTCCGACCTGAAGCCCGGAAGGTTCGCTGCACTTCGGTGCAGATGTGCTTGGCTGTCAGGTTGGCTGTCTGTCCGGATGGTCAGGATGGGAGAACGGCGTTAAGTCCCTGATTTTATTGGCGCGCCCGGAGGGATTCGAACCCTCAACCCTCAGATCCGAAGTTCGACCGACCGATGTCCGCTGGCGTCCACGCCTGGCAGATTCGCGAGCTGTTCAGTCAACCAGATTCCCCAGACGAGCCCATTTTCTGCCGATGTCCGCTCCGTTGGCTGTCAGCTTGGCTGTCTCGCGACGATAGATTTGCGGTCTCGCGCGCGGGAGAGTGCCGGATCAGCTTGGATGATTCGCCTTCGCACACTGTAGCGGTATTGTAGTTGCGGTTCGTAGTGATATTCCCCTACTTGAACGAAAAGTCTTTGGACACTTTGGCGAGGAGGTCGTTGAGTTTCGCGACAATCCCTTGGGCGGGGGATTTTCCGCGCCCGTCAAGCTCCAGCTTCAGGTGGAGTTTCAGATCCAGATTTCCCGCGGCCTTTCTGATTTCCGGAAGCTGCTCGGCGAAGTCTTGAATTTCATTTGGCCTGAGCGCCGCTTCCGCAACCAACACATTGGCCGGTGGGGGCGGTGGTGGCGGCGGTGGTGTGTTGGGAACGCGGAACTTAACGTTTTGCGCCGCCACATAGTCACAGGGCCAAGCTGCGGAATCGATCGCAGTTTCGAGCATTCGCGCACGTATCGCACCATCGAGCGCATGACGGACGGTTGCCCAAGGCAGGTTTGTGCCTGCCTTCTTTGACAGTGCAACAGCGATGGCGAGCGCGGTGGTCGTTTCTCCACTCCAAACTTCAGGCAGGTTTGACGGTGTAACGTCTGCTGCGGGTATGGGTTGCGGTGGCAGCTGCAGCCGCGCATCGTCAGTGAGAAGTCCCGCCGGAATTTCTTCGGCTAGAATGCTGGCTTGTCCTGACGTGAGCCACAGCCTGCCCTGCTTGACGGCCTCAGCAACTGCGCCTTCGAGTAGTTCACGCGACGCCTTCGGGATCGTGAGAGGCTCTTCGTAGCCGTTCTTCTTGATCTTAACGACGGTGCCGCCTGAGAAATACTTTGTGATGTTTGCAAACGAAGCGCTCCCGGATTCCCACAAGCCCGCGAGCTGCCCCGGAACCACCAAGTCTGCCGGCAATTCACTCAGATCAGCCTCCTCGGGAAGGACCACTTCGAGGCTGTGGTCCTTGAGCGCTGCTTCGTCGGGCTCCTGACGCCAGAAAGTTCTGACGGATCGATCAGGCCGCACGACGCGTAGGACGAACTGTCCCTCCTTGCACCCAAGGACCAACGTCGCGAGTATCGCACCTCTGTTGAGCATCTTGGGGAGTTGTGGCGACAACGCGAATGCCCCCACCAGATCTTTGAGCCTGCGAGATTTTTCCCCTTCCCGCCATAGGTCATAGGGTCCTTCTGGCAAAAGGGCGTCGGCACTGACTGCGGTGTCCTGGATTCGGGAGCGACTGTCTTCCTTGATCTTGGCAAACAAAGGCCCGCCGTTGATGGTGATCTTGAAAGCCTGGACTTCGTTCTTGTCAGATACGGTTACGACGATCGAGTACGCCTGCTGAATTTGCTCCGTGATTTTTGATCTGGCGCCACTAACGTTTGCGGATAGAGTTGCCTCCCGAATCGGGTCTAATTCCTGTCCTTTGAGCTGTTCTCTGAGTTGGGATCTAACTTCTTCCCAGCCGAGGTAGTCTTTGATGCGATTACGCGCGGCTTCGATTCCGTCCCGCGAGGGCACCGCCAACACCACGGCGTTGCGGTAATTTCGCGGCTTGTCCGGCCCGCTCGTTTCGTCGATGTAGCGGCGGGCCTCCGCGCTTGGCTTGCCCGAATCAGACGTGGCCCGCGGCCCAAGAATGGCGAAATGAAACTCGCCGTCGTCCTCAATATCGTTGGGCCGCTTCGGCAGGTTGTGCACGACGGCGCCCGCCGCTGAAGCTCCGGCTGTCAGGCTTTTGAGTTTGCTGATCTCGTCAAGCAGCCGCGCCTCGACCACCTCGGCCGATACTCGCAGGCAGGCGTCATGATGCATTTGCCGAAGATTCGGGCGCGAGCCGAGTCGCCAAGACTTTGGGAGCTGCTTCGCCCCACCATTCGCGCGGTCAGCATCGACGCCGGCCGCCTCGTCGAGAAACCAGGAGACTTCGCTCCATCGGATGAGGCCCTTCTCCAGTTCGATTTTGTCCGGGCGGGTCGGACCGAGCAGGACCATCAGATTGCGCGTCAGGGCTTTCTGCCCCACCGGCTGCGAATGGATAAAGGTTGCGAAGACCGCCTCTTCAATCTCGCGAAACTTGAGGCCTCCCGTTTCTGACTCGATATCCCGAGCCTTCGCGAGTTCGCCTTCGAGGATCGCGGTCCATTCCTGCTTGCGCCCTTCGTACTCCTCGGTCGCGGCGACCGTCGTCAGCTCGCGCGCGGCCTCGGAGATGCCGGCTTTGCCGGGCGCCGGGAGGAAGGCGCTCGCAGATACCAATGGCGAGTCGTCCCACGGCTCTGCTTCACGCAGTGCGAGCGCGAAAGTCCGGAGCACGCCGCGGGTGCGCTGAAAGCCTTCGAGATTGGTCCACTTCGAGTAGAAGACGTCGATCAGATCGGGATGGAACGGATAGCTGGCGACGAAGCGCTCCTCCGCGGCTTTGCCATCCTTGCGGGTCTGGTCGTCCAGGTCCGTGATTCCCTTGAGCGCCGCCACGACATGGCCGCGAAATGTCTGTTGGTCGCGGATCGATTCGGGGGTGAAGAAACGCCGCCGCAGCACCTCGGCCACGTCGTCCTTGAGGACCGGCTGAACTCCTTCCTCGCGTTCGCGCCGAAAGACCGCATAGAGGTCGTTCGTGATTCGTTTGCCGAGTTCATCGCTCTTGCGCGGATCGGTCGCCAGCAGCGACGCGACGATCGCCGTGCGTTCGAGCTTGGTCGCGGCCTGGGTCAGCGCCTGAAAGAAATCGGTGAGTCGGCCCTGCCACGCGGGGTCCAGCCCTACCTTCTCGCGCGCATACATCAACACTTCGTCGATCAGGACCAGCGTCGCGAGGCCGTCTTTGGCGGGAATTGCGAGCAGCTCCGCCATTAGGTTTTCCGCCGGAGCGCTCTCGCGTTCCTCATCCTTGTCATCAGAATGAAGGAGTTTCAGCCCCGCGGCACCGGCGATCTGGAACGCGATTACGCTCCACGGATTCCTGAGCCAGCGCTTCTCGCCCTTCGGACCGCGGACTTCCATCCCCTTCTCGGCGTCGAGCTTGTCGAACGGAAGCACCACCACGCGGGCCTGTGGCGGCTTCATCCCGATATGCTGGATGAACTCGTTCACGGCGGGCAGATCAGGCAGATGCGCCGGATCGGTGACCAGATGCCACAATGTGATCAGCGAATGGGTCTTCCCGCCGCCGTAGGTTAGTTCCAGTTGGCGGACGGCCTTGTCGCTGTTGCCAGCGAGGCGCGTCACAATGTCTTTGGCCAGTTCGCGCAGATTGAAGGTGGGATAGGTGAGGGAGAAGAACTCCTTCGGCTCCTGATAGACAGGCTTCGCCTTCCCCATCGCCACGTCATAGAGATCAGCGGCGAAGATGTTCAGGGAAAGATCGCCGGACTTGAGGTCCTGCCGAATCTTGACGACTTCATGCCACGGTGTCCACGCAAGTTTAGTCATGCTTCCTCTTTGTTAAGGCCGGAGCGCTTCGAGGAGGTGTTTTGACTTTCGCTTCCTTCTAACACAGAGCCCAATGTTCCGCAGAGATAGATTTCGAATAGCCTCAATAGTGACTCGTCTGCCGCGTCCATATAGAAGTTGTCGCGATCGACAGTTTGGCGGATCCATTCACCCACATTTTCTGGCACGAGATCGGTGACGACGCCAAGATAAGGCCAGAGAATTCTACTACGGATCAGACTGCCAGCGACGGTGCTTCCCGCCGAGTTCGGATTGTAGTGTTGTGATTGGAACCGGGCGTTGCTGAGTAAGCCAGCCTTGCCGACCTTAATTACACGATCGGGTCCGGCGGGGCATTCGGATCCCCAAGATTGGGAGAGCGAGAAAACATAGACGGCGCATTTCCCTCTCGGAAGGGAATGTGGGCGATGAGGCGCGGGCTGTGCCTCGTGCTCGATTGTCGAACGAAGTTGGCCGATATCAGCCTGCGCTAGCGCGGATTTAAATCCACTGATCACATTGCTGGCATTTTTTATCATGCGATGACGTCAGCGCCTCGTTGCCGTATCCAGCCGTTTCGCCAGCATGCTCAGGAATGCTATGGCATCAAGCGCCAATTCAGGAGAATCATCGAAGACGGAATGTGCCCGTGGATTCCTGAGCGCCAGGACGGCGCCCATGAACAAGTGCATCATGCCTTGTTGTTCGTCCTTATCGGTTTGATCAGTCAAAGGATTGAATGCGAGGACAGGACTGTTGGCCGAGAACACCGTCGACATCAGGGCTACGCCGTCGAGGTCGTGCCTACGCGACTTCTCCTTCACATAGTTGACCAGCGCTATGGACGCATCGAGAACCGCTTGGCGACAGTGGCGGTCTCGATAGAGATCGACGCATACGGCAGCTATCCGCGGATGAAGATCGAGGCCTTCGAACGTTGAACGAGCTTGCGCCGCCGTATCACGGTGGAGATCGGACCGGCTCTCCTCCAGACGATCCATTAGTCCCTTCAGCATCACTCCTGTGTGAGGGAACCCGGCTCGGAAACCTGCTTGAATATCCTGCTTGGGCATGTTTACAAATTGAGGCCCGTGCCAGATGCGATGGTAACGATGGCTCCCATACTCAGGAGAGTTCGGTCCGAAGATTTCGAGTATCGTAGTCCGGATTCTATCTCGAAGGGTGTTCGTACGTGGGTCATCATAGGCTGCCTGGCAGTCCCAGAGCTCTGAGAGAAGGGTCTGGCAGCGGGTCAACTTGTCGATTCCGCGATCGATCTCGGCCTCCGAATCAAAGTGTTTGATTTCCGTGAAGGTCGGTTGAGGTTGTCGCGTTCCGGTTCTTGCCATATTCCGCGCTTGCCTCAACTACCCCGCCCAGTGCTGCTAAGCACGAAACGAATCAGAGCGAACAGTCCGTGAAAGAGATAGTCGACGACTTCGGACCGCTCGATTGGTTCCTTGCCGACCTCGGTGTGTCGAATCATCAGATTGTTTCCGGAGAACGTTAAGTTCTCGGCGTCACGCTCCACTATTGCTCGGAGCACGGGCTGCGGTGCGGCCTTGTCCAGCAGGTTCTTGACAGAAACCTTCTTGTCGCCGCTTTCAAGGGTCTTGAGCCGCTCCCAAGCATCCCAAAGCCTCTCGAGGGCTTCCTTTCGTGTCTTTGGGTTTGGGTTCAGAAACTTTACGACGGCGTCGGAAAGCAGCTCGTCCAGTTGGCCGTCGCCGGCTCGGAACGTGACGGCGGCTAATTTCTTCTGCAGAATAGGCGTTGCGAGTCGGACGATATCGCTGCTTTCCTGTAACTCAAATGCGATACCGTTACGAGCGAAGAGTAAGTCAATTTGCTCGCGGAAATCCCGTTGCCCAGCCTGCTGATCGAACGTTAGATGATAATGATCGTAGAATTTGTGCCAACCGCCGGGAATCGGCTTCGCGACACGCCGATAGCAGAACTGGATGAAGTCCAAAATCGCTAGAGTGGGCGGCACTGCTTGACGGTCCTCGATCTTGAGGTCCGGAACGTGACCGTAGGCAGCGGCGTAGAAGTCTGACGTGTCCGTCCCGGTGGGACCGCGTCCGTCTGGACAGCCCATTGGAAAGTTCATACCAAAGGAGCCATTCTCGATCCTGGACTCTATCTCGGCGTTGATTGCTCGCCAGACTTCCTCGTTTATTTCCTCAATGACACGTGGTTTGGGCGGTCTCTCCTTATCGCTGAAATAGGCCTGGCTCATTGCGACCCTCCCGATCTTGAAGCGTTGAACATATCGGTTTGGCGCTCCTCTGCCGAGGCGGGGCGGGCGGCGATATGGTTGCTGATGCTCTCCAGCAGTGAACGCTCCTCGGTGGCGGCGGGGGCGAGTTCGATCAGGGCCTGCAACAGTTGATGAAAGAGTGCGTTGCGGCGCAGGCCGCGCGCTTCGAGATACTCGTCCACGCGAATCAAGTCACCCGCCTTCCACAGATGCATCATCCGATGCACCTGATCGATCAGCGGGGCGGGTTTGCCCGCGGCGGCGTTCGCCCCAACATCGCCATCGTAGCCCATACTCTTGCGAATACGCCGGTTCCAGGGGCGGAGCCGGACTTTGCTGCCCGTGCCTTCCTCGGCCTCGCCATTCGCGTCCTCAGCAGCGGGTTCGCCGGCTTCTTCATCTTCAACGTCGGCCTGGCCGCCGGTCTTCTGCAATATCTCGTGCCGATCGGCCAAGTCATGATCGGAAAGGCCGCATGAGATCGCATACAGAATGCACGCGCCGATGGGCGCGTCATCCATCCCGAAATCGTGCCGATGGAGCAGGTAGTAGGTAGTCACATCGTCGAGGCCGCTGGTAACGGTGGCATCGCCGTTATGCGTGAGCACGCGGCCGACGACGAAATCGACCACGATACGGCGGACGGCGCGCAGGAACTCCGAGACCTCCATCGTGGCACCCGGCTCATTTGCCTTCTTGACCACGGGGTGCCTGCTGTAGGATTCGAGGGCCGGACCGGTTGCGGCCCAAACGAAGTCGGGTCCACGGATGCCTACATCCCAATACTCGCGAAGTTGCGTGTAAATGTTCGCACGCATCTCGTTCAAGACGCGGTTATCCCAACCAGGGCGAGCGTCTTCGGAGCGCTTTCGGCAGACCAGCCATATCGACGAAGCTAGTGACGCTCGGCCAAAGTTTCGCACGCCGCCCCGCATTTCGGTGACGATAGGCCAGCTTCCGTCGACTACAAAGCCCGCCCGGATCATCGCGCTTACAAGGGTCTCCCACGCCTTTGGATTCTTATTCGCGAAGACCACAACCATCCGCCCGTCGGGTGCTAGAGCTTGGTCACAGGCCTGGAACGCCCGGAACATCCCGTCTTCGTATGCGTTCTTGGATGCGTCTTGGTCACCACCAAACCGGCTCGAATCGTCGATCAACTCTCCGTCGTTCTTTTCCGCGTTCCATTTCGGGCCAAGCGGCTCGCGAAAAGCCTCGTCGATCTCGGGCGAGAGGCCATGTAGTGTCCTGCGGAACCATACATAGAAGAAGTCCATCAGGTCAGAGTATGGGATCGCGTCATAATAGGGCGGATCAGTCACAACTAGATCGAATTGCAAATCGAGTGGCGCTACCGCGCTTGCATTGATTACAGAGGCTTTCGATTCGTCGTCGCGACCAATCTGGAGAATCGAGTCCAGAACGCGACCGATATTCGACAGAGCACCGTGGTAAAATCTGTCGGAAGGCGAGAGGGGGTTGGCTTCTGCAAAATCCCACGTGATGGGAAGCGCGAAGCGAAGGAAGGTCTGCTTAATCTCTGCAGCGACCGATTCCCATATACACACGGTGCTCATGTAGTTGGCCGTTCGATTCAAGGCGACGGCCAAATACGCGGCTTGGGCCTCGCGCCACCCTTGGTCACTGCCATGAGCATTCATCAAATCGCTCGCAGCGCGAGTGTGTTTGACGAACGTTCCTAGCGCGAGGAGCTGGCGGGACGTGAACAGCTTCTTCCACTGATCCAAGCCGTATAGCGGAACGCGGAAACCGAGCGCCTCCTTGCCCGGCAACGGATCGTTCGGAATCCCGAACGGAATCTCGGCGAAGACTCGCTCAATTTCGTTCTCGGCTTCGGTTGCGACCCGGATCTCATCATGGGTGGGGAGCCGGTACTCCTTGCCGTCGGGACCATCGACAACCACTGTCGTCATAGTCGTACCAAGCCGCCCCGCTTTTCCTTCGAGCCGTATGTCCTCCATGGTCATCGATGGCAGTCCGCAACAGACGCAGGTCGCTCCGGAGCGCGACATCGTGCCGGCGCTGAGCTTCTTATCGTACTCGCGCCGCTGCGCGCCGTTACCGCCCTGGGTTGCGGCATCTTCGCCGCTCAAAATGCTGAAAACGGGTCCGGTCTTGTTCGCGTTCGGCTCAACCTTGAGCAAAATGCGCTTGTTATCTTTCTTGCAGAGCCACTTGGTCTTTAGCAGGGGCATCGTCGCGCGGCAGTTCTTGCATTTGACGGTTCGCGCCCACAGATAGGCGACGGTCGGCTGGCCATCAATCGTCGGATAGAAGCGTTCAAGGTCAGCCTTCGCGCGCTGCAATACCCACCATCCCCACGCCCGCACGTGCCACGCGAGGTCCGCCTCGAACAAGCGCGAATCGACGCCGAGTTCGAACCCGCTCTGCGCTCCTCCCGCTTTCCTGCCCGACGATGCTGGAGCAGGCTCTGGAGCGCTGTTCTCCTCGCCCAGTCCGATCCGCTCCAGTTGGGTCCGAAGCGTCGCGCCCTTGAATCCCTGCGCTTTGAGGAACGATTCCATGAAGTCGCGATCGTGCAGGACGAATTCCGGGAGTGGGCGCTTTTGTCCAGCGAGCTTCTGCGGATATTCAAGCGTGCACTTGAGGATGAACCACGCGACCGGATTGATGTCGATCGCGGTGACCTCGCATCCAAGCCGCATCGCTTCAAGCGGTATCGCGCCGCCGCCCGCGAATGGGTCGAGCACTCGCGGTGCGCGTCCACCGTAAGCCTTGCGGATTTCGTCGCGGAAGAACTGGAGATCGGGATCGGATTCGCGTTTCCAATGCAGGATGCCGCCGATCGTCTCCTCGCGCTCAATCTCGACCAGCTTGCCGTTGATCTTTTTCTTTTCGATCTTCGGTACGACGCGCCCGCCGATTCTTTCAATGAGCCTGCGCCGTTCCTCTGGGTCGCCCGGATCGGGGAGCAGCGTCGCGATCAGTGCGGCGCGGCACGCCGCTAGCGGTCTGCGCGCGGGCCAAATATGCAGCGTCGATATATGTCCGTGCCGGACGTTTTTCTCGTGCACGGAATCCAGCGACGCCTGCTTCAGGGGAAACCCGCGTTCTATGAGCCGCGGCTTGTTGTCAATCATCCTGTGAAGCTCTCTTTGCGTGCGCTGACAGAGTTCGGTACTCCGCAGTCCTCGTCATTGCCTGGGAGATGAACTCGCCGGTGAGCCCTAACCGGCGAAAGAGCGAGACCTGAAGCGCGATCCGAAGTTGCTTCGTTCCGAGCCAAAGGTCAAAACCACTCATTGAAGCCTTTCGCAGCTTCTCTGACCGATGCGTTAGATAGTTGCGGGTATTAGTCATCCGCGCGCAGAACCTCTTCTTGGTACCGAGCAAATGTAGCACCGACTCGGGCTGTTCTTCGTAAAGTTCGGCGAGACGCGCTCGAAGCGGGACCTCGTTACTGTATTCGAGCCTCCGGTGCAGCCAATCACGAAACTCCACCGGTACAGATTCGACTATTGCCGTGATACGAGTCTGATGCTGGCTCTCTGGCATCTCAAACTGACTAGCACTGCCAATTCGATGATAAATCTCAAACGCATTGATAACACTCAGAAAGTGATGCTCGAGCGAAACATCGGCATCGAGTTCAGGATCCAGAGAGAAATACGAATCTAGCGCGGCACGGAACTTCCGAAAGCCATCGTGCCATCCCGACACATAGGCGGGCAGATTGTCTGCGAGGGCGGCCAACGTAAAGACCATTTCGGTAGGGTGCATCTGGCGTGGTTTGGGTAGCGGTCTGCTCTGCGCAAAGAAAACCTGGACCAGTCGAGAGCGCGCTTTCCCTCCAACGATCGAAACGGTCCTCGAGCTCTCGGCGTTCAGGGTCAGGATAGGAAGACGATGGCCGACCGCCAGCTGAGCCATGTAACGTATGGAAGTAATTGGACCGTTGAGGAACTCTGCCAGATGCTGTTCCTGTTCTACTTGTGCTGCAATGCGTGCGCGTTGACTGATGTCGAGGCTCCGAAAATCGTCGCTCGCGGAAGCAACTACGTAATCGGCGGTGATTTCAAACGGACCGAGGCTGAACACGATTGGGGTCGGCTTAACAAATCGAATCGTGATTCCGGAGTCCGTAAGGTCGCGGTCAAGGCCGCTTAGACCTATCCATTCCTCGAGATTATAGTATCTGACGCTCACGGTGCGGCAGTTCATTTCGGCGAACGAAGAAAGAAGCTCCCCGACGATCATCCAACGAGCGTTGTAAGACCTTCTTAAAACGAATCCAGATATTTGGGACGTATTTAGACCGACCAACCGATTTGCGGATACGTCCAGCAACGTTATAGGGTCGCCGTTGCTGGATTCGCCCACAACTGCGTCGTGATGGGCCGGCTTCTCGTCGGGAATTCTCTTCGGCAGTTTTTCCAGTAAACCATCAAGCGCTAGTCTTGTTCCACGGTCGGGAGTGTATTCAGCGCGACCATGAATCCACGAAGATCTGCCCGATCCCGGGAGTCCCCATTCCCCATCCAAAGAAAAACTATCGAGCAAAGTGTGATCGATCGGCACTTCCCTAGTCCATCGTAGTACGTTGGCTCAGTTTTCGACCGATGCAGAGAAGATAGATCTCTCGTCAATGATCACTCCGCCCTTCGCGGTGGCGATCAGTTTGCGGAAGGGGTCTTGGACACGAAGAAGGCGCGGAGCGGGACTGCCGCAATCGAAGACGACGTAGAGCCAATAGCGATCGCGCAAATTGCAGCCGCGGCTCCATTCGTTCTCGGTCAGTTCGATATCGCCGATGGCGGCGCGGCCCTTCACCTCGATTGCGCGTTCCTCAACGACCGTGGATGTTTCTTTGGTCGCACCGAACGCCGGTCGTGTCGATAGCAGATCGAATCCAGGATTATCAGAGAGTCCGGCTGCTCGTGCGAGCGGCGGCGTCGATACGTCGCGCGCGTTCCATCCCTGCTCGCGTTCGTACTCCAAGGCTATCCTGACCGCGATTTTTTCAATTTCGTCATCGTGCCGTTTGCGATCTTCTGGATCGGTGGATGGAACTACCAAGGCATGGACAAGGAACTGGACTTCACCCGGAGCGATTAGCTCAGGCTCGCGGCGAAGCGTCGCGAGGGATTGTTCCTTCAGGGTCTCCAGCGCGCGTTGGCGGTCCTTAATAGTTGCGAGGTCAGCGGCGGCCTTGGAGTCTCCCTCACGCGCCTGCGCTGCCTTCATCACGCGCTGAGCCAGCAGTTGGTCTTCCTCGTAGCGATAGCCGGCGGTAATGAAGCCTTCCCTTTCCGGGAGGCTGTCGAGCAAAGCCTGCCGGTAGCGATCGGCGATCGGCCGCGCAATTCCTTGCAGCGCGTACGCCTCGGCATGCTCGCATGCGGCTCCGACCGTGTTTGCAAACGCGCGCACCGCGAGCGGAACACCGCCGCCGATTCCTTCATTGGCGCCGCGAAGTAACAGCAGATGCTCAACCGGGCATTCGTCGATCTGTCCGCCTTCCTCCTGTCGCATTCCGACGAGCCGATATTCGACTGGTGCGTCCGCCCCAAATGCCTGCAAGTTCGAGTCCGCCTTCCGGATGACCTGAACCAGCGCGAGGTGAAAGAAGTAGGGGCGCGGCGCATAAGCATCGATGAAGACGCCGCCGCGGAGCGCGTCGCGCGCGAACCGCGCGCATACCAATTCACGCAATCGCTCGAAAAGCGGCTCGCCCGGATGGAGAAAGATCGCATGGTCGTCATCTTTGGGCTTGTGCAGGATGAGGCGGTTGCGGCTCTCCGGCGGATAGAAATCGAGAGTCAACCAGAAGGGGTCGAGTGCATTCGGCCGCGCCTCGGCGAATGAAAACAACCCGTCGATGTCGCCGTCGATCCGAAGACCCAGCAGCGGGGCGGCTTGCTCGATAAAGCTCCGCACATAACCCGGCAGCAACCTGCGGAGTTGTTCGCGCGCGAGTTCCGCGCGTTGCTCAGGGAGCTTGGACTTGACCTCGCCGCCTTCGCCGAAGAGCTGGTTATCGCGCTCTTGCTGAGCGCGCACTTGCTCGGGCGTGAGCGTGCCTTCGAACTTTCGCTCGGATTCCTGCGCGCCTTCCTCGGTGATGCAATCCTCCATGTATTGCTTGAGGCTTATGCCCTCGAACAGGCGGCCGATCACGTCAAACACCTTGTCTGAGCCCAACTCGCGGCGGATGCGTTCGAGCTTTTCGAGCAGGGTCTTGAGCACGCGCCCCTCGCGCGTCTTGCCAGCAACCAGATTGATGATCCTGACCTCGTGCTCCTGCTTGTAGCGATGGATGCGTCCCATCCGCTGTTCGAGGCGCGCCGGGTTCCACGGGATGTCGTAATTGACCATGATCCAGCAGAACTGAAGGTTGATTCCTTCGGCAGCGGCGTCGGTACAGATCATGTAGATGGCGCCGCCTTGATCCATCGGGCGGCGGAAGAAGTCGACCTGCTCCTGGCGTTCGAGGTAATCCATCGCGCCGTGGATTCGTGCGACTTTACCGGCGAAGCCCATCCCTTCAAGGCTTCGCACAATGAAATCGAGTGTGTCGCGATGCTCGGTGAATACTATGATCTTCTCGTTGCGCCATTGCGGGTCGCGAATGACTTCGCGGAGCTTCTCAAACTTCGAGTCTTCCGCGCGCTCATAGACCTTGCGGGCAAGGTCGAGCAACTCAGCGACCTTGTTGCGCTCGGCCTGAAGCTCGCCGAGTGTGGCGCCGACCACGCCGCCCATCGCGCGCGCCTCTACTGCCTCGTTTTCTTCCAATCCGTCCTGCGGCTGCTCTTCGTCGCCAGTCTCGTCGGCAAGCACGTCGCGCAGGTCAGCGAGATCGCGTTGAAGCGCGAGTAAGTGCTCCTGGTCAAGACGCCCGCTTCGAATGTCGTCGATCCAATTGTCGAGCTTGGTGATGCGTCGCTCGAACGAGCGCATCATCGAATAAGTGGAACTGGCGAGGCGTCGCTGAAAGACGCTCATTGCGAGATGCGCGGCGGAGCGGTTCAGGATGCGAGCGCGGTTGTAGTAATCGCGGATATAGTCGGTGGTCCGGTCGTAGAGAGCTTGCTCGCCGGTCTCGCCCGCAGAGAGATCGTAGTTCAGAGTGTCAGAGACACGACTAGGAAAAATGCGCGAGCCATCGAATGTGACCATCTCCTCCTTAGTGCGGCGGATGAAGTGGCGGCGGCGGGAATCGGGCGGATACGCATCGAAGGCCTCTTTGGTGGAGAGGACCTCCGGCTCCAGAAGCCGCCATAAACAATAGTATGGATAGTCCTTGCCCATGTGCGGCGTGGCTGTGAGGAGGAGAAGATGGCGGCAACTCCAGCCGAGGCGGTAGTCCGGGTCGCTGTTGCGAACACCGCCAAGCGCTTCCGCAGCTCGGTAGCGATCGGTGCGCCGAAACGTGAGGTCGGTATCCAAACGGGCGGACAGCTTGTGGGCCTCGTCGAAGACCGCGAGGTCGTATGGGGCGACATCTGATTCCCGGAGCCTGGCAAACATACGATTACCCGCAAGAGTGTCGACGCTTACGATGATTAAGTCGCTGTCGGAGCCGACGAACGGGTTTGAGTTGCGGGCATCGGCACCCGTGACAATTCTGAAGCGGAGTCCGAACAGCTTTCGTAGTTCACTCTCCCAATTCCCGATGAGCCCGGCGGGGGGAACAATTATCACTCGACGGATAAGCCGCCGGGTCAGCATTTCGCGGATGTACAGCCCGGCCATGATCGTTTTGCCGGCACCGGCGTCGTCCGCCAAGAGAAAGCGGAGTCGTGGCTGAGCAAGCATGTGCTCGTAAACCGCTATCCGCTGATGGGGCAGCGGATCGATAAGGGATGTTTCGGTCGCGAAGGCGGGGTTGAAGAGATAGCCGTGCGCCAACCTTTCCCCTTCGGCTACGGCTCGAACCGTCCGAGAGTCGCTGGAGAAATCGATTCGAGGAAGCGGTTCCGCTGGAATCTCTGCCGGTGTCGGGCGGTTCGAGTTAGCTGTTGAAGGCGCTAATGCCGTGAGAGCGTCGAGCCCGTGCTCCTCGGCCGCGAGGATTCGACGCCAAGCCAACGCTGATGGCCGTGATTGGCTGTTTTCCCATCGATTGACCGAAGCGAACGAGACGCCCAGCGATTGGGCAAATTGGGTCTGCGTCAACTCCAGCTTGCCTCGGAGGCGCCGGATGCGGTCGCCAAAGCCTCGCGGCAACGCCAAGTTTTGGGTCGGCGACATTTTCCTCGTATAACACCACGACATGCGTCAAACAAGACGTTGGCATCGTCGTGTGGGTTGATACATAGATTATCGCAGATGCGATATAGCGGAGGTTTGTGTAAGCGCCGATATGGCGGGCCGGTTATCCGGAAGTCGCGGGCGGGGGGTTTCTTCTTTCTCGGTATCGATGCCGCGAACGATCGAGGACGAAAGAGCGCGGTCACGTCTGCGAGCGCGCCCAATTCGCTTATCTCCAGCTTTAGTAATTTATCGTCCCAGTTGTCGGCAAGCGTGGCCAGTACAGGCGGGCGACCGCGGTTGGTTCCAGGAAACACGTCCGGAGCGGGTGCCGCGCCAACGGGTTCATTTAGGCATATATGCCGAAGTTGACGGGAGAGGTTTATGACGTTAGAATTTCCAAATGACAGGCCGGTTGTTCTTTCAAGCGTTTCTGATCCAGTCGGGGTGCGCTCTCAGGAGCCGATCAAACACGAGGAGCACTCCCTCGACTACATCGCAGACTTGGCCAAGGCACGGCAGAGCCTCGTAGTCGTCGGCCTCGCTGATGATTCCCTGCTCGAACAGTACTGTCGAGGCAAGATGGATTGTCACATCCATATCTGGGTCGCATGGACCGGTAATTTCGATAAGTGGTGCGTCCGCTTCAATTTTGCCGATGCCACTCATCGGGATTGTGGTGGCGTAGGGAAGGCTGGCGCTGTACCTAGCGGCATTCGTGATGTGCTTGGTGACGGTAATGAGCTTGTGTTTATCTCGCGCATCCAGTTCCTGCAGAAACCACAGGGCGTGCTCTTTGGGGTTAGGTCTCGTGTACGGTTGAAGCTTGCTGATTTCTGCGAATGCGTCGGGATGGATGAGCTTCAGACGCCATCGCACGTCGTCAAATTTCTTCGCCGTCAGGCAAATGGGAAACTGGGTGCGGATGTCCTCGATATCGCTCCCCGCCAAACGCCAAGCGAGATAGTCCAAGGCACTCCGTGCGTTGTGCACCAGATCGCCGATGACCATTCCCCACGATTCGTAGGGAACGTCGCGCAAAACCTTGAACCGGAAGAGATTCTTGGACTTCTCCGTGTCGTACTCATGGACAACCGCATTGGGTTTGGAGTCCCAGAAGACATTGATCGCCGCATTCAGCGAATAGAAGTGTTCTTTTGCACGGCGGAGTTTTAGCCAAGACTGGTCCAGCAATGGCAGCGTCGTTCCAATATTACTATCCATTGCGTGTCCCATTCGTGATTTCGATATGCACGATTGCCACCACCTTGCGCCTACGGTCAACTGCCAGCTATCGCCGTCCCGAAAATATCGGGATTGTGGCGATTGTTGAATCGGAAAGTAAACTCCGCGAGGTACAACGGCAGATATTTCTTGCTTACATTGTGATACGTGCCGATGATCCCGCGCTTGAGCAGCGACCAGAACGATTCAATGTTGTTGGTGTGAACGATGCCGCGAACGTATTCACCGTGGCCATGCCGAATCGTCTGATGGGGAAGGCCCTGTCAGCGATCCAGATACTGGTAGCCGGAATGCTCATCGGTCGCTACGAGTTCAACCTTCCGGCTTATAGTCTGCGCAACAAAGCGATGCAGCGTCGGCATGTCGGCGCGCTCGATCATCTTGCAGACCACGTTACCCTTGCGCGATATCGCCCCGATGACCGGAGTTTTGTCGCCAGTTCCGCGAATGTGGTGCTTCTTGTCCCAGTGGCGATTCTTGTCGCTTCCGCCAATGTAAGTCTCATCCACTTCCACGATGCCCATCAGTTCGCGGAACTCAGGATCGTTCATCGCGGCGCGCAAGCGATGGCACATATAGAATGCAGTCTTGTACGAACCGGACGCGATTGTCCGATGAATCTGCAAGGCGCTGATTCCCTTCTTGCTTGTGACCATCAGGAACAGCACCCAAAACCAAGTGCGGAGCGGATACTTGGTGTTCTCGAAGATCGTTCCGGCGATGAGCGAGAACCGATAAGCGTGCCCCTTGGCGCATTCCGCGTTCCAGCATTCCCACTTCCAAGCCTGAGCGATTTTGTAAACGTGCTCGCTCTTGTGACAGCGCGGGCACTTCACGCCATCGGGCCAGCGGCGCGAGAACAGATAGTTTCGACACGCTTCCTCATTGGGGAACATTCGCTCGAACTGGGGCAGCGTCATTTGCAGCGTGAACTTTGGTTGATGGTTATTACCGTTGATCTTCATGATGAAAACAGTAGCGCAAATTAACGTTCCCGTCAAGTGCGGGATACTCGCCTTCATTTACCCGAGCTCAAGCAAACCGGCGCGAATATCGGCAAGGATGCTTTCAGCTCGAAGGCTTCCAGTCAGCAACCAGGCGAGATGCGTGTCGACGATCTCAATCGCCTCATCACTCAACCGATAAGGCAAAATTTCATACGAATTCGCGTGTCGACCAATTGGCTGAACGTGGTCGAGGCGAAGGATCGATTCTGACGATCCGCCGATGGGCAATATGTCCCACATATATTGCGGGTACTCGCAGTGCCTGATCCTCTTTACGAACTCAGGCGGAAAGCCTCCCCGCGAGCCGGATTGTTCAGCGCCGTAGTACGGCGCGACCAGCAGAGTGGGCGCAGTCTGATAGCGCGGTGTCCCTCTTCGAAGTGCCGGCGAGACCTCCGAACCTCCAGCGCTTAGGACCAGAACCGGTCGCACCTTCGCTCGTTGAACCACATATACCTCACCCGGATAGTTCGGGAGCGCCGCAACTGGCAGCTGGGTCTGCCTAGGAGGTCGATTGATCCGCAACGGCTCGACGCGGAACAGCGCTCGATCGTGTATGGTCGCTTCGCTCCTACCTTCTGGAATGAGAGTCTTAGGCTCTTGGCTCACGTGCGGTGCGAATGCTCGAATCAGGCGCCCGCGACGCAATTCCACTGCATCGTCCGACGTCCACCACGGGGTCGGGCTGAGGATGGACTGGACACTATCCTCAGGGTACGCCGGGCTCACGACGGCCCCGCGATTTCCATACGTCGCTTGAGAAGATCATTTCGCCTGACTCGGCATCAAGGTCCGAACCAGCAAGGCTGTCCAGCCATTTGACGCCCTCGGTGAAGACCTCGTCGTACCTTGGAGCCGGAGGCTGAGACGCAGTCGGCCTGGAGGCCATTTTATCCCTTACGCGATTCTTCAGAACCTCGAGTTTCTTTCGGCGACCGGTCTTGGAGAGCGGCGCTCGCGCGACTTCTCGTTCGGGTTCTGCACCGAGATCGCTTTCGGAATCGGCGAGATGCTCTGGCTCTTCGCGGTGAACCGCGAATTGCAAACTCTCCCCCGGCGCCGCCTGCAGCATCGGCGCCGTGGTGTAGACGTAGTGGAGCAGCGCCGACGTGTCGGCGTGGAAGCGGCGGATAAAAGTCCGAACCGCTCGACCAACTTCAGTGGGGACGAGCTCGTCAAGGCGCTCAAGCTCCTCCTCGTCCACGAAGGAATACCGAACCGAATCGTTCTCGACGCCCGGGCGAGAGAAGGTCCGAACTTCCGCTCCGAGGTTAAGGACCGCAGGCTCAATTCGAGCGAAAATATCCTCTGCCCACGGGCCAAAATTATAGAATCGCCACGGGGTACGCGTGAACGTTTCTCCGGGGTGGGTCTCAGAATAGGCCAGGTCGCCTAGGTACGCGTACTTCAGAAGATGAATCGGCCCCAGCTCCCGTTCTCCCCGTTCTTCCTGCCCCGCAACAGCGAGGATGAATTTCAGGAGCAGGTCTGCGCGAGCAACATCCACGTCGGGAATCTCAACCGGCCTATGAGCCTTTTCTATTTTTGCTTCAGTGGGCGTGCACGAACGTAAGGCTGTGAGTTTTGACTGAGGTGATGCCACCTGTTTTACACGAACGCGAGAAAAAATGAAAACGCCGCGCCCGCCGAGATCGAAAGACCACTGCTGGGTCCGCGTGTCGCCGCTAGCCACCTGAGCTGTCCATTGGCGATATTCCAGCGAACATCTCATTCCTTTGAACCGCATAGTAGTTGCGTCGGATGCACTCCACCATTTCACGTTGAAACTGCTAATTGCGCCTAAGGAGATTCATGATCTCACCCGGTCTCCTCCTGGCCATCGAGAAAATCGCCGAACAAACTGTGCTGCTTTGGATTCGCCGTCTTGACCCGCGAGCGCGAGCTTGGGGTCATTCCGAACTCCGTAGAGTAGGACCTCATTTGCTCCAACGCGGTATTGAGGATCGCGAGGTATGGCGACTGCATCGGGTAGCCACTGGGCGACTTCAGAATCAAACCAAATTGCTGAATCTGGACCGAGGCTTCGACCCAGCGGCTGTACGCACAGCAATAAGCGGCGAGCGCCGAGCGGTCGAGTTGAGTCACGAGCCCGAGAGCAAACAGCTGCTTGGTCACCCCCGGGCAAGCCTGTGCAGAACGCCTTCATCGAGAGCTTCAACAGCAAACTTCGCGACGAATGCCTCAACGAGCACGTCTTCCTCACCCTCGCCGAGGCGCGCGAAACGATC
>Ga0097691_1000905_pt1 | contig 23528 bp, 18 predicted proteins | sample NGESurdeep072012_8_FD_72858 | JGI IMG/M metagenome (GOLD analysis project Ga0097691, IMG submission 72858) | Arctic peat soil microbial communities from Barrow, Alaska - NGEE Surface sample 210-1 deep-072012 | ecosystem: Environmental > Terrestrial > Soil > Wetlands > Peat ... | reverse complement strand
GGGGGCATTGCACATACACATTCGGAGTATGCGACGGCGTGGGCGCAGGCGCGGCATCCGATTCCGTGCTTCGGCACGACTCATGCGGACTACTTTCATGGGCCTGTCCCGGTCACGCCGGAATTGGAAGACAGCGAGATTGCTGGTGATTACGAGAAAAACACGGGCGAGGTCATTGCGCGGATGTTCGATGCGATAGACTACGCTGCGGTCCCCGGAGTGCTGGTTGCGAGCCATGGTCCCTTCACTTGGGGCAAAGACGCGATGACCGCAGCGGAGACAGCAGTCGTACTCGAGATGCTGGCGAGGACCGCGTATCTGACGATCGGGATTGACCGGGGCGCGGGAGCGATTTCGCCGGCCCTGCAGGACAAGCATTACTTGAGAAAACACGGAACGACAGCCTATTACGGTCAGGTAAGGAACCAAGAATGATTCCATTGCTGGGAATGGTCGCCGCGACCAGGCTTGTTCATTTGTCTGCGGTCGATGTTGTGATTATCGCTTTTTATTTTGCCCTGGTGCTTGCAATTGGCTGGTATCTAAAGGGCCAATCGGGCACCGGCGAAGACTTCTTCATGGCGGGCCGTGAGATGACGGCCTGGATTGCCGGGCTCAGCTTCCTGTCGGCCAACCTCGGGTCGCTGGAACTCATGGGGTGGGCGGCGGCAGCGTACCAGTACGGCATTCTGGCGACGCATTGGTACTGGATCGGCGCGATTCCTGCCATGCTGTTTCTGGCGCTGGTGATGATGCCGTTCTACTACATCTCTAAGACGCACTCAGTTCCCGGATACTTGAAGCTGCGCTTCGGAGAGAACGCGCGCACGCTGTCGTCTGTGTCGTTCGCCTTCATGACAGTGCTGATGAGCGGCATCAACATGTACTCCATGGCACTGGTCATGAAGGTCGTATTGGGCTGGGACATCAACTTCAGCATCTGGGTATCGTCGATCACCGTAGCAATCTACGTCGCGCTCGGTGGATTGCGCTCCGCCATCTTCAACGAAGTGCTGCAGTTCATTTTGATCTGGGCAGGCGCGCTGGTGATTCCCGTCATGGGGCTGATTGAAGCCGGTGGCTGGTCGAACCTGAAGGCGCAAATCGCGGTGCGTGCATCGTCGGAGTACACGCATCTGTGGTCCACTCTCGGCACGTTTAATGGCAACCCAATGGGAATTCATTGGACAGGCATCGTGCTGGGACTGGGTTTCGTCATTTCGTTTGGCTACTGGACGACGGACTTCCTGGTGGTGCAGCGCGTGCTGTCGGCCAAAGACCTCCGCGCCGCCAAGATGGCTCCCATAATCGGCGCGGCGTTCAAAATGTTCGTTCCCTTCATCGTGATCCTTCCTGGATTGCTGGCATTGGCGGTTCTTCCTACGAAACTGTTGGGTGAAGGAGCTGCGGTGGCATCCGGCGGGCACAGCTACAACGAAGTGCTGCCGCTGATGCTGGCGCGCTATGCCGGCCCAGGATTGCTGGGGCTGGGGATTACGGCTCTGATCGCGGGATTCATGTCCGGCATGGCCGGTAACGTTAGTGCGTTCACAACGGTGTGGACGTACGACATTTACCGCGCCCTGATCAACAAAGACGCCAGCGATGAGCACTACGTCAAGATGGGACGCTGGTGCACGATTGTCGGAGTGCTGATCTCGGTGGGCACAGCTTACCTGGTGATGTCCTTCTTGAGCATCATGGACTACGTGCAGGCGCTATTCAGCTTCTTCATCGCGCCACTGTTTGGAACCGTAGTCCTCGGCATGTTGTGGAAGCGGGCAACGCCAAAAGGCGGATTCTGGGGCTTGCTGGCTGGCACACTGTCGTCAATCAGCATGTGGGCATGGGTCAAGGTTGATCCGACGGCGCTGCGGTACGTAGCTCTTTCTCCCAATGCGCGGGACATGGCGGAAAACATGTATCGCGCGCTGTGGTCATGGGTCGTATGTGTCACAGTCACGGTAGTGGTCAGTCTCTTGACTGAACCGAAGCCTGACAGCGAACTGGTTGGACTGGTGTACGGCGTGACCGACATACCGCATGAAGGGGACATGGCATTGTGGCAACGGCCGATCTTCTGGGCAGTCATTGTTGCGGTCGTGTTCGTGATTTTCAACATCCTGGTCTGGTAAGGGAGCGCAAATGAGAAAAGGTGGCGGCATTTCGATCTGGTTCTTCGTCGGCGTCTCCCTCCTGGTCAATGGCGTACTGATCCTGGGAGCGGGATTGTGGGAGGTCGTACATCCTCCGGCGAATCCGGTGGTGTTGTTCCACTATCACGCCAACGTGTGGTGGGGCGCCGTCTTGCTGTTACTCGGGATCTTTTACAGCTTGCGCTTCAAGCCCCTGCACGCATCGTAGGCGGTAGTCGCGACGCCTGGCGAAGGGATTCTTATGTCAAAAAAGAAGATGACCATGGGCCTGATCGTGGGCAACCGTGGCTTTTTTCCCGCCCATTTAGCCAACTCGGGCAGGGAAGAGATGGTTGCTGTTCTGCAAAAGGCCGGCATGGACAGTGTCGTACTGTCGCCGCAAGAATCCAATTGTGGGGCAGTTACCACACGCGAAGACGTTCGGCATTGTGTCGAACTGTTCAAGAAGAATCGCGACCGCATCGATGGAATCATCGTCACGCTTCCGAACTTCGGCGAAGAACGGCCAATTGCCGACACTCTGCGGCAGGCTAATTTACAGGTACCAGTGCTGGTGCAGGCAAAACCTGACGATGCTAAGAAGATGACCATCGCCTTCCGCCGCGACAGCTTCTGCGGAAAAATGTCGGCCTGCAACAACCTCAAGCAATACGGGATTCCGTACTCCATTACCACGCTTCACACCGAAGCACCCGACTCACCGGAATTCGCCAAAGACCTGGAATGGTTTGCAGCCGTTTGTCGCGTAGTGAACGGATTGAAGAACCTGCGTATCGGATCGATTGGTGCACGACCTACGGCCTTCAATACCGTTCGTTACAGCGAGAAGTTGTTGGAGTCGCAGGGCATCTCGGTCGAGACGCTCGATTTGTCAGAAGTGCTGGGGCGGATCGCGCGCATGAAGGACGGCGACGATGCTGCACAGAGCAGACTATCTGCGATCCAAAATTATGTTCAAACTAGCGGTATTCCGCACGAGGCGTTACTGAAGATGGCGAAGCTTGGGGCCGTGGTAGAGGACTGGATGCGCGAGACCGAAGTCGCTATCAGCGCAGTGCAGTGTTGGACGTCGATCGAGGAGAACCTCGGCATCGTACCTTGCACGGTCATGAGCATGATGAGCAACGACCTGCTTTCGAGCGCCTGCGAGGTGGATATCTGCGGTGTGCTAAGCATGCACGCCTTGCGACTGGCGTCAGAGACTCCATCGGCGCTGCTGGATTGGAACAACAACTACGGATCGAACCCCGATAAGGCGGTCTGCTTCCATTGCTCGAATCTTCCCAAGCACTTCTTTCGTGACGTGAAGATGGACTTCCAGGAGATCATCGCGGGAACAGTCGGCAAGGAAAACACTTTCGGAGCCTGTGTCGGACAAGTGAAAGCCGGCGCCATGAGCTTTGCGCGCTTCTCGACGGACGATACCTCCGGTCGCCTGCGCGGGTATGTGGGGGAGGGGCAATTCACCGACGATCCGCTGGAGACGTTTGGGGGTGCGGGAGTGGTGGAGATCCCGCAGATGCAGAAGTTGCTGCATTACATCTGCGAGGAGGGATTCGAGCACCACGTGGCGGCCAACTTCTCAACCGTGGCAGCGGCTTTGCACGAAGCCACCACCCGTTATTACGGGTGGGAGATGTACCGGCACAATCGGGATTAGCAAAGCAAGACATGGCTATCGTTGCTGGGGTGGATTTCGGAACGTTAAGCGTGCGGGTGTCGATTGTGGACAGCGAACGCGGGCTGCTGGCGTCAGCAGTTGCCGAATATCCGGTGCACCGCAAGGCCGACGATCCGGAATGCGCCACCCAGTCACACGAGGACCACATGCGCGCTTTAGCCGCTGCGACGCGGCAGGCGGTAAAGCAAGCGGACATCCGTGCGGATCAGGTTGAATCTATCGCCCTCGACACAACGGGATCATCTGTTGTCCCCGTTGACAGCAATATGCAACCGCTCGCTGAGTACTACCTGTGGTGCGACCATCGCGCCAAGGGAGAGGCCGCGGAGATCACAGACGCCGCGCATCGGGAAGGCCTGGAGGCTATCCAATGGTGCGGCGGCGTGTATTCCGCCGAGTGGGGATTCTCGAAGTTACTGCACTGGCTTCGGCACAACCCTGACAAGCGTACTCGGTTTGCCTCGGCCTTCGAGCACTGCGACATGGTAGCCGCCACATTGTGCGGAATCAGTGATCCCAAGAAAGTGAAACGCAGTGTCTGTGCGATGGGGCACAAGTGGCTATGGAATCGAGAGCTCGGCGGTTTGCCGCCAGAGTCGTTCCTAGTCAAGGTTGATTCGCTGTTTGCAGGAACCCGCGAGAAGCTCGATGGCGACTATGTGACATCTGATGTAATCGCCGGACAATTGTCGCCGTTTTGGGCGGAGCGCCTGGGCTTGCAGGCAGGCATCCCGATCCCGGTCGGTGCATTCGACGCGCATTGGGACGCGATTGGGGCAGGCTGCCGCATGGACGATGTGGTGAACGTTGTCGGTACCTCGACCTGCATCATCGGCATCATCGCCTCGGTGAATTTGGTCCCGGGTGTGTGTGGCGTGGTGCGGGGAAGTGTGCATCCCCAGCGCACTGGAATCGAGGCTGGGGTGTCGGCGGTGGGAGATATATTCAACGCGATTGCTGAGCGAGCGGGCACAGACGTGGCGTCACTGAGCGCTGGACTCGAGCAGTTCAAGGCAGGACAGACCGGACTTCTGCGGCTGACCTGGGATAACGGCGATCGCACCGTTTTGGTGAATCCCAATCTCCGGGGCATGACGCTGGGATGGAACCTGCAGGGTACCGCCCAGGATGAGTTGTTTGCCGCGATCGAAGGTACGGCCTTCCATACGCGGGTGATTCTTGACCGCATGGCCCAGCACGGAGTGCCAATCAAGCGGGTCATTAATGCTGGCGGAATCCCGCAGAAGAATGCCGTATTGAACCAGGTCTACGCTAACGTGCTCGGACGTCCCGTGCTGGTGCCAAGCAAAAGCGTGGTGAGCCTGGGGGCGGCGATTTTTGCGTTTCTGGCGGCGGGCAGGTTTAATACGGTTGAGGAAGCGCAGGAACAGATGTGCCCTCCTCACAAGGAATACCTGCCTGATCCGTCGGAGCAGGCCGTGTACGAAGAACTCTATCCGCTGTTCCAGAAGCTATACTTTGCTTTCGGGAAGCAGGGGGACGGGCCTTTGGCTGACGTGCTCCCGCAACTGATCAAGACAGCACAATCCGTAATGGCAAGAAAAGGGACAACATGAAATCGACGCTACTTATTCTTCTGGGGATTATCGCAATGAGCGTTCCATCGCAATCGAAGGTCACGAAGCAGCCCTACGGCAAGGCCGCAGACGGTACGCCGGTCGAGTTGTACACCCTGCAGGACGGCAAGATCACGGTCCGCATCATGACTTACGGCGGAATCGTCGTTTCGCTGGAAGCGCCCGACCGTAAAGGCCAGACCGCAGACATCGTGCTGGGCTTTGATTCTCTTGACGGCTACGTGAAGACCGGCAACAAGCCATACATGGGCGCCATCATCGGCCGCTACGCCAACCGCATCGCCGGTGGCAGCTTCAAACTGAATGGTAAGTCCTATCAAGTCCCCAAGAATGATGGCGACAACGCGCTGCACGGCGGCACCGCTGGGTTCAACAAGAAGGTGTGGAGCGGCAAGGAAATCAAAGACGGCGTCGAGTTGACTTACGTCAGCAAGAACGGCGAAGAGGGGTTCCCCGGAACGCTTACCGCGACGGTGCGCTACACGCTGAGCGGAAATGAACTGCGCATCGAGTATTCGGCAACCACCGATGCCGACACCGTGCTCAACCTCACCAATCACTCGTACTTCAACCTGAAGGGTCAGGGGAACGGCAATATCCTGGATACCCAGATGAAGATCAATGCGGCGCGATACACACCAGTGAACGCCAACCTGATTCCTCTCGGGGAATTGGCGCCGGTTGCGGGGACACCATTCGACTTCATGAAGTCGACTGTCATCGGTACGCGAATCGACGCCGACAATGCGCAACTAAAGCTGGCACACGGATACGACCAGAACTGGGTGATCGACAGTGGTGGAAAGAAGGTTGTACTTGCTGCGGAAGCGTACGACCCTTCGACTGGACGCGTGCTCGAGGTGCTCACCGATCAGCCGGGAATACAGTTCTATACAGGCAACTTCTTGGATGGAACTGTAACTGGCAAAGGAGGAAAAGTGTATGGTCGGCGTGATGCGTTCTGCCTGGAGACGCAGCATTATCCGGATTCGCCTAACCATCCGGCATTTCCAACCACCGAGTTGAAGCCCGGAGAGAAGTTCGAATCCGTGACTATCTACCGCTTCTCGACACGCTAGACATAAGTGAGGGAGCACCGGCGAGGATGATGGCCGCTGCTCCCGTTTCTTCTATTCAGTGAATGTCCCTCGCAACTGGACCTCTTAAGCATGGCAAGAGTGAGTGACTGCCATTCACTAATCAGGTGCGCCCCAAGAACGGTAACAGATATTTACCAGGTAGAATCGCCAACTTAAGGGATACTACTTAGTTAGCGAGCTAAGACGAAGGCGACAGCGTGTTGGAGAGCCCAAATGCCTGTAGCGGCCACACACTTCGATTTGCTAGGTGCCCTCGCACTGCCTTGGTCCGCGAGAACGCCCAAGAAATCAACAGGCGAACGCGTTCATGTTGCAGCAGTTTGCTATCGGCTCAAGGACGATGAGCCGGAGTTTCTTTTGGTGCGCACTCGCAGCGGCCGGTGGACGTTTCCCAAAGGTGGGGTTGACGGAGATGCAACCAACGCCGAGGCTGCGGCGCGTGAGGCGTACGAAGAGGCCGGCGTCAAAGGCCGAATCGAGTTCCACCCGTTTCACTGGTACTTTCACTCCAAGCGCGACCGCTTCCACTCGCGTCGGTCGGTAGTGCCCGTTCATGCTCATTTGTGCGAGGTTGAGCGCCTGGTGGAACCGAAGGAAGGGCATCGCGACCCAACCTGGTTTAACGCTGACAAGGCAAGGCGGCGGCTGCGCGAGAACCGCAAACCGGAATTAGCCAGTGAAGTGATCCAAGTCATCGATCGTGCAGTCATCCGCATCCGTGCTCGCTCCCAGCGAGCCGCATAAGGCACACCTCACACTCAAGGTGCGACCGAACTCCCGATCAAGGTACGAAGTTTTCGCCCAGTCTAGCTCTTCTCTTCGGAGGGAGTGGATTCGCCTTTGCTGGATTTGCGTATGTAGTTGGGCCATATAAAGCGCAGTGGTGACTTCAGTCCATCTAGTACCAGGAATCGCAGGATCGTCAGTTGTTCGCGAGCGCTAACGTCGTAGGCCCGCAGGCCAACATAGGCCGCGATGCTGAAGCTTACGAACAGGTTGAGGATGAAGATGACACCGATTCCTGCGACCGCCTGATAGAACCATGTGCGGCCAATGCTCTGCGTTCCGAAGTGCGCAACCGCCAAGGCCAAGGTGCCTGTGGACAACGTGACATGTCGCACGTCGAGTGGTAGGCCAAAGAAGTGCCCGATCACAGGAGTGAATCCCAGCAGATAGCCGAGCACAATGCTCGTGCTCCAACCGCCCAAGTTCCTGTTTAATACCCGCGAAAACTTCCTGAGCCGCACCTGTCCAACTTTCGAACCCAAGGGATGTTGCGCAATTGCTTCCGGCACTCGATAGTAGACGGCGAAGTTCTCGCACCATCCGCCGGCCAGCGCGGCCATCCACAAAATCACGCCCGTGATCGCGGCGTAAAACGCAGTTCCCGAAGCCAGTGGGTGCAGTGTTTCGTACACGTGAGTGGCAGTCTCGTGTGCCAGGTAGGATTCTGAAAAGATAAACAACCAAAGCCTTTCAAAAAAAATCGCACCCACACAAACTGCACTGACATTGCCCAGGGCCGCCGCTAACTGCGTGCTGGTGATGCGTGATACGAAGTCTGAGAGCTTGTTCTCTCGCTCAACTCCCGGCTCTCACGAATAATCCCGGCAAAGGTAGCAGCGGTTGCGGCAGGTTGCTTGGTGGCGAGGACGAGCCCCAGGATCTGAAGCAGTATGAAGCTCACGGCATAATTGGTTCCAGCTGCAAATCCCTCTACGAATGGAGGGAGATGGGCGTCCATGACCCGCAATTTTAAGGCGGCAGTGATCACAGTGAGCAAACCACCGCCCAGGGCGGCCGTCCACATCTGCCAATACTCCCTCCGGTTGTGAGCGATGTAGTGTTCACCGCTATGACCGGTGCGCTCAACCATCTTCCGCGCGATCAGATTAAGGTTCTCGCGCAGCAAGGCAGACAAGCTGAGGTCCGAGAGGCGGCCCTCCATGAGATGACCGAGTAAGCCGTGCACCGCTAAAACTTTGGCATCGGGGGTCTCGGCGGCCAGCACGTCGACAATGGATTCCATGCGCGCGAGGCAGGCGGCGATCTTTCGCAAATCGAAAATCAATTCGACACTGACACCTGCGGCTTCCATGTCCTGATGGACCCGTACCATTTCGGTGCGGCAACGATGAACTATGCCACGCCATCGCGCCAATGCGACGTTTGTATTCTGAAGATCGGTTGCGTCGATGAACTCCTCGGTACAAGCCAGGAGTTGATAGAACGGCGAGTCGGAAACACCGGGCGACGAGGCTCGCGCCCTGACTTCTGGCTCCAATCCCAGCGCGCTCACCCGCGATCCGAGCAGGCGAAGTGCTTCCAGGAGGTCTTGATGCTCGTGGATGGCGAATTGCGGTTCGCTCGGTGGTGTCAGAACCGAGACAAGCCGCTGAAACAGTTCGGGAGGATTCTCCAGAAACCGCTTCACGTTACGTTCTGTGGGATACAACCTCACCAAGAGCTTCGCTGCATCGGACTGTTCTCGCGCAGACGGCAAAAGACGGGCCGAGACACGATGTCCAATTTCCGATACAAAGCTGTGATCGGATGGGATTCCTCCCTCGGCAAACAGCGAAACACAATCCATTTGTGAGAGCAGATCGGCGAAAGCAGCCTGGAACCGGGTGCGCTCTTCGGAGTTGGTTCCAAGAAACTCAACCAGTCCTGGCAAGCCGGAAAGATCTGCAACGGAAGCGCTGGGCTTTCTCATCCAGCCAACAAGCCCAATCAGGGCGGCGGTGCGCTTCTGGAGGGTGCCCGCCTGACAAAATGATTCAATCAAACTCGTCAATTCGCGGGGTGCCATCCGCGAAGGTTGCAGCCCGTTGCCGGGTGCCACTGAAGAAAGGCCTTCGGTTGCGGCCAGGGAGTCTGTCTGCTTCACTGGTTCGATCGGCACGCTCACATTGTCCGACAGAGCCGTCTCAATGCCAAGTGTGCTGCCTCGCCAAGCCAGTCGCGCCATGTAAAGTCAGTGTCTGTGAACCGTCATCGCGTGACGTTTACAATGGGCCGCTGATCAAACCACTGGGAAAGGCATTGTCATGATGGAACGTCGAGAATTCTTGCGCCACGCCGCGGTAGCAACTGGCGGCCTGATGGTGTTCCGTAGCCCGATATCGGCATTGTCCGCAACGACTAGCGCTCCTTGTCGTATTGAGGTGCTGCCAGGCGAAGAACTTGGCACTATCTCGCCGACCATCTACGGCCACTTCACCGAGAACCTCAGCGGAGTCATTTATGACGGTATCTGGGTGGGGAAGAACTCGAAGGTTCCAAACGTCGACGGCATCCGAAGCGAACTGGTCGAACACATGCGCAAGATCAAGCCTGCGGTCATTCGCTTTCCCGGAGGCTGCTTCGCCGATAGCTATGACTGGCGCGACGGCGTCGGACCAGCCGAGAAACGCCCACGCCGGACCAACTTTTGGGATGGGGCCGAAGGCGCTAACTCTCCAGCCAGTCATCGCTATGATCCGAACCAGTTTGGAACAGACGAGTTTGTTCATTTCTGCAAACTAACGGGGGGCCAACCGTATCTTGCGGCTAACGTCCGGAGCCTTCCGGCCGAGGAGTTCGATCGCTGGGTGGAGTACTGCAACTCCCCGAAAGGCAGCACCACGCTCGCGGACCTGCGTGCGGCGGGAGGATCGCCCGAGCCATTCGACGTTCGTTATTGGGGAGTGGGAAACGAGTCGTGGGGATGTGGCGGCAACTTCCTTCCCCAGGAATACGCTACCGAGTTCCGTCGATACGCCGCTTGGGTACCAGGATACGGCAAGCCGTTATCGCTGATTGCTTCAGGGCCGAACTCCGACGACTTGAATTGGACCCGCGGATTCTTCGAGGCGCTGGCGCGCAAGGGAAAAGACCAGATCAACAGCGTCTATGGATTCGCTGTGCATCATTACGCCTGGAACCTCGCGCGAGGCAAGACGCAAGACTGGGACCAAGGTAAGGGTGACGCTCTGAAGTTCGACGCGGTGGATTGGTATGAGTTGTTACGGGAGGGGCAGAAGATCGAGGACCTGATCGATGGCCATTGGAGGGAGATGGGGGAAATCGACACCGAACATCACGTCAAGTTGGTGGTGGACGAGTGGGGGCCATGGTACAAGTCCGGAAGCGAACAGACTCCCGGCGATGCGCTGGAGCAGACCCCGACGTTGCGTGATGCCGTGTTTAGCGGCATGACGTTGGATATCTTCAATCGCAATCCTGAAAGAGTCGCTATGGCTAACTGCGCTCAGCTGATCAACTGTCTCAATAGTCTGTACCTGGCACACGAAGACAAGTTCGTAGTCACTCCCGTCGGTCGTGTGTTCGAGATGTATGTTCCACACCAGGGTGGGAAGGCGCTCCGTGCCTCTTTCAGCTCGCCGCCGATTCAATATGACCGCGACGGTAAGCCGGCGGAGTTTTGGGGATTGCGGGGATCTGCATCAGTCCATGGGAAGAGTCTGGTACTCACCGTCGTCAATCCCAGCGTCGCTGAACCCCGCGAAACCGAAATTTCATTTGCGGGCGCAAGAGCAAAGTCCGGCAAAATTACGGTCCTCAGCCATTCCGACATTCATGCTTGCAACACGTTCGCGCAACGGGAAACGGTGCTTCCGAGCGTGACCAGACTGAAGATCACAGGACCGACCGTAGTGCACACCTTTCCGCCAGCGTCGGTCAGCACTATTGAAATAGAGCTCGCTTGAATCGAGTATGTCGCGACAATTGCGGGAGTGTACGTAAAACCCCGGGGCGAGCCCGCTTGCGCGGAACCCGCCCAGGGAGGAGACACTTTAGAACAGGGAGACAGGCTTCGCCTTCGCTTCGTTCGAAGTGCAATATTCAGTGCCGTTGGGGTTGGCGTCCTTGACCACGTAGTAGTACGTGACGTTGTTCATCAAACCGGTATCGATGAATCCAAGGCGCGTCATGGAGCCGCCCGCTACAGTCTTAACCTCGCAAGTCATCTCCTCTGAGGATGAACATTCATCACGAAAGGAAGGCTGCCAGATGAGGAGTCCGGCAGCCCATATGTACCAGGCCGACTACATCGCTTCACTGGTCATGATGAAGAGAGGCTTCATTTCGAAGCTCTTATAGTGCGGACGCAGACGCTCGGTGTTGTAGTGCTCCTTGACGTTTACGACCTTCTTAGTCGCAGTCACCGCGTCAATCGGCATATTGTCGTACCGGCCATTCTTCAGGACGACCAAACGCCCGTGAATTCGGTTCAACAGCAAGTCGAGCGCCAGGTTTCCGTAGGCCATGGGGGCGATAGAATCGATGGCATCCGGATCTCCGCAGCGAACCAGGTAGCCAAGCTTCTGGTTAATTACGTCGATGGTCTTGCCATTGTTGTACTTGGGCGATAGCTCCTTGATTTTCTCCGAAACCAGGTCGCCGATGCCGCCAAGTTTTTTGTGGCCGAATGCGTCGGCGGCGTCGCGCGCAAAAACCATCTCGCCACCCTCGAACATCGCGCCTTCCGATACCAGCACGACCGAGTAACGACTGGGGTTGCGACGTCGGTCTTCGCTCAAGAGCTCGGTCAGTCGATCGATATCGAATTTGTGCTCCGGAATCACGCAACGGTTTGCGGCTCCGGCCATGGTAGGAAGCATGGCTGTGAAGCCGGCGTAACGTCCAAAGACTTCCAGCACCATGAATCGTTCGTGCGATCCGGCCGAAGTACGCAGCCGATTCGTCATCTCGATCGTGCGGGTGACACACGTGCTAAACCCGATGCAGTAGTCGGTTCCCGGGACGTCGTTGTCCATGGTCTTGGGGATGGCCACGACTTTTACGCCCTCCTGGTACAGGCGCACGCCGTAGCTCAAGGTGTCGTCGCCGCCGATCGGGATCAGGTTCTCAATACCAAGCCACTCCAGGTTCTTCAGAACTTCGGGCGTCAAATCATTCTTGTCAGCCGAGTACGTATCCTGAAGGTGCGGCGGAACACTAGACTTGCTCACCTTGCTGGGGTTGGTGCGGGAGCTGTGAAGGAAAGTGCCTCCGGTGCGTCCGGCGCGATTGACCAGTTCCTCAGTCAGAACCTGGTAATTGTCGCTGTTGTCGAATTCTGCGTCACGGACCGTATCGACGAGGCTCGCCCACCCCCGCCGTAAGCCAATGACACTGTACCCCTCACGAAGCGCCCGGATCGTGACCGCCCGAATTGCGGGGTTCAGCCCCGGAACGTCGCCACCGCCCGTCAGTATGCCGATAACTCCCTTTTTGCCACCCGTAACCATAATGAGTACCTTCCCTATTGATATGAATGTCCAATTAAACACGAATTTGGAGCCAGATTGCAGTGACATTCGGCACAGCCGCACGGGGTTTCTGTTGGGCCTCGTCCTCGAGCCCGCCGCCGTTTCGAACACCATCAGTCTACCCGTTGGCGCGGTCGCGCGCCGGGGCAGTGTAGCGCAATTTGAGGCGGCAAATTCCGGCACTTCTGCGAAACTCGGTATACTCTCAGAACGCCGTTGGCCTGAGACGGCGGTAATCAATGCCCATGGCGAGCGAACCAGCGTCAAAGTCGTTGAACGAACAGGACCTCCGGGACCTTGGATTTGGTGCGGTTGTGTCGCGCGAGAGCCAGCAGCGGCTGTTGAATCGCGATGGCAGCTTTAATGTCGAGCGCGCCGGACTCCGGTTTTGGTCGTCATTCAGTGCCTACCACGCCATGCTCACGATCCCGTGGTGGCAGTTCTATTTGGCGACTGCCTTGTCGTACCTAATCGTGAACGCTGCGTTCGCGACCGCATACCTCGCCTGCGGACCCGGCGCGCTTGGCAGCGAAGCCGTTGGCATGGAGAACCACACCTACTTGCGTGCGTTCTTCTTTAGTGTGCAGACTCTGTCAACGATTGGGTACGGACAGGTTGTTCCGGTCGGGACTGGCGCCAACACGCTGGTGACTCTGGAATCGTTGGTGGGGTTGTTGGGTTTTGCCATCGTGACCGGACTTTTATTTGCCCGGTTTTCACGACCAACTGCCAAGATGCTGTTCAGCCGCCACGCGTTGATCGCGCCCTATCAGAACATCACTGCTGTCGAATTCCGTGTTGCCAACGCCCGTTCCAATGAACTGATCGAGGTTTCGGCGAAGGTGCTGCTCAGCCGGTTTGAACAGGTTGACGGGCTCCGCACCCGACGCTATTACCAACTGGAACTGGAACGCAGCGCTGTCACATTTCTTCCTTTAACGTGGACGGTTGTGCATCCCATCGATGAGCGCAGTCCGCTTTACCACGAGACTCCGGAGTCCTTGCGAAGCTCGCAGTCGGAATTTCTGGTACTGCTCAGCGGCTTCGACGAGACGTTCTCCGCCACGGTGCACACGCGAACCTCTTATATTCCTGATGAGGTGTTGTGGGGGCACCGCTTCGCCAATGCATTCGTGGTTGGCCGCTCAAACAACAATAAGGTCACCGTGGATATGCGGCAGTTTGACAAGGTGGAGCCCGCGCGACCAGCACTCGACCGTTGAGTGGGGTCAAAACACCCGGACGGATGAGAGCTTCCCGATGTCACGAATGTAGTGGGGACTCACAATCGACGATTCTGGACGATTGTGCGCTTGATGACGCTCAAGTCGGAACATTCACGCCGGCGACCGACCCGTTTATGCAACCCAAGTCGGCCAACATAATTGCATCCTGCGCCTGGAGTTACAATCTAGTAGCCTTAACCAAATCAAAATACTTGATGATGCCTTTGCAGCCACAGAAACTCCAATCGTCGCTACCAGGAATCGAAATCCTTATGCCTTATCGTGCACGATTACAGAATTCCCGGTCCGGAAGGACAAAACAGCTCGACGGTCCGCTGCTGCTTCTTGTTGCTGGTTTATCGATGACGCTGATGGTTGCTTGCGGGCGCAGTACGGCCGAAGGGCCTCAGGGTCCGCCGACGATGCCGGTGAAAGTTCAGCGAATTGGTTCGCAGGAAATCGGCAACACCTCGGAATACGTCGCGACCATCAAATCACGTAACTCCGCAACCATTATGTCGGATGTTGAGGGATGGATCGTTGCCATTAAAGTGAAATCGGGCGACCAAGTGAAGAAGGGCCAGTCTCTGATGGAAATCGATCCGCGTCGCCAAGCGGCTACGGTCTCCAATTGGGAGTCGCAACGCGCGTCCAAAGTTGCGACTCGGCAACTGGCGAAGGTCCAACTCGAACGAGCCAAAGGCCTGTTCGCGTCAGGGGTGATCAGTAAACAGGACCTCGACCAGGCCGAGTCCACGTATGACGCGGCAGATGCGGACGTCAAGTCGCTCGATGCGCAAATCCATCAGCAGGACGTCCAGTTGAAGTATTACAGCGTATTTGCTCCAGTCGACGGCATTGTCGGCGACGTACCCGTCCATGTTGGCGACAGGGTTACCAATACCACTATGCTGACGACGATCGATGAGCGTCGAGGGTTGGAGGTGTATCTGCCGATCCCGTCCGAACGAGCGAGAGAGCTGAAGATCGGCGCTCCCGTGCAAATTCTGGATGCCAGCGGCAACGTAGTGCTGACCACGCGGGTAAATTTTGTTTCCCCCCAAGTCGATACTGCTTCTCAGTCCGTCCTGGCCAAAGCACCGGTCGATCAGGCGGCCGACAAACTCCGTTCACAGCAGTTGGTTCGTGCCCGCATCACTTGGAGCACACAGGCCGGCATCACCATCCCTGTCGTGGCTGTGTCCCGAGTAAGCGGCCAGTTCTTTGCGTTCGTTGCTGTGCAGAAGGACGGGAAAGATGTCGCGCACCAGATTCCCCTGACGTTGGGGGAAATTAACGGCAATGACTATACCGTGTTGAGTGGTTTGAAACCTGGCGATCAGGTCGTCGTATCCGGCGGGCAGAACCTTGCCGACGGCATATCGATCAAAATTCAGCAGTAGCTCATAGCTTCTGAGAAGAAGGGGCACTCACCTTGTTTGCTGATTTCTTCATTAAGCGTCCGGTGTTCTCTACGGTGACGTCACTCTTCATCGTGATTGCGGGCGCAGTATGCATTCCTTTTCTGCCGATCGCCCAGTTTCCCCAACTGGCACCGCCGCAAGTTTCGGTGAACTGCTTCTACACCGGCGCGAATGCGCAGACGGTCGAATCGGCAGTCACTACCCCTTTAGAGCAGGCGATCAACGGCGTGGAAGGCATGCGCTATATGACTTCCAGCAGCGGGAATGACGGCAGCAGTTCGATCACGATCACCTTTGAACTGACCCGCAGCCTCGACATTGCCGCGGTTGACGTGCAGAACCGTGTCTCGGCGGTGAACGGAAGGCTTCCGAATGAAGTGAAGACGACCGGCGTCGTGATCACCAAGAATGCCAGTTCGTTCATCATGGCAGCCGGTTTCTACACTGCGGATAACCGCTACACGCAGCGGTTTATCAGCAACTACCTCGACATTTACGTGAAGGACGCGCTGAAGCGTATTCGAGGCGTGGCTGACGTCATTATCTTTGGCGAGCGTAAGTATTCGATGCGGCTTTGGCTTGACCCGTCGCGCTTGGCTGCGCGCGGACTGACCGCGAGTGACGTGGTGGTAGCGCTGGCCCAGCAGAATGTCCAGATCGCCGCTGGCCAGGTCGGCCAGGCTCCTGCGCCGAAAGAGCAAATGTTCCAGATCAGCGTGCGAGCGGTGGGTCGTCTGACCGAAGCGTCCGAGTTCGAGAACATCATCCTCAAGCCCGGTTCGAACGGCGCCTTAGTTCGATTGAAAGATGTTGGGCGCGCCGAGCTTGGCGCCGAGGACTATAGTTCGGTGCTTCGCTACAACGGCTACGATGCCGTTGGAATTGGCGTAAGTCAATTACCCACAGCCAATGCGCTTGACGTTGACAAAGCGGTCAAGGATGAGTTGGCCAGGCTCTCCAAACGCTTTCCGCCTGGGCTGGAGTACCGGGTCGCATTCGACTCCACGACGTTTGTGGGTGACTCCATCCGCGAAGTCCTTCATACGCTGGTGGAAGCCATTCTGTTCGTCATGCTTGTGATGTTTCTGTTCCTGCAGGACTGGCGCACCACACTGATTCCAGCGATCACCATTCCGGTTTCGCTCATCGGCACGTTCGCTTTCATTAAGCTGCTCGGCTTCTCGATCAACACGTTGACACTATTCGGCATCGTGCTGGCAACCGGCCTCGTGGTGGACGACGCCATCGTCGTGATCGAGAATATTCAGCGCCACATGGGTGAAGAGCACATCAATTCTCACGTGGCAGCGTCAGAGGCCATGGGCGAGGTCACGGGAGCGGTGATTGCGACATCGTTAGTGCTTGTCGCGGTGTTTGTGCCGGTCGCATTCTTTCCGGGGACGACCGGTCTGCTCTACCAGCAGTTCTCGCTCACCATTGCGTTTTCCATTGCGATTTCGGCCTTCAATTCGCTGACGTTCACGCCTTCGCTTTCCGCCTTGTTGCTCCGGCCTGAGCGGGAGCACGAGAACAAGAACGTAGTGTTCAGGGGCGTTGAAACGGCGATCAAACACACGACAACGCTGTATACGGCAACCGCCCGCAAGGCGATCAAACTACGTTATCTTGTGCTGGTCGTCTTCTTCCTGGGACTGGCTGCCACCTATGTCGTTTATAGGCGCGTGCCCACTGGCTTTGTTCCGGACGAAGACCAGGGTTGGTTCATCATTAACGTGCAGGCACCCCAGGGCGCATCGGCGGAGTACACATCGTTAGCCTTGCGTCAGGTGGAAGCGGTAGTAAGCAAGGTCCCCGATGTGATTGGAGCTTTCTCCGTAATCGGTTTCAGTTTTACCGGGAATGGTCCTAACAAGGGCATCATTTTTATCAATTTGCAGGATTCCAATAAGCGCAAGGGGAACGAACACTCTGCAGGCGCTATCGTAAACTCGCTTCGCGGTCCCCTCAGTCAGATCACGGATGTGCAGGCGTTTCCGTTTCTGCCCCCGGCAATCAACGGCATCGGTAATTTTGGTGGATTCACGTTTGAAGTAACGGACGAAGGCGGACATTCACTGCAGGACTTGTACAACACGGCGCAGGAGGTTGCGCGCGCCGGCAACGAACGCCACGACCTCGCCGGACTGTTCAGTTCGTTTACCGCTAACGATCCTCAGTTCGTGGTTACCATTGACCGCGAGAAGGCTCGCAGCCTGCAGGTTCAGCTCCAGCAGATCACGGATACGCTGCAGGTTTACATGGGCTCGGCATACGTGAATGACTTCGATTTCAACAATCGTGCCTACCGTGTTTATGTGCAGGCGGACCAGCAGTTCCGTAGCCAGCCGAAGGACATTCGCAACTACTACGTGCGGTCAGACACAGGTAACATGATTCCGCTGGATAACGTGGTGCACGTCTCAGAGACGTCAGCGCCCCAGACCATCAGCCATTACAACTTGTTCCGCTCGGCCGAAATCAATGGCGCGGCGGCGCCAGGATACAGTTCTGGACAGGCGATCACAGCGATGGACGCTGTGGCGAAGAAAGTTCTGCCGGTCGGATTCAATTACGAATGGTCGGGACTTGCGCTGGAAGAAATCAAGTCTGGAAGCCAATCCGCACTGCTCTTCGGCCTGGGGTTGTTGCTGGTTTATCTCACGCTCTCGGCTCAATATGAGAGTTTTGTATTGCCCTTCATCATTCTCCTCAGTGTCCCCATGGCGATGCTGGGTGCACTGATCGCCCAGTCGGCGCGCGGATTGCTGAATGACGTGTACTGCCAGATCGGGTTGGTTATGCTGATCGGCCTGGCCAGCAAGAATGGCATTTTGATTGTCGAGTTCGCCGAACAACTTCGCGACAAAGGACTGTCGATTACAGATGCAGCTGTACAGGCTGCACGCATTCGCCTGCGCCCTATCCTCATGACGTCGTTCGCGTTCATTCTGGGCGTGTTGCCCCTGGTGTTTGCCACGGGCGCCGGGGCTGCCAGTCGCAATTCCGTCGGAACAACTGTCTTTGGCGGGATGATCGTCTCGACGGGATTGAATCTGTTTTTCATTCCGGTGCTTTACGTGATCGTCAAGTCACTGACGGAGCGTCGTAAGGAAGCTTCGAACGCGGCGCCGTAATAATGAAGTCGACATCAAGCTGGGTTGGCACAAAGTTATGCACCTCTGTTGTCGAGGGAATGGTTGTTTCCGGCGTGTCAGCGGTCACTTCGGCTGTTGATCTGCGTCACAGACTTCCTGTGCGTACCGCGCTAAAAAGGGGAGTAGCATAAAGATGGATGGTGGCGGCCGCGCTTCGTCCGTTCATGCCAATGTTAAGCGTGGAGCTTCCATTCGCTGACTAACCCCACCGCGTGGGGAGACTGGTCGCTTGCAATGGCAACCGCACCACTCACGGCTTCTGGCGTGGGCATACACAAAGTGCTCATTGCCACGGATTTCTCGCATCAATCTGCTTCAGCCCTCAACTATGGTCTCAGCTTCGCGCATCGTTTCTGCGCACAGTCAGAAATCGTCTATGTGCTGCCGACGGACGAGTATGCCCTTGCTGGCCCGGAGGCGCTAACGGCTGCGAAGGACGCTGCCCGTCGTGATGTGCTGGAGCTGAAGGCCATGCTCCGGCGAAGCCATGCGTTTGAGGAGGGCGTGGACTATCGTGTCAGCATGATTGAGGGTTCGGCGGCCGATTGCCTCTTGGAACGGGCTCGCGAGAAGAGAGTCGACCTGATCGTTGTTGGCACCCATGGACGCGGCGGAATGGGCAAGATCATCCTTGGATCGGTGGCGGAGAAGGTTTTTCGGCACTCGCGTGTTCCTGTGCTTACGATCGGGCCTCATATCCGCCGTTCAGCGGAAATCGGCGGTCCCCATTGTATTCTCGCTCCCTGCGACCTGACGCCAAGGTCTCATCCAGCAGTCGAGTTTGCTTGCGCTCTGGCCAAAGAACACAACTCGCAACTGACGCTACTTCATGTGATTGGACAGCCCAATGAGGGCATGAAGCTAGATCCAGAACGAGTAAGGCAGGGCATCATGGAGGAACTCGCCCAAATCGTTAGGAAGCATGCTGCCGGAGTTGACGTCTACTACCGGATTGAATCAGGCAAGATCGCATCCACCATTCTTGATACGGCAACGGAACTCGAGGCGGATCTTATCGTCTTGGGAGTACGGCCATCCTCAGGGCTGCTCGACCGATTCATGTGGCCGATCGCCTATGAGTTAGTGCGTGAGGCAGCCTGTCCAGTGCTAACTATCCGTGGGCAAGTTTCAACTCGCTGACTAAGCCGCCCCGTTTATCGTACTCAGTAACGCAACTGACGAAGAACACAACGAGTCTTTTTGTCGATCTCTGCCGAACTGGTTGACGTCTGGCCGTTCGACGGCCTGTCGTGCGATTTGGCGGCTGTGCGCGAATGGTATACAGTTCACGCACGGCGGGAGCAAACATGCAGCGGATCGTCCACAAGATGCTCAGGTGCGCGGTAATAATGGTGATGTTGCCTGCAGAGCTCTGCGTAGCGCAGGCAGGTAACTCCACCCTGCAGTCTGCGCCGGCGCAAACGCAGATCGGTGGAGCACAAACGACTACGCCAACCGCGACACTGAGCCCTGAGAGCTTCCAGAGATTGGCGAATAAAGTCCGTCATGAACTGGTTATGCTTCCGTACTACGACGTATATGACAACCTTTATTTCCGGATTGATGGACGGACCGTGACCCTTCTGGGCGAGACACCCAATGCCAGCACAAAATCAAGTACGGGAAGTGTTGTGAAACACATTGAGGGCGTCGACAAGGTCATTAATAACATTGAGGTGCTGCCCCCCAGTTCGGCCGACCAGCGCATTCGGAGAGCGACTTACAACGCGATTTATAAGTACGGTCCGTTGTTCAAGTATTCGCATGCGCCGGTGCCGCCAATTCATATCATCGTGAAGAATGGGCGCATTACGCTGGAAGGCATCGTCGATAGCGAATCCGACAAGCAGATGGCAGGAATGCAGGCCAATCAGGTCCCCGGAACGTTTCAAGTCACCAATAATCTGCGCGTTATCAATCCCGCCAGCGAAGGGAAGAAGAAGAACTGATCGGTAAGGTCGCTGCGCCGCGAATTAAGCTTGCGCCTCGATCCCAGATGCGGAGCGTTCATCCGTGAAGCGCTGCGCTCCGGGATTGCCGAACACCACGATCAGTTTGTCGTGCAAACTGCCCGGCCTCCGCAGATCACGCCAGATATCAATCCACTCGTGGAACGCGATCTTGAGCGGATTGTAGGTGTTAATGTTGCTGGTCAGCCCATAGACGCAGGGCTCTTGCTCCGGCTCGAAACTCCCAAACCAGCGGTCCCAGATGATGAGTATTCCCGCATGATTGCGGTCGATGTACTGCGGATTGGTGGCGTGATGCACGCGGTGATGCGAAGGGGTGTTCAGGACTAACTCCAAACCTCCCATGTGCTTGACCAATTCCGTGTGAATCCAGAACTGATAGAGCAGGCTGATTGCCTGCATGGTGAAGATCATGATGGGTTGGAAGCCCACCAGCGGCATCCATAGCCAGAAAACGAACGAAAAAAAGCCGCCCGTCCACGTCTGCCGCAGCGCCGTCCCCAGGTTGTAATGTTGCGACGAATGATGGACTATATGCGATGCCCAGAAAAACCGGCATTCGTGGCTGGTCCGGTGAAACCAGTAATAGCTGAAGTCGTCGGCGAAGAACGCCAGCACCCAAGCCCACCACTGGTAGCTCATCGGAAAGAATGCAAAACGGTGTACCCAGGTGAAAATGGCGAACACCAAGCCCTTCGACACCAGGCTGACCAATACATTGCCAACCCCCATCGTCAAGCTGGCCGCAGTGTCCTTGCCGTGGTAAAGATCGCGGTGCATGGCCGCGCCAACTACAGCTTCGGCTACAACCAGAAGGATGAACCCGGGAATCGCCAACTGAATGAGATCGTGCATGAAGGTGCAACTCGCGCTGTTGCCGTATTTTACCCATGTCCGCCGACAAACGAAAGCCCGGTGGACTAGCGGATTACAAGGCGCGATCTTTATGTAAATCTTACGAACTCCTTAGCCGCCACTTATAGCGACAGTGATCGAATGAAGTGGGCAGATAATCGCAAGGCGCGGAACTCGACGAGGCAGCTTTATGAATAGCTTGTTTCTTATTGTTTGCGGCATGAGTCTGGCATTCTTCGGGTGCTTCATTCTGGCATGCCACATGGATGCATACCGCAGGAAGCCTCGCAACTCGTCGGTCGTCAAAATATCGCCCGACATTCAAGGTGTGAGCTCCAGCGCAGGACGGCATTCACTTATCGCTCTTGAGAAACAAATGGCAGATTTTCTCGCACACCATCGATCGGCTGGCGATGCGGATAGCACTCAGGTCCCTCCCCTTGGCCCGGTAGTCCGACCATAAACAAGCAGAGAACTAGGTAGGAGTCCACACATGCAAGACCTCATTTTTGTAGCCATCACCATTGCTTTCTTCGCGCTGTCGCTGGGGTACGTTCACTTCTGCGACCGCGTGAAGTAGGGGGAACCATGCACACAGAATCAGCCATCATGATCGCAATTTGCGCCTTCATGATGATCTATCTCTTCTACGCATTACTGCGTCCGGAGAAATTCTGATATGACCGTTAACGGTTGGGTACAGATCGTCGTTTTTCTGCTGCTGGTACTTGCGGTCACGAAGCCCATAGGAGTGTTCATCACCCGCGTCTTCAGTCGCGAGCGTACCTTCATGGACCCGGTGCTGCGGCCCGTCGAGCGCCTCATCTACAAGCTGTGTTTCGTGGACGAGAACCACGAAATGCGCTGGACCGAGTATGCCTTCGCCATGCTGCTTTTCAGCGTCGTCTCGATGCTGCTGCTGTACCTGATGCAGCGAGTGCAGGGCTACTTGCCGTTGAATCCGCAGAAACTTGCGGCGGTTCCACAAGCGCTGGCTTTCAACACGGCAGCTTCTTTCACTACAAACACAAACTGGCAGAACTATGCGGGCGAAACCACCATGAGCTATCTGACGCAGATGGCCGGTCTCGCCTACCACAACTTTACCTCGGCGGCCGTTGGCATCGCGCTGGCCATTGCATTCATCCGCGGCATCGCCCGCCGCCAGATGCAGACCATCGGAAACTTCTGGGTCGACATGGTGCGCGCGTGCCTGTGGGTACTGCTGCCCGTCGCCATTGTCGGGGCATTGGTGCTGGTTTCACAGGGAGTCGTCCAGAACCTGAAGCCGTACGACACAGTCAAGCTGGTCGAGCCCCAACAGGTGCAGCGTGTCGGCCAGGACGGCAAGCCCGTCGTGGATGCGCAAGGCAAGCCGGTGATGGATACCGTCACCACGCAGACTATCGCGCAAGGACCGGTAGCCTCGCAGGAGATCATCAAGGACCTGGGCACTAACGGCGGTGGCTTCTTTAACGCCAACAGCGCTCATCCCTTCGAGAATCCCACCCCTCTAACCAACTTTATCGAAATGTTTTCGATTATCTCCATCGGTGCGGGGCTCACCTACACGCTGGGACGCATGACGGGGTCGCAGCGGCATGGATGGGCGGTCTGGGCGGCCATGGCCATCCTGTTCTTCGTCGGAGTGACAGTTGCCTACTGGGCCGAGGCGCGGGGGAATCCCCTCCTGCACGGTGTCGATCAGCGCGCCAGCTTGACGCAGCCCGGTGGAAACATGGAGGGCAAGGAGGTCCGCTACGGCATCGCCAACACGGCGTTGTGGGCCACCGTCACAACCGACACGAGTTGCGGCGCCATCAATGGCTGGCACGATTCGTTTATGCCGCTGGGTGGAATGGTTCCCCTGGTCAACATGATGTTGAGCGAAGTCATCTTCGGCGGTGTTGGCTCGGGCATGTACGGCATCCTGATCTACATCATCATCGCGGTGTTTATTGCCGGACTAATGGTCGGTCGAACGCCGGAATATCTCGGCAAGAAGATTGAAGCCTTTGACGTGAAGATGGCCATGCTGGTGGCGCTGGTGTTCCCCTTGGTCATCTTGGGGTTCTCCGGAATTTC
>Ga0097691_1000904_pt1 | contig 23593 bp, 18 predicted proteins | sample NGESurdeep072012_8_FD_72858 | JGI IMG/M metagenome (GOLD analysis project Ga0097691, IMG submission 72858) | Arctic peat soil microbial communities from Barrow, Alaska - NGEE Surface sample 210-1 deep-072012 | ecosystem: Environmental > Terrestrial > Soil > Wetlands > Peat ... | reverse complement strand
CCAAATCGCGAGAAACCCGCGAATTTGCTTATGCAGTCACTTCTCTTTCATGTTTCGATCCACGAGGGATGTGATCGGCAACCTCTTGAAATGACTCGCATTCATTTTCAGTCAGGCTCTTAGGAGCTATAAAAATGCCGATCGCGACAGAAATGCGTTTACTTTCAAAGAAGTGGCAGTCTGGAACAGGCTGGCCCAAGCGGCTTAATTGGATTGAGGTATCCGGACTTCGCGGTTGGGCCGGACAGCGAATCGAATTTCAGTATCCGATAACGGCAATCGTCGGCGAAAACGGCTCTGGGAAGAGTACGCTGCTACAGGCGGCGGCCTGCGTTTATCGATCAGATCCAAAAGAAAGCCGCACTCGATATGCTTCCGAATTTTTCCCCGACACGGCTTGGGACCAGGTGCGAAACGCGGGAGTAAAATTCGGATACGCCGAAGGCGGACAGCACTCTGAGAATTCTATCAGGAAAAAGACAACGCGATGGCTTGGCAACGTGGAGCGTCCTATGCGCCGCGTTGATTACATCGATCTAACCAGAATTCAGCCCGTATCGGCTAGAACCGGTTATGCGAAAATCGCCAAAACAAGGCATAATCAGGCATCAGCCAAGGACTTTACTAACGAACAAGTCAGCCGACTTTCTGCCGTAATGGGGCGGACCTATGATTCCGCCCGCATGGCATTAACGAACATTGACGCGAAGCGGGAAGTGCCCGTCATAAGCAAAGGTAACACTGCATATTCCGGCTTTCATCAAGGCTCAGGCGAAACGACAATCGCTGAATTGCTCCAGACGGATTTGACTAAATACAGCCTTGTTTTGATAGACGAGATTGAATCTTCGCTGCACCCTAGAGCGCAGCGCCGTCTTATCCGCGATCTTGCCGAACGGTGCCGGGAAAGAGAAATCCAAATTATTCTGTCCACGCACTCGCCCTATGTATTAGAGGAGCTTCCTTTTGAAGCCAGAAAATACATTCTTGAGGCTGGCGGGGTGCGAGAGATAGTTTCTGGCGTAAGTCCGCAATTCGCCATGACTAAGATGGATGACGAGGACTATCCAGAGTTAGATTTGTATGTTGAAGATCATGCCGCCAAAACGTTTCTTGCCGAGCTTATCGCCTACCACGGCAAGGACGTGTTCCCAAGGTGCCAAATTATTCCCTTTGGTGCGGCTTCGGTCGGTCACGCCTTAGGCCAAATGGTAGACGGGGAGCGTTTCCCGCGACCGTCCCTAGTTTATCTCGATGGCGATAACGCAAGTGCACCGGGCTGTCTCTTGCTGCCGGGCGGCGACGCCCCCGAACAGGTTGTGTTTAATCAACTCAAAAAACAGAGTTGGGGTAACCTTTGGTCGCGAATAGGGCGCGACATATCTTTAGTCGATGATGCTTGTTCAAGGGCGATGACGCTGGCAGATCATCACGAATGGGTAAGACTCGCGGCAAATCAGCTAAAATGCGGGGGCGATACCCTCTGGCAAGCAATGTGCGCGGAGTGGGTGTCAAAATTTTCGGCGGCCGAAGCCCGGAAAGTCATTCGTCCAATAGAAGAGGCGATTTAGGCTTTAGACCACCTTTTAGCCGCAGCCTTCTTGGCGATCTCTTTCCGTCGCTTAGCCGACATTCCGGCGGCCCGGGCAGCGCCGCCCTTGCGGCCCAGCGCGACCGCAGCGGGGTCTTTCCCATCGTCCGGTGGCGGGGCCTCGTCGATCTCCCCGGTGGCAATCCTACCGACCATGATGGCTGCGCCGATCACATCGGCGGGGCGCTTCTCGCCTTGTGGCCTCTTCATTCTTGCCCGTCTTCGCTAGTCATTTCGATATGGCACTGAATTTCGTCCGCGCGACGTTTCGCTTTACGCAGGAAAATTGCCAGATGGTCCGACAAATCCTGATAACTCGCGACAAGTAGGGTCACTCCTTCAAACGACTAGCGAGCGTCTCAAAGAACTCCAGCGTGTGGTTAAACACCTTAAGGGCCGGTGATTCCTCGTATGTCTCGCGGGCATGTGTTAGCAGCGGTGTGAATTTCACCTAGAATCACCGGTTTGAATTTCCGTATAGGATGGGGATTCGGCTGCAGCCCCGATCCGAACAAGCATGCCACCGTGCTCGGTCCAATCAAGGCCGAGCCCTTCGGGTGGCCGCGAAAGACGCGGCCAGCCTTGACAGGCCCTGCGCGCGGCGGCTGCGAGATTTGGCGGTCGGGGCGGAAGAATGCTCGCGGCGCGGGTCGAACCAAAGAATGGACGCAGCGTTCAGAAGGGCGGATGTGTGCCGAACAGTTCGAGTTGCCAAGGATCGTTGTCGTCAGGTGTGGGCGTGGCGGATTGGTAGTGACGGCGTATTTGGGCGAAGTGGGTCGCCTCGAATTGCAAGGCGATCTCCATCAGCGCGTCCGCGATGTAGGCGGCGGCTTCATCGGAGACGGCGTATTCGGGCGATTGGGCTGAGCGCTTGGGCGTCATCGCGGTCGGTCCGGGCTTACTCGTCAATCTCGTCCTTGGTGCGGTAGCTCTTGCCTTCGATGATGACGGTGTCGGCGTGGTGGAGGACGCGGTCGAGGATGGCGGAGGTCAAGGTGCTGTCGTTGTTGAAGATCTGCGACCAGTGTTTGTAAGCGCGGTTGGTGGTGATCACCATCGGTGCACGCTCGTAACGTTGGCTGATGATCTGGAACAGCAAGTCTGCGCCGTGCTTGTCGATCGGAAGGTAACCGAGCTCATCGACAATCAGCACGGCGGGCTTCAGGTAGCGGTGGAACTCGCGCTTGAGGCGGCCGGCGGACTGTGCCGCAGCCAGGGTGTTGATAATGTCGACGGCCGTGGTGAAGAGCACCGAGTGTCCATTCAGGCAGGCGGTGTGGCCCAGAGCGATCGACAAATGCGTCTTGCCGAGGCCGACGTTGCCGATCAGGACGATGTTGGTCTGGGTTGCGATGAAGGCCAGACGAAACAGGTTCTGGATTTGCGGGCGGTTGATCTTTTTGGGCCAACTCCACTGGAAGTCATCGAGAGTTTTGAGCACGGGGAAGCGCGCGTTCTTGATCCGCCGCTCGATGCTGCGGTTCTCGCGCATCGTGGCCTCGCCCTCAACCAACTGCTCCAGATAATCCAGGTGCGAGCTCTGCTGCTCGGCGGCTTTGGTGGCCAAGGCTTGGTAGTGGCTTTGAATGTGGTGCAGTTGCAAACGCTGCAGCTGCGCGTCCAATCGGGTCAGGTCACTCGGGGTCATGATCGTTTGCCTCGTAGACGTTGAGGTCCGGGGGAGCGATGTCGATATCGAGCAGATCGTGGCGACGGGTGAGTTGTAATGGTCCGGGTTCCGGCAGCGCCCGGGCGCGGGTCTCCAGGATGTTGGTGATGTACTCGGCGCTGAAGGCCTGGAAGGCGAGCCCGTCGGAGATGGCACGTGCCACGGCATCGACGGGATAGATCTCGGCCAGAGCCAGGATCTTGCGGACGTGGTGGCGGGCGTTAAACCTGCGCTGCTCCAGGCCGTCATAATAGGCTGCCGCATCTGGCGACAGCGCCAGGAAGTGCATCATCAGGCGCTGTTCCCGGGCCCGGCTGCGCTGGGCAATCAGACCCTTGGCGTGGTCCGGATCCTCGATGTCCTCGTGGCGACCATAGCGCCGCGGGTGACGGGCGATGAGCTGGTTGTCGAAGTAGATGCAGACCCGGTCGGGATAGGCTTTGACCGTCAATCGGCGGTGAGCGTATGCGGAGGGGACGGAATACTGATTGGTGTCCAGGGTGATGCGGAACTGGCTGGAGGCGATACTGGTCGAAGTGCGTGCAAGATCGTAGGGGTTCGGATTGAGCGTTCCCAGACGCGGACGCTCTTGCGCAAACAAATCGACGGGTCGCTGTTGCGTCTCGCCGTGGATGCGCACATTGGCGATGGTGTCGAGCCAAAGCTGTGCGGCCGCGTGGATCGTGCTGAAGTCGGTCAACTCGAGCCCATGCAGGAAATTCTTTTTGACGTAGCCCACACCTGACTCGACGCGCCCCTTCTCGTTGCCGCGAGCGACATTGCAGGCCTCGATCGCAAAACCGTGGTGGCGGGCAAAGTCCAGATAGCGCGGATTGAACACCGGAGCGGCGCCGGCCAGGCGCTGCAGAACTGCGGATTTGAGATTGTCGACCATGACTTTGGACGGCACGCCCAAGGCGGCGAAACCGTGTTCGTGGCAGGCGAGGAAATGCTCCATGGTCTGGGAGACGGTGAACTCCACGAACATTTGGCGGCTAAACGCCAGCACCATGACGAAGAACGAAAGTCGGCGGCGGGTATTGCCCACCGCGACGGTTCCGTAGGCACCCCAGTCGACCTGTGCACACTCGCCGGGAGCGAAGTGCAGCTTCAGATAGACCGGGCGCTTGGTAGGCCGGATGCGGTGGACGTAGTCCCGCAGGATCGTCACGCCGCCGCGGTATCCTTCCTCGCGCAGACGCTGGAAGATCTGCTGAGCGCTATACGGGTGGGTGTCCAGCAACCGCGTGATGCGCGGCTTGAAAGGATCAAGGACACTGCCGCGCGGCCGGCTGCGCCGCGGCTCGAAGCGCGGACGCGCCACCCACGTGGCGACCGTCCTCAGCGCCCGGGCGGCCTGCGCGATCGTCAGGCCCTGGCGATCATGGCAGTCATGGATCTTGCAGAACGTCTCGTAATCGATCACGACCGGCTCCGCCGTCCGGCACGGGCGTTGCCGCCCGCGCCGCGGATGTAGCGAGAATGTCTTGGCCCAGTCGTAGCAAACGGTCCGTGGTGCGGACGATGTCATCTTGCAACGGTGTTCCAACGATATGGGCAATTAAGCCAATCAGAACAGCAGGTTGCGCGATTAAGATCTCTTGTAACGGAGAGCGCACCAAATTGGCCGTTTTGATAGTAGAACCAATGGGTTCGGCCGTTGAGCGATCTTGTAACGCAGTGCCGACACGTCGAGCTTTGCGCCAATACCCAGGATGGCGCGACCGCCACGCCTGGACTCGGGCGACGTTCACCGGGCCGCGGAAGTAGCCTTCGTTCTCGGGCGTGGAGAGCCAGCGTGCTTGGCTGGCAGCTTTGCTGGCCGCTCTGCAGGCCGTCGCCGAGCAGTAACGCTGGTGACGGCGGTTACGCGGGTCGGGACGAAATAACTTCAGACAGCATTTGCATTTATGGCGATCTCCACGAGCCATCGCGTCCCCTCCTGCGAGGACGCATCATCAGCCAACGCGATGCCGGTCCGGTCTCAATGTTGGGGGTGAGCCGCCGCGTTCCTTCACCGTCTTGGAGCGATCAATCGACCGCGATGAGCTCGCGCTGTGATCGCAAAATCAAACCGGTGGCTTTACGCCAAAATCAGACCGCTGCTGACAGACGGAAGGTCGCATAGGTGTGACGCAACGAATACAGCGATCGTTTCTGTCCTTGATGATCGAGCGCCACACCTGCCGCATCGAGCAACGCAGAATAGCCTTTCTTGAAGTTATGGATCGGCTTTCCGTCTTTGTGGCAGAAGATGAAATCATCTTTCGATGGCTTTTCCCCAAGCTCCTCGCAGCGCAGTTCCCGTATTCTATCAAAATAGGTCTTCACATCTGATGTGCGAGCCACGACATCTCGGAGACCCGTCTTGCCTTTCACATGAAGAATGATGTTGTCGGGCTCACCTTCCTTTTCGGATGGCTGAGTATCGACATCCCTCCAACGAAGGTTGCGGGCTTCACCAATCCGAATGCCTGTATTGGCAAGGATGAGAACATAGTTGGTGAGCATCACCCGATCACGGACGATGGGACCTGATTTTGTCTTGGCGTCTTTGACCCACTCACGCAGATAACGGGTGAGTTTTGCCCAATCTTTCGCATCGAAGTGCGGTCGACGCTCAGCGTCGTTCTTGGGTCGATCAAACTCTATCTTCTTGCTGATGTGCCCACGACGATAAGCCCAATCCAAGAATGTCTTCAAGCAACTCATGTCGTGAAGGATGGATGTGTTCTTCGGGGCTTTTCGCCTTCCATTCGTTCTTCTCCAATCGAAGAACTTGGTGACCTCGGCATCGTTGAGATCGGTAATCTTTGCCTTTGAAAAATAGGGCAAGGCATAGGTCTTCAAAAATCGGGTGGTGTACTCGAATGAATATTCGGACGGAGCTGAGGTTCGGAAATACTCTTCGAACTCGTCATAGAGCTTGGTGATTTGTTTGCCCGAAACAGCCTCACCCATTTGCACTTTGATGCGAAGTTGGTCGAACAGGTTGTCGGCGAACTTTCTCGCCTCATAGAAATCCTGCGTCCCTGTCCCCCGATACAGGTAGCCCTTGCCGTTCGGCACTTTGATCCGACACAGCCATTTCTGCTTTGGGCGGTTTTCGAGCTGATAAAGGACGACTTTGCCGTCGTGAAACGACTGCTGATTGATGACCTTGTTTTTGCTCATTCGGGTCGATCAGATTTGTGCGGCAAGGATCGGTAGTGCCGTAATATGATTGTAATACGCAAAAAATCGAACGCAACCGAAAACCTTGTTGCGCCTAAACAATTGATTTTATTGAGAAATGATGGTGCCGCAAACAGGATTCGAACCTGTGACCCCGTCATTACGAATGACGTGCTCTACCAGCTGAGCTATTGCGGCGGACCATGCGGCGCGTTCGGCAACGGGGCTGAAAACGCCTGCATCTGATATCGGGCAGCGCCCGGCTTGGCAAGAAAAACGCAGCCCTGCGGCGGGCCAAGAGCCTTCTTTTGACGCGTTTTCCAAGCGCGAACCGGTCCCCACTTCGCTCGAAAACGCTTTGCTCAGCTGCCCAAGCGGGCCAGAAAGCCGCGCCAGCCGCCGGCCTGGCCCTGCGCCGGCCCCACTTGTTCCGCGAATTCGTCGCTGACGGGTTCGTCATCGATCCCGGGATCGTCAGGCGCCCGCAGAATCGGGATCACCGGCAGAACAGTTGCCGCGCTGCTCTTCCCGAGATCCCCGCGCGCGCGGAACAGCGGCGCCGCCGTCATCGACGGCGATTCGGTTGGCGGCGGCGACGGCGCGGCCGTCGCGGCCGGGGTCGGTTCGGCAACCGCAACTGGCTCCGGCGAATTGTCCGGTAAATTATCCTGCGCCGCCACCGGCGCGGCCTCTAGCCGGACTTCGCGCGGCGGCTCGACGCGGCGCGGCGCCAGCATCTCCTCGTTGAATGCGGTGGATTCGATCGCCGCATTCTTGTCCGAAGGCAATGAAGCCAGAGGCATCTGCCATTGAAAGGCATCCAGCCGGCCGGTCACCGGCGACACCGGCCGCCAGCGATCGCTGACATATCCATCCGCGGTCCACACCGGATCGTGCAGCGCGCGCACCGCGCGCAGGGTCCACGCCCGCGCCCGGCCGCTGTCGCCATGTTCGGTGCGCTCGATTTCCGCCATCAGCATCGCGACCCGCTGGGTGGGCGCCGCGATGAACGGCGCCAGCACTTCGCGCGCGCGGGCAAACTCCGTGGCATCGATGGCGGCGCGGGCAATGGCCAGCGCGCCCTCGAGATGACCGGGCGCCCTGGCGGCCAGCGTCTCGACCCGCACCAGCCGCTGCCGCGCGGAATCGCCGAGCTTCACATGGGCATAGGCGTCGGCGAGATCGGGATGCGGATGCTCAAGCCACGCCGCCTCGATGATCCGCATCGAGCGCCGCACCTGATGCGCCTCGCTCTGATATTTGCTGGCCAGCACCGCCGCCGGCACCAGCGTCGGCGCGAGCTTGACCGCTTCCATCGCGCTGTCGCGCGATAGATCCCGGTCGACATTCTCCAGTTCCAGCGCGCGCGCCGTCAGCAGCACGCCGCGCTGGCGCCGCCAGGCAGCCTTGTCGATCAGCCCCGAAGAGAGATTGTTGTCGAGGATGGTCAGCGCGCCGCTCCAGTCGCCCTTGGCGCAGCGAAATCCCAGCACCGCGTGCGACGCCCAGGTCGATGCCGGCGCAAGCTTCAGCGCCTCTTCCGCGATCATCACCGCGGAGACCGGATCGTCGGCGCGCTGCGCTTCGATGAACAACCCGCGCAAGCCCAATAGCCGCGTGTCCTCGCGTTCGGCCATGGCGCGGAACGCGCGCTGCGCGCCTTCGCGGTCGCCGTCGAGCTGCGCCGATTGCGCGTGCAGCAGTAACGCCAATGGGTCGTGCGCCGCGTGGCGGCGCGCAACCTCGGCGTGGGCGCGGGCGGCTTTGGAATCGCCGTGCCCGATCGCGAGCAGCCCGTGGGTGATGGCATGGCGGCCGCGCGCCCGACGCCGTTCGCGCCGGCTGCGCCGGATCCTTTCCGGCGTGCGCCAGAGCGCGCGCAGGATGCTCCATACCAGCATCGCCGCGACGATGATAACGCCGAGCGCCAGCGCGAATACCGGCAGCGAGGTCTCGATGCGCCAGCCGCCCCACGACAGCACGACGTCGCCGCTCTGATCGGCAATCCACGCCGCGCCCAAAGCCGCGAGCGCAATCAACACCAAAAACAGAATGATCCGATGCATCGAAATCCTATTGGGCCGGTTTGGCGAGCGCCGCCATGGCCTCGGTCGCGAATTGACGCGATGCGGCGAGCGCCGCGTCGCGCGCATCGGCCTTGTCGATCCAGGCTTGCGCGGCGGCGCGATCGGCCGGCGCCAGCGTATTCAATTCGCGCCGTGCCTCGGCGAAGTCGTTGCGCAGCGCCGCCGCGGTGACCCGCGCGACCACAGCGCCGCGACCGTTGCCGACCGCGTCGGTGCGCTCGATGCGGACCAGCTTTGCCGCACCTGCCTGCAGGCGATCGACCAGGCCCGTGCCGGTGGTGGAATTCTCCTGTACCGGCGGCGACAGTTTCGGCACCAGCGTCAGCAGTTCGCGGCTGAGGCTGGCGGCGTTCGGCACGCCCGAGGCCGCGAAGCCCTCGAGCGGCTTCAACGCATTCGCGTCAGCCGCAAACGATTTCGCCGCCGCCAGCGCCGCCGGATAGGGATCGCCGACCCGAACCAGAACGTCGAGCAAGGTTGCCGCCACGATGCGGCGAAGCGGCACGTCATCCGCCGGTTTGGCGTTCGCCTGCGCGGTCTCGGCGCTCTGCGCGCGAGTGGCGCGTTCGATCTGGGCAAGGCGCTCGTTGATCGCGGACAGATCCGGCATTGCTGCGGCTTCGCGCGGCGCCGATTTGACGTCATTGACCGCGGCGGCCAGCTTCTCCGACTGCGCGCGCACGCCGGCGAGTTCGCCACGCAGCGACGCCAAGGATTTCTCCAGTGCCTCGATGCGCGCGGCAGCAACCGGGTCGGGCGCGGGGGCAGGGGGCTTGACTGCCCTGGCCTCGATATCGGCGACCCGCGAAGTGAGCGCGTCGATCGCCGCCGCGTTGGCCTGCGGAGCTTGCGTTGTCGGAACCGCGGGCCATCCCGAGAGCCAGACCACCAAGATCACCAGCGCGGCAGCGGCGGCGCCGGTAATTGCTGCAATGATGGCCGAGGAATTCGCCGCCGAAGGCCCGCGGGACGATCGCTCGGGCTCTGCGCCGGCGCCGGCATCCTGGGTCTCGCCTGTAACCTCCGACGCTTCGAGGTCGATGGTGTGCGGCGCGCGTTTGGGCCGGCCCGAATCCGGCGTCATTCCAGTGTCTTCGGGCCTGTCATCGACCATCGCCACGGTTCCCTGTCTGCTGTAGCCGGACGTTACCAGATTCGGCACGCCCTCGGCTCTGACTGAATCAGAGCCGAGGCTCTAATCTCTTGTTTTGACGCGTTTTCCCAGCCCGAACCGGTGTCCGCCCCGGGATCGCGTCCGGGCCAGGCTTCGCTCGAAAACGCTGTTTAGCGCGATCAGGGGCGCAACGCACGGTCCAGCACCTCGAACAAGGCATTTTCATGCGGCGAGGCCGCCACCATCACCTGCGTGGCCCCGGCGTCGCGGACCACAGACGCCACCGCATCGGAGATGCAGCATTGCGGGATCGCCAAGGCCGAGATTTCGACGCCGGCGGCCCGCGCCGCCTCCAGGAAGGCGCGCGCGCTGCGCCGCGAATAGTGCAGCACCGCCTCGACCTGATTGGCGGCGAAGGCGTCACATGTTTCGCGCGGCAGGCTGGACAGCGGAACCATCCGGTAAGTGGTGTGGGTGACGACGGAAAAACCGCGCTCGCCGAGTTCGCCGGCAAGATCGCGCGCCAGATCCGCACCGGCAAGATAAAGCAGCGTGCTGGATTTCTTCAGCTCCTTCGCCTTGACGCTTGCGAGCACGAGATCGCGAAGCGCCGTGGCGTCGCCATTGGCCGGGATGACTTTTTCGAATCCAATGCCGCGGGCGGCGGATGCGGTATGCTCTCCGACCGCGAACAACGGCAGCTTGAGCAAACGGCTGCCCTTGAGGTGAGGCGCGATGCCGCGCAACGCATTGGCGCTGGTGACGATGACCGCGCCGTAGCGCGCGTCCTCGTCATCGTGGAACGCGACCGGTTCGAACCGCAGCATCGGCGCCCGCAGAGCCTCGAAACCTCTGGCGCGCAGCGCAGAGGCCGTGGTCTCGTCGTCAGGATGCGGGCGGGTGACGAGAACAGCCATGCGTCAAACTCTCAGCCCCAGGAATTCTGCTGCGCGGACGATTGCACTTTGCGACCTCGCAATGCTACCGGAGAGGAGGAAAAACGCCGGTTTCGCCGATAACGCAAGGGCTCACATTGGGGAACGACACGCGGATACTGATGCGGACTCTGGTTCTTGGGATCGAGACCACCTGCGACGAAACCGCAGCCGCGGTGGTCGAGCGCCTGAGCGACGGGTCGGGGCGAATCTTGTCCAATATCGTCCGCTCGCAGACCGAGGAGCACGCCCGGTTCGGCGGCGTGGTGCCGGAGATCGCGGCGCGCGCCCATGTCGACGTGCTCGACGGCATCGTCGAAAGCGCCATGAAGGAAGCGGGGGTTGGCTTTGCGGAGCTTTCGGCGGTCGCCGCGGCCGCGGGCCCCGGCCTGATCGGCGGCGTGATCGTGGGCCTCACCACCGCCAAGGCGATCGCGATGGTGCACAACACGCCGCTGATCGCGGTGAACCATCTCGAGGCCCACGCGCTGACGCCGCGGCTGACCTGCGCGCTGGCGTTTCCCTATTGCCTGTTTCTCGCCTCCGGCGGCCACACCCAGATCGTCGCCGTCAGCGGCGTCGGCAAATATGTGCGCCTTGGCACCACCGTCGACGACGCCATGGGCGAGGCCTTCGACAAGGTGGCAAAAATGCTCGGGCTGCCCTATCCGGGCGGACCGGAGGTCGAGCGCGCAGCCAGCGGCGGCGATCCCAGGCGCTTTGCATTCCCGCGGCCGATGCTCGGGCGCGCCGACGCCAATTTCTCGCTGTCGGGATTGAAAACCGCGGTGCGCAACGAGGCCAGCCGGCTGGCACCGCTGGAGCCGCAGGACATCAGCGATCTCTGCGCCAGCTTTCAGGCGGCGGTACTGGAATCGACGGCCGACAGGCTGAGCGTCGGCCTGAGACTGTTTCACGAGCAGTTCGGCCCGCCCCGCGCGCTGGTCGCCGCCGGCGGCGTCGCCGCCAACCAGGCGATCCGCGGCGCATTGCAGGATGTCGCGGCAAAAGCGCAGACCACGCTGATCATCCCGCCGCCCGCTTTATGCACCGACAACGGCGCGATGATCGCCTGGGCCGGCGCCGAACGGCTGGCGCTGGGCATGATCGATACGATGGACGCACCGCCCCGCGCGCGCTGGCTGCTCGATGCAAATGCCACCGCGCCGGCGGGATTTGCCAATACCCGCGCTGGTTTCTAGGACTTCTCCATGGGCAATAAATCATGCCGCGAGCGCAGTTTACCTCTCCCCGCCTGCGGGGAGAGGTCGGATTGCCTCGGCGATGCGAAAGCATCGTCCGGTGCAATCCGGGTGAGGGGGTACCGCGCTCACTTCATCTTCAGAACTTGCGGATGCAGCCCCTCACCCCAACCCTCTCCCCGCAAGAGCGGGGCGAGGGAGTGCAGCTGAGGCCGCCCGATGCCGTCTTATAAATCTGTCGCGGTGATCGGCGCCGGCGCGTGGGGGACGGCGCTGGCCGGCGTCGCCGCGCGCGCCGGGCGCGATGTCGTTCTTTGTGCTCGCGATACCGCGATCGCCTCGCAAATAAAGTCGACGCGCGAAAATCCGCGGCTGCCCGGCAGCCTTCTCGACTCAGGCGTTGAGGTCACCGGTGATATTGCCCTTGCTGCGCGCGCGGACATTATCCTGATCGCAACGCCGGCGCAGAATTTGCGCGAAGCCGTGGTCGCGCTCGCCCCTCATCTCGCCAGGGCAACGCCTGTGATCGCCTGCGCCAAGGGCATCGAGCGCGGCACCCACAAATTCATGACCGAAGTGATCGCCGAGGCCGCGCCCGATGCGATCCCGGCCATCCTGTCGGGGCCGAGTTTTGCCGAGGACGTGGCGCGCGGCCTTCCCACGGCGGTGACGCTGGCGGCGAAGGATGAAGGGCTCGCGAGCGCGCTGGTGCAGGCGTTGGGTTCCTCGACCTTCCGGCCCTATCACACGTCAGATGTCCGCGGCGTCGAGATCGGCGGCGCGGCGAAAAACGTGCTGGCGATTGCGGCCGGAATCGTGGTCGGCAGGAAATTCGGCGCGTCGGCGCAAGCGGCGCTGACCACGCGCGGCTTCAGCGAGTTGGTGCGACTCGGGCGCGCCTGCGGCGCGCGCGGCGAAACCATGTCGGGACTCTCCGGCTTGGGCGATCTGATCCTGAGCTGCTCCAGTCCGCAGTCGCGCAATTTCGCGCTCGGCATGGCGCTGGGGCGCGGCGAACCGCGACCGCGCAATAAACTCGCCGAAGGCGAATTCACCGCACCGGTGCTGATCGAACTGGCGGCTTCGCAAAATGTCGATATGCCGGTATCCAATGCGGTGGCGGCGATATTGAGCGGGGCCGTGACGATCGACGCCGCGATCGAAAGTCTGCTGACGCGGCCATTCAAGGCGGAGGGATGACGATGGCGTACTGGCTGGTGAAATCCGAACCTTCGAGCTGGTCGTGGGATCAGCAAGTGGCAAAAGGCGCCAAGGGCGAAGCCTGGACCGGCGTGCGCAATTTCACAGCGCGGCAGAATCTGGTGAAGATGAAGAAGGGCGACCGCGCCTTCTTCTATCACTCCAACGAGGGCAAGGAGATCGTCGGGATCGCCCAGATCATCAAGGAAGCCTATCCCGATCCCAGCGACAAGACCGGCAAGTTTGTCTGCGTCGACCTCAAGGCCGACAAACCCTTGAAGACGCCGGTGACGATGGCGGCCATCAAGGCCGACAAGCGACTGACCGACATGGCGCTGGTGAAATATTCGCGGCTGTCGGTTCAGCCGGTGACGGCGGACGAATGGAAGATCGTCTGCAAGATGGGCGGCGTATAACGGTTACGCCGCGACGGTCGCCACCACCTGCGCCAGCAGCTGCTCGCGCTTCGATTGCGAGCGATAGCCCTTCATCGTCGCGGCGAAGCGCTCGAGGATGCCGTCCTCGAAGGCGGTGACGATGGTATCGTGGACGTAGCTCTTGCGGCAGATCGCCGGCGTATTCGACAGCTCATCCGCGGCGGCGCGGACGGCTTCCAAAACCTGCTTGCGGCGGCCACGCGCGCTTGCGGCCGGTGAAATCCGCGACAGCGACTCCAGCACCACGGCTGACGCCATCAAAGTGCGGAAATCCTTCAGCGAAATCTTGATGCCGGCGATCTCGCGCAGGAACGCATTGACCTGGGTGGTTGAGACGGCGCGGACGTTGCCGGAATTGTCCCGGTACTGGAACATCCGCTTGCCCGGCACGCCGCGCAGGATGCCGATGGCGCGCACCAGCTTGGCGGCGTCGCATTCCTTGCGCACGGCCTTGCCGCCCTTCGCCTTGAAGGTCAGCACGACGCCATCGTCTTCCAGCACGACGTTGGACTTCAACAGCGTGGTGGCGCCGCGGGTGCCGTTGAGGCGGGCGTAGGATTCGTTGCCCGGACGGATCGCGGTGCGCGCGATCAGCTCGATCACCGCCGAGAGCGCGAATTCGCGGGTCGGCGCGTCGCCCGACAGATGAGCTGAGACGTTGCGGCGAATTTTCGGCAGCGCCCCGACCAGCCGCGCCAGCCGATGGGCCTTGCGCTGTTCGCGGACCTTTTCCCAATCGGAATGATAGCGGTATTGCAGCCGGCCCGCGGCGTCGCGGCCGACGGCCTGCAAATGCGAACTCGGATCGGGGGCGTAGCGCACCTCGGCATAGGCCGGGGGCACCGCCATCGAGTGCAGGCGCTTGATGGTGCCGGTGTGGCGAATCGCCGTCCCGTTGGCGCGAACGAATGAATAGCTCTTGCCGCGCTTGATGCGGCGGATGGTCAGCTCGTTCTGATCGCCGAGCTTCAGGCCGAGTTCTTTGGCGAGGGTTTCGACGCTCGCGTGCGGGCCCGGCGTCGCGGCAACGACAGGATCGGCGGAAACGGGCCGCGCAGCCTCGAAATTCTGCTGATCCATCATGACTTTAGACGCCTTGCTCCGAATGGTCTTGGGTAATGCGGGCTATCCGGCTTTGGTTCCGGCAGCGCCGCCTGCCTTCGAGGGGGCCATTTAGGGGCTAATGGCCGCGAGCGCCAGCCCATCGTCCGGAAATTACGGTTCCTGGTTACCGTTGGGTCTGTAAGCTGGGGGTTTGGAGGATTTTTCGGACCCCGGAAAACGCGATCGTGATTGCGGCAGACCGGGGCTGGATGCCGGTCGCCGCCTCCGATTCGCCTGCGATTTGATCCCGCGCATGGCGAGGAGCCCGCCAAAGGTCCTATTTGTTCCGCTTGTCGGAACCATCGGGCCCGACGCATAATCGTTGCAACAAAAGACGGCCTGCAGTGTCCGCGTTCATTGGCCGCATGGGTGGAGGGTAAAGATGTCCGACAAGATTTACGATGTGCCCGCGGAATGGGCCAAGCGCGCCTGGGTCAATCAGGCCAAGTACCAGGAGATGTATGCGCGCTCGGTCAGCGATCCCAACGGATTCTGGGCCGAACAGGCCAAGCGCATCGACTGGATGAAGCCTTTCACCAAGGTCGAGAACTCATCCTTCGCGCCCGGCCACATTTCGATCAAATGGTTCGAGGACGGCGTCCTCAATGTCGCCTGGAACTGCATCGACCGGCATCTCGAAAAGCGCGGCGACCAGACCGCGATCATCTGGGAGGGCGACAATCCCTCGGAGTCGAAGCACATCACCTATCGGCAGCTGCACGACGAGGTCTGCAAATTCGCCAACATCCTGCGCACCCGCAACGTCAAGAAGGGCGACCGCGTCACGATCTATCTTCCGATGATTCCGGAGGCAGCCTACGCGATGCTGGCCTGCGCGCGGATCGGCGCCATCCATTCGGTGGTGTTCGCCGGCTTTTCGCCTGACAGCCTCGCCCAGCGCATCACCGACTGCGAATCCAAAATCGTCATCACTGCCGACGAAGGCCTGCGCGGCGGCAAGAAAGTGCCGCTGAAGACCAATGTCGATGCCGCGATCGCCAAGACTGGCGGGGTCGATTGGGTCGTCGTGGTCAAGCGCACGGGTGCTGCGGTCGACATGAACCCCTCGCGCGATCTTTGGTACCACGAAGCCGCGGAGATGGTGACCACGGAATGTCCGTGCGAACACATGCACGCCGAGGATCCGCTGTTCATCCTCTATACGTCGGGCTCGACCGGCCAACCCAAGGGCGTGCTGCACACCAGCGCGGGCTATCTGGTGTTCGCCGCGATGACGCATCAATACGTGTTCGACTATCACGACGGCGATATCTTCTGGTGCACCGCCGACGTCGGCTGGGTCACCGGCCACAGCTACATTCTCTATGGGCCGCTGGCGAACGGCGCGACCACGCTGATGTTCGAGGGCGTGCCGAATTATCCCGACAATTCGCGGTTCTGGAACGTGATCGACAAGCACAAGGTCAACATCTTCTATACCGCGCCGACCGCGATCCGCGCGCTGATGCAGGCCGGCGATGGGCCGGTCAAGAAGACCTCGCGAAAGAGTCTTCGATTGCTTGGCAGCGTCGGCGAGCCGATCAATCCGGAAGCGTGGGAATGGTATCACCGCGTGGTCGGCGACGAGCGCTGCCCGATCGTCGATACCTGGTGGCAGACCGAGACCGGCGGCATTCTGATTACCCCGCTGCCCGGCGCGACCAAACTCAAGCCCGGTTCGGCGACGCAGCCATTCTTCGGGGTGGTGCCTGAAATCGTCGATGCCGACGGCAAGGTGCTGACAGGCGAATGCCAGGGCAATCTGTGCATAGCCAAATCCTGGCCGGGGCAGATGCGCACCGTCTATGGCGATCACGCCCGTTTCGAGCAGACCTACTTCTCGACCTACAAGGGCAAATACTTCACCGGCGACGGCTGCCGGCGCGACGCCGACGGCTATTACTGGATCACCGGGCGGGTCGATGACGTGATCAACGTCTCCGGCCACCGCATGGGCACCGCGGAAGTCGAAAGTTCGCTGGTGGCGCACGCGAAGGTCTCGGAAGCCGCGGTTGTCGGCTATCCCCACGACATCAAGGGCCAGGGCATCTACGCCTATGTGACGCTGATGACCGGCACCGAGCCCAGCGAGGAGTTGCGCAAGGAATTGGTGGCGTGGGTGCGCAAGGACATCGGCCCGATCGCGTCGCCCGACCAGATCCAGTTCGCGCCGGGCCTGCCCAAAACCCGCTCCGGCAAGATCATGCGCCGCATCCTGCGCAAGATCGCCGAGGACGAGCCGGGAAGCCTCGGCGATACCTCGACGCTGGCGGATCCCGCCGTGGTCGACGATCTGGTCGAGCACCGCCAGAACAAGAAGGGCGCGGGGGCGTAAAGCTCCCAGACCTCTCCCCGCTTGCGGGGAGAGCATAGGCCGCCTTCGGCGGCCGTTCTTGGAGAAGAACGCCGAAGCGTCGCTTCGGCTATGGCGCGCGCCGGGCGAGGGGAGTCACCGGCGCACTTCATCTTCGAAACTTGCGGGAAGCCCCCTCATCCCAACCCTCCAAGAGCGAGCTTCGCTCGTCTCGACCGCGCAAGCGTCGGGCGAGGGAGCCCGCTTCCGTCGCGGCAACCTCCGCCCACACCCTCACGTAATCGTCAGCAGCAAGCCGCCCCGGCGATACGTTTTCCCGGCGAGTATTGTTTTCCGGGCATTTACTTTGTTCCCAACATTTTCTTTTTATGGCCATGCCGGGTGCACGGCACAGGCTCGCGGAAACCCCCTGGTTAACGCGAGCGGTTAAAAATGCGTGGGCAAAACCAGCGTTTTTCAGGGTTTTGCACCAAATTTGGCGGCCCCGGCTGGGGTGACCGAACGATGTCATTGAGGATTGCGGTGGCGCTGGCGGCCACCATCGGGGCTGGGATGTTGATATCAACACAGGCCGAGGCGCGGCCGGATATGGTCGGTTTCCGGGGCGACTATTCGCCGGGAACGATAGTGATCAGGACCAATGAGCGCAGGCTCTATCTCATTCTCGATCAGGGCCGCGCCGTGCGCTATCCCGTCGGCGTCGGCAAGGCCGGCAAGCAGTGGGCCGGCGCTACCCGGATCGACGGCAAGTATCGCGAGCCCGCATGGTCGCCGCCGGCCGAGGTGAAGCGCGACAAGCCGTCGATGCCGGACGTGATTCCTGGCGGCTCGCCGCGCAATCCGATGGGCGTCGCCGCGATGACGCTGGCGGGCGGAGAGTATGCCATCCACGGCACCAACATGCCGGGTTCGGTCGGCGGTTTCGTGTCGTATGGCTGCATCCGGATGTTGAACGCTGACATCACCGACCTGTACCAGCGCGTGTCGGTCGGCACGCCGGTGGTGGTAACGCGCTGACACCAACCTTCGTCATTCCGGGATGGCCCGAAGGACCAGACCCGGAATCTCGAAAAGCTCGGCCGCTCGGCCTCTTTCCGTGAACCAAAGAAAATGGCCCCGTGAACTCAATTCGTTCGAAGCCATTGATTGTCGCCATCATTGTGATCAGCGTCGTGATCGCCATCGTATCCCAGCTTGGACATTTTGGATGGGGGTGGTCGCTGCGGACCCGTCAAATCGCGGGTTTTTTGGCATTTGGCCTCAACGCCTTGGTCGCCATTCTGGGATTTTGGACGCCAGAGCGCGCAGCCTGGGCTGCCTATTTGGGCGTAAGCGTTTTGGCTTTTCTCCTATTAAGTGTGGCAACACCGCTAAACAGCCTCTGGATTTTGATGGTCGTTGTTTTCGACTGGCTAAACGCTTCGCTTTAGCCGTCTCGCCGGCTCGGCAACCTTGGCTATGCCTGGTTTGAACGCGCGCCATTGAGGCCGCCAGCGGCATCGGGCCTCAAAAATCCGAGGCGATGCCCTTGGTCTCCCAGTCGCCATACCGGGTCGGTTCCGGGCCCTTCGGACCCTGAAACTCCTTTGCCACCGGCTTGGCATTTGCCGCGGCAGCTTGCCTGCGCGCTTCGGCTTCGGCGAGCGCGCGCTTTGCCGCCGGCGACAGCGGCTTGCGTTCCGGTACAGATGCCTCCGTTGCAGGCAGTGAAGGATCGTCAGTCATCTCTCAATTTCCAGCCGTGGGAATAGCCCGCTCAATTCAGGGCTCTCGCATAAAGATCATATAGCAATCGTGAAATGGCTAGGGCGATTCTTACATTTGGCATATTCCCGTGGCACAGCTGTTGCTCCTTCCGACGGCATGAGCGACAAACGCGAAATCGCTATCCGATCCCCGAGATGTTCCCGCTCCATGCCCCCTCAAAGATTCGCACTGCCATCCGAGGTGCCCGGTCTCGCGGCGCGGCGGATCGCAGCGGATATTCTCGACGGCGTGCTGCATAAGCGACGGACGCTCGACGAGCAACTCGATGGCGCCGCCGCGCATCCCGGACTGACGGCACTTTCCGATCGCGACCGCGCCTTGATGCGGCGCCTGGTGGCGACGATTTTGCGGCGGCTCGGCACCCTGGGCCATGTGCTGTCGCGACTGCTCGATCGCGGCATTCCGACCGACGCGCCGCGCGCGCAAAGCGCGCTTCTGATCGGCGCGGCGCAAATTCTCTGGATGGATGTGCCCGATCACGCCGCGGTCGATCTGTCGGTGCGGCTGGTGCAGTCGGATCGGCGGGCCGCGAAATATGCCGGGCTCGTCAATGCGGTGCTGCGCCGCTGCGCGCGCGAGGGACAACCGCTGATCGACGAGGTCAAGTCGCAGACGCTCGATGTTCCGCCCTGGCTGCTGGCGCGCTGGATCGCCCATTACGGCGAGACGGTTGCACGCGACATCGCGGTGGCGATCAGCCACGAGCCGTCGCTCGATATCACCGTGAAGTCCGATCCCGCGCAATGGGCGACGCGGCTGCACGGCGAGACGCTGCCGACGGGGACCGTGCGCACGCTGCTGCAGGGCCCGGTGACCATGCTGCCGGGCTTCACTGAGGGCCAATGGTGGGTACAGGACGCCGCCGCCGCATTGCCGGCGCGCTTGTTCGGCGACGCCGCCGGCAAGACCATCGCCGATCTCTGCGCCGCGCCCGGCGGCAAGACGGCGCAGCTCGTCCACGCCGGCGCGCGCGTCACCGCGGTCGACCGTTCGCCTGGGCGGATGGCGCGGCTGCGCGACAATCTTACCCGGCTTGCGCTGGAGGCAGAGACCGTGGTGGCCGACGCCGCCGAGTGGCAGGGGGGAAATCGTGGAGGAGGCTTCGACGGCGTCCTGGTCGACGCGCCCTGCTCCTCGACCGGCACCATCCGCCGCCATCCCGACGTCGCCTGGCTGCGGCAGGAAGCCGATATCGGCGCGCTGATGGCGCTGCAGAAGCGTCTGTTGCAAAAGGCGGTCACCCTGCTCCGGCCTGGCGGGACGCTGGTCTATTGTACCTGCTCGCTGGAACCGGAAGAGGGCGAGCAGGCCATATCAGCCCTTCTCGCCAGCGAGCCGGCGGTGCGCCGCGTGCCGATCGAGGCCGGCGAGGTCGCGGGCCTGACCGAAATCCTGACCGCGGAAGGCGACCTGCGCACCCTGCCCTGCCACCTGCCGCATCAAGACCCCCGCTTGAGCGGTCTCGACGGCTTTTACGCGGCGCGGCTGGTTAAATCCTGATTTTGCACCGCATTTCCGCTGCACCGCGCTGATTCGCGCGGTTTCAAGATGGTGTCTTGGCCGCGTTTCCGGATTAAAAGGATTCGCATAGAATCCTCCCAATCAAGGTAAGGCGTGTCGGTCGCTCAACGCAGACGTATTTCGACGCTGATCCTGGGCCGCTTCGCGCGGAAAGTGATGGCGCGCGCGAGCGGCGGCTCGGTGGCGCTGTCGCGGCTGTGGCCGGGCCGCACCGATCGCCTTATCATTGCCCCGCATGACCTGCGCACCGCCGACGCCACCCGCGCGGCTGAAATCTATGCCGGCCGCTTTGTGTTCGCCGGCAAGATCGTGACCTGCCACGGGCGCTCGATCTTCGATCTCGAGCCGCCGTCGGAAGATTGGGAGGTGGCGCTGCTCGGTTTCGGATGGCTGCGGCATTTGCGCGCCGCCGATACCGCGCTGACCCGCGCCAACGCACGCTCGCTGGTCGACGACTGGCTTTCGAATCCGGCGCAGAAACGGCCGGTGGGCCGCCGCGCCGACGTGCTGGCGCGCCGCGTGATCTCGCTGCTGTCGCAGGCGCCCCTGGTGCTCGGCGATACCGACAGCAAATTCTATCGACGTTACTTGCGCGGACTGACGCGCGAAATCCGCTATCTGCGCTACACGATGCTCGACATTCCCGACGGCGTGCCGCGGCTGCAGGTGCTGATCGCGCTTTGCTACGCCTCGCTCTGCCTCGCCAACCAGGCGCGGCACATCCGCACCGCCACGCGCAAGCTTTCCGACGAACTGCAGCGGCAAATACTCCCCGATGGCGGACACATCTCGCGCAATCCCGGCGCGCTGATCGAGTTATTGATCGACCTGTTGCCGCTGCGGCAGACGTTTGCCGCCCGTAACATCGCGCCGCCGGCGGCGCTGTTGAATGCGATCGACCGCATGATGCCGATGCTGCGCTTCTTCCGGCACGGCGACGGCAGCTTCGCGCTGTTCAACGGCATGAGCAGCGCGCCATCGGATTTGCTGGCGACGCTGCTCGCCTATGACGACACCCATGGCGTGCCGATGGCGAACATGCCGCACACCGGCTTTCAGCGCCTCGATGCCGGCGCGATGACGATCATCATGGACACCGGCCCGCCGCCGCCGCCAAGCGTCAGTCACGACGCCCATGCCGGCTGCCTTTCGTTTGAATTATCGTCCGGGCCGAGCCGGATCGTGATCAACTGCGGCATGCCCACCACCGGCCGCGACAACTGGCGCGCCTTTGCGCGCAGCACGGCGGCGCATTCGACCCTGACCTATCACGATACGTCGTCCTGCCAGTTCGTTGAGCTCTCGGCGATGAAGCGGCTGTTGCAGGGCTCGCCGGTTATCAGCGGCCCGGCCACTGTGGAAAGCTATCGCGAGGTGGTCGGCAACGGCGTGCTGCTGAACACGTCGCATGACGGTTACCTGGCGCGGTTCGGCGTGGTGCATCGCCGGGTGCTGATGGTCGCGCATGACGGCTCCAGGCTCGACGGCGAGGACACCGTGTCGCCGGCGCCGGGCGCCCGGATCAAGGGCCACGAGACCGACTACGCGCTGCGGTTTCATCTGCACCCTTCGGTGAAGGCGAGCCGGCTCAGCGACGGGCGCGGCGTGATGCTGGTGCTGCCGAACCGCGACGTCTGGACCTTCGAGGCGCTCGACGACAAGGTCGAGCTGGAGGACAGCGTGTTCCTGGCGGGAAACGACGGCCCGCGCCGCACCGCCCAGATCGTGATTCGGCAGGATTCGCGGCACGCCGCCAGCATCCGCTGGAGTTTTGTGCGCTCGACGAGTTCGGCCTCGGCGACGTCGGCGAGACGCAACGCACGCCGCGAGCCGGAATTGCCGTTGTCGTGAGTCGCGTTCCCTTCCCCCATGTGAGCAGGCCTGTCCCGGGAATGATTCACTATGCCGCAGCGCATGCCCGGCAAATCCAGCGTGAACCGGATACTTTCTGGTTGTCGAGACTCAGAAAAGGGCCGGGCATGCAATACGTGAATAGCATCTTTGGGGAGCTCCTCAAACCGATCGATCGACGGCAATTTCGGGAAATTGTGGAGCGGCATGACGGCAATGCCTACGACAAATCGTTCAAAAGCTGGGATCATGTTGTGACGATGGTGGGCGCCCAATTGGGCCGGGTCGCGAGCCTGCGCGCTGTCGAAGCCACCGTTAAGGCAAATTCCCATCAGCACTATCATTTGGGCGTCGGCAAGGCTCCTCGTTCGACGCTATCGAGTGCGAATGCACGTCGTCCGGTGGGCGTTTTCGCGGAAACCTTCGCCATGCTGGCTAAGAAGGCCGATCGACACACGCGAGTGGAAGGAGCCGAGATGGTTCGGTTGATCGACTCGAGCCCGGTGCCGTTGGGCAAGATGTGCAAATGGGCCGAATGGAATGGTCGTATCCGCGGCATGAAGATGCACGTCGTCTATCATCCGGAGAACGATGTTCCCCGTTGCCTCGATATTACGCCAGCGACCGTCAACGACGTCGAGATCGGCCGTCAAACGGAGCTCGAAGCCGGCGCGACCTACGTTTTCGACAAGGGCTATTATCACTTTGGCTGGTGGAAGAAGATCAACGCCGCCAACGCTTTCTTCGTCACGCGCGTCAAGGTGAACACGCGCTTGCGCATGACGAAGTCGCGGTATGTGCGAAAGACCATCGGCGACGGCTTCAGAATCATCGCCGATGCCGACGTCATGCTCGCCAGCAAGGGCGATTCCAAGCTGCCGATCCCGTTGCGACGCATCAAGGTCAAACGTGACAAGGGCGGGACGATCACTCTCATCACCAACGATCTCGAACGCACGGCAGTCGAGATTGCAGCGCTCTACAAGAGACGCTGGCAGATCGAACTTCTGTTCCGCTGGATCAAGCAGCATCTCAATCTTCGCAGGTTCATGGGCAGGAACGACAACGCCATTCGTCTGCAAATCATCGCTGCGATGATCGCCTATCTGCTCCTGCGTCTCGCGCGGCGTCTCAATTCCTTGAGAATGCTGGACCTGCGCCTCGCTGAGCTCGTTTGCCAACGCTTGTTCATGCGAAAATCGATCGCGGAAATCGACACCCCGCCACCAGTCAATCCGAGCAAACCAAAGCCCAGCTTCTCTCCCGATCAGCTGGGGTTCAACTATGTGTGATTTTTCCCGGGACAGCCCTGCGCTTGCGGGGAGAGGTCGCGAGCATCTTGCGAGCGGGTGAGGGGCTCTCTCCTGCCCTCAGCTCTGTATTATTCTCGATACCGGCGCCCCCTCACCCGGAGACTTCGCTGCGCTCCGTCTCCGACCTCTCCCCGCAAGCGGGGCGAGGTTAAAGCAGCCGCGCCGTTCGAAGACACAGCTTCGCGATCTCGCCGCGCATGCCCGCGAGTTTTGCTGTGAACGTCCTGCCCTCTAGCCCATCTTATTCGCCAGACGGCGCCTGAGAGGCTGGCGAGCGTGGTATAAAGCGCTGATGCGGCGTAGGATTCGGT